>Ga0272441_10000521_pt1 | contig 87516 bp, 73 predicted proteins | sample SSMProp6N_FD_193582 | JGI IMG/M metagenome (GOLD analysis project Ga0272441, IMG submission 193582) | Marine sediment archaeal communities from Little Sippewissett salt marsh, Falmouth, MA, United States - SSM-Prop-6N | ecosystem: Environmental > Aquatic > Marine > Wetlands > Sediment ... | reverse complement strand
CCTCCAAGGCACATGTCTTTATTTGATTTCCTGTATGCACACTGATTTCGGCCGGGATGATATAATCTGTTAGACCTTTTTTATATTTGGCATCAAAATCAAAAAATTTCTCATGGGGTCGTATTTCAACCAACTCTAACGCCTCTTGACCTAAAATGCCGGCGGTTATTTCTTTCCCCTTGATGTACTTCTCCAATAAAACCTGATCACCATAGCGCAAAGCCATGTCTATGGCAGAATCCAAGCCCTCTATCTTTTCTAAGATCGTAATACCAATACTGGACCCCTCATTCGCCGGCTTCACAACCAAGGGTAACCCCACCTCATCCACAACTTTCTTAACATCCAATGTGTCTCCTTTTAAAAATACTTGATAGGCGGGGGTCATGATCCCATGCCGGCTCAAATAGTCTTGTGTCGATATCTTATTCATGGCCCTTTGGCTGGCCTGAGACCCCGTCCCGGTGAAAGCGATCCCGTTGCGTTCCAATATGCCCTGAAGTTGTCCATCCTCGCCATACTTCCCATGCAAGGCAATAAAAACCAGATCTACATTATTCTTCTTTAATAAATCGATTACATCCTCTTCTCTTTCTGACTGCAAATCCAAAGGCACAACCAGACACCCCAAACCCTGCAAAGCCTCATATATGGCGGTACCGCTTTTTATGGAAATTGTCCTTTCCGAAGAACATCCCCCCATTAATACAGCAATTGTCCCCATCCCCTTGAAATCTTTTATCATCAAACGTCTTCCTTAGCTAGTGGGGTATTTATGGCTTGATTGCTCAAAACATTAAAAAATTCCTCTCCGATTTGATAGATATCCCCAGCCCCTAATGTTAAAACTAAATCACCCGAAGAGACAATCTTCACAAGGTGCGGCATTATTTCATGACGGGGAACGTACTCAACGACTTTCCCTTGATTTCGAGGGAAGGCATCACAAAGGCTTTGGGCCGAGACCCCCGCGATCGGCGGTTCGCTAGCGGCATAAATATCAGTTATGATCAAATGATCACAATTCGATAGGGCCGCGACTAGTTCATCCTTGAGATATTTGGTTCGTGTATAACGGTGCGGTTGAAATACCGTAATCACACGCTTCTTTTTCAAGGAACGCGCCGTATCTAAAGTAGCGGCTATCTCCGTCGGATGATGACCATAATCATCAACTAAGACGATATCATCCACACGGCCCTTGAGTTGAAATCTCCGTTGCACACCTTGAAAGAACATAAACGCCTCTTCCAAGACGGCATAGCTGATCCCTAAACATTTGCCTAAACAAACACACGCCAAGGCATTTAAAACATTGTGCCTTCCCGGTATAAGCAATTGTAAGGTGCCTTCGTGTTCCCCCTTAACAATATAATCAAACTTTGTCGTATATCCCTGATCACGAACGTTGCGGGCATAGACATCGTATATTTCAGAAAAACCATAACTCATGAAAGAACGATGGGAATGCTCCACCAACGGCCAAAGATTCTTATCATCGCCACAAATAATAAGCTTGCCCTTGGGATCTGTATGTGAAATAAAGCGTGTAAATGTTTCCGAAATATGCTCCCAATCACGATAATAATCCAGATGTTCTAAATCAATATTAGTGATGATAGAAAATTGGGGATGGAAAAATAAGAACGAACCATCACTTTCATCGACTTCAGCCACAAAATACTTTCCTTGGCCTAATGGCGCCTCATACCCACCACCTTTCAGAACCCCTCCCAAAGCGACGGTCGGTTCTAGATCAGCCTTGATCAACATATTAGCGACCATGGAGGTGGTCGTTGTTTTGCCATGGGATCCGGCAATGGTAATCCCAATATGGTCACGCATCATTTGCGCCAATAATTGAGCCCTTGGCAAACAAGGGATGTTCTGTTTGTCAGCCTCATTTAGTTCCGGATTATCTTCTTTTACCGCAGAAGAAAAAACGACTATATCCGCACCCACCACATTATCGGATTTATGACCTATAGAGATCGTGGCCCCTTGTTTTATTAAAGACTCTGTCATGGCATTAGCATGCAGGTCTGATCCCGTTACCCGATATCCCTTGGACAACATTAAGGAAGCCAGCGTCCCCATACCAATGCCACCGATGCCAATAAAATGATACCGTTTATCCATTATTCATTCCCTTCTAAATAAGCGACCCAGGCCTTTTGTAGATCATCTAAGCCCTTGAATTGACGATAGGATTTTTCCAATGCCATATCAAAACTAAGACCGTTCTTTATATTTTTACATAAATTTAAAAAACGATATGAACCCAGTTCCTTGATCATGAAATAAACTATACTGGCGGCATGAGAATAAAACAAACTTAATTCTTTTTGATTCTTTAGATCTCTCATTTTTTTGCGCGACAGTGCTTTAAGCGGGATGAATTGTTGTTCTTTGATCGCCCGTTTAACTGTCTCATGAGCCCCCCAACGCTTGGCTTTTTCCTGATACATGGCTACCCCTTCGTCTAACCAAAGGGGAATGCTCTTATCATATCCAATAAATTCACGAAAGATTATATGCCCAAGTTCATGGGGTAACGTTGAATCAAAAAAACCGTGAGCCGATGGGAACGTTCGAATCGTGCGTTTTTTGAAATAGGCCACCCCATGGATATGTTTGTTTTGATTCGTTTTTTCCCTAAAATGTCTTAAATTGTTATAAATATATATTTTGATAGGATTACTAAAAATAGTTTCTGCGGCAACCCTAAATCCTAAATCACGACTGATTTCATCATAACATCTTTCAGCCATATCTTCGACATTTTTGATAAAATCTGTGGGCGCTTGATCATAAAAAACTTGAAAATGTAACGTCCTCATTTCCTGCCACTGTTCATCGGCATGCGCCGCCATGGAAGTATCAAAACATAAAATCAATACTATACCAAGCCAAAATATCTTTTTCACTGTTTAGCCCTTTATTGCCAACACTTCTTTGGCTAACCTTAAATCGGCATCCAAGACAAATAATTCCTTTAAAATATTAAGTCCATACGGATCCATGCTAAAGTCCTCCAGCAACTGCATGATGGCATCACGCAGTTGCTCGGGATACATCTCTTTTTCATTCAAGACCAAGGCATTGTTCCCTGCCGCCAGTAAAGCGGCATTCTGTTGTTGATGTTGCTGGGCATGCGGATAAGGTATCAGGATACATGGCTTGTGATATGCGGCAATTTCTGTAATCGCACCGGCGCCGGCACGACTAATAACCACATCAGCCAAACTGTAAGCCTTGGCCATATCGTCTATGAAAGGCATAATATAATGCTGGACATTATTATCCTCATACCTTTTCTTGACATACGGAAAATCATTTTCACCTGTACTGTGTACGACCTGATATGAAAAAGAGGATTTTAATAAATCCATGGTGTCCAGGAAGATCTCATTGATGGCGTGACTTCCCTGACTGCCTCCAATAACCAAAATTGTTTTTTTATACGGATCCAAGGCCCATTCCTGAGCAATATCCACTTTAGAAAAATCCTTAAATTTTCTTAAGGTCGGATAACCTGTCCACACAACCTTATGCGCAGGAAAATACTTTATGCTTTTTTGGAAACTTATAAAAATCCTGTTCACCAAAAATTTAAGAAACCGGTTGGCTCTGCCCGGCAACACATTTTGTTCATGGATCGCGGTTGGGATTCTTAAAAGAAAACCCGAAAGAACAACGGGAAAGGCCCCATACCCCCCGAAACCAATAACCCTTTCGGGCTTATAGTGGGACAACATCTTGATTGACTCAATAGTGGCTTTAAACATGAAAACCGTTGTCACAAAGATGGAGCTCATGGACTGCGCATACAAACCCCGGGCAGAGATCTCCATGTATTCAAATCCCAATTTCCGGATAAGTTCGCCAGTATCTCTAAAGACACCGATAAAAAAGACATCATGACCTTGCTGGCGCAATTCCTGAGCCAATGCTAAGGCCGGATAAATATGCCCGGCGGTGCCTCCTGATGCTAATGCTATTTTCATAAATAAATTTCTAACTTAAGTCCTGAATGCGGGATATATTAAGCAACAACCCGACGCTTATCATGTTCACAACCAAAGCTGAACCCCCGTAACTGACAAAAGGTAATGTCAATCCCTTCGTGGGCAGGGCCCCGATACTGACCCCGATGTTGATCAATGCCTGCAACCCGATCATCGCCACAATACCTATCGCCATATAATAGCCAAAAGGATCCATGGTACGCTTGGCAATCCGCGCGCCCTGCCATATAAAACAGATAAATAAAACAATCACCGTAAAAGAACCGATAAAACCTAATTCTTCGCCGATGATGGAAAGAATAAAATCTGTATGGGCCGCAGGCAGATAGAATAATTTCTGTAAACTTTTTCCCAGCCCCACCCCGAATAAACCCCCTGAGCCCAAGGCAATCTGTGATTGCGTTAATTGGAACCCGGCCCCCTGGCTATCCTGCCAGGGATCAAGAAAGGTAATGATCCTTCTCCATCGATACGGAACCTTGTATACGAATAAATAAAAGACCGGTAAGGCTAAAACGCCCAAGCACGCCATGTGCTTTTTACGGCCGCCTGCAATAAAAATTAAAATAAAAACAACGGAACCTATCAAGAATGCCGTCCCCAAATCAGGCTGTTTTAAAATCAGGCCCGCTATAATTCCAGTCACAAGCATCAACGGGAGGAACCCCTTGATAAAATTCCTTATTTTATTTTGTTTGCGCGACAAAAAATCAGCGGCATAAATTAACATGGACAATTTGGCGAACTCTGACGGCTGGAAATAAAAACTCCCTACACTAAACCACCGACGGGCCCCATAACTTTCTTTGCCGATACCGGGGATCAACACCATTATTAATAATAATAACGTCCCCATCAGGATCGGCTTAGCGTATTTTTGCAATATGCGATAATCAATGCTCATGGTCCCAAGCGCCAGGCCTACGCCAACACAAAGAAACAAAACATGCCTTTTTAGAAAATATAATTTATCTCCCAACTCCTGCATGGCATAAATACCGCTGGAACTGTATATCATCACAATCCCAATACAGATTAATATAAAGACTATTGTTGTAACAGATATACGAATAGGTCGCATGATATTATTGGAGATTATAGCGTATTGACAATTTCCTTAAAGGATCTTCCCCGGTGTTCAAAATTCTCGAACATATCAAAACTAGCACACATGGGACTCAACAGCACGGCATCTCCTTGCTTGGCTTCTTTAGCGGCGTTCAGTATAGCCTGTTTTAAATCCAGGCTCTCTTCCACAGGCACAAGGCCAGAAAAACTATCCTTGAGTTTACTGCGGGCCTCACCAATCAAGAACATTTTCTTGACCTTGTGGCGCACTAAATCCCGCAGCCCTGTAAAATCAATATTCTTATCCTTCCCACCACAAATCATGATAATCGGCCGGTCCAAACTTTCCAGGGCCCACCGTGCCGCCTCTGCGGTTGTGGCCTTAGAATCATTGATGAATTGGACACCATTTAACACCCTGACCTTTTCTAAACGATGTTCCACTCCGCCAAAATTCTCGATCACACTCCTAGCCAAAACAACATCAAGCCCGAGTATGCGCCCAACACAAAACGCCGCCACATAATCTGGATTGTGACCGATCTCTGTTTCTGGGTAACTACCTGTGTTAAAAAAACGCACCTGTCCCTTAAGCGCACCCTCAAGGCCAGCAACCTTGGGATCCTTTTTATTTAGGACAGCATAATCATCTTCATCCTGATTCATAAAAATTCTTTTTTTTGCATTAAAATATTCATCGAGATTATTATGCCAATCTAAATGATTCTGGGAAAAATTCAGGAATACGGCAATATGCGGCTTAAAAGTTTTTATCGTTTCCAATTGAAACGAACTGACTTCAACAATAACAAAATCATACTTCTCCTCTTCCAGAACAACATCGGTTAAAGGATACCCAATATTCCCGCACACTTTCACTTTCTTGCGGGCCGCCGAAAGGATATCTCCAATAAGGGTAGCCACGGTTGTCTTGCCGTTACTTCCTGTAATGGCAATCATCGGGACATTGCAAAATCTAGACGCCAGCTCTAATTCTCCCCACAAAGGGATCTGGGCTGCCCGTGTCCACCGCACGCAATCCTGATCCAATTTTATACCCGGGCTAACGATCACCAGGTCACTGGCCTCCATGAAATCTCGCGTATGACCTCCCAATTCCATATCAATCTGATTGTCTTTGGCCCAGCGCAGGAAATCCTCTTGGCATTGGGCTGCTTTATCGGAAATCCTTACACGCGCACCATGTCTTATCAACAGTCTGGCCGCACTTCTCCCGCTCTTGCCCAGGCCAATGATCGTGACAATTTTATCCTTAAGATCCATTACCGAACCTTCAATGTTGTTAACGTTAAAAGGGCTAAAATAATCCCAATGATCCAAAAACGCACAATGATTTTTGATTCATGCCACCCACACAATTGCAAATGATGATGAATAGGAGATACTTTAAAGATCCTCTTCCTCCTTATCTTGAAGGATGATACCTGCAATATGACTGAAAGGGCCTCCATGACAAAAACACCACCGAGAATCACCAGCAACAATTCCTTCTTGATCAGCACGGAAATGACCGCCAATGTTCCCCCTAAAGACATAGCCCCTGTATCCCCCATAAAAATAGTGGCCGGGTGAGAATTGAACCACAGAAAACCTAAACTGGCTCCGGATATCGCAGCACAAAAGACGGTTAACTCTCCCGCAGCGGGTATGTGGGGAATGAACAAATATTCGCTGATCTGGATATGGCTCGTCAAATAACACAAAACGGCCAACGTAGAGCTGACAATGAAAATGCAGCCTATGGCCAGGCCATCCAGGCCATCGGTAATATTAACAGCATTCGTCGTTCCAATAACAATAAAAGCGACCAACGGTAAATAAAAAATCCCGAGCGGAATCATAAAATCCTTTAAAAAAGGCACCCTGAGCGAGGCGGTTGTATCAGGATTAAAATAAACATAAGAGCCTATAAAAAAACCTAAGAGTATTTGCCACAGGAGTTTTGTCCGGGGAGCTAACCCCTTGTGAGGGACTTTTATTAACTTGGTATAATCATCAATAAATCCCAATATGGCAAGATAAGCAGAGGTCAAAAGGGTCAAAAGCACATATCGGTTGACGAAATTCGCCCAAAGCAGAACGGATATCATAAGGCTGCCGATAATTATAATGCCTCCCATCGTCGGGATTCCCTGTTTGGAGTTCATAAATTGGTCCAAATGAGGGCAATCCTCCCGTTTAGCGTATTCGCGAATCTTTTTCTCTCTTAAATAAGAAGTAATTTTGGGACCAAACACAATGCATAAACCAAAAGTCGTCACAGCAGCCATGGCGGCACGGAAAGTGATGTATTTAAAAACATTAAAACCAAAGAAAAAGTCTTTTAGATGGGATAAATAATAAAACATATACCCTTCCTTCTGTTAAAAATGTTTTTGTAAAAAGGAAACCACTCTTTCCATATGCATTCCCCTGGAACCTTTGATCAAGACCACATCCCCTTTGCGGCAAAAATCTTTAAGGAACTTATTAAGCGTGGTGACTTGCTTGAAATGCCGTATCATCACCTTTTGTCTTGCATGTCTGGCCCCCTGAGTTATAAATCTGGCCATAGGGCCATAGGTCAATATGCAATCCAGCTTAAGCCGAGCTGCCATCCTTCCAGACCGTCGGTGAATATCCTTTGATCGCTTACCCAATTCAAGCATATCCCCACAGACTAGTATACGCCGCCCCGTTACCTGAAACAAAGCCAACGTCTGCAAAGCACTCTCTAAAGATACCGGGTTAGCATTATACGTATCGTCAATCAGCCACATAGGCCCTAACCGAGAGATCTTCTGTCGCGCTTGTTGGAAATTAAATCTTTTTAAACAGTCACGCATACGGCGAAAACCAATCTCAAAAAGCCGGCCACAGCTGAGGGCCGCCAAGGCGTTATAAACATTATGCAAGACCGGTGAACGTAAAGTGAACGAATGCCCGTCAACTTTAAAACGCAAAGACGTATTATCAATCCTAACGATTTGATGGGCCATGACATCAGCCTGCCTTTTGATTCCATATCTGATAAAGACCTTGTCTTTGATACGCCTGGGAATCATTCTTAGAAAAGGATCATCCTCATTATAAATAACCGGGGCTCCATGCGGCAAACCTTCAACAAGTGTTAATTTCTCACGCAATACATTGCGTGGTGTTTTGAGCAATTCCAGATGAGACTCACCAATATTGGTCATAACCGCAATGTCAGGACGGGTCATGCGGGTCAACCAAGCTATATCTCCAGGGCAATTCGTGCCAAATTCAACGACAGCCATCTCATGCGAAGGCTTGATCGTCAACAAAGTTAACGGAACACCAATATGATTATTCTGTGTCCCTATATTGGCTAATACCTTAAATCGTCTTTTCAACACGCATACTAATAGTTCTTTCGAAGTTGTTTTGCCACTTGAGCCTGTTATGGCAACAATCGGTATCCTAAATTTATCCCGATGGGCCCGTGCGATAAATCCAAGGGCCTCTATCGTGTCTTTAACATAAACGATGCCAACGCTGCCCCCGATAGGGCGCGTTTTACTTTTTTTAGAAACAAGTACGGCCCGGGCCCCATTTCGTAACGCCTGGGCAATAAAATCATGTCCATCATGACGCTTCCCTTTGACGGCAATAAACAGGTCATTTTTCTTAACAAGACGAGAGTCAATCGCAACACCTTTGACCTTCTGCAAGCCATTGCCTTGCATCAACTGGCCTGATGTCACTCTAACTATTTCATTCAGGGAAAACATCTGTGTTTAAAACCTATACCTGCCGTAATAAATCTTTAACGATGGCCCTCTCATCAAAAGGGACAGTCTCTTCTTTAAAAATCTGATAATTTTCATGACCTTTACCGGCGATCAAAACAACATCTTGCCCTTGAGCTATCTGTAAAGCCTCCTGTATTGCATGCTTACGGTCCATAATAACCTGATAATTTTTCTTTTCAAACCCAGCTATAATTTCATCAATGATCTGCTGGGGGACCTCTGTCCTGGGATTATCATTGGTCACAATGGCCACATCCGCTAGTTGAGATGCCACTTGACCCATCTTCGGCCTTTTAGTCGTGTCTCTATCCCCCCCGCATCCAAAGACGACGATAAGTTTACCCGTGGCCACATCCCGAAGGGTCTTAAGGGCATGCCGTAGGGCATCTTCCGTATGCGCATAATCGACAAAAACATAAAAATCCTTATCTGTATAAATCGATTCCATTCGGCCCGGCACATTCTTGACAGCCTTGATGCCCTTTTGGATCTTTTCTTCTGGAAAGCCAATACAAAGACAAGCGGCACTAGCCGCTAATATATTATATACATTATGGATGCCAATTAACGGAGAATCAATGAAGATCTCCTGCGAGCCTTTCTTCATGGTGAACTTGACACCAGATAGATCCGTGGTGATATTGGATGCTTGAACATCAGCTCTATTATGAATGCCATAAGTCACCATCTTTGAGGAAACCATTTCAATCAACCTACGGCCCCAAGGATCATCAACATTCACAAAAGCCAATTTATCCGATGCCAGGCCTTGAAAAAGCTTGGCCTTGGCATAAAAATATTGTTCTTGTGTCTGATGATAATCCAAATGTTCGCTCGTCAAATTTGTAAAAATAGCCGCAAGGAAATTCAGTCCTTGATGGCGGCCCTGTTCCAATGCATGGGAGGAGACCTCCATCGCACAAAAACCCATACCATGGCCGACCATTTGATCCAAATATTTATACAGATCCGGCATCCCGGGCGTCGTATTCTTGGCCTGAATAATTTTATTATTAAAACGATAATTGACCGTTCCGATAACCCCACATTTGTCTCCAGCCGTTGTGATCATGGACTCCAAAAGATACGTCACCGTCGTCTTTCCATTGGTCCCCGTGACCCCGATTATCTTGATCTTTTGGCTGGGATCATTATAAAATTTCTTTACAATCTCCTGGAGGAAACGCTTCGAATCTTCCACCAACAGAAGACAGCCTTCAAAATGGCCAAGACCATTCACTGGCCGCTCTGCCACAATAACTTTCACCCCACGTTGGATGGCATCTTTGATATAATCATGACCATCTTGATTGACGCCTTTGAGGGCAACAAAAAGACTTTTGGGGCCAGCACAACGGGAATCGATGCAGATTTCTTCTATGCTTTTATCAAGCAAAGAAACATCGATCTCTTTTATATAATCATCATTAATTAAATCCTTCAGCAACATATAGCCGTAACTCCTTTATTATTAATCCTGGGTGGCTTCAAGATATTTTAACGAATTAAGCACCACGTCTCTAAAAACAGGGGCCGCAACCGTTCCCCCGAAATGATTAGGATGCGGCTCATCGAAGACAACGACAGCGGCTAACCGAGGATCCTCAAGGGGGGCAAATCCAATAAATGTTGCATAAAACTTGGAATCTGAATACCGGCCATTGACCACTTTCTGAGCTGTCCCCGTTTTACCGGCCACCTCAATACCCTCTATGCGAGCCCTTTTTCCTGTCCCCTTATTAACAACACCATTTAATATCGCTTTTACCCTGCGCGCTGTATTTTCACTGACAACACGATCCAACACCACCGGCTGGAAGGCCTTGATCAACTCATCATTATTATCCTTTATATATTTTACCACAAACGGCTTCATATATATTCCATCATTAGCGATTGATGCAATGGCACAGACCAGTTGCAGTGGTGTTACGGTAACCTCTTGTCCTATGGGCATGGCGCCAATGGTTGTTTTGGACCATTGGGAGGGAGCTTTCACCCACCCATCAACTTCCCCCACCAAATCAACCCTGGTTTTGAGACCGAATCTAAATCTTCGGGCATATTTATAATAAAGATCGGGACCTAATTTTTGAGCAACTTTTGTTGTCCCGATATTACTGGAATATTCAAAGACCTCCCTGAACGTAATAGTCCCATACGAATGATAATCATGTAATATATTGTTGGCAATACGATAGGCGCCATTCTCACAGAATATTTTATCTTCTTCATCAAAGACCCCCTCTTCTAAGGCTGCCGAGGCGGCCACAATCTTAAAGACAGAACCCGGCTCATAGACGTAGGCGACGGAACGATTAATGCGACTCTCAGCCATGCTGCGATCATACCAACTCAAATCATAGGTCGGTCGATTAGCCAGCGCCAGGATTTCTCCTGTTTGTGGATTCATGACGATGATACTCGCTGCTTTAGCATTATGTTTAATATAGGCCTCCTCCAGGGCTGTTTCCGCAATATACTGGATCATCTCATCAATCGTCAATACCAGACTAAAACCATCCTTGGGGGGTATATATGCCTTTTCAATTAATAATTCGTGTTGGCGTGCATCCCTGATGACCTGGGACCACCCTTCTTGACCTTTTAGAAAATCATCGTATAGAAGTTCCAGCCCCTCCAAACCCCGGTTATCAACACCGGCAAAGCCAATAACATGCGCAGCCAAAGATTGACCGGGATAATGCCTTTTGCTCTCCTTGATAAAACCCAAGCCAGGGATTTCTAATTCTTTGACCTCTTGGGCTAGTTGTTTCGGTAGCTTTCTTGATAACCATATGAAATATTTTCGGCGATTGAGCCGGTCTTGAAGGAATGCCTCATCAAGATTAAGGATCCCCGGTAAAACCCTCAAGGCCTTCTCCTTATCTTTGGGGCGCATCTTACGTGGATTGGCGAACAAAGATTCCACACTTATATTAAGAGCCAATGGTCTCATATAACGGTCAAAAATAGCTCCCCGTTTAGGCTCAAGGATAACACCATAATTATGCTGTTTTTCGGCTCGATCAGCTAAATAGGTCCTGCGAAAGAATTGAATCCAAATTAATTTGTAGGAAAAATACAGTAAGGTAAGAATAATAACTAAAAAGACACTACAAAAACGAAAGGAACATTTTCTAAAATTCACGTGTTTATCTCAAATATTAATTTTATTATCGCACCTTTAAAAAGGATTAATAAAATATAAAAACGTGGCTTACGGGGCTCTGCGTAACTTTTTAAATATATTGTGTTTCTGGATCGTATTGGCCCAGGCCTCAGCTTTGGGTGCCAAGAAAGTAATCAAAGGGTTTGTGCTTCTTTGTGAGTTTGAGGGAACAGGGGTCCCTTCCTCCACGGCATCAGCGGTCACTAAACGGATAACCTTTTTATGGTCCAAAAAACAAAGCTTGGCATCTTTGTGCAAAAGCCGTCCTCCCAGATACTGGGAGGACTTAAGTTTCAGGATATCATAAGTCGTATTCGCATTATTTTCAGACAACTCAATCATTTCATGCTCTTTATCCTTACCCTGATAGGCCAAATCATAGATCTGTATCTGCAAGTGAATATAAATCAATGAAAGAATCGTGACTAAGCCAATACCGCGGATAAATCTTGATAAATTCATATGCGCCTCGCTTTGCTAGAATTTCTTAAATCTTTCAAATAAAACTTCCTGACTTTAGGAAGACAAACTAATATCAAAGCTTTTGAGCCACACGCAATCGGGCACTGCGGGCACGTGGGTTGCCCTGAATCTCCCGGTCCCCGGGTCTTAGGGGCTTCTTTGTTATCATTGAAACGACCCCTTCTTTACTGAGGGCACGGAATTTCTGTTTAACGATCCTATCTTCCAAAGAATGAAAAGAGATCACACAAATACGTCCTGTCTCCTTTAGATGGGACACCGCCTTGTCTAAGGCAAGGTCGAGTGATTCCAATTCCCTATTGACAGCAATCCGAAAGGCTTGAAAAGTCCTGGTCGCCGGGTCGATCTTCTGATGGGAATACCTTTTGGGCATGGCCTTAATAACGGCCTCGCGCAATTCCTGTGTTGTCTGGATAGGATTTTTTGAGCGGCGCTGCACAAGATAATGGGCAATCCGATTATGCCATCTTTCCTCCCCATAATTCTTTAATATCATCGAAAGTTCGCGTTCGGAGAGGGAATTGATCAAGTCATAAGCAGAAAGGAAGCTATCCTGGTCTATCCGCATATCAAGCGGCCCATCATTCTTAAAACTAAATCCTCGTGCTGAATCATCCAGCTGAAAACTCGATATCCCTAAATCAAACAACATCCCATCAACCTTGTCTATATGCAAGGCATCAAGAATCCTGTCAAGATGGCGGAAATCATCATGCACAAAATACATTGTTGCCAACATGCCCTGCAGATTCTGCTTGGCCATCTCTAAAGATGTCCTATCGCGATCAATCCCTATCAAACATCCTTTGGGGCCGATCCGCTCAGCTATCTGTTGGGCATGACCTGCCAATCCCAACGTGGCATCAATAATGGATTGCCCCGGCTGAAGTTTTAAATATTCAAGAACCTCAGCAGGCAGAACAGGAATATGTTTTTGTTCCAAGGTCATATCGTTATTTGTTTTTTCAATGTCGGTATACAACATCGTCATGGTCAAGTTTCGATGATATTCTCGGCGATTTGTTCAAAGGTTGCAGAAGAATCCCCATAGAATTCTTGCCATATGCCCCGATCCCATATTTCGATCCGATTAGAAATACCAATAATGATCACTTCTTTTGATATACCCGCATAACGCTTCAAATATGGGGGAATGATAAACCGGCCTTGTTTGTCCGGGACAACGTCAATGGCTCCGGAGAAAAATAAACGATTAAAAGTTCTGGATTCTTTCTTGGTAAAGGACATGCTCTTAAACTTCATCTCTTGCATACGCCATTCTTCTTCTGAGAACATAAAGATGCATTTATCCAAGCCGCGGGTAATAAAAAACCGCTCTATTCCATGATCCTTATAAATTTGGCGGAATCGAGCGGGTAAGATAATTCTTCCCTTGCGATCAATACCATGTTTGTATTCACCATAAAACATATATAAACTCCCATAAAAGAATAAAAGGTATAGAGAGATTTATTGCTAATTCTCCACTTTGCTCCACTTTATGCCACTACATGGAACAGTATAGCCAAATCACCACATACTGTCAATACCTATATTGACTTATTTTATTGATATACAATAATTTGTGGAAATTTAGACCTGAATATCTATATGTAGTAGTGGTGGGCGGGTAATAAGTATATCTAAAGGGGGATCATTTTAAAAGAGTGGGCGCGTCAACAAGAAACATCATAGTCTTCCCTTTTTCTTTTTAAGAAACAACCTGGCCTTTTTTTCATCTATCTGAATTTGCCTTATGAGGTCCTGTTGACAACGAAACATCCGCTCATTTCTAATTTTTTTAAAAAACTCTATTAATATCTCTTTTCCATAAATATTTTGATCGAAATTAAAAAAATGCACTTCCACAATAAGTTCTTGGAAAGATTTAAAAGAAGGTCGCCTTCCGATATTAGCCAACCCATAATGTCTTTGTTTATTGATAAGGATAGAAACAACAAAGACACCTACAGGCAAAAGGATCTTCTGGTCCGGTTGAATGTTGGCCGTAGGATAGCCCAACCTTTTCCCTCGGGCATCCCCATGAACAACCTTGCCGATGAGCGAGACTGGCCGTCCCAGTAACCTAGAGGCCTTGGTCAGATTCCCTTCAGAAATAAATTGTCTGACACTCGATGAGCTTATGGTCTTTTGCCCCTGAGATCGAACCGGAATGATCGTTGACCCAAATCCATGATCATGGCCTAACTGTTTAAGTGACCGTGCTGTTCCTTGATGCTCACATCCAAAACGAAAGTCATCCCCCACCACGATCTCACACATATGCAATATGTCTACCAAATATTTCTTGACAAACTGCTCGCACCCCAAGCGTGAAAACTTTTTTGTAAAATTAATGACGATCACGGTATCAACGCCCAATTCTTTAATTAATCCAAGGCGATGCTTCACCGTAACAATAAGAGGGCAGTATTTTAAGGGATTGAGAATGTGGACGGGATGCGGGTCAAAGGTTATGACGACAGATTTGGCCTTAAGGCCACGCGAGCGCTTAACGGCATGACGAATGACTTTCTGATGCCCCCGATGAACACCATCAAAAACACCTAACGCAATAACGGAAGACGCCTGCCATCCTTTGATCTTTGAAAATCCATGAAAAATCTTCATCCGAATTCAGCCTAAGGTTGCCACGGTTGAATATGTTTTCTATCCACTTGATCAAGAGCAACGGCCATTTTTGATTCAAACGGCCCCACCTTGGTCCTTTGGATCTCCTTGATGCAAGCCCCGCATTTCAGATCATCACCGATATCTTCGGCCAGCTTGCGCACATAGGTCCCTTTCGAACATTCTAAAAATATCTTTACCTGAGGCGGATGGAAGTCAACCAGCTCCAAAGAATGGATATAGATCCTCCGGGGATTCCGTTTAACATTAATGCCCCGCCGCGCAAGCTTATAGAGACGTTTTCCGTTAACCTTCACGGCCGAAACCATGGGGGGTAATTGTTCCAGAGGCCCTCGGTAATTCGCCAGTACTTGCTGAAACTGATCTCGCGTCACATGTTCATAAGACGCCTGTTGAATGATCTCTCCTTCAATGTCTGCCGTCGTGGTCTTTGTCCCCAAAAGCAACGTGGCGCGGTAGGCCTTATCAAAACCTTCGAATTCTGAAAATAATTTTGTCCCCTGCCCCACCAACATCACCAAAACCCCTTTAGCTAAAGGATCCAACGTCCCGGCATGACCAATACGTTTAATGCCCAGGCGACGTCTTAATCGCATCACAACATCATGGGACGTCATCCCCGATGGTTTATCAACCACAATTATTCCATTCATGCTTTTCCCTTTTTATAATTCATAGACTTAACAATTTCTTTTACCAATTTATCCCTGGTTTCCTCAATATCAGAGGCAACCAGACAACCACTGGCCTTGCGATGCCCCCCACCATTGAAATGAGAAGCCACCGCGGCCACATTAACCAAACCGTTAGAGCGCAAATTCACCCTTGTCATCCTTTTGTTAACCTCGGTCAATATGAGAATGACCTCAACGTTCTTGATCTCTCTTAAATATCTGAAAATCTTTTCTCTCAGATCAAAATCATCAGAAAATTTCTTTAAGATGCTTCTGCGCAATTCCAGACAAATAAGACGGCCATCCTTATAGGATTCAAAACCACTAACCACCTTAGTGAAATGTTCAAGATCCGTTAAGGGGATGGTCTCATACAAACGTTTATAAAGATCGTTGGGCGAAAAACCAAATTGAAGCAAATCCGCGGCAATTTTATGTGTGTAGGGGCTCGTGTTGTCATATCGAAAAGAACCCGTATCCGTCATAAGGCCTATATACAAAAGCATCGCGGTCTTCTTGGTCAATCGATATTTTGTTCGGTGTAAAAATTTATAGACCTGCTCGGCGGTTGATGAGGCTTCGGGGTCAACTAAATTAAAATGCCCGAAAGCATGATTCGTAATATGATGGTCCATATTGACCACGGGGATCTCGGGGGATATTAGTTTCTTGACGGCCCCTATGCGCGCCCAATCCCCACAATCAAGGACAATGACCGCATCAAATAGATATCGCCCCGTTTCCCTAAATTGCCTGATCATCTTAACCCCGGGCAAGAACATCAATCGCCTCGGCACAGGGTCAGCATTAATGATGACAACATCCCTGCCTTTACTTTTTAAGAAATCGGCGAGAACCAGTTCCGAACACAAGGCGTCCGGATCCGGATGGACGTGTGTGGTCAAGAGAAACCTCTTCTTTTCTTTAATTAACTTCTTGATGCCTTTCATTTCCATATGCAATCCTCATCCGTGCATGAATAATCAGGATGACTTCTTTTTAGACTGCGACATCCTTTGATCCTTCAGTTCATTAAGTGTTTTTTCAATCCGAATACTATACTCGATCGACTTGTCATAGACAAATGAAATCTTGGGCGTATAACGCAGCCGGATCCGCTGGCCAATCAGCTTGCGGATGTACCCGGATAAACTTGACAATGTCTTGCTGACAGCCTGGATCTGTTTGTCATCCCCTAAAACACTATAATTGATAATGGCGTTACGCAAATCCGGGCTGACATCAACGCTAATGATCGTCACAAACATTAACCGCGGGTCCTGGAATTCTTGTTGGATAATATTACTTATCTCCCTCTTCATAAGCTGATTGATTTTATCCATTCTTGCCATTCTATTGCCTCCTATTCCTTTCCTGCTTCAAATCCGAAACCAGGGTTTCCGCCATCCGCATCTCCTGTTGTGAACCGCTTACATGGCCATCAATCTTTAATCGCAAAAGGTCGCTTAAGACTTCACCCATGGATTTGTCAGATGCCAGCCCCATCTTTTGCAGGACATTACCATTAATGGCTAATTCCATAAAACGGCTTTCTCTCATATAAAAATCTATGCGTCTTAAAAGGAGTTTTGAGGAAAAACAAACCCGCATAAATACTATCGCCGTCAAAGGCAAGGACCCCAGAATACCATGCGCCTGGGATGGGCTCACTTTTCTTTGATTTAATTTTATAACGATCCACCTCATCCTTTTTAAGGCTTGCAGACAATCCCTCTGCTCTTTTGTTAAACCAAACGAGGCTGTCACCTTTCTGAAACACCTCGCCGGCATAGTTGCGGCCAATCCCATCAAATAAATAAGTGGCTCATCCATATCCTCATATCCTTGGCGTCCCTTTAAATGCGCGAGCCCTTTTTGAATGACCGCTAAAAGACGTAAATCAGGCTTGAATCCTCTTAAAAAAGGATCCCAGGCCTTCAAGCGGCTCATCCGTCTGATGTCCTTAACCGGCATGGGTTCCTTTAAAAGATTATAAAATTCATTAAAGAATCTCTGTGGCGTTATGCATTTCATGGCCCCTTGCTCAATAGCATGTTTTAATGCCCGTCGCGTTTTTCGTTCTAAAAAAAAATTAAAACGCTGCTCAAAGCGGACCGCCCGTATAATTCGCGTCGGATCATCCCAGAAACTCCCTTCATGCAACACTCTAATCTTGCCCGCACGCAAATCTTGCATCCCATTATAGACGTCAATTAAATGGCCAAAAGATTTTTTGTTTAGATCTATGGCCATGGCATTGATTGTAAAATCCCGTCGAAAAAGATCATCATGTATGGATGCAGGCCTGACTGTCGGCAGAGCCCCGCAAGAAGAATATTCTTCAGCGCGTGCCATAGCCAGGTCCACCTTCAGGCCATCGTCACATATCAAAGTCGCTGTATTAAACCGAGAATGCGTCAAAATACGGGCCTTGAGTTTTGGCGCCATTTGCCGGGCTAGGGAGATGGCATCGCCCACAACAATAAGATCCAAATCAAGATTTCTCTTCTTTAAGATCAGGTCCCTAACCATGCCGCCCACCAGATAAAGAGGCATGCCCTTTTTATCTGCCCAAGAAGCTAGCGTCTTAGTCTTTTTTAAAAGCCTGGGGTCTAAATCTTTCATTTTCACTTTCATGTGTTCCTCCACCTCTTGGGCCCTCTGGGGCATCACCCCCGCGGATGAAACTGTTTGTGGATCGTCCGCAACCGTTCCCGATCAACATGCGTATATATTTGAGTCGTCGATATGTCTGAATGTCCCAGCATCTCTTGGACCGAACGCAAATCTGCCCCATGCTCCAAAAGATGCGTGGCAAAAGAATGGCGTAATGTATGCGGCTTGATGGTCTTCTTGATCTTAGCCTTCCTGGCATACAACTTAATCAACTTCCAAACGCTCTGGCGGCTTAAAGGTTTTCCTAATCGGCTTAAGAAAAGATGCGAACTCATACTTTTCTTACCTAAAAGGCTTCTTACTTCATGGACATATCTTTGGATAGCCTCCTTGGCCTTTTTCCCGATCGGGATAATTCGCTCTTTTCTCCCTTTGCCCACACATCTGACATACCCGATCTCCAAATTAACATTCTCAAGTTTTAGCTGAACCAATTCTGACACCCTCATCCCGCTGGCATAGAACAATTCCAAGATAGCCTTGTCACGAACAGGCTGCCAGCCCTTAGCTTCCGAGGCTTTAATGATGGCCTCTATTTCACCTTGCGACAGGACATCCGGCACGGTTTTCCACTTCTTAGGGGTTTCAACCAAATGGGAAGGGTCTTCTCTGGCCAGATTCTCCCTCAACAAAAAACGATGGAACATTTTTATAGCCGCTAAACTCCTGCAAATCGAGTTGGTCGAAAGCCCTTCCTTCTTTAATGAATAAATATACTCCGTTAAATTATCCCGCTTGATCTGCTGGGGGGCATGGATGCCCTTTTTTCCGAGGATCAATGTATATTTATTAAGATCTCGACGATAGGCCAGAAGCGTATTGTCGGCAAGCCCTCGTTCAACAGATAAATAACTAATGAAATCTTCTATCAATTCCTTCATAATCAAGCGCACCTCATGGCAGATGCCCTACTTAAAGTTATCTTTGATAATTCGCGGGGAATAATTCTTTCGGAATTTTCTGTCAAGACGGATAAGGCGATTCTCGATCAAGGTCCTGTTGCGCAAGCCAGCGGGTTTCGCAAACTCCTTCACAACGTTATTAAGCTCATTTTTAATATCCCCCAATCCCTCCTCCAAAGAGGCCCCGCTAATTTTTTGAAGCTCTTCGATTTGTACAATTAATTGGCCCAGCATATAGTTAATGCTTTTATCGCTCTCATTATATTTAATAGCCGTCATCAGATCTTTATGCCAGACCTGCCACAATGAATAATGATGGCGATACTGCTCAAACACGCTTAGGGCCTTGCTTGGATAATCCAGGGGCTCTAAAAGAGGGATAATGTCTTCCTGCTTTTGTTCTTTTTTCTTGCGCGTAAACTTTTTACGTAAAGGTTCACACCCTGCTGCGGTCATTATGATCATACACAAACACACAAATCCGAGAAACCGCCAAGTCAGAAAAATCTTACGTTTGCACAGTTCACTCATGGGTCATCTCCTCAAATTGTTTAGCATCGATAATTTTTAATCCTAGGGCTTGGGCCTTCTTAAATTTAGATCCAGGATGCGCCCCGGCGACAACAAAATTAACATTTTTACTCACCGAAGAAAGGACATCCCCTCCTAATTTCTTGACCAAGGCACTGGCTTGAGCTCGGCTTATCTCAGGCATTTCTCCTGTAAAAACAAATTTCATTCCATGAAGCTTCTGGCCCACAGGATCTAAAGGCTGCGTCATGTGTAATCCGGCCTTCTTAAATCGTGCGATCAATTTTCTTGTTTCCGCCTGTTTAAAGAACGCCACTACCGATGCGGCCATCACACTGCCCATCTCATCAATCGCTTCCAACTGCGGCTCGGTGGCATCCATTATCCTATCAATATGACCAAATTTATCCGCCAAGATTTGCGATGCTTTTTCACCGATATTAAGTATGCCCAACCCGAATAGAAAACGGGACAAGGGTTGTTGTTTGCTTTGTTCTATCGCCCTCATAAGGTTTTGAGCCTTCTTTTCCTTAAATAATGCCAATCCCAAGAAATTATCGACGCGCAAATCATAAATATCAGCGAGGTCCTTGACCAAACCCTTATCTAACAATTGTGTCACAACCACTTCCCCCAACCCATTGATGTCCATCGCCGGGCGGGATGCAAAGTGAACGAGTCGCCGTTCTATCTGCTTGGGACATGATAGATTAATACACCGGTAGGCTACTCGATCAGACTTATCCTTCATGACAGCCCCCCCGCAGACGGGACATCTCTGAGGCACCTGTATCGTCCTGCCCAAGGGCTTACCATGCGCGATAACCTTTATAATCTTGGGGATGACATCCCCAGCCCGCTCCAAAAGAACTTTGTCCCTGATCTTGATCCCCAGCCTTGTGACCTCATCAAAATTATGCAGTGTAGCCCGGGAAATAATCACCCCCCCGCATTCAACCGGCTCGAGCTCAGCCACCGGGGTCAGGACCCCTGTACGCCCCACCTGTATACTAATATCTTTTAGAAATGTCGTTGCCTGATGCGCCGGAAACTTAAAGGCAACGGCCCAACGCGGACTTTTCAATGTTTCTCCCAGCTCATTTCTTTGGGCGAATGAATTGACCTTAACGACAACACCATCAACTTCGTATTCTAAATCATTCCTTTTATCCAGGAATTCATTATAAAAGGCAACAATCTCATCCAATGAATGGCATAAACGGCTGTGCGGATTGATACAAAAGCCAAACGCCTGGGCCTTCTGTAAAAATTCCCAATGACTTGAAATGGGCTCTGTTCCCTTATAAACGCCAAAGGAATGAATAAAACAATGCAAATGCCTTTGGGCTGTGATCCGTGAATCCAATAATTTTAGGGAACCGCCGGTCGCATTTCTGGGGTTGGCAAAAAGCACATCCCCAGCTTTCTTACGTTTATTATTTAGCCCTACAAAATCCCTTTTGGTCATATAGATCTCACCTCGAACGTCAATAAGTTCCGGGGTGCCCTGAGAGGCGGCACCCCTCAAACGTAATGGAATAGACCGGACTGTCTTAAGACTATGGCTCACATCCTCACCCGTCGTCCCATCCCCGCGCGTGGCGCCCATAACAAAAACACCCCGCCTATACGTTAACGCGGCACTGACACCATCAATCTTAAGCTCGACAACATACTCGATCTTTTGGGGGGCTAATGCCTTTGCGACACGTTTCTGCCAATCCTTGAATTCCTCAAGCGAATATGTATTATCCAAAGAAAACATTTTTACCCGATGGCGTACCGTCGTGCCCGCACTTTTTGCCAATGATCCGATCCTTTGACTGGGAGAATGCGAGGTCTGTAATTGAGGATGTTCTTCTTCAAGCTTGATCAAACGCTTTAATAAATCATCATACTCTTTATCGGAGATCACCGGCTGATTAAGGACATAATAACGATAATTATGCGCCTCTAGTTCATGCTGCAGTCTTTGGACCTCTTTTTGGACCTTTATATTGGCCTTTTTCTTTTCCATGTCTTTTTCTTAGATAATGATTCTAAAGGGATCAAGCATGTCATCTGTTTGAATATTTTCAATATTTTTCTCTCGGATATATCCATCGAAATGATCGTTGATTTTTTGCATCAAGATCTCCAGTTGCGCCTGATTACCTTGAGCCAACATCTCAACGCGACCATCACCCAAGTTACGGACCCAGCCATTCAGGCCTAATTCCTGGGCCATGCGGCGTACTGTATAACGGAAACCGACCCCCTGCACTGTCCCGGAAAAAAATACATGAATTTGCTGCACGATAGCAATGCTCCCCTAGTGCATGACAAAAAATAATTATCGAAAATCCCAAAATTTATTTTATAAAACGAATGGTGATCGGATATTCAAACTCCTCACCATTATTAACCTTAATGGACGCTATAATCACCAACACCAAATCAGCTATGCCCAGACCGATTAAAATGGGGATCCCGATGACGATGAAGGCTAAGAGACCTGCAACAATCCCATAGATCACCATAGAAATCTGAAAATTTAATGATTCCTTGCCATGTCTATCAACGGCAGGGATCTCATTTTTCTTAATAAGCCAAATAACCAAAGGGCCCAATATATTGCCTAGCGGAATGCCAACAAAACCGACCAATGCCGTCAAATGACATAGCATAGTCCATAATTTTTGATCCTTATCCCCTGTTGGGGCCTGTGGTTGTTGCTCCTCCATAGTTCTCTCCTTTTTAGATTAATATTAATAAAAATATATTAATAAATTTATTCTTTTGAAATAAACGAAAAACTTCTTAGTAATTGATTGGAATTATTAATGATAAGTACACAAGCCTAAGATACTTCGCTAATAATGGTCGGGAAGGTGGGACTTGAACCCACGACCTCAACGTCCCGAACGTTGCGCGCTAGCCACCTGCGCTACTCCCCGAACGATTTATCTAAAGGCTCTAGTTAACAATAAGTGAATTGAGGGATATTCTATCACCTTTGAGGCAAGACGTCAACTGCGAGAAATCATTCATTTTCAGAGACTTTCATACGAAATATATGCATTTTATTAACTAAATATGTGCTACCTCAACTGCAAAGTCGATGCTTTTTTCATAAACTTTTCCGTAAATTCAATAATTTGCCGCATCATATCAACCGTCTCAACAGGATAGCGCCCTACAGCTGTTTCCCCGGAAAGCATAACATAATCAGAACCGTCTAAGATTGCATTGGCAACATCAGAAACCTCTGCGCGGGTAGGTCTTAAATGATCCGTCATACTCTCAAGCATTTGGGTGGCCGTGATATCCATTTTATGTTTTCGCCCGCAGATCTTGATGATCTGTTTTTGATACATGGGGACCTGATAAATTGGCAGAGAAACGCCCAAATCCCCTCTGGCCACCATGATCCCATCACACGCCATTAAAATCTTACGTAAATTCTTCAATCCATCCCGATTCTCAATCTTGGCGATCACCTTAACCTTAGGCAAATAGGGTTTTACCAAATCAACCACGCGAGCAACGTCCTTTTGATTACGCACAAAAGATTGAGCTACAAAATCCACATTATTTTTAATGCCGAACTCGATATCTTTAATATCTTTAGGGGTTAAAATATTTGCCTTTAACCGCAATCCAATGATGTTAATACCCTTTTTGGAAGTGACGAGTCCACCTTGAATGACCCGGCACTTAGCCTTATGGCCAACCAGACCCAAGACCTTCAGGGCAATAACACCATCCGCAATGTATATATCCATCCCTTTCTTCAAGGACGCCATTTCAAATTGAGTATCTAAAGGCAAAAGATCTTTGCTCCCCGGCAAGATGTTTGACACCCATATCGTCTGCCCTTTTTTTAAAATCACCGGCCTGGGCATATACCCGACACGGATGCGATACCCTTCCAAATCCTGTAAAATCTTGATTGGATGCGGCAGCCGTCGGTTGACCTTGCGAACAGTATCAATTAACTTTTGATGCTGGCTGTGCTGCCCATGCGAAAAATTAATTCTTGCAACATCCATACCCGCTCGAGCCATTCTTAAAATAACTTTTTCCGCTGAGGAAGCTGGCCCAAGAGTGCAGATGATCTTTGTTCTTCTATTCATATGATCCTTTTTTTTGTTCCGCATCATTTTCTATCGACGGTGCGCTTGGAATTATCTTCAAAATAGTATCAGCTAAATTTTCGGCAATCAACCGATTCCCCGCACGGGTGCAATGCCCAAAATCACCACCGAAAAAATCCGAAAAATATTCGGAATACTGGGAATGCTTCAAGGCCCTCTCAAAATTCTCTTTATTGTCAACAAAAATCACGTCATGATGAGGCCGAATAATCTTTTTAAGCAGATCAAGGCTTCTTAAAGGATACTGCATACAAATCATACGGCTAGCGGATAAATTCACCAATGAGATTATTTTATTATAATTACGAATGGTCATGGCTGGATATTCTACCAGCTTTTCTTCTCTCAAAACCGCCTGCGAGTGGTACATATCAGCTTTCCCTGCCTCGCCGACTTGGGAATAAACTTCAGCCAGATCCTCATATAAGGTATAATCATAAGGATTCTTTTCGATCGCCTTCAAAAAAGACTCCTCAGCCTCTTCATAATACTCATGTTCCTTAAGCCAATCCCCAACTTCCGGCAACACAGGAAAATCCTCGGTATCCCGCTTTAAGATTTCCTGGGAAATCTCATACACTTCCTTTTCCATATTTAATAATTCATAACAACGCCTCATCTCGATAAGCGGTAATAAGGCCTGCGCTTTTATCTGATGCGCTTGATAAAAAAAGGTGATGGCCTTACGGTATTGGCCCATGTCCTTATAACATCGCCCCATCTCGATAAAACTCCCGAAATTACCCGGCTGCTGGACAAGCGATCTGGCTAAGGCCGAAAATGCCTTTCTCACCTCCCCCCGCTGACGATGATATCGTCCGATGGCTACCAGAACCCACGCCTGACGGATCCGCAACTCACCCACGACCTCCTTGACCCTGGCTCTCGCCTGTTCACTTCGCAATCTGCCGAGCGCATCCCGCAATCTGGCTTCATGCATTTCCATAGAAACATAACTTTCTATTGTCTTGTTGATCTCAGCGGGGGCATCGGGCCCAAACTCTATCCAATCCCTTTTGGATGAAAGATCGCCGCTTGGTCCAGGGAGTTGTCCTTTATCTTTCCATTCTATAAATCGAATTTTATGCTGCACATGCATACACAACAGCTGCAGAAACCCATAAACTCGAGAATGCTGCATGAAATTATCCAATTTATTCACCCATGAATTTTTCTGGAAGAGGAGATGTCTGTCATTGACACCCATCATGCCAACGACTATATGAGGCCGATAACGCCTGAGGAAATCAGGGAGCTGCTCAAGGATATCCTGGGTTGTTTTGGAGACGAGACCTTTATTGATGACCTTAAATTTCTTTGTCCCGTGCGTTTGATTTAATATTTTTTCCAGCTGGGACGGATACGAGTCATCCCCCCCTAAGGCGGTGGTGGATTCACCAATGCATAAGATCCTATAGTGATCTTGGGATGGATCCATTTGATTAGTTTGGTTCTGCTGGAAGGAAAAAATAAAACCGCCCAAACGCAAAAAAATCTCTAAAATAAAAAAAGTAACAATAAGGCTAAAAAGAAAAAGAAGTAATTTGTGTTTTAACGGCGTTTTATTCACAAATTCCCGACCACCCTATCATGTGGCGTTCAAATATATAATCTAAATAACAGGTTATTTTAATAAGAAGGTCCCTAGACCGGCACAATCTCTTTAATATGGAAACCTTCTTTATCTTTTATCAAGACGGCCTTAAACTCCTTGCCCTCGATATTGGCACAAATAAGATGAATTTCAAAAACAGATTTAGCTAAATGAACATTTAAATGCTCGGCTTCGCTGGATGGGATTTTAACATCTCCATCAAAAACAGAATAATCGACCTTGATTCTCTCCTTGGGCTTGATAAACCCAACCTTGTTAAATTTTAAAGTCAACTCTTTCTTGAAATCATAATCAAGAATAACATGTATATCGCTAACCGTTATATCCTTCACATAACAATTACCCTCGTTTTTAATAAAAATCCCCGGCTTTCTGGGATCAATATCCAACAATAGAACCGGGATGAATTGTTTGCGGGTCGCTTGAATAAGTCTTCGCTTTAAACGTCTTGTCTTAACCCAATATAGGACCAAAAACAAGACAAGAAAAACGATGATTATTTCACGATACCAAAGAATTAAAGCATTTACGATCTCATTCATTTGTCACCTCTTTATGCCGTTTTATTTCATGGCATTAAGAAACTCTTGGATGTTTTGGGTGATCAAGTCAAACTCACCCCGAAGCAGCCATTCTTTTTTAAATATACTTCCTCCGAACGCAACAGCCGAAGCACCGCTAGATAAATAGGTCTGAACATTTTTGGCATTAACTCCCCCGCAGGCCAACAACTCAATGTCATTAAGAGGGGCTTTGATCTCTTTAATATAATCAGGCCCCATCATCTTGGCCGGAAAAACCTTCACCATGGTCGCTCCCGCCTCCCAGGCCTCGTAGATCTCCTGCGGACTGAAGGCCCCGGGGAAAACAGGGATAGATTTATGCCTACACGCCTCAACGATGTGGGGCACAAAGACTGGGGATACGATAAAACTCGCCCCGGCATCCAGCGCAGAATGCAATTCATTAGTTGTCATCACCGTGCCGGCTCCGATTGTCAATTTGCCTCCAGCAGCCCTTAGGGCCTGCCCGATCAACCCTGGCGCCCCGGACGTATTCATCGTTATCTCGATCGTTTTAAGCCCACTATGAATAACCGCCTCCATAAGAGGCGCTATCTTATCTTCAGCAATCCCCCGCACAATGCCCATGACAGGGGTTTTCTTAAATTCCTCAATGTCCATCAATCATCCACGTCCGGATTCAACAACGTCTCATAGAATTCGCGGTAATTTTCCTTCTCCGCTGATTTACGTAAGGCCATGGCGGCACGGGGATGTTCATTCATCATGCCCGAAATGGCATAAGGAATTATATACCCCCATTCGATCTTATCCCGAAGCGGAATAAATTCCTTAGAGATTAAGTCTAAAATAGGACGAATATCAAATTTAGGATTCTTTAAAAAACCCAGCAATAATTCCAAAGGACAATTACCGGCGGCCCGCCCAATGCCATAAATCGTCCCATCCAGATAATTGGCATCGTGGATAATCGCCTCGATAGTATTACCAAAGGCCAATTGCTGATTATTGTGCCCGTGAAAACCGACTTCCCTGGTCTTTAAAATATCCTTGAATTTCTTGACCAAAAGCTCCGTTGACTCCTGATAAAGCGAGCCAAAACTATCAACGATATAAACAACATCCACCTGGCTCTCTTGCTCGATTTGATGCAGGGCTTCGTCCAATTCAGCTCCCTGGTCTCTTGAGATAGCCATAATATTGATCGTAACCTCATAGCCCTTTTGTTTAAAATGATTCGTCATGGCTATCGCCTTATCGATATCCTTGACATAAGAGGCCACGCGGATCATATCAACGGGACTTTGATCGGCCGGTTTAACATCGTCTACATTGACCCGTCCAATATCTACCATAACGGAGATCTTGGTCCTCTTCTCGATACCGTCAGTAACCCTGCTGATCACATCATCGTCACAAAATTTCCAGGCCCCATACTCTGTCGGAGAGAAAAGTTCCTTTGAATTTTTATATCCTATCTCCATGTAATCAACCCCGGACAAGGATATAGCCTTATAAACTTCCCTGACAAACCTCTCATCAAAATCATGTTCATTAATCAATCCCCCATCCCTGATGGTGCAATCTAGAATTTTAATTTTATCACGGTACATATTAGCTCCTTTGCTGCGTTCCATTCAACCCACACACGACAGGGCGCATAGGTCAAAGGGCCAGCCTTTCAAATCCACTTATTGAATTTGAAATATACTTCATTTTTATTTTTGGCCCCATGTATTTTTATCAAGAAAAAACAAGGAAGATATTTTCAATTGCCGGAAGGTATATTCCCGCGCAAATATTTCATCCTTTCAGCGCAAAATTTCACGAACTTCTTGGCGTCATCGTTTAACGGCTCTTCAATCCTGACTCCCACAAAATAATCACGACTGATATATCCAGACTCTCTGACCCACATGACCAACGTATTTAACTCTAATTTCTCGTCTGTTGGGAGCTGGATGGTTAAGGTCAACTCATTTCCGGCACTCACTTGCTCCGTGGTTTGAAAACACAAGCCAACCGCACTAATGTTGATCGTTAATCCCACCGAAAGATGGCGTTGCAGTTTGGTAACCCTAAAATTCACGGGCAACTCAATGTCCATCCTATGACATCTTCTTCGTTCTTTCATGTATTCATGACTCCTGGTTAAAGAATATCCATAAACCTTATGGATTGATTATTGAACTAATATCCTCACCCTTATTAATTTCTTTTATTGGCGGCGAGAACAAGAATCCTTGAGCCGCCTGCACACCCAAAGACCTTATTTTCTCAAGCTCTTCCTTGCGCTCTATGCCCTCAGCAATTGTATAAATGTTATTCTTGTGACAAAAACTTGTGATGGCCTCAAAGATACCTTGCTTTAGAGAATCGACATCAACATCATGCACCAAGGATATATCGATCTTGACATAATCAGGGCGTGTATTGGCAATGGTGTCCAAGCTGGCATAGCCGCTGCCCACATCATCAACAGCGATTTTCAACCCACAGCCCTTAAGCTCCTTCAATTTACTGTGAAATAAGGCAAAATCCTTAATGGCCATGCGTTCCGTTATCTCCAGGACACAATTATTCATTTGCATGCCACGGTCGACAAATAAATTTTGATCAAATTTATCATGTTCGATCAAATAGGGCATACAATTTAAAAAAAGCTTCTCAGACCGTCGACTCTGACGCCAAATCCTAGAGGCCTTCTCCCAACAAATCATTTCCAAATCAAAATACATCCCATAGGTCAATGCCACCTTAAAAAGAATTTCCGGATTATTGAGAATACTTTCCTGGGGCGGACGGCTTAAGACCTCATATCCGATTGGTTTCTTAGTCTCCAAGCTAAAGATCGGCTGGAAATAAGGTTCCACCAATTTATTTTGAAGGATATTCCTGGCCTCTTCAATCAATGTCTCTTTTTCCTCATGAAGATATTCGGCAAAATGACTACGCCTTAAGACAGCCTCCACACGGGCCACTAATTCCTCATTATCATAAGGTTTGGTAATATAATCATCAGCGCCGAAATACAAGCCTTCGATCTTATCAGAAACTGTGTCCCTTCCACTCAGAATGATGATCGGTATACCCCGGAATCTTTTATCTTCCCTGATCCTCCGACAGATCTCCAGGCCCTCCATATCCGGAAGCCGGCGGTCTAAAAGGATCACATCAGGACAATGATGCACTTTTGCAAGGGCCTCGCTGCCCTGATGGGCAATGTCCACCTGAAAATCACGGGTCTGCAGGAGTTCGGCCACCAATCGTGTGATACGCTGATCATCATCCACCACTAATACTTTCTTTGACACCATAATTATCTCTTTTGTTGATAAACTTTAATAAAATAATCTATTGAACGATCATACGTTTTCTCGGCCTCTGGAGGGAAAAAACAAGCCGGCATTTCATCATTTTTTAAATGATATTGCAGGCATTCACAGCAAATGCCCTTTCTGGGGCATCCTGGATAAGTACAATTACATAATGACGTATTGGTATTCTTGTTATCACAGGCCATAAACAATCCCCGCTTCAGTAAATAATAAATAACCTATTAATAAATTTACAATTTTTTTCTTGCCATCCCGGGAGGGGACAAGTCAATAACGTTCTCCACGTTAACCTCTATAAGATACTGTGGTTGATGCGGCAAATGGGCCTCAAAAGGTGCCTTAGATTTTGTTTCTGACTGGACCCCCTTGACAATTCTTTTGGAGATCCTGGAGATAACCTTTTTTTCCCATTTTTTAAAAATGGCGTCTTCGATCTCTTCACGCGAAACAATCTTGGCTTTACCTTGCAATGTATAGCCCTTAAATTGATGTTCATTGACCGCGGTAATGCTCACCACTGGATTCTTTTTCAAATTTTTATACGTATGATGCAGATATAGATCAATGATGTATACCTTCCCGCTTTTTTCAATGCCGACAATACCTTTAGCTGAACAATGGATGCGTCCTTTATCATCCATCGTTGAGACTATCACAAATCCCTGTTGATTCATAAAATGAATGCTTTCCTGGGTCAACGACATGATCTCTCCTAATGTCAAAAATAATAGTATCGAAAAATAATTTAAGACGCTATTTTATCTCAACCGAGGCATCCCGGTCAAATGGATTTGTTCTTAAGGCTAAGGAAAATAAATATGGATATGCCTTTTGTAAATGGTGCATATATGTCAACCATTCCATCAATAACCGGCCGTAGGCACGCTGGATATCTTTCGCCAGATGCCCCTGATCATTATCGGATAAATGGCCAAGTTTCCTTCTATGATGCAATTCTTCGCTCAAATGAAAGACGGCCCATAACAGATCTGTAAAGGATTCATGTTCCAGCAGATTGGGATTAGCCAAAAGGCTTAAAAGAAATTCCTTTTTTTGCATTAAGAAGTGCTTTAATCCCACAAGATCCACTTTCTTGATATCAACGTTAAAATGATATCCCTTAAGGAAGTGTCTGACCTGAGCAAATTTCTGGGCATCCCATTGTTGGTTGATCAGTAAAAATTTCCCGGCTTCATCAGCGCGGGGATCACTTTGGACAAACATGGCCAGCAATTCAATCCCTAGCTCATTGAAAAAGGTCCCAATGACCATATTCATTTTCCTCAATAGGGTTTGCTTCTCTCGGAATAACAACAATTTGTGAATGATCAAGGTAACCATGAGGACTTCAATAAACACAAAGGCGATGTCCCCGATCAAATAAATAAAAATATGATGGGCATCATGAAAAAGTAAAAAATGAATGCCATAAACAATGGCAGAAAGAAGAAATAAACCAATGCCTAATAATATTTGCCAATCAATTCGTAGATTATTTTTTCCCATTATTTATAATCTTTCTCTTGGGTGGATTTTGAAACGATGTGATTCAGGCCCCTTGCATATTAATTCTGGCTTCCCTTTAACCGGTCCAAAAGGATGTTGATCTTCTCAACTAACGGGCAGAATTTGTCTTTTTCGCGAAGGTAAATATTATCAGACCTTTTTCCTTCAATAAACTCTCCAAGTTCACGCACAATTCGATCAAAAGGTCCGACAAGCCTGTGGGTTAACTTAAAAGAAATATAGAGAATAACAAGTATAACAAGAGGCAAAATAACAAGTAAGATGGATGTTACCCTTTGAGCGGCAGGAAGAACATTATAAAATATCGCCTCGGGGATCCCGATCTGTTCACTGGTAATATAAAAGATCAGATAGAACAGGAAAATGGCAGTTATAATCGTCGGTAATAGGCAGGCCCAAAAAATGAGGAAGAACATCTCTTTATGCATTTTATTGGCAAAGAAATGGCGTCTGCGGTTTGATGGTGTGCTCATTGTTTATACCCCACTTTAATATTTTTATAGAAAGCCTCCGCCGTGGATATAGTATTATCTGAATCGGTCATAAGGGCGATCGCACCTACTCTAAGCGAACGAGGGGCCCTGCCGAAAGCACGTTTATAATCCTTGTATATATCCCTTTTTTCAAAAACCCACTCATCCCAGTGTTTCTTTCCGGTTTCTACCACAATGATCTTAATGTTATTCGTATACGGGCTGGAGATAACAGATTCTACCGGGGCACTCTCATCCCAGACATATTCAAGGCTTTTGATATTCATGAAGTTCCAGCTCGGGAAAATAACATAAACCCGGGCGGCGTAATCATCCTTTTCCAACCACCCTCCTGAACTTTCTTTCACCTCTGTCTTCTTGGGAAATTTCTTGACTTTCCAATACCAACTGATCATGGGGTCTTTTACGGCATTGAATTTGATGCGATATATCAATCCCGAACAAGCCCCTTCACTCTTGGCAGATAAAAAGCCGTCCTCACTTTCCGGCCGCACTTCATACAAAACCCTATCCTTGAAAATCTTTTCCTGCCATTCCTGCAAGGCATTTTCTTGATTAAAAGGGAACCACTTGGGCAAATCATAGGCATATACGGCAAAAATAAACAAAAATAAAATACATAGAAGACCTGCCCATATCTCAAATTTTCTTCTCATAATAATGTTCCCTATAAATATATAATTTACATAATACTTATATTACAGATAATATTATAATGCAATAATTAATAATTGAAACCCGCTAAGAGCTTTTTATCCAAAATTAACGGATTTCTGAAATTTCCTGCAAAGGCTTCCTGTTTTTCTTAATACCTAAAGGTTCTTTGGGATATCCTAAACTTATTACAATATCCATTTTTACATGCCTTGGCAGACTCAGAATCTTTTTAGCGGCCTTTTCATCAAACCACCCTATCCAGCATGTCCCTAAACCTTCCTCCTGAGCCTGCAAAATAAAATGTTCGCAAGCTATGCCCAAATCAATAAGACTGAATTGCGTGCCACGACAGACCGCACCAAGGGCGGCTGCATACTTAGCTTTTTCCCTGATAACAACCACCAAAACCGGTGCCTCCACCGCAAAACGGTTCATGCCATAAATTCCCCCAAAGACTTTTTGCGCAAACTCATTCTTTAATTTATAATCCGCAACCACAATAAATCGCCAGGGTTGCGAATTACAGGCTGAAGGGGCCAGCCGCGCGGCCTCCAAACATCGCTGAATCTTATCAAAAGTCACCGCTTGGTCTGAATATTGACGACAGCTGCGTCTTTGTTCAACCAATTCTAAAAAACTCATACCTCCCCCCTTGTCTATAAAACGGAAATAATGAATACGCCCAGGACCATCAGCGCTGCCCCAAGCAACCTCTGCTTCATGCCTTTTTCCTTAAAAATAATGAACCCGAAAAGGGATGACATAATGACACTGGTTCGCTTGACCGCAATGATATAAGGAACGAGCGTTAGCCTCAAGGCATACATCAGACAGATATTCGCTAAGGCTATCACAAGACCGATCAGAACTAAAAAAATCCATCCGGTTTGTATTTGTTGGATAATATTCTTTGTTTTTTTAAGCATTATTAAGCTTAAAGAAAAGGCCAAGGCTGTATTAAGGGCAGCCGGCCATATTAACGGAGAGGAATTTCTGATCCCGATCTTATCAATATTGCCACCGATACTATATAAAAAAGCGACAACTAACATATACCTGGGGCCGGGAGTCGTTAATAAATTCTTAAAAGGGGACCAAAACCCCCTTTGCTGAGACCTGATATGCATAACATAAGAACCAAGAACGATCAAAATAATCCCCGCTTTCCCTAAAGGTCTGGGGGATTCCTGTAATATCAAGGGAGAAGTAAATAACATAAACAAGGGCGTCAGGGTCAGCATCGGAATGGTTAAGGAGAGATCAGAACTCTTTATAGCCTTCACATAGAATAAAGTAGCTATCGTCAAGATTATGCACGAACTTAATAAGGCTAACCAAAATACTGGTTGTATATCAACTGGTCTCTGAAAACAAAGCGACAAATATAGAAAAGGCAGGGAAAAAAAGGGCCAGGCCCAAGCAATAATAGTCACATCAACTCTATGAACTATTTTTCTTGAAAAAACATCGGTAAGGGATGTGAATAAAGCTGTAAAAAGGACCAGAACGAGCCACATATATACACCTAAAAATAAAAAACTTTCTATTTGGCATCTATATTAATAAATTAATAAAATACTTGAACATTTAAGAAATATAACATAATTCGTTGATAATTTATATAAATTACTTACCCTCAAATAAAAAAGTCCAGATCAATAAAGACCTGGCCAAAAATTAAGGCAACTCTCGGCTCCCTTCCCCGTGGCTTAGAAAGGTTTTGGCTCTTTTTTTTCGAGTTGCCTTAAATAAAATCAAAAATTATTTAACTTATTATATATTTTCCATAAAAAATACGGATGTGTCAATAGGACATATATAGACAAATATAGACAAACAAAAAACTGCGAATTGACTCACATTAAACCTTACCGAAGCGAAAATAGTTAAAAAATAGTTGCAAAAGTAAGGCGATCGTTGACTCATAATAAGATCATAAACACCTAACCCATTAAGAAAGGAGTTTAGGTTATGAGCCCGATCGCCAAGAAGGAATATACCGAAGTGGTGTCCCCCCGGTATCGAAGTTCTCGAAAATATTTAAAAACAGTTATCTTGGACCATTACTGTGATGCCACGAAGTACCACCGCAAACATGCTATCACTAAACTTAACAATTGTCACAAGAAAAGATACAAACGCAAACCCGGGCGTCCGTCTTATTACAGCCAGGAGCCGATCATCATGCCCTTAAGAAAGATCTGGAAAGCAGCCCAAATGCCCTGTTCCAAGCGATTGAAAGCCATCATTCAAGAATGGCTGCCCTTCATGGATGAGGAGGTTCCTGTTTATGTCAAAAGGGCTTTGCTGGGAATTTCACCGGCCACGATCGATCGCGTCCTTAGGCCTTATCGAACGGGCCGCAGGCGCAGGATGTATTGCGCCACCAAGCCGGGAAAAATCATCAAAACAAAGATTCCCATAAAAACAGATCAATGGAACGAAAACCGTCCTGGGTTTCTAGAAGCGGATACCGTTGTCCACTGCGGAGGGACTCTCCTAGGCGATTTTATTAACACCATAGACACGGTCGATATTGCCACCGGATGGAGTGAACAAAGGGCTATTTGGGGCAAATCCAAACATCATGTTGTTGAGCAAATCAAAGACATCGAACAGTCGTTGCCTTTTAAACTGTTGGGATTTGATTCGGATAACGGCAATGAGTTTTTAAATAAAACCTTGATCAAATATTTCACGCGCGGCCCAAAAAACCCGGTTCAATTCACGCGCTCACGACCGTATCACAAAGACGACAATGCTCATATAGAACAAAAAAACTGGACTCACGTCAGGCAATGGTTCGGATATTATCGCTTTGACAATCCTGATATCCTTGGGCTCTTTAATGATCTTTACAAAAACGAATGGCGCTTGTATCATAACTTTTTTATGCCCTCCATGAAGCTGGTGGCGAAAGACCGGGTGGGCTCACGGATTGTCAAAAAACATGATAAGCCCCAAACGCCCTTTCGGCGTCTTTTAACATCAAGATTCGTCGATGCTCAGATGAAAATGAATCTTAAACATCAATATCTGGCACTTAATCCCTTTTTCTTGAGGAAAGAAATTGACAGGAAGTTAAAAATCATCTTTGAAAAACGAAGGCCCGCTTCTTTCAAGGCTTTCTTTCAGTAAGATTTTATTTTGAGTCATTAGGACTGTATTTTATACCCATTTCCCCTCTATAACTCCACCATCCTGTTCATGAAATGCTTGATGCGGTTATCAAGTAAGATATCACGCTGCTGGATGGGCCGCTTTAAAATAAGTCCATCCAGGGTTGTGCAACGGCTCAAGGCCACATAAGTCTGGCCATGCGAAAAGGCGCCCTCCCCCATATCCACAATGACCTTTGTGAAAGTCTTACCTTGGCTTTTATGAATGGTCACGGCCCAGGCCAATTTTAATGGATACTGTCTAAAAGAACCTGCCACCTGGGATTCTATCCTCTCACTGACTTCATTAAAACGAAATTTATACATCTCCCAGGTAAAAGGGGTGACCTCCACCCGGGGCCCTTCCTCCAATTCAACCAAGACAATGCCACTCGATAATAAATCATCTTCAATGTCAATAATTTTGCCAATACTACCATTAACCCATCGCCCTTCCGGGTCATTATTCAATAGCATAACCTGGGCGCCCGGCTTTAAAAACAATATTTGTTTCGTCGGTAAATTCTTTTGTTCAAAATTTCCGTCAATTTCTCCCTCAAAATGGAAAAGAGAGCTATCTAAATTCTTAAGATAGCGGGCATTGATCTGGTCCGCCATCGCATTGGTGGTCGTTAAATAGATGTAAAAATCATCTTGAGTCGGATTAAAATCCGGTAGGTAGCGTTGATTGAGAAGGCTCAAATGATCACCCGTGGCGGTCTTGTTGCGGATCGCAGAGAGCAAATCAATAAAGTCATCATCCTTTTGACGGTAAATTTTTTCTAGATCAATAAAATGTAATCTGAGATTCTCCATAACCTTGGCATCAAAGAAATACGGGCTGGCATATACGTCCTTAAAAATTCCTGCCTCACTTCGGTTAACAACGGGAGGCAATTGATATAAATCCCCAATAAAGATCATTTGGACGCCACCAAAAGGTTGTGTATTATCCCTCCCAAAGAACCTCAGGAACCGATCCACACAATCCAAAAGATCAGCCCGGACCATAGATATCTCATCAATGATTATTGTATCAACTTTCTTGAATATCTTTTGATGGTTAAAACGGATACGGATCTTAGATACTGTATCGGGGGTGATATCAGGTTTAAAGCGGAAAAAGGAATGGATGGTCTGGCCTTTAACATTAACGGCAGCGACACCGGTTGGAGCTAAAATAACGACATTTTTTGTTGTATGCTCCCGGAAATATTGCAGTAATGTTGATTTTCCAGTTCCGGCTTTCCCGGTTATAAAAATATTCTCTTTGTTGTTTTCAAGAAAATTGTATGCCTTGATAAACTGAGAATTAAAATCTATCTCTCCTGTCATATATCCATTCTTTAATATATTTTAACATATAATCCCACTATTTTACTTATATTTATCTTAATTAATCTAATGTTACACATATTGTCATTTATTGACATATTATCCTATTCTTTACCATATTACCCAAAAGCATGAATTAAGATGCGATAATTTGCATTCTCTGACATATTAATGCATTTATTACATTAGATTGATCATCTGTAAAACCATATCATTATCTTCGGCAACAAGAACGATCGAACTAGTTTTTCCTTTTTTCTCAGCACTGCCGTAAATCAAAGTGAGATCTATACCACCTTGAGCAATCCGTTCGACAATTGATTGCAATGCCCCGGTCTTATTATCAACCGTTAGCAAAACCACATCTTCTTCCCGAACATCATAATTTTTCGTTTTCAACAATTTCTTGGCCTTGTCATGATCCTGGGACACAAACATGATGATACCTTTATTGTCAACGGCATAACCACAAATGGCGAGTAAATTGATCCCAGCCTTTGAAAGAATCTTACTGATTTCTGCCAGGGCCCCAACCTCATTATGAACGGTAAGTATAATCTGTTTATAAGCGATTGCTTTTTTCATTATGCCCTCCATTAATTTATCCATATAGGTATTTAATGTCCTTAACTTGGTTGATTCATCATAGCGGAATTTTTCAAATTTGTCACGGATTTCCTGACGCCGACGAACTCAATGAAGCGATACATGAAACATCCATGAACGCAAAAACAGGAAGGCCATAAAGGAAAGGATATTGATCACGAGACCCGTATTAATCATTTTTTTGTCTTTGTCAGATAAAAAATAAACTAAGGCCGCAATCGAAATAAACCCACATAAATGAGCCAGATGGCTTGTGCCGTCACTCTCACCCCCCAAAAATCCCTTGATATCGGCGAACAAGAACATCCACCCCTTGACCATCACCGGAACCGGGATGATCATCTCATATGTTATGGAAAATGGATCCAAAAGCATGGCAGCGCTCAATAATCCCATGACGGCTCCCGAGGCCCCTATGATCGCCACACTTTTATGCAAAAAGAAAATATAAATCACTGTTGATGTCAGCATCGATATGACAAGGGCCCCGAAATAAACGAACAGTGTTTTGAAGAAACCTAAATGTTTCTGAACTACCCGACCGAACACAAAAAGCCCCAGCATATTGAGCATCAAATGTGACTGATGATGATGAATAAACCCGGAACTGATCACCGTCCAAAGGCGGCCGGCTAATAAATTGCCCGGATAGAGGATCCATGCGTCAACATTAATATTATTGGAATACGATAAATAAAAAATAAAACAATTGCTGGCTATGAGTAGACCAGCGGCATGGGCATGCGAAAAGATGACCCCAAAAATGGACTTGGGGGCAGGTGTTTTTTTCTTAAGTTTACGGGGACTCAAGGCTCACAATGATATAAAAATGTTAGACTTCCTTGATGCCAAATCCGATTTCCGCCTCGGCCACCACCTTATCGGCAACCATGGCTTTTGTCTTAAGGAATCCGGCCTTGCTCATCATTTTTATGGTCGTTACCTCAATAACCAATTGATCACCGGGCACAACCGGTTTTGTGAACTTGCTGCTAACCTTGGCTAAATAATAGATCAGGTCCTTACCCTGCATGTCCTTACTGTAATAGAAATAAATACACCCGGCCTGAGCCATGGCCTCAATGATCAAAACGCCGGGCATCACTTTCTCATTGGGGAAATGCCCCACAAAATAAGGCTCATTGACGGTGACATTCTTGAGCGCTATCAATTTTTCATTGGGTTGAAGATCCAGGACCTTATCGATCATCAAGAAAGGAAAACGATGCGGGATGATCTTTTTTATCTCCAAAACACTTAATTCCATGTCCACTCCTCTCCATTATAAAAAAATTACATAGCTAAACCGCCATCCACCTGGATGATCTGCCCGGTGATATAAGCAGCCTGGTCACTTAAAAGAAATTTCACGCACGCCGTGACATCGTCAACACCGCCGATACGCCCCAGGGGAATCTCCGTTAATATCTTCTGGCGATGCTCATCAGTTAAATGCCTCAGCATGTCCGTGTCAATAAATCCCGGGGCCACGGCATTAACGCGGACACCGTAAGCCGCCACTTCCTTGGCGATTGATTTAGTGAACGCATTGATGCCGCCTTTGCTCGCCGCATAGTTACTCTGCCGCGGAAGGCCGACAATACCGCTTACGGAAGAGATGTTAATGATCCGGCCTGATTTCTGCTTTAAGAACGGCACGATGCACGCCCGCGTGGCGCAAAAAACACCGTTTAGGTTGGTATCAATAACCTGCCTCCATTCCTCATCAGTCATCAACATCAAGGCCTTATCATTCAAGACGCCGGCATTGTTAATCAGGATATCCAAGCCCCCCATTTCACGGCGAGTGTTTTCGATCCATGTTTTGACCTGCTGGTAATCTTTAATATCAACCTGACTGGCCTTGCCCTTAACCTTACATGTCTTTATCTCGTTTTCTAATGCCGCCGCCTCTTTATGACTATTTAAATAATTAAAAGCCACATGACACCCGTGCCGGGCTAACATAAGACTAATTGCGCGGCCTATCCCGCGCGATCCGCCGGTAACGATCGCGACCTTATTCTTGATACTATCCATTTTTATCCTTAAATTGACCCAACACCATACACACATTGGGGCCTGATGGGCCAAAGTTGACCACCAGCACATTCTTGACCTTTTTGCGGCGCGCCTTGTTAGGGACATAGTCTAGATCGCAATCAGGGTCAAGTTCCTTATAATTAATCGTCGGCGGAATAAACCCTTGATTGATCGCGGCCAAGCCCGCCGACACGGCAAAGGCACCGGAGACACTATAACATTCCCCGATCATGGATTTAATACTGCTGATGGGAATTTTTTTGGCCTGCCTGCCAAAAACCTCCTTGATAACCCTGGTCTCAATCTTGTCCGCCGCCACGGTCGAATTCGCGTTGGAGCAAATATAGTCAATGTCCGTAATGTTCATGCCCGCCTTATCCAAGGCCTCCTGCATCGCCACCTTGAGACCTGTCCCGCGCGGATTGTACTTATGAATACGGAATGTATCAAAACAATATCCAAAGGAAACGACCTCCCCGAGGATCCTGGCCTTACGCCGTCTGGCATGACGCAACTCCTCCATCGCTACCAAACAGGCCCCCTCCCCAAAAACAATCCCATTACGTCGTTTATCAAAGGGGCAATTAATAAAGGGTTGGGCCTGGCGGGAACCGGAAAGAAATTTTAAGGCGTAAAACCCAAAAAATGTCTGGAGGCACATCTCCTCCACCCCACCGGTATAAATGAGATTGGCCCGCTCCATCTGCAAAAAATCATAAGCATATTCCATCGCATCCAGACTGGCCGTGAACCCGGTTGAGATGGTTGTATTAAATCCTTTAATATTATGCCAGATGGATACCTGGCTGGCCGGTGAGTTGATGACGGTATTGGGAAAAAGCGCCGGATTCGTATACCGTGGGCCTTCCCGCAAGGTCACCTCATCGAAATCGCTGATACTCTTAAGGCTGCCTAACGTCGTTCCGACTGACACGCCAATATTGTTCGTGTTGCGTTCTGTGATTGTAACGCCGCTGTCCTCTATGGCCATTTTTGCGGCGGAGACGAGCAATTTTGTCGAGCGGTCAAGGTTCCGCAACCCCTTAGGCCCCATATAAATCTTAGGGTCAAAATCGCTGATCTCGGCGGCCTGCTTAACGCTAAAATCATTCGTATCAAACAACGAGATCGGACGATAGCCGACCCGTCCGGATTTAAGGGCCCGCCAAAAATCTTCACGCCCTTTACCGTTGCCGGTTAGAATACCTAACCCCGTTATGACAACACGTTTGGCCATGGATTTATTGTATTATACTTTCCCACCTGAAACAAGTTTTGCTCAAGATTTCACTTGCTGGCTCTTCTTATAAAGCCTTTGGTTAATCCTTATCTTTATATCTTTCCCACAAAATATATTTGGCCAAGATATCCGTCTCAATATTGACAATCTCGCCAATTTTCTTATTCCCAAAAGTAGTCACTTCCAAGGTGTGGGGGATAAGATAGACAGAAAAATAATTCTTCTTAACCACACCAACGGTCAAGCTGACCCCGTCAATGGTAACGGACCCTTTGGGAATAATGTAGCGGGCGAGCTTTTTATGGACCTTAATGCGCCACTCGACATAATTGGGAATGGTCTTGCGTTCTGTGAATATTCCCGTTCCATCTATATGACCACTGACAAAATGCCCGCCGATGCGGTCACTCACTTTAAGCGAACGCTCCAAATTAATGTGTCGCCCCGGCTTGGCGTATTTAAATGTCGTTGTCTCCAGGGTCTCCTTCATCAGATCGAATGTCAACAGAGGCCCCTTCTTTTTGGTAACGGTCAAACAGATCCCGTCGCAGGCAATGCTGTCCCCGACCTTGGTGCCCCGAGTGACCTTTTGCGCCTTGATGGTGACGATAAAAAGATTCTTTTTCTTTTGCACATTCTGAATGGTGCCGGTCTCTTCGACGATTCCTGAAAACATGATCATCTCCCCTAATTATATTGAATGTAGCCTTGTAGAAATAAATCCTCGCCTATCTGATGCCATACGACATCCTTGAGTCCGATGGTTTTCTTTATTTGTTTACAATGTAATCCGACAATAGAATTCAATGCCTCCCTGTCTCCGATGATCTTGGGGCTGATATAAACATGCATTTTGTCTGCGACCTTCTCTCTTAAGGCATGTCCGATCGTATGCGCCCCCCCTTCTATTAAAACACTGGATATCTCCCTTTTCGCCAATTCTCGCATCAACCAAGTCAGCCGAATATAACGGCCATGGCACGGAGCAACGATAATCTCATAGCCTTTCTTTTCAAATAAACGCCTTTTGCTGTTGGAAGATCTATCGGTGGTCACTAAAATAATATCCGCGGGGACAGGATGGTTAAATACCAACGCAGAAGGGTTGATGGCCAAACTGGGATCCAGGATGACTCTCCTTAAACGTTTCGTTCTATCACGAGGCGTAAGCCTGGGATCATCTTTCATAACAGTATTGATGCCGACCAAGATCGCATCAAAATCATTTCGCACCCCCCGGGCCAAGGCCCGTGTCTTTTTAGATGTTATCCATTTTGACTGGCCGCAGGAGGTGGCGATCTTGCCATCTAGGGTTTGAGCCGTCTTGATAACGACAAAAGGAAGCCTCTGCTGAATATATTTAATGAACGCCTCGTTCAATGCCCTGATCTCATCTTGGCACAAGCCACAGCGCACCTTAATGCCGGCTTTTTTTAATTTGCGGATCGACTTTCCCCGCACCAGGGGATTCGGGTCCTTGATACCTATAATAACTTCCTTGATCCTGCTTTTAATGATAGCGTCGACACAGGGCGGGGTACGGCCTACATGGAAACATGGTTCCAAAGTAACATACATTTTCGCCCCGCGCGCCTTTTCCCTGGCCTGGCGTAAGGCATAGATCTCAGCATGAGGTCCCCCGCATTTACGGTGCCAGCCCCGGGCAATGATATGCCCCCCTTTAACGATTAAAGCGCCGACCATAGGATTCGGCGCCGTCTTCCCCCGGCCTTTTAAGGCAAGGGCATGAGCCATTTTCATGTAATCAATATCAGTCATGTATATATGTTTAGTGAACGATGGCCTTTTATAAAGGCGATTATTGCAATCGCTTTTTCATATCTTCGACGCATTGATAAGGCACCATAATATCTCCTATTCTGGCATGACTACGGTCTTCCCCGTGGGCATCAGAGCCCCCGGTGGTCACAAGATGATACTTTTGAGCGATTCCCTCATAAAACTGCACAACCGCCTTAGATGCATTGGGATAATAAATCTCTAATCCATCCAGTCCTGCATCAACAAAACTGGGAATAAGTTCATCGACATTCGTGATCATGGGATGCGCCAAAACAGCGATCCCTTTGGCCTGACGGATCAAATGAATAGCCTCATAGGGGCTTTGTTTGAATTTGGGGACGTAGGCCGGACAATTCTCCCCAAGATATTTGTTAAACGCCTGGCGAATATCCGCCACCCACCCCTTATCTATTAAAAGCTGGGCCAAATGCGGCCGTCCCAACGCATCCGAACTCGCCAGATCACTGACCTCATCAAAGGTAATATTGTCTACCCCCTGATCCCTTAATTTCTGAATTATCTTCTTTACCCTCTCGACACGGGTATTGCGAAACTTGGCCAGCTGTTCATTAAATGTGGCATCATGGATATCAAAAAAATAACCGAGGATATGGATGTCCCGCCCCTGCTGCTCACAGGAAAGCTCGACGCCGGGAATAACCTCCAACAACATATCCTGCGCCGCGTCCCTGGCCGGCTCGATCCCGTCAATGGTATCGTGATCTGTGATCGCGACACAAGCGAGCCCTATGCGGTCGGCCTCAAGGACAACATCCTTAGGGGCATAGGTGCTATCGGAAAAATTGGTATGAATATGCAGGTCAGCAAATCGGTCCATAAGATTCCCTTCTATAAGATACCTTTATTTATCTTGAGCAATTTCGGTCTTATGCATTTTATCCAAAACACCATTAACAAACTTGCTCGACTCCAAATCGCCGTATTTCTTGGCCAGTTCAACGGCCTCATTAATAGTAACTTTCGGGGGGATATCCGGCGCATAAAAAAGCTCAAAAACCCCCATGCGTAAAATATTTCTGTCAATGACAGCCATGCGTTTCAATTGCCAATTTGTGGCGTATGAAGAGATCTTATCATCGATCTTGTCACGGTTTTGCTGAATGCCAAAAACCAGACGCTGGGCAAAATCTTTAACTTCCTGCGTCTGCTCTTTTTCAGCCTCCCAAAAAGACTGGGTGACCATATCCATATCAATTTTCTTAATATCTTTTTGATACAGGATCTTTAAGGCGAATTCACGGGCGAGGGTCCGTTTGCGCATAGAATCTCCCCTTTGTTGGCTTAAATTTTTTCCAAAACCATGACCATGTCCCAAGCAGCACGGGCTGCATCGCGTCCTTTATTATCCCCTTTTTCTTCACTGCGTTCCTGAGCCTGCCCCACAGTCTCCGTCGATAAGACTCCAAAAATAACCGGCTTGCCGGTTTCAAGCGAAGCGTGGAGAATACCCCGGGCCGCATTGTCAGCCACAAGCTCAAAATGATATGTCTCCCCCCGGATGACCGCCCCCAGGGCAATAACTGCATCAATGGACTTCTTTTGAGCCAATTTGAGGCATGCCAAAGGCAATTCAAAGGCCCCGGGCACACTGACAATCTGTATTTGGCTGTCGCCAACTCCCATCCTATGGAGTTCATCAACGCACCCTTCAAGCAATCGCTGAGTAATGACCTCATTAAATAAGGAGTAGGCTATCGCAAACCTTTTTTGTTGTTGACTCTTCTTGGCCATCATTTCATACAGATGGTCGGCTTGGCTTACAAGCCTTCCAACAAATGCCCTAATTTTTCTTTTTTTGTCTTTAAATAATTAAAATTAAAAACATTATGCGGGATCCGTAACGGGACACGTTCAACGACCTTTAACCCATATCCCTCCAAGCCAACGATCTTGCGCGGATTATTGGTAAGCAGCTTAATCTGCTTAACACCTAAATCCACCAAAATTTGGGCGCCCACACCATAATCGCGCAGATCAGCCGCAAACCCTAATGCCTCATTAGCCTGCACAGTATCCATACCCTCATCCTGCAACTTATAAGCTTTTATTTTGTTAATAAGGCCGATACCGCGCCCCTCTTGACGCATATAAAGCAACACACCTTTGCCTTCTTTATTGATCGCCTTAAGCGCCTGAATGAGCTGGCCGCGGCAATCACACCGCTGGGAGGCAAAAACATCACCCGTCAGGCATTCGGATTGAACCCGAACCAATACCGGTTCGCCCTCATCCAGGGTTCCCCTAACCAGAGCAATGTGGACAAAATCATCAATCTTCGACTCATAGGCAATCATTTTGAATTCACCAAATTCGGTAGGCAACTTGGCCTCAACGGATTTAGTAACGATCTTTTCCCGTTGACGACGGTATTGGATAAGGCTATCGATCGTTCCCACCTTGAGGTTGAAACGCTTGGCCAATGCCAAGAGATCCTGCGTCCTGGCCATGCTGCCGTCCTCATTCATGATCTCGCAAATGACGGCGGCCGGATAGAGCTCTGACACTTTCATCAGGTCAATCGCCGCTTCGGTGTGTCCGGCCCTAACCAAGACCCCTCCCCGGCGGGCGCGTATAGGGAATAAATGTCCCGGCGTTTGGAAATCCCCGGGTTTGGCCTTGGGATCGATCAATGTCTTAATGGTATGCGCGCGATCATGCGCCGAAATACCCGTTGTCACCCCCTCGGCCGCATCAACGGATATAGAAAAGGCCGTCTTGCTTTCCTGATGATGATAATGCGTCACCACCATCTCCTTCATGGCATACAGACCCAGTTCGTTCAACCGCTCATCTTCCATCGGGATACAGATCAGGCCACGGGCATGCTTGGCCATAAAATTAATCGCCTCGGGTGTGACGAACTCAGCAGCAATGAGGATATCCCCCTCATTCTCGCGGCCTTCATCGTCAATAATGATGACCATCTTGCCTTCTTGCAAATCCTGAATGATCTCTTCAACGTTATTAAACATAACTTTTCCCTCACACCAAATGGACATAAAAAAACCCGAGGTTTGTCTCTCGGGTTAATAATCACGACGGGCATATCATTAATAAAAATCCAGAACGTTTCCGTCGCTTTCTCCCATCTAGGCTATTGCCCTCTAAATCTTTTTGAGGGCATCCGTTGGCACGGAACTATTGGCTCAGGATTCGCACTTGATCTACCGTCAGGCCTTAACATCTGGCGGTTCGTAGGCTTATGATCTTATTGATGATCAATCACTACCAGCTGGGACTTACACCCCCTTCAGCCATTCTAAAGGCTGAAGTATCCCGAAAGCATGTCCTAATATATTGGAAATTAAGGACTTTGTCAAGCATTTCAATCTTTTGGCCAAGGCATCATTTATCCAGTGAATTATCCCAAATGGCCTCATAAATATCCTGATATCCCACCTCTAACAAGGTCTTGGAGTACGATCTCACAAGCTGTATATTGCGTGTCTCTCCCATAACAAAGATAAGGATCTTGACATATTCTTTGGCATTCTTGAAAGAGGGTCTAAGTATGAGGAATTTTTGATAATAAGCCAAAGCCTTCTGATAATCATCCATCTGTAAATATAAATAACCAACAAGTTGCGCATTACGATGGTCTTTCGTGTCATATTGATACGCCTGCAAGGCCAAATGCAAGGCTTGATCCAAGTCTCCCTTGGCCTTATAAATAGTCGCTAAATTAAAGTATGCCTTGGCATATTCAGGGTCCATCTCTATGGCCTTTGCCAGCAATGGCAAGGCTTCCTCATAACGTTGTTGAACGATGTATTCTCCGGCTAAATTATTCAACACCCTCAGCTTATTGGGGGATTTAGCCGCTGTATCCTGCCATACCCTTAAGGGTGTCTGCCAAACTTCGTTTCGCTGAAAGGTTAAGATACTCAAATAAGCAATGATTAAAGTCAGAACAAGGCGGTACAGCCATTGCTTTCTTAAAATGAGGTTCAAAAACACTGCAGTCCCGAAGGCAAAAGCGATCATGGGCAAATAAAGTCGATGTTCCTGGATCACATCATTAATTGGGAAAAAACTGGATTCGACACTGAGTGTTAGGAAAAACCAGAATATACAAAAGGCAAGGATGCGGTTGCGCTTTCTCTGCCAAATAGCCAAGAGTATCATTGAGATCAACAACAACCCAGAACAAATAACAGAAACTTTAAACAAGGAGCTGATCAAGGGATAATCATAATCCAGGTTCTGATTAAACGGCCATACAAGCAACCTTAAATAGGTCACCAATACCCTTATTTGGGTACTGAAATAATCCATCCGGGATATCGTTAATGTCTCGGACGTCATGGAGCCCAAGGCCCGGCCTGAATGGACGCCAAAAAACAAAAGCAAAGGGATCAACGGCAGCGTCAACAAATAAGGGATCACATACCGCCATCGCCTGCCGGTCGCCTGGCTGTCTTCATCAAAAAATAAAGATTCGATTAAAAGAATGGAAAACGGCAACGTGAACGCCACCTCTTTTGTCACCATCGCGGCAACGGTCATGATCAAGGAGAGGATAAAAGAAACTATCTTATGCTGAAGACGAAAATTAATATAAAAAATAATACTGACTAAATAAAAGAAAGTGCTTAGCGATGTGATCCGCTGCACAATATAGCTAACGGCCTGGGTTTGAATAGGATGGCATAAAAAGATCAAGCCGCCGGCAAAAGCAATGCGGGAAACCTGTTGATCCGTAAAGATCGGCCTGAGCTTGGGGGTCCTTAAGACAGCCGTGCTAAAGATATAAACAAGGACGCTCACGGCCATATGCACTAATATATTGAAGATGTGATAACCCAAAGGGTTTGTCCCTCCCAGACGATAATTCCAGGCCAAAGACCAGTATGCCAAAAACCGTGTCTGGTTGATCCGCCAAATCTCGCGCATAAAGGCCAATCTTTGAACATAGGGATTTAAATCAATATTGAGCAAATCATCATAAATAAAGTTTGTATTTAATGTCCGATAATAGAGGACAAGCCCCATGACAATATATGTACATACGGCCAGGCCCAGAGGCGGCAAGAAAGATTTTGATTTTATATTATTCCCATCCATCCTGTATGGTCCCGCTAATAATTTTCCTCAATAGATATTTTCTATTGTCACATTAGAAATACAGCTTGTCAAAGGATGTAAGCTTTTTTATAATACCCTTATGCGATTGGAAGAAAAAATTGGCTCCCGCTTAAAGGCAACAAAAAAAACCTTGAGCGTTGCTGAATCCTGCAGCGGCGGTCTTCTGGCCCACCGCCTGACCAATGTTTCCGGAAGTTCTGCTTACTTTTCTGGTGGCGTTGTTACCTACAGCAACCAATCCAAGATACACATCCTCAAAGTCCCCGATGAAATCATTGACAACCTAGGGGCCGTCAGCCCCCAGGTAGCCTGCAGCATGGCTGAAAATGTCCGAAAACTTTTTAAGGCGGACTATGGCATTGGGATTACCGGGATTGCCGGGCCCACAGGCGGGACAAAAGAAAAACCTATCGGCCTTGTTTACATGGCCATCGCCTCCCCCCACCACGGTATCAAGGATTACAAATGTCATTTCAGCGGGAACCGGCAAGAGATCAAGGACCAGGCTGTCGATGCGGTGTTACACTACCTCTGGGATCTGCTTGAAAAAGGTTAGCGCCATGGGTGAAAAAATCCGCTCCTTTATAGCCATCGAATTAGATGCCCATGTGCGCGACACATTAACGGATGTTCAGACAACCTTAAGACGCTCAGGGGCACATGTTAAATGGGTAAAAGCTGAAAACATTCATCTAACGCTAAAATTCCTTGGTGATGTTGACGAAAAAAAGATTTCCTTGATCAAGGATACCCTTAGGCCCCCATTAGAAAAAATATCCCCTTTTGAGATCCAGATATCAACTCCCGGGGCTTTTCCCAACATGAACAGGCCCCGGGCCATTTGGGTGGGGATTTCCCAGGGTAACGAAGTCATCAAGACTATCGTGCAGGATATGGAAGATAGCCTAGGCCGTGTGGGTTTCAAAAAAGAAACCCGGCCGTTTGCATCGCATATCACAATCGGCCGGGTCCGTTCGTTTAAAAACATCCATCAATTAGCCAAAGCCATATCAGAAACAACACTCACGCCCCTTCAGCAATCGATCAACCACATCACCCTCTTTAAAAGCACCCTGACGTCCAGCGGCCCCATTTATGAAGCCCTTCACACATGGCCCCTAAAATAAACTTATCAGCGACGGTCACGCATTTTGGCCAATAATCTCAAGATCTCGATGTACAACCAGATCAACGTTACCATCAAGGCAAAGGCCCCGTACCATTCCATATATTTCGGCGCATCGCTCTGGGCCCCTTGCTCAATAATGTGAAAATCCAGAATAAGATTCAAGGCCGCAATCCCCACCACAACAAAACTAAATAAAATACCACCCGGACCATTGCCATAAATAAAAGGCATCCTTATGCCAAAGAATCCCAGGATCCAGGACCCCAAATAAACCAAGCAAATGGCGCCTGTCGCCGCACTTAAGCCCATGACAAACTTATTCGTTACCTTGATAAGGCCGGTCTTATAAACCATTAACATACAAAACAACGTGGCAAACGTTAAGGAAACCGCCTGGATCACGATCCCCGGGTAACTCTGCTCAAAGATCGCTGAAATACCGCCCAGGACAAGCCCCTCACATAAGGCATAGGCCGGGGCGGTAAACCTGGCCCATGGAAGTTTAAAGACTGTGACCAAGGCCAGAATAAAACCGCCCAATAGGCCCAGCATGATGTATGGACCGACCGCCGCCCCCATATTAGCCTTGGCATACCCTGACTCCCAAATGATCGGAGCTGAAGGCATCACCTGGCCCCAGATCCACGAGGCCGTCAGCATGAGAAGAAAAAACAGAATGAAGCATTTATTGACAGTGCCCTGTAAGGTCATGGTATCCGCCAGGCCATAGGATCTGCTTTTAGCGAAAATTTCGGGGTTCATGGCTGGGTTACTGGTTCGAAACATTATCTCTCTCCTCCTTTAATGTTTTAATTTGTTTAACCGGTCAATCTCAAGGCGATCTGCATCGTTATGTTCGTATAGATCCCGGCAATGATATCATCCATCATAATCCCAACACCACCGTGCATCCTTTCCACCTTATTAGCGGGATAGATCTTAAACATATCAAACGCACGAAACAAAAAGAATGCCGTCCAGGCCACGGGCCAACTTAAGGGCAGCATAAAAAAGGCCAGCATCACACCCGAGACCTCATCAATGACGACACATGAGGGATCTTTCTTGCCGACGATCTTCTCCATCTGGCCGGCAGAGATAAATCCCAATACCGTTATGATGAACCATGCCATAACATACAAAGCAACATTCTGATGTAACCAAAAATAAATACACATGCCCGCAATACTGGCCAGGCTGCCCGGGGCCAGGGGAAAATAACCAATATAAAAAAAGGTTGATAGAATCTGTGTTGTTCGATCTTTCATTGAAAGATAACAATGATCTAAGTTAGAAATACTTTGCGATTATGCCACAAATAGGACATCCCCGAGAAAAGAGTTATCACAACAGTAAAGAGCATGATGACATAAATACTGTTGTGCCAAATATCATATATCAACCCCCCGTCAAAGACACCTGCCGCCACATGAGACAAGAGGATGTAGATCAGGATCACAAAGACCGAGACCATTTGGGCAACGGTCTTGATCTTTCCTGTTTTTTCAGCCGCTAAAAAGGACCCTTTGGTTATGGCATAAATGCGCAAACTCGTAAGGGTGACCTCTCGCACAGCAATGATCATAAACATCCACAGGGGGATGACCCCCATGCTCATAAATATAAAAAAGGCCGACAGCATGAGGAACTTATCCGCTATCGGGTCCATGATCGTCCCGAAATTGCTGATCAGATCATGCTTCTTAGCCAGGAACCCGTCATAATAATCCGAAATGGAGGCTAATGTGAAAAAGACGATCGCCAGCAAGATGGCCCGATAATCCGTCTGCAAAATACAAAAAATAAATAATACGGTTAAAAACAACCTGGATATGGTTAAGATATTTGGCAATTGATTCATCAACATGTTCCCATTAAATCATACTCACTGGAATCCGTTATGCGCACGGAAACAAATTCCCCGACCTTTAGTTTCTTATGACTCTCAATATACACAATACCGTCCACCTCCGGGGCATCATACTCACTGCGGCCCATATAAACATTCTCCATTTCTTTAGGCTTTTCGTCAATCAATACTTGTATTGTTTTGCCCACCAAGGAGCTCATTTTCGCCTCGGAAATCCTTTGCTGTTCGGTCATTAATATTTCTAAACGCCTTTTTTTGACCGCCGCTGGGACCTGAGCGGCAAAATCATAAGCAGGGGTCCCTTCCTCCCGAGAATAAGTAAAGGCCCCCAGCCGCTCAAATCGTATCCTTTTTATGAACCGCAACAGACTTTCAAAATCCTTCTGAGTCTCCGAAGGGAAGCCGACAATGACGGTTGTGCGCAAAAAAACATCCGGAATCCTTTGCCGTATCTTCTCGATCAATTTCCTGATGTCACCCGGCCTGGTGCGGCGATTCATGAGCTTAAGAATGCGCGCACTGATATGCTGAATGGGGATATCAATATATTTACATATCCTCTTATCACTGGCCATGGCATCAATCAACTCATCTGTAATATGGCTGGGATAAGTATAGAGCAAGCGGATCCAGCGTATTCTTCGGGTCTCGTTAAGGATCTCTTGCAACAAACGGCTTAAGGAAAGCTGGCCGTAAAGGTCCAATCCATAGGCCGTGATATCTTGCCCGATCAAATTGATCTCCTGGACACCCCGTTTATCCAATTTCTTTACCTGCGTGATGACCGAATCCATGGAACGGGAGACGAACCGTCCTTTAAGACGCGGGATAATACAAAAACTGCAATGGTTGTAGCAACTTTCGCAAATTTTTACATAGGCTGAATGCGGCGGGGTTAAAGAATACTCCCGGGGGACTCCCTCCTGGGCTAATTTCTCAACCCCCATGACGGCATCGATCCCCTTGATCTCTTTCAGCAGATCGCGGCCGTAGCGCTCAGACAGACAGCCGGCCACGATCACTCTTTTGATCTTGCCCTTTTTTTTCAAATAGACCAGATCAAGCAGGGCATCGATCGACTCCTGTTTGGCATCTTGAATAAAACAGCAGGTGTTGAGAATAACCGTGTGGGCTTGGGGGAGAGGCACAATGGTATGACCTTGTGCCTTGAGGCGACCTAGTATCACCTGACCATCGACCAGGTTACGCGCACAGCCGAGGTTAATGAAAGCAACTTTTTCCGATAACCTACGGCTCATTCTTTTACGGACAACCCGTCCTTTGTTATGATGACCCGACGAGCATTTCTATCGGCCCGGCCCAGAGCACCCAAAAGCCGGCCGTTGACCTCAAATTCCAGGTTATGAATATTTTTCCCCGATAATTCGATCTTTTTATCAGCCTCCCAACTCTCAACGGCACCCTGGTTGATCGTCGACTGAAAGACCACATTACCGTCAACCTTGACTTGCAGCCAACCATTCTTGCGCGTCTTGATGGTCAACCGTACGTTTTTCGCTTCCTGCGTTGCTGACGCAGGAGATTGTTTTTTCGGTTGGGGTGTCGTGTCCCTGCGTACTTCGGCCTTCTTGGGTGTTTCCTTTTTCGGGACAACCTTAGGCGCCACTTTTTTAACCGGTTCTATGTTTTTCTTCCGGGCTGAAAAAGACGTTGCCTTTGAGGTTTTTCTTTTCGTATTTCTTGAATCACCGTGCCGGAAGCAGCCCGCAATTTTCACCACAACAAATAAAACTAAAAGGCCGGCTAGGATCTGAACGATCAATTTTTGACGATCCCGGGTAAAGATTTTATTAAAATTATTCTCAAAGGCCTCGGCCGTATCCACTTTCTTGATCGGCTTGGGCAACTCCTCCCGACGGTAATCATCCCGCACCTCACTGACATCAACGCCGAGATATTGCGCATACATTTTAATGAAACCCTTGATGTAAAAGGGGGATAAAGACCTGACTTTATACCCCTCCTCAATGGCCTTCAATGCATCCAAAGGTATCTTGGTGGCATCGTGGACCATTGAGAGCGAAATACCTTTTGACTCACGTGTCTGTTTAAGGATTTCGCCCGCTGAAGGCTTGGGGTGTTCTTGTTGTTTTGAAGGTTCGCTCATGACAAATTACCTTATTGATTATATCATGACGCCTGACTCTCGGCATCATTGCTCATGTGTTCCATCAGCCATTCTTCCCGGTTAACCAGAAGGTCCCTGGGCTTGCTGCCGCAATAAGGACCCACGACCCCGTTTTGTTCCATCATATCGATCAAGCGTGCCGCCCGGGTATACCCCAAGCGCATCCGTCGCTGCAGGATCGAGACTGACGCCTGGTTCGTTTCAATGACCAAACGCACCGCCTCATCATACAATTCATCCTTTTGTTCGGAGCCACCGGGCCCGCTGCCAGGCTGTTTCGTCAAAATTGTATCATCATAGACAGGCTGCTGCTGATTCTTGATAAAATCAATCACCCGCCTGACCTCATCATCACTGACAAAACTACACTGCCCGCGTGATGGTTTGGCCTGTCCCGGCTGAATAAATAAAAGATCCCCCTTGCCCAACAAGGTCTCTGCCCCGTTGGCATCGAGAACGGTGCGGGAATCTATCTTGGATGCCACCTTAAATGAAATGCGGGCCGGGAAATTGGCCTTGATAACACCGGTGATAACATCAACCGAGGGACGCTGTGTCGCTAAAACAAGATGGATCCCAACCGCCCGGGACAACTGGGCCAGACGCGTAATGGCACTCTCAATGGTCTTGGCCGCCACCTGCATCAGATCCGCCAACTCATCAATAACCACGACAATAAAAGGCATATTGTTGCCCTGGGCGTGGTATGAATTAATATGTTTAACCCCGGCTTTCAATAATATCTGATACCGCGACTCCATTTCACCCACGACCCAATTAAGCGCCGCGGACACTTTCTTGGGATCCGTGACCGCCGGGCACAGCATGTGCGGGATGTCATTATAGATCGAAAGCTCGACCATCTTGGGATCGACCATTAGGAACTTTAATTCCTGCGGGGTGGCATTGTACAAAAGCGACATGATCAAGGTATTAACGCACACCGTCTTGCCCGACCCCGTCGTTCCGGCAATCAACAAGTGAGGCATATCCCCTAGATCCGCAATGAGGGGTTTTCCTGAAATATCCTTCCCGATCCCGAGCATTAATTTGGATTTCGCATTCTGGTATTCATGCCGGGAGAGAACCTCTTTCAAATATACGGCCGCCGTGGAACTATTAGGGACCTCAATGCCAACCCGGTTCTTTCCGGGAATGGGGGCCACAATACGGACAGCCGCGGCTCTCATCGCCAGGGCAATATCATCGGCCAAGGTCGTTATCTTTTGGACCTTGACACCGGGCCCGGGTTCCAGCTCAAATCGGGTAATGACCGGTCCATGCTCCACATCGGCCACCCGTGCATCCACATTAAAATTGGCCAAGGTCTCTTCTAAGGTTTTGGCCCCCTGCTCCAATCCTTGCTGTAATCGGCTGGTAGAGATCTGGGGAGGGTCAGCAAGCAGATCCATACTTGGGATATGATATTCTCCAACAATCTTAGGTTCGATCTTTTCTTCTATCTTAGGTTCTTCTTGCTGTTTTTGGGTAATATGGATATTCGGTTTTGTTTCTTTTTCTTTTTTCCCTATGAGGTTGGCTATTATACTTTCCTTCTCATCCTTTTCCGCCTTCTCCTCCTGCGCTTTCAACCTTTTTAACAAATTAAGCCCTTGCGGACTCTGGGCCACACTTTCTTTTGTGCGATCGATCTTAAACCGCGGTTGTGCTGCAGGTTTCCTGATACGGGCTGACGGTTTCCCGTCCGCACCAAGGGCACCGGCCTTTAAGGCGAGCAATCTTGACTGAAAAAAAGACATCATTCTAAAAAGCAACGGCGAGACCAAAAACTCACCCGCCAAAACCAATGTTAACACCCCCAATGTAAAAAGGATGATATACGCTCCCGTGCGGCCCAAATAACGAATCAAAAAATCCCCCGTTAAAAACCCTACCATCCCAGCCTTTTGAAAACGCAAGACTTCTCCCTGCGGTCCCAACATGCCCAATAACGAACTGATGACCGAGATCAGGATCAACGAGGAAAAGAATTTGGCCCAGGTAAAATGAATATCGCGCGAACGAAATTTATTCCAACTCCAGAAAAACAACGCAACAACTAAAAAATACGTGCTTGTTCCAAAAATAAAGAACAATACCGCCGCCATATAGGCACCGACAATACGAATAAGGTTTTTCGCGGGGATATTGGGTTGGGACGTGAACCAGGAAAGGTCTTCAGGCACATAAGAGACAAGGCTGGCCAAAAGAATAAGGCCAAGGGCCAGGATGATAATGCCTTTTATCTCATTGATATGTTCCTTTTTCATTGGGGAATAATGGTAATAAAACCTCCTTGGTATTGGCGTATGGGCCAATACCAAGGGGAAATCCGTTAATAGTATTAATATTCATATTATTTTAACAAAAATATTTTTCTAAATCTAGCTATTCTGCCTGTTTTTTGCTAAGGTTCATTCTTTTCATCTTATCGATCTCGATCAACTTGACTTTAAACCGATCACCGACCTTAACGACATCGTTGGGATCCTTGACATAGCTCGTGGAAAGCTCGGAGACGTGAACCAAACCTTCCTTGCCGGGCAGGAATTCAACAAAAGCCCCAAAATTCATGATCCGCTTGACCACACCGTCATATATCTTGCCGACCTCCGGCTCTTCCACCAATCCCTTGACTTGGGCGAGGGCCTTCTCTGCCGCATCCTTATCCAGGGAAGCGATAAATACATGACCTTCATCATCAATATCGATGGTCGTGACCCCCGTGTCCTGAATGATCTTTTTGATAACCTTACCCGACGGACCGATAACCTCACCGATCTTTTCAACCGGAATTTGCAAGGAAAGGATACGCGGTGCATATTGAGAGATGTCCTCTCTTGGCGTATTGATAACACTGTGCATTTTATCCAAAATGAACATACGGGCTTCACGCGCCTGCTCAAGTGCTTTTTCCAGAAGAGCGATGCTGATCTTGTTAATTTTTAAATCCAGCTGAATAGCCGTGATCCCCTTGCGTGTCCCAGCCACCTTAAAATCCATATCCCCGAAGTGGTCCTCCTGGCCCATGATGTCAGTTAAAAGTAACGCCTGCTCATCCCGTGTTACAAGGCCGATCGATATGCCCGCCACCGGTTCCTTGATCGGAACGCCAGCGTCCATCAGGGATAAGGTGCCGGCGCAAACAGATGCCATGCTGGAAGAGCCATTGGATTCCAAAATTTCGGAAACAACCCTGATCGTGTAGGGAAATTCGTCGCCCACGGGCAATACAGGCTTCAAGGCCTTGGCGGCCAATGCGCCGTGGCCGATCTCACGACGGCCGGGTCCGCGCATCGGACGTGTTTCCCCGACGCTGAAAGACGGAAAGTTGTAATGCAGCATGAACTTCTTGTAAACGACCTCTTCCAAAGATTCGATCAGCTGTTCATCCTTACGCGTCCCCAACGTCACAACAGCCAGACTCTGCGTCTGCCCGCGCGTGAACAAGCTGGAGCCATGGGTTCTGGGCAAGACATTGACCTCGCATCCGATGGGACGGATATCTTTAAGGCTACGGCCGTCCATTCTTTTATTCTCATCAAGGATCAATCGCCGCACTTCATCATATTGGATCTCTTCCATGACGCGACGGATATCGCTCTCGGTGATCTCCTGGTGATCCTCTTTCTTAAAGGGCTCAAAAACGCTCATGTCCTGGGTCAAGTCCTTGATCAAATCGCCCAAGGCTTGCTCCCGTTCTTCTTTCTCAGGGATTGCAAAGGCTTTCGATAGACGTTCCTTGCTCATCTCGCGCACCTTATCCACAAGCCCAGCCTCCGGTTTATACAGCTGAACCTCGATCTTTTCCTTGCCGATCTCCTTGCGCAGTTCCTTCTGGATATTGCTGACCGGGATGATCGCCTGATGGGCAAACTTCAACGCCTCCGTAAACTGCTCCTCCGTGATCTCTGTGGATTCGCCTTCGATCATGATAAGGCCTTCGTCATTGCCGGCGATAACATAATCAAGCTGGCTCCCTTCTCTCTGCTTATAAGTCGGATTGATGACCAATTGCTCATCGGCAAACCCGACACGCACCGCCCCAATAGGAAAATCAAACGGAATATCCGAAACCATGAGCGCGGCCGATGCGCCGACCATGGCCACGACATCAGGGTCATTCTCCCCGTCGCTGCTCAGGACGGAGGCAACGATCTGGACATCATTAAAAAACCCCTTGGGGAAAAGCGACCGAATGGGCCTGTCGATCATGCGGCTGGTCAGGATCTCCTTTTCAGTCGGCCGTCCCTCGCGCTTAAAAAACCCTCCCGGGATGAGCCCCGCCGAATAAAGCTTTTCCTGATATTCGACCATCAAGGGAAAAAAATCCACACCGTCCCTTGGCTGCTTGGCCACACAAGCCGTCACCAGGACCACGGTACCGCCCAAGGTCACCGTCACCGCTCCGTTGGCCTGCTTGGCAAGTTTCCCGCTTTCAATAATTAAATTTTGTGTCCCAAAAGGGATCTCAACACGTGCTAAATTCATAAATTATCATCTCCAGGTCTTTTTGTATTATGGGATTTTTCACTACGTATGATATGCAAACAGCCGACAGGCTTAATGGATCCTATGAAATGAACACGCATCGTAAAATAAAATTGCGTCACATTCAAATAAACACCTACTGCCTCTGTAAACCACCTTAATGTATGTAAAAAATCCTGCGCTAGGCCTGAGCTTTAATGGTGTTAATATCCAAGCCCAGTATCACTTGCGCAAGTTGAGTTTCTTTAAAACCTCTTCATACTTTTGAGGATCATTCTTTTTCAGGAAGGAAAGCAAGCGCCGTCTCTTGCCGATCATCATCAAAAGACCTCGCCTTGAGTGGAAGTCTTTGGTATGAACCTTTAGATGCTCAGACAAATAGGAAATCCTTTCCGTCAACAGGGCAATCTGAACGGACGGAGATCCTGTGTCCTTGGCATGCACCTTGAAACTGTCAATCACCTCATTCTTTTTTTCTTTCACCAACGTCAATGTATCATCCTCCTTGCCTTAAACTTACCTTAGCGGTTAATCCGTAACCCCTTTTTTTTGAGGGTCTTCCCGCTTTATAAAATTCTTTAAGCGGGCTAAGGAAGTATAATAATATTATAACCTAATACAAAAGTGGCGGTATTATACACGCAGAAGATAAATAAGTCAAATAGAATGATTTAGCTCAATTAATCAAGAAGAAAAGAAATCACTTCCTTTTCTTGGCCCTTGAGGATTTTGTCTTTAATTTGCGGTTCAAGGCCTTTATGTCCTTATCAAGGGCACCTAACTCCATGGTCAATTTCTTGAGTTGAGCCGTCTGGCCTGCCGCCGCCGGCTTAGACTTAATATATTCCTTGCCAATAAGATACAGCAAATGTTCCTTTTTGACCTTTAACGAGGCAATGTCCAGCTGGATCCGGCCCTGAACAGACAAACGCCTTAGTTCTTTTTCACCCTTTTGCGCCAAAACCATGGTGTCTTTTTTGAGCTTTAATAATTCCTTTTTGATCTTGGGCCATTCTTTCTTAAAATCATATTGCTTGCTCATAAAAACAAACCTCCCTTTTTTATGATAATTGACATTGGCACTATCATACTAAATATTTATTATTTTTACAAAGATATTCTTGTCTTAAATCCAATTTACTTTTATAATTAAAATATGCGTGGCGGCATCATTACCATTATCATCATCGCCTGGATCCTGGCTATGGCGTGGGGGCTTAGATCTTTTATCTCCAAATCCCTCGGCACACCGACCCAAGAAAGCACAACAACGACAACGGATCTCATGGATGAGCAGCGTCAAAAGATGGACCAGGTCAGGCAGGATCAGAAAAGGTTGATGGAAGATTTGAAGCGCAGGACCGAGGACCTGCGCCGATAACTATTATCCCCTCTTAACAATCATCGAGAATTACCTATTTAGTTATCGGCTTGCGGCATACTTCGTGATGGAAAAATAGCGTGGCCCCTTCTACAACATTCATCAGCGCACCAGGCATATAGTAATATTCATCATCCATCCAATATCCAATAAGCGCGCCATTATACTTTGGAATCAAATTGCCCCAATGAATCCTGGTTGTATTAAGCATAATGGTATTATTCCAATCATATACATTCGCCTGATAACGGCAATCCCAAACACCCCCGGTATTTTGAACACAGATATCAATGGGGTCAAGATACGTACAGTGCGTAAATTCACCGCCAACACCTGTACAAATAGAGCCATCTAAAGCTGAGCAATCATAAGTTCCCGTACAAACGCCACTCCACACACAGCCAGGAACCTGAATACAGTTCGATGGGTTTGTAAAGAAGAAACAATCATTCGAGGCCGGGCCCTGACAATCTTCCGGCCGCGAGAACCACTCACAGCCCGGATCTGCGTTACAATCACCCTCATTTTTATATGTATAACACCCGTCCACACAGGTTAAGCCATCGATCGTCACATAGCCCGGGTCACAAAGATATTGACACTTAGAGCCGGTGCACTCGTTAACCGCAACTGTAACGCCAGCGCCGCCGCCGGCCGGACACAGGCTGGAGTGATCCGGTTTATCCCCGGGACAAAGATCAATACAGGCGCTAAAATTATAATCGCAGTCGGCATCGCAGGCTAAAACACCGCCATCATATCCGTTATTCTCACAGGTCCCTCCATTTAGGTCCAATGGGCTCGGCTCGCAATCCTCGCCTCCAAACTGTTTTTGAACCGTGCCATCCCCGCAATATCCGCAGCCGCTATAATCAACACTCAAACAGTCTTCGGAGCATACCAAGCCGTTTGTTGTCCAATAATATTGGGGACCATAATCTCTACAGTAAGTATCAAAATTGGGAGAGACCCCGTCTATGCCGCCTTTATCGCAGACCTCATCACAATCCACCGAGCCATCCCCGCACATAACCGGATATCGGCAGACCGTAGTATATACTTTTGTCCCATCCACATCCATGGCCCCTCCGGAGCGCATATAACGGGATTTTGTTGAACAAACTTCTCCTGACGCTACGTAAGACCCGCTGTAAACCATGCCTTCCGGATCCGGGAAAGTATTCCAGGCCACTTCGGTCGAACTGGTCCCGTCATCCATCCAGTAAGTATCGTATGCATAATACACGCAAGTAGCTGTGCTACAATCACCGCAATCTTCTGGACATGTATCACAATTCTCCCCTTCATCCAGTTCACAATGAAGATCTCCGCACGTATCATCACAATTACTAAAGTCAATTTCCGTACAATTATTAATACATTGCAGTTTTGACGCATTACCTTCTTTACCAACCGCATCATCGCAGATCACGCCGCCATAGTCAGGTGGGTCACAGGTCTCTCCAGAATCAATCTTACCGTTGCCGCAGGCATTCTCGCAATAGGGCGGGGGACCAAGGCCGCCCCCAGGGTGCACGACATAATTGGGCGGGCCGTCAACACAATAGGCCTCACATTCATTGCCGCTGCAGTTACCCTGATCATCCACCAACGTTGTATTCTGGCCGGCCACAGAAGAATGATTATCCGTGCACCAGGCGGCATTGCCATCCAAGCTGTCCGAACCGATACAGGTGCATTGCGATCTATCCCAGGTACACTCACCCAAAGGATCACCTTTAGGCCGGCAGGTTAACGGCCCCGGGCCGTAGGCCGGCTGGCCTATCCCAACTGTAAGGGTATTACAATTGCCATCGGGAAGTCCTGGATCGCATTCCTCAAGGGGTAGGCCTAGAGCCATTTGCAGTTTGCCATCGCCACAGCAAGGACACTTACTATAATCGATTTTACACTTAACGCACTGCATGGCAGTCCCCATACCACCTTCAGCATAACAGCCCACGTCTGTGCACGCATGCGAGCCGAAATCCACAATAGGGGAACCCATCAAAGTTAGCACGGTATCACATTCCTCACCTTTAGCCTCATCCAACACAAAATCCCCGCACAGGCCGCAGGCGCTCATATCAAATGTACAGCTTGCCGTACACGTGACACCTCCTGATCCCAAATACCCGGCATGATCCTCGCATTCATCTTCATCCGTAGGCACAGCCGGGCTGGCTGAATTATCACAATTTTCAGGACCGCTGATAATGCCGTCCCCGCAGTATTCGCAATTATTCATGTTAAAAGTACAATCGCCGTTGCAAGTGACTGCACCCGAACCATAATAACCAGTATGTTCTGTACATTGGTCATTACTAGCGCTCACAGGCGGGCTGGCGGTGGGATCACAGTCCTCAGGTCCGTTTATCTCCCCATCACCGCAATACTGACAATTACTGTAATCAAGGGTACAATCAATACACTGCAAATATGTCTCGTCCCCATGATAAGGGCTCACATCATCACAATGCGCACCGTTGAAATCGGGTGGGATCGCCGGCGGATTGCCCGAATCACACTCTTCAGAGCCGGTGGCATTACCATCGCCGCACATATCACAATTACTTAAATCAATCTGACAAGTCACGTTATTACACAGCACAGTCCCTGAACCCGAATAACCAGTATGTTCGCTGCATTCATCCTGATCGGTCGGGATCGGCGGAGCGGCAGCAGGATCACATTCCTCAGGCGGATCATCAATGTTGCCATCACCACAGCCCTTGCAATCAGAGGTATTATATTTACATTCATTCGGATCAGGAGAATATTTATCCGCCGCATAACAACTTAACGACCCGGAATGATATGCCGGCAAGTCGGAACATTGGGTTATTCCAGGCCCCAGATCAACATCTTCACATTCTTCCGAACCATTACGGTAGCCATCCCCGCAACAAGGATCCGGAGGATTCTCTACAGGATCAACCGCTACACAGGTATACCCGCGCGCCACATCATAGGTTTCTTCCCCATAAATCCCCGCCTCACAATCTCCATTGACCACAGGTTCTGCCGGATCCCACGTCCAGCTGGATCCTGACGGCATTGTCCCGGGTCCGCAGGCACATTCCTGGCCGGAATACGGATATTCGACATATTCGCATTGCGTTAATGTTGAATGCCAAGCCGCATCCCGGGCCTCACAGTACAACGTTGCCGGGGGCGGATTGCAGGCATTACATCTGTTTAGTTGGTGATATCTGACACGGCATCCGCAGTCTGCCGGACAAGTGGTCTGCTCCCCAGGTTCGCAATTATTATTCCCGCATTCATAGCAGTTACTGTAATCAAGGGTACAATTGTTACATTGAATCAAGGTGTCCGGGCCATGGAACGCCGCCCCCATATCCGAACAATGGGCCCCGTTCAAATTCCCCGGCTCACAAGTCTCCCAGCCGTTGATTGAGCCGTCCCCGCAATACCAGCAACCGCTCGGGTCAATGTCACAATTGGCATCACACGCCAATAAAGAATTACCGCCGTGGTAATCATGGGGCCATGGCGGGTCATCATAATCCTCACACTGGGCACTGGCCGGAATATCCGATCCATCGCACTCTTCATAAGGCGGTTCTTGTGTACCATCCCCGCAGGTCGTACACTTGCTTGTATCAAATTCACATTCATTGGCATGTCCAACGGCAAAACATTGCAACGCCCCGTCCGTGAAACCCATGCCTAACGTCGTGCAGTCCTCACCAGCCATATCCAATGGCGGACCTGGATCACATTCTTCTGGCGAGGATGCCACACCATCTCCACAAACACCGCAGGCCGAAGTATCATATTTGCACTCCTGGGCATGGCCAGGCAGGAAACAGTTCAACGTACCGGCCGGCAGGCCGTGATCAGCACAGGTGGGCAACGCCCCCATATCCGAACCATCACATTCTTCCCCGGGACAATTTACCGCATCATCCCCGCACTCGTTACAGTTACTTTCATTAAAACCCGTACAATCACCCAAACAAGCCAATCCACCGCAATCATATCCCCGGCTTTGACAAGATTCCCCATTAAGATCAGTCCCATCACAAACTTCCGGTCCATTGATCGTGTCATCCCCGCAGTAATCACAATTGCGAAAATCAAACTGGCATTCCAGAGGGTCGCCCGGAGGATAACATTCCGCGGCCTTCTCCCCGTAGGGAACACACATCTGTGTTATCGGCAAACTCGGCTCACAATCCTCTCCCAACTGTAGGCTGCCATCCCCGCATACCCAGCATTCGCTGGTATCATAATGGCATTCCTGGGGATCGCCGTCAGGTAAACATTTCAAATTCCCACCGGTATAATTGATGCCTAAAAGAATCCCCAGCTGAAAACAATCCATGCCGCCCAGATCGCCGCCTTCACACTCTTCTGTGCCGTTGCGGAATCCATCCCCGCACCAGCAACAGTTAATGGTATCTACCGTACATTGCACGCCTGGCCCTGTCGCGTAGGGATTACATACTAAAAATCCGCAACTGTCATAATAATTAACGTTATCCACAGGTTCAATAAAATTAGAACAAACCTGGCCAAAGAAATCCGTCAACCCACCCACAAACTCACCCGTATCACACTGCTCCCCGGCATTGGGCATACCGTTGCCGCAATCCGGCATCGCGCAGTCAGGGCAGATTAAATAATTTTCCCCGGCATCACAAATTGAGTCATGATTACACGGCCCGGGTGGGCACGGACCGCAATCTGCAGGACATGACACACAGGTTTCACCGAAATCACATGTGCCATCAGGGCACATCGGGCACAGGCCGCAATCCAGCTGGCAGGCGCCGGGCGCTGGGCTTGCAGGATCAAAACAAATTTCTCCATCGGCCACAGAACAAGTCCCATCCCCGCAGGTGCTGCCGCAGCCCGGGCCAATACACAGGCTGTTGACCGCAAAATTAACCTGATCCGTTGACATCCATAAAATACGGTTAACCGCCCCTCTAAAGACACCGCTAGGGCGGGTGAAGACCACCAAGGTGGAAACAACCACCGCGGCCATGACCACATATTCCATGACCTGCTGGGCTTTTTTATTCCTTAGATGTTTCATAATTTAGTTGTACAAAAGATAAAAACCACTAAATTTAATCTATATTAATTAATTCCAATAATTTATGAAAGGTAGGTAATAGATATATCAATATGATAAAATAACTTGACCCCTCAATTTGGTAGCCGGCTACCAAATTGTCTTTAATATAAGTATATATCATATAATAACTAAAGAGAAGGGGCTTGAATATTTTTTTAAAAAAATATCAAAAATTATGAAAATCTTTTCTTAATAAATCTCAATTTAGAATAGACAAAAAATAGGTAGGTTTACTATTTTGTGATAGGCTTGCGGCAGACTTCGTAATGCATAAAGAGCTGAGGGCCGCTCGTTGTCATTCCTTTATAAGCACCCGGAATATAATAGTATCCATTATAAATATAAGCACCAATGAGATTGTCATAATAAAATGGGAGCGGAGAAGCCCAATTGATTCTGGTATTATTAAGCAGTGTAATATTCACCCAATCATAAAGACCTATTTGATATTCACATTCCCAGACACTCCCAGGGGTTTTCTGGATACAAATATCAATCGGATCCAAATACGTACAGTAAGTGTGTTCGCCAGCATAACCTGTGCACAACGTGACATCCAAATCTGAACAAAGATAAGCTCCATTACAAGGAGGCCCCCACGAACAACCAGGATATGCATTACAAGCCGTAGGATTCATAAAGGAAAAACAATTATGCGGACCGCCCCCATCACATGATTCAGGACGGGAAAACCATTCACAATCATCATCAGCATTACATGCTGCTGGGGTTTCATAAGTTATACAACCCGGAACGCACGTCAATCCATTTAATGTCACATACCCGGGATCACAACGGTATTCGCAGTGGGCGCCGCTACATTCATTAACGGCTTTACTCGCTGTCATGTTCCCGCCGGGCGGAGTACATAAGGTCGAATGGGCCGGCTTATCTCCGGTACACACGCGGGTACAGCCGGAAAGATCATATTCGCAACCTGTGGCCTTACAGCCCAAGACCCCGCCGTCATAGCCCTGGTTTTCACAGGTGCCGGTGCCAACGTCCAAAGGACTCGGCTCGCAATCCTCCCATGTGCTCTGCAAGATGCCGTCCAGACAATAAGGGCATCCGCTGCGGTCAATCGTCTGGCAGTCATCCAGGCAAGCCAACCCGTCTTGGGTCATATGATAATCTTTTCCATCCACAGCGCTAAAATCCGAACAATAAATATTAACAGGCGGATCGGAAAAATCAGGAGACGCACCATCCAACCCTCCGGGATCACACACCTCACTGTAGCCGTCAGAACAAGTATCCGTAGTTCCATCGCCGCAGTAAATGGCCTTGCGGCAAGTATAGGAATAAGCGTAGCCAGAGATGTTGTCCATTGCGGGGCCACGAAAATATTTTGCTTCCTCTGTACAAAACTCTCCGGAAACATACGGCCCGGGAGGATAAACCTGCCCTTGCCATTGATACCAAATCTCTGTATAGCCCAAAGGATCTAAACCACTAGGTGCCTTATCCTTAAAATAACTTGGCAACACATGCGGTGGAGGCTCGTATAAACATGCCGTTGTATTACAATTCCCGCAGTCCCCCGGGCAGGTCACGCAATCCTCATTTTCATCTGCCTCGCAGACATGGTCCCCGCAGGAATCCTCACAATTGCTGTAATCAATGGTTTGGCACTCGTCAAGGCATTGCAAATTGCCGCTGCCCCCTATCTTGCCTACGATGTCATCGCAAGTGGCACCATCATAGTCAGGATCATCACAAACCTCATTGAAATCAACCTTCCCGTTGCCGCAGGCGTACTCGCAGAAAGGAGGTGGGGCACCCAACCCGCCCCCAGGATTCACGACATAATTCGGTGGCCCGTCATCACAATAGGCCTCACACTCCGCGCCGCTGCAGGTACTCAGATCATCCACCAGAGTTGTTTTCTGCCCCGCAACAGAGGACTGATCATCTGTACACCAATCGGCATTGCCATCCAAACTGTCCGAGCCGATACAGGTGCATTGCGAGGTATTAATGGTACACTCTCCAAGGGGATCGCCTTTAGGCCGGCAGGTTAGCGGCCCGGGACCGTACGCAGGCGTGGCGCCTAATCCAATCTTAATATCATCACAGCTATTCTTCCCGTTCATATCCGGAGGGATCGGCGGTGTGGCCAAAGGATCACCCGGGTCACATTCCTCCAAGGGGAATCCAATACCACCCATTTGCAATACACCATCCCCACAGCAGGGGCAGTCGCTGTAATCAATTTTACAATCAACGCATTTCATTGATGTTCCGCCAAGGCCTCCCTCAGGATAACAGCCCACATCTGTACAAGCATGGGTACCAAAATCCACATAAGGTGTGCCCATCAAAGTCTTTACGGTATCGCACTCCTCACCTAAATCGTCCTCCAGAGCCCAATTCCCGCACAAGCCGCAGGCATCAAAAACAAAATTGCAATTCGCATCACACGTCACAGCCCCGGTGCCGGTGTGGCCGGGATGCTCATCGCATTGATCGTGATCCGAATCGACCGGCGGAGTGGCGGTAGCATCGCATTCCTCGTGCCCGGAAGTGATCTTCGTGTCCCCGCAGTATTCGCAGGCGCTTCGATCAATTTTACAATTCTCGTCGCATACAATCTTGCCTGACCCGTAATAATCCCCGCTGGGATCGTCCGTGCAATCATCCCCTAAGCCCCACGGAAAACGCTGCGGGATACCATTGCTAGGGTCTCCTTTATCACATTCCTCAATCCCTGCCTCCAGGTTACCGTCCCCGCAAATATAACAAGGGTCTGTATTATATTTGCAGTCATTTGGCCCCTGGGTATCCGTACCCTGCCCCCCCGGATAGGTCCGCGGATAGCAGGCCAGGGTCCCACCGTCAAACCCTTCAGCCTGGCAGTTACCAGGGATATCCGGATTATCGCAATCTTCCCCGGCATTCTGCACCCCGTCCCCGCAGCAATCTTCATGCGTGGGATCATTATCGAAAATACCAAATACGTTCATCATTGACGGATCAAAAGGAACACATGTATAATCTGCAAGTACATCTATACTATCTACGCCAGGTGTGGGGGTATCACAATCCCCACCCAGCCAAGCTGGACTATGACCGGTCCAGAAGGCCGTATCCGGAACGTCTCCGGGTTGGCAGTTACAGGTGCCTATATCTCTAAATTGGGTACAATACGGCACCCCGGGGACATCCTCACAGTACCAGCCGCTGCAGCCCTTGCAGGCCCAAAACTGGTTCACCAGAAACGAACAGGGATTCACAGAACAGTCAGCCACACACCAGCCTTTTTCGCAATCGTCGCAATCCCCGTCCCCACAAAAAGAACAATTGCTGTAATCCAAGGCACAATTCCCGTCACAGCCCACTAAGGCCCCGCCGCAGTAATCGCCGCTGGGCTCATCCTCGCAAACCGGGGCCGGGCCCGGAGGGAACATCGGCGTAGCTGACGGGTCACAGATTTCGCCATATGTATCATCAACTGTTCCGTCGTCACACTGCGGGCATCCATCATCGTCGATCAAGCAAGAAACAGGGTCGCACACAAAACCGCTATCCCCGGAATCATAATGGCCGTAATCCTTGCAAGTAGCCCCATCATAATCCGGCGGGATCGGAGGTATAGCCGCAGGATCACCCGGCTCACAATTCTCCCATGGATTTGTGATCGTCCCGTCCCCGCAGCCCGCGCACTGGGATTCGTCAAAAGTACATTCCAAAGGATCAGGGTTGGCTTTATCTGCCGGGTGACAGCCTAACGGACCAGAATGATACGCGGGCAGGTCAGCGCACTCATCAGCCGCAGGATGAAACATCGGGGTTGCCGTATCATCACACTCTTCCAAAGGATCCACGTGAGTGTCCCCGCAGCAGGGCGTGGGGCTGATGCTTGCCGGCGCGCCGCAGTTGTATCCTTTTGCCACAGTATACACCTCTTTGGCAAAAGCCCCTGCTTCGCAGTCCTGAGCCGGATTTATGGTGGCGGTTAAGGTCCATCCCGTGCCGGTGGGCTTATCGTTCGGGGATGCGCATAAACACGTGCTGTTGTGTATCTCTTCACAATGCGTGTGCCCCCAGTTCGGATTGCCGGAGGCATCTTTATCTTCACAATACGTTCCGCCGCAGGCATTGCAGTCGCTCAAATGCCAGTATTCGATCTGGCAGTCACAGTCCTCGCTGCACCAGGTATCTTCCCCCGGCTCACATTTGCCGTTGCCGCATTCATAACAACCGCTAAAATCAATGATGCAGTCCACGCAGTCTAATAAGGTGTCCGGGCCGTGATAATCCGAACCGGCCGGATTATCCGAACAGTGTTTGCCGCCGTAATCCGGCGGCACAGCAGGCGGTGAGCCGGGCTCGCATTGTTCCCAATACGCCGGCGGCCCGGAAATGGTCCCGTCACCGCAGTACAGACACCCGCTGGGATCAATTTCGCAATTCGCGTCGCAAGCCAAAAGGCTGGCATCCCCGAAATAATCATGCGCGTATGCAGGGGTCGTAAAAGCCGTACAATCCACGCCGGCAGGGAATTCCGGATCATCACATTCTTCATAACCTTCAACATAACCCTCGAGGGTCCCGTTCCCGCATTCCGTGCACCCTGATACGTCAAAGGTGCATTTATTCGCCAAATCCTTGGCATAGCAGGCCAACTCGCCGTTATCATAAGGCAGTCCGTTTTTCGTCGCCCAAGAAAGACAATCCTCACCGGCCAGGTCCTCTCCGATTGCAGGAGGGTCACCCGGATCACATTCCTCGGGAGAAGTAGCTATCCCATCCCCGCATATCCCGCATAACGATGTATCAAACTTACATTCATTACCACCAGGATCGTCTTTAGGAAAACAATTTAAAGTTCCGCCTGCCAACCCCAGGGTTTCACACGTTTCACCATTATGATCACTCCCATCACATTCCTCTCCGGGACAATTAACCGTACCATCCCCGCATTCATGGCAATTCGATTCATTGAACGACTTGCAGTCACCCGCGCACCCTAAGGCCCCGCAATCATAACCCCGGATAACACAATCCTGGCCATCTAAATTCAGGGGAATGGGTGGGAGGGCGCCAGAATCCCCCTTGTCACATTCCTCATGCAAAGAATTAATATCTCCATCCCCGCAATAATCACAATTGCGAAAATCAAACTGGCATTCGAGAGGATCCTTTGGAGGATAACATTCCGCTGCCTTCTCCCCGTAGGGAACGCACATCTGCGTTACCGGAATCCCCACCTCACAATCTTCCCCTAACTCTGGAATACCATTGCCGCATATCCAGCATTCGCTCGTATCATACTGGCATTCCTTGGGATCGCCGTCCGGGAAACATTTCAAATTCCCACCGGTATAATTAATGCCCAAAATAATCCCCAGCTGAAAACAATCCATCCCGCCCAATTGGCCGCCTTCACATTCTTCAGGGCCATTGCGGTCCCCATCCCCGCACCAGCAGCAGTTGCTGGTATCCACAGTACAACGCACGCCCGGTCCTGTTGCATAGGGATTGCACACCAAAAACCCGCAACTGGCATGATAATTAACACTGCCGGCGGGATCGACAAAATCAACGCAGGCCTGGCCAAAGAAATCCGTCAACCCACCCACAAACTCACCCGTATCACACTGCTCCCCGGGATTGGGCATACCATTACCGCAATCCGGCATCGCGCAGTCAGGGCAGGTCAAGTAATTCTCCCCGGCATCACAATGCGAGTCATAATTACACGGCCCGGCGGGACAAGGACCGCAGTCTATAGGACAGGTCGCACAGGTTTCACCGAAATCACATGTGCCATCAGGGCACATGGGACACAGGCCGCAATCCAGCTGACAGGCGCCGGGCCCCGGATCTGCAGGATCAAAACAAATCTCGCCATCAGCCACGGAACAAACCCCATCCCCGCAGGTGCTGCCGCAGCCCGGGCCAATACACAGGCTGTTGACCGCAAAATTAACCTGATCCGTTGACATCCATAAAATACGGTTGACCGCGCCTCGAAAGACACCGCTCGGGCGGGTAAAGACCACCAGGGTAGAGACCACCACCGCGGCCATGACCACATATTCCATGACCTGCTGGGCTTTTCTGTCCCTTAAATATTTCATAAGTTGATGTTATTTAAGTCTGAAAAACCATTAAAATAATTATATGATTAATAATTGCAATACTTTGCGTAAGATATGGATATGAAACATAAAAACGATAAACCCCAAAAATTGAATTTAATAGCCGGCTACCAAATTGTCTTTTATATAAGTATATATCATATAATAACTAAAAAAAAGGGCTTAAATATTTTTTTTAAAAAAATATCAAAAATTATGAAAATCTTTTATTTTTAAGCTTTTTTGGGATAGAAAAGACAAAATTTCAGGAGGGAATCACATCTTTAATGACTCTTACAGCTGATAACGGCAGAGTTCGTAAAAGACCTCTAGCGGAGAATTATTACGTATCGGATCCTCAAGATAAGCCCCGCGGAAATAAATATACCCGCCATAAATCACATAATTCTGACCGGGCGATACATTAATCCAAAATGGAATCACATCTGTATCAAAAACCTGATATTGGCCCATAAAATAATTTTCACGCCATAAAAACATAGGAGCACCCGTGCTAAATCCGCACTTGCCGTCTTCAGGCAGGGTCGTGGCGTCGCTCTTGGTTTTACATATAGCTACCTCTTCACTTATAGTACACCCTGTGTAACTATAACCAATAAAAGCCTTCATCTTAACGCACGGCTCTATCGTCGGAGGTAAAGACTCACAATAGAATGTCCCCTCACACATAGTTGAATTAACAGAGCAATTATTAGCCGGTGAATGAGGAAAAGAATTGGGGTCTGTGCAGTTGGTCATACCATCGAGCGTTTTACAATCATTCCCACTCACACTGCCGCTACATTGCTTAGGCCGGTAGAACCACTCGCAATCCGGATCGCTCTCACAATCTCCCTGATTTGTGTAGGTATAGCATCCCTCAACACAGGTCACGCCGTCATGGGTCACGTATCCGGGATCACAGAGGTATTCGCACCAGCCGCCGCTGCATTCATTAACAGCTTTACTCGCTGTCATGTTCCCGCCGGGCGGAGTACATAAAGTCGAATGAGCCGGCTTATTGCCAGTACACACGCGGGTACAGCCGGAATAGTCGTAATCACAATCAGCGTCACAATCCAAAGTGCCGCCGTCATAGCCCTGGTTCTCACACGTCGCGGTGCCCAGATCCAACGGGCTTTTTTCGCATTCTTCCCACGTCCCTTGCCTTATCCCGTCCCCGCAATACGGGCAGTCCGTGGGGAGAACGGTCCCGCAGTCAGCAGAACATTCCAAACCGTCTTTGGTATCATAATATTTGGAATCAAAATCCTGGCAGTTTGCCATGAAATCGAATTTGGGCAGGGCCCCTTTATGCCCGCCCGGGTCGCAGATTTCAGCACAGTCAATCTCGCCATCCCCGCACGCGTAAGGTTCACGGCAGACCTCATAATAATAATTTAACATAGAACCCGACCTCAGGACTGATTGCGCATATTTGGCCTCATCCGAACAATACACTCCTGATATGATCCGCGGACCGTCGGGATAGACCACCCCCACCATATGGGGCGGGACCATCCAACTGATCTCGGTCCTGTCCATTGGCATCTTTCCAGTATCCACCCAGTTGTGCCAATAAGTTAGACCAGGATTATAGGTGCACATAGATCCGCCAGAACACTCCCCGCAATCTATCTCACAGGTAATACAATTCTCTAATTCATCCGCCTCACAATAACCATTGCCGCAGGCATCATCGCAGTTGTCGTAATTAATTTCCGTGCAATTATTAATACACTCCAGCTTTGACGAGTCGCCGGTTTTCCCGACGATCTCATCACACCAGTGCATCCCGAAGGCAGGGGGGATACCCAGCCCGGGATTGCCCGGGTCGCAGGTTTCACCCGCATCGAGCACCCCGTTACCGCAGGCCTCCACACACATAGCGCTATCAACAACATAGTTCGGCGGCCCGTCCGTGCAGTACGCCTCGCATTCGTTGCCGGCCGTACAGTCGCTCTGATCATCGACCAGCGTGGTCATGGCCGGCGCGGAAAGGTTGCTGTTATCACCCGGGCACCATATCGCATTGACGTCCAGGGAATCCGAGCCGAAACAGGTGCATTGCGAGGTATCATACGTGCATTCGATAAGATTGTTCCCGGAATCTTTCGTGCCCTTGGGATGACAGGTTAACGGCCCTGGCCCGTATTGCGGTCCGGGGACAAAAACAAGATCTTCGCAGTCATCCGTGATCGGAAGCAGCGGATCACATTGTTCAGATGGCTGTGGAACACCGTCCCCGCAGCACGGGCAGGCATCGTAATTGATTTTGCACGTTACCGGATCGCAGACCATCGGGTTTGGACCCGCAGGCGGCTCCATGTAACAGCCCACATCCGTGCAATGATGCGAACCGAAATCCGGATGAGTGCCCGGCCCTACCGCGTCAGGTACGTAATCGCACTCCTCATCGCCGTTAAGGGCAAGATCCCCGCATTCTCCGCAGGCGCTCATATCAAATTGACAGTTCGCTGTACATGAGACACCGCCTGAACCAGAAAAACCGACATGGTCCGCACATTCATCTTTATCCGAAGCAACCGGCGGGCTGGCATCCGGGTCACAGTCCTCATTCCATGGTGCGGCTGAGTCAAGATTCCCGTCCCCGCAGCATGGCACCTCGCTCGGCATCACCACGGCTGGTAATGAATCACAGGTATAAACCCCACCGGCCACCTCAACATGTTCTATCTTGGGTATGCCATTATCACAATCCACCGCCTGGGTCACTGTCGTGCTAATATAATTATCAACCGGATACTCACCGACATTACATGAACAGGTATCATTGATGATCTGCACACAAGGGGTTCCTGCATGAGCCAGAGGCTTGTCATCGCAGATCGTGCCTCCGCAGCTTATACAATCCCCAAATGTCTGCCGATCAAAAGAACACGGCTTATACGTACAACTACCCGTGGTGATCGTTTTACAATCCGCAGAGCACGTGAGCGACCCGCTGTCAAAACCGTAATCCGTGCAATCCTGACCATTAAAATTCGCACCGTCACAGACTTCGCCATAGGCCACATTGACATTCCCATCCCCGCAACGGGCACAATTATCGTAATCGATCAAACACGAGGTATCACAGTCCAAATTCGTGCCATCGCCATAATGAAGCGCCACATCATCACACCGGGCCGTACCCGGTACCGGTGGCACGGCATTATAATCACATTCTTCCGGCGGATTATCAAGCTCTCCGTCCCCGCAGCCTGCGCAATCATCCGTATTATAGGTGCATTCATCCGGATCAGGATTGGCTTTATCAGCCGGATAACAGCTTAATGTCCCAGAATGATATCCCGGCAAGTCTGAACATTGAGTTATTCCCGGAGGACCCAGGTCAAGGCCCTCACATTGTTCCGTACCGTTGCGGTCTCCGTCGCCGCAGCAGGGAACTCGGACGGGTGTCGTAACAAAAACCGTGTCCTGGGCAACACAGGTATACCCCTCCATTACGTTTATTCGCTTTTCTCCAGAACCACCAGGCGCTGAATCACAATCCGCTGGTTGTATATCAACGACACTCCCCCAATGCGCCTTATCGGGGATGAATCCTGCCGGGCAAAAATCGCATGTAGACACAATAAGTTGTTCACAATACCCTGGGAGGGCAACGTCACTATCCACACAATACTCACCACCGCAAAAACTGCAATCCATATAATCATTTATATCGAAATGACAAGCCGTAGCGCAATCAGCCTGACAAGCTGTTAATGACAGAAAGTCTGATTCACAATCAGCACAAAAGTCATCCCCGCATACCTGGCAGTTGCTTAAATCGATGGCGCAGTTGGAATCACATACAGGATCTCTGGGCCCAACAGGTTTCTCCGCTAGGGTAGGCCGGCAATACCCGGGATAATCTTCACAATGGCTCTGGCTGGGCGGTATCGGCGGCGATGCATTGATGTCGCACTCTTCCGTATACGCCGGCGGCCCGGAAATGGTCCCGTCACCGCAGTACAGACACCCGCTGGGATCAATTTCGCAATTCGCGTCGCAAGCCAAAAGGCTGGCATCCCCGAAATAATCATGCGCGTATGCAGGGGTCGTAAAAGCCGTACAATCCACGCCGGCAGGGAATTCCGGATCATCACATTCTTCATAACCTTCAACATAACCCTCGAGGGTCCCGTTCCCGCATTCCGTGCACCCTGATACGTCAAAGGTGCATTTATTCGCCAAATCCTTGGCATAGCAGGCCAACTCGCCGTTATCATAAGGCAGTCCGTTTTTCGTCGCCCAAGAAAGACAATCCTCACCGGCCAGGTCCTCTCCGATTGCAGGAGGGTCACCCGGATCACATTCCTCGGGAGAAGTAGCTATCCCATCCCCGCATATCCCGCATAACGATGTATCAAACTTACATTCATTACCACCAGGATCGTCTTTAGGAAAACAATTTAAAGTTCCGCCTGCCAACCCCAGGGTTTCACACGTTTCACCATTATGATCACTCCCATCACATTCCTCTCCGGGACAATTAACCGTACCATCCCCGCATTCATGGCAATTCGATTCATTGAACGACTTGCAGTCACCCGCGCACCCTAAGGCCCCGCAATCATAACCCCGGATAACACAATCCTGGCCATCTAAATTCAGGGGAATGGGTGGGAGGGCGCCAGAATCCCCCTTGTCACATTCCTCATGCAAAGAATTAATATCTCCATCCCCGCAATAATCACAATTGCGAAAATCAAACTGGCATTCGAGAGGATCCTTTGGAGGATAACATTCCGCTGCCTTCTCCCCGTAGGGAACGCACATCTGCGTTACCGGAATCCCCACCTCACAATCTTCCCCTAACTCTGGAATACCATTGCCGCATATCCAGCATTCGCTCGTATCATACTGGCATTCCTTGGGATCGCCGTCCGGGAAACATTTCAAATTCCCACCGGTATAATTAATGCCCAAAATAATCCCCAGCTGAAAACAATCCATCCCGCCCAATTGGCCGCCTTCACATTCTTCAGGGCCATTGCGGTCCCCATCCCCGCACCAGCAGCAGTTGCTGGTATCCACAGTACAACGCACGCCCGGTCCTGTTGCATAGGGATTGCACACCAAAAACCCGCAACTGGCATGATAATTAACACTGCCGGCGGGATCGACAAAATCAACGCAGGCCTGGCCAAAGAAATCCGTCAACCCACCCACAAACTCACCCGTATCACACTGCTCCCCGGGATTGGGCATACCATTACCGCAATCCGGCATCGCGCAGTCAGGGCAGGTCAAGTAATTCTCCCCGGCATCACAATGCGAGTCATAATTACACGGCCCGGCGGGACAAGGACCGCAGTCTATAGGACAGGTCGCACAGGTTTCACCGAAATCACATGTGCCATCAGGGCACATGGGACACAGGCCGCAATCCAGCTGACAGGCGCCGGGCCCCGGATCTGCAGGATCAAAACAAATCTCGCCATCAGCCACGGAACAAACCCCATCCCCGCAGGTGCTGCCGCAGCCCGGGCCAATACACAGGCTGTTGACCGCAAAATTAACCTGATCCGTTGACATCCATAAAATACGGTTGACCGCGCCTCGAAAGACACCGCTCGGGCGGGTAAAGACCACCAAGGTAGAGACCACCACCGCGGCCATGACCAGATATTCCATGACCTGCTGGGCCTTTTTATTGTGCAGAAAATTCATCTAAAACCACCCGTCTTGAGGGCACTTTGGTACTGGGCAGGATCAAATTGAACAACGATAAATCATACAAAGATGTGAAAAACAAGAATTTATAACAATCCAACAAGGCTTCTACATTAATTATAATATATATATATGCAAAAAGAAAGGCCTGTCCCTAATTTTGTTTAAATTTTTTCACAAAAAGAGAAAACCCTTTCTTAAGGAAAGACCTTTGCCCCAAAATAACATTTTAGACCCACGAACGGAACCAGACATGGTTCTCATAGAATTGCTGCGTCACAGGTAACCCGGTCAACAACGGATACCAATAAAAAAACATAAAGACCACCAGGGCCATATAAATGGTCACGATCCATTGCCCGGTGCTTCCCCAACGCCATAAGCGTATGACAATCATCGCCAATCCCATGGCGACAAAAGGCGTGGCATTATAAAAATAATGGAAAAATTGCAATCTGCCGACCAACGCATACGATAGCCATTGGGTAAAAAATCCCAAGAGGACCAACCCGCTGGCAGATGATCTTCGAGCGGCCCATTGCCAGATATGGTACGCCACGATCAAGGGAATAAGCCAGAAGATCAGCGGGTTGCCAATGCCGAGAATCCCCGAGGCCTGGGCCATGGGCGTGTCCCAGTCCTGCCCCTTAAAATAAAACCAAATGGGGCGAAACATCAACGGCCAACTCCACCAATGGGATGAATATCCGTGCGTCTGGCGCATCCCGATATTGTATTTCAAATGAAAGGCCGTTATCTTCCAGATATCGACCAGCGAGCGGTCCTTGCAGAACGGAATGACCGCATGCGCAGCTACAAATATAATCAGGGGCAAGACAAAAAAGGACAGAACACTCTCCGTTAAGATAATCTTTCGATTCTCTTTATGCGCCCAACATTCCCTAAATAAAATAACACCAAAAAACAAGAACATATTCAAGGAGACCAGCTTGGAGGCCAACGCCAGGCCAAGAAAGATCCCCGCGCAACGATAGCTTTTTCTGTTAATGGCCCCGTCGGGCCCGAAGGCCCTTAGAAAAAACAGCAGGGACGCCATCATGCACAGAAGCATAAAAGAGTTCATCATCGCCGACCTGGCCTGGCTGATGGCCAGGCAGTCAAAAACAAAGAAAAAGACCGCCAGCCCGGCTGCAGCGGAATCCCGGGTGATCTGTTTGGTTAAGGGATACATCACACCTATCAGTCCTATCCCCGATATCAGAGACACGATCCTCCATACCCAGGAATGATCGCCAAACAACTTCACACATCCGGCAACCATCAAGTGCCAAAGGGGCGGATGAACATTGGACCTTTTTAGATAAACATTTTGGTTGATAAGCCCCCGGATAAACCTCACATAATGGACTTCATCATAATAAGGCTTGGAAGGCTGCTGCAGCTGATATCCATATAATAAAAGAAGCAGACAGCCCAACAATACAAGGCCCCCGTATTTCATTAATAAGGCCCTATCCCTTTTCATGTATCGGTCTCTCCCCTATCCCTAGTAAAAGTATTTAATAAATTCCTCTTCTTGTACCAGAACATAAATAAAAGGTCCCCTATCGTCGGTAAGAAATAAAGTCTGGTTAAACAGTACTTGGTCTTACCATGCTGGCGCGGCCTGTGATTGACATCAAGGGCCTTGTAAGAGAACCCCGCCTGGCGCAATAAAAAAGGGATAAACCGATGCACGCCGCGCATCGGCAGCAGACACGCAAAGGTAGGACGCCGCATGACCTTCAAGCCACAGGCCGTATCGCGGAAATCATCGTTTAAGATCAGGCGGCGGAAAAAGAATCCGATCCTGGAGGCGATAAGTTTTTGCACAGGGTCCCGTCGTTGCGCGCGCTGACCAAAAACGGCATCCACATCCGTTAATTGCTCAAGCATGCGCGGCACGTCATGAAAATCATTCTGCCCGTCCCCGTCGCAAAGCACAATGATCTCACCCAACGAGGCATGAAAGCCGCTGAAAAACGCCGCCATCTGCCCCTGGTTGGATGCATGACGGAGTACTCGTAGCGCACCGAGGCGCTGGGCCGCCTCCTCGAGCATCTTGCCCGTGCCATCCCGGCTCCCATCGTCAATGGCAATGATCTCAAAATCCGCCGCCATCTCGGATAAGACCCCATGGGCCTCCTGAAGGACAAAATGAATATTATCTTCTTCATTATAAAAAGGGATAAGGACGGATATCTTCAAGCTCAAGGCTCCCCTCTTGTCTCAAATTTCTGGATCGCGCGTTTTGATACAGCATATATCTTGATATCATCCTTGATAAAAATCAAAGGAAATTTATCATAAAAATAACCCGCATCCGCTTGCGCATATTGATGCCGTTCATGGCTGCTGACATAAACATAATCAATCGCATACTTTTTCTGAATGTACGGCAATGTTTTTTGGGGCGTTAAATACATCTTCTTGATATCTTGAGCGCGTTGCCCATAGTCGATCCCTATCGAGTACAGCCACCCATGATACCCGCATAAGGTCTTGCGCCCCGCCAGACAGGTGATCGGATTATTATGAAAATCCGATGAGACGAACAGCGCATCCTGGGGCGTATGTTGTTTTATGAATGCGGCTGTTGCGATATCCGCGGCACTAAATAGTTTCGGCAGCTTCACAAAGCCGTGCGCCACCGTCAAAAGCCCGGAAAAGATACAAACAAAAACAACAAGGGCCAGAATAACGCCGCGCGCCTTAAAATTCTTGAACCGCAGATAACAATCATTTAAAAATCCAGCGACCAGGATGGCGCTGAACGCATACCATATGTGAAACACCTTGTTGTTATTCGGCGCATAAGGAGAAAAAACGAACAGATCGGCCATAATAAAAATGACAATGGCCGCGCTGTAAAACCGCACCCGCTTGCGGGAGGCATAAAATAGGGCCACAGGCGATAAAAGAAAGACAAAGCCTGCATTCTTGATCCAGAACCAAAGCCAAAAATCATTCTTGTTGGCCCAATTAAAATGGAACCGGACAAACCTCTCTTGTCTTACCATCCCGAATGTCCAAAACAACAGCTGCGGCATGGATAAAACCACAAGCGGCAGGGCCAACAGCAGCCACAATTTGGCGTATTGGGCCTTATTATCAACAGTGAATAGATGAACAACAAACCATGGCATCGCCATGCCGATAAAGACGAAGAAAGAGGCTGTATGCACCATGGGCATCAAGCCGGCGAACACGCCTGAGAGGATAAAATGCTTCCTTTCCTGACGCCTGATCCCCCGGTAAAGAAGCCATAAGGCAAAAAAGAGCATGCCCCAGCCGGCCAAAGCCGATCTTTGGGGTACAAGGACATGGCAGATCACATTCCACATATAAATATTGTGCTCGCCGATATTGGTGGGCGTAAAATAATACCCCCTAAAAAGCCTAGTAAAGGGATGGGGATCGTGGGACATGCCGGGAAGAAAATAAATAAAACCTAACCCGCCGCTTAAAAAGAACATAATGGCCGCAAGGCTCACAGCCAGCCGCTTTTTCAAGACATCCCTGGCCAAAAGCACAAAACTCCCCGCCACGATAAAGGCCAAAAGAAAACTGGGCACAAGGATAGCCCATCGCAACGGAAGGCCCAAAAGATTCAGGGATGCTGAAAGTGAATTCACCAAAAAGGGATACGCCAAACGGACACCGGGAAATATACTATATTCGGGTGGAAAGGCGCCTTGCTCAACCAAGTTGGTGATAATGCCCAAATGCATGGCCAGATCGCCGTAGGTGCTCGGCCCGGCATAAAGGTTGCCGCCACCAGGGCGCAGCACATGCAAAAATAATAATAACCACATGACCAAGGCAAGGCCTGCGATCGTAAATATTAATGCATCCGGCCTCAAAGAGCCCTTGAGCTGAACTTGAGGTGGTTTGTTAGTGATGTATATTATTAGAGAAGTGACGCCGGCCATGAGCCACACCGCTCCATAATGGGCCACAGAACTAAAGCCAAAGAAAAAGGCAAAAGGAATGGGACCCCACATCAATCCGGTTAATCCCAATACTAAGGATGCCACCATCTGAATGAGGGCATCTTCATTCCTGAAAATTCGCCTAGAAATGAGGGTGCCGCATCCCACAAAGAATATTAACAAAAGCATCGCTGGCATAAATAATTTGCCTCAATTAAAACGACAAAATTTTCTTTTCTTTAAGCCACAACATTCTGTCCTGCCTAAAAACTGCTTTCGCACTGACTATTATTATTAATAATAAAGAGATTTCTAACTTAAAAAAAGAAAAAAATGTCTTTTTCCTTAAAAACACCAAGTTATTTAAAAATGAATTAAAACGACAAGCCGTTTTAGAATGGATTAGGACGGACTGGGACCCGGTGACGGCGTAGATGGAGAAGGCGTCGGGGTTGGGGTTGGGGTTGGCGTTGAGCATAACTGACACGAATTACCAATGGAACAACTACCCGTACAATAAATATCACCAGTATCAACACCGCCACAATAGCCCTCGCCAAGATAATCGGAGCAGTAATAGTACCCGGTACAATAGTCAGACCCATCACATTGCTCCCCTTCGGCTTCATCGCAAACCCCGTTACCGCAGTAATTCCAGCAAAAACTTGTATCAATAGTTAAACAACTCACACCACAATGTAAAAGACCGCCATCGAAACCATAATCGCCACAGGTAGCTCCTGCAAAATCCGGATCGTCACAGACTTCACTTGGGCCATTTATTTCCCCATCCCCGCATAAATAGCAGTTGCTCGTATCAAAAGAACAACTCGTGCATCCGAGCGTTCCGCCCTCAAACCCCAAACTGATACAATTTTGCCCTGAATAATCCGGCGGGTCACATGATTCTGTGCCGGGAGCCTGATTCACGATTCCGTCCCCGCAATATTCAGGAACAGGCGTGGGTGTCGGCGTGGGGGGAATCGGTGTCGGGGTCGGTGTCGGGGTAGCACAAGGCCCACAATCTGCCTCACATGTAGAACAGGACTCCATGGAATCACATTCACCATTACCACAGCAATCAGCCACAGAGCAATCCATGGCACAAAGAGAGCATTCATTCCCCAAACAAAAAGCATCTCCGCAAACCGCCTCACAAACCTTTAACCAGGTACATAGTGATTCTTGACAATCAGCCCCGACCAAATAATACCCATCACTGCAAGTCGGTTCGATACAAGTAAGGGCTCCATCGCAATATTCTCCGGCATCGCAAACACCATTGCCACAGCAAGGCCCGCAGTCATCTTCACACGAGCTGCACGTCTCCCCGCGATTACAATAACCATCTGGACAGACGGGGACTGGCGTTGGCGTCGGCGTTGGGCAAGACCCGCAGTCTGAAGGACAACCTTCACATGTCTCTGAGGCAACACAAAAACCATCTCCGCAAACCGAATCACATGTCCACGACAACGTACAGGTTGCCAATTCACATAACTCGGATCCCTCTTGCACCACATATCCCTCACCGCAACTAGGTATGACACACATCGAAACTCCATCACAAGATTCTCCGGAATCACATTCCCCATTGCCACAGCAGTCACCGCAGTCTGCTGGACAACCGGCACATGTCTCTCCAGAAACACAAATATCATCACCGCAAATTGGATCACAAACCCAAAGCAACATGCAGTATTCTGTCTGACACGTCGGGCTACCAGGGTTTACTTCATATCCTTCCTCGCAAGTAGGCCCTCCACCACAGATCAAGGCTCCATCACAAGATTCTCCGGGATCACAAGACCCATTACCGCATAGGGGACCCGGCGTTGGGGTCGGGGTCGGGGTCGGGGTCGGCGTTGAACAAGGGCCGCAATCTTCCTCACATGTAGCACATGACTCCATGGCATCACAAGTTCCGTTGCCGCAGCAATCAGCCACTGTGCAGTCCGACGGACAAGACCTACATTCTTTTACCTCTCCCCCGATACACATCCCATCACCGCAAACCGGCTCACAAACCCAAATGAAAGTACAAATTTCCATACACTCGCTGGGAGGGCTCGGGTTATATCCATCAGGACAACTGGGTTCAACACAATAGTCTGAGCCATCGCAAGCTTCGCTAGGCCACTCGCAAATACCATTACCGCAAGAAGGGCTTGGCGCTGGCGTCGGCGTTGACGGTGGTGGCGTCGGCGTTGGGGTCGGCGTCGCCGGTAGCTCACATACCCAAGTACAATCTCTACAGTATAATACCTCTTCCACCAAACAGACATGTCCGTCCGCTGTGCCTGAGCAATCTATCATTCCATCATCTTCGCATATCTCTTCGGGATCGCAAGCCCCATTCCCGCACAGATCTGGATCCGGCGTTGGCGTCGGCGTTGGCGTTGGGGTGGGTGTCGGAGCCTGGCAATCGTCACAAGTGGTGTAATGTTCACAAACATCACAAATACCATTACCACACCAAGGCCATTCGCCCCCGCCAATTCTTGGGACTCCCGTACAATCGCCGGCCGACCCAATACAACAGGCCTCATAATCTGTGGGATAGGCTTGCCAATCCGCCCCCGGGCATTCCACAGGAGTAAAATTAGGATCACAACTTATAGAAGGACATTCATCTTCATTGCAATAGAATCGAATCCCCCCGGAATCCTGCGGCATGCATGTCCATTCCGTTGAGACATCATCATATTGTGTTGACCACCAGCTAGCGCAAAGGTCCCCAGCTCCGCAATACCAGTTCACCTGGCATTGTCGAAACATTCCCGTATACGGGTCTTGCCAAACATCACCGGGCACCTCTGAAGCCGGGACCCATTCATGACGTATGGTACAGTTCGTCGCATAATCGCAACTCAAACCAGGGGCACAATCATACTCGTCATAAAGATAACCGCAAATCTCAACACAATCAGCGCCGCTATAACAATCGGAAACATCATACTGGCATTCCTGGGCATCGCCTTGAGGATAACAATCCAACGTGCCGCAATCATAACCCACATCCGTGCATTCAACCTCCCCAACATCGCCATCACAATCCTCTCCGGTTTCCACATCGCCATCCCCGCAAACCGGGGCGACACAATTTGAGTAATCAAACATACAATCCCCACCACAACCTAATTCCCCACTGGCATAGCCTTTATCAACACATGTCAGACCACCGACACCCCCATCACACTCTTCTTCAGGATCGACAATACCATCACCGCAATTATGACAATCAGAGGTGTCAAAGGTGCAGTCAGCATGACAATCCAAATCCCCGCCCTCATATCCCAGTGACTGGCACGTTTTGCCATCTAAGGCTGAGCCATCGCATTGCTCGGCAGTCTCTACAATGCCATTGCCGCAGCCTTCCGGACAGCCGCCACCGCTGGGCAGGCATTTCAATGTGGCCAATTGGGTATAGTCTGGAGGCTGGCTGGCGTGGGCATAAGCCAGCCCAAAAAGAAAAGTTGCACACAATATTAACCGGAGACAGTTTTTCATGACTAAGTAAAGTATAATTCTTATTAATTAAGGAAGCAAATATTCTTTATATTTTGTAGACTTTATCCCCCACGCGGCATTTTTGCTTCATTTTTACACCCACCAATTGGCCTTTCCTGGCCTTTTGGACATTAACACTCTCAATCTGAATGGAATCGATCTTTTGCGTAAAATCCGTATGCCGTCCCTTGATATGAACCATATCCCCAACACTAAGCACCCCTTGCATGTCGAGCACGACAACCGAAATCTTTGAGAAAAAATGGGTTATTTGCGCCACACATACTTCATTTTTTACAAACCTGGCAGACGATTTCTTTACTGGGGTAGCTGTTTTCTTTTTAGGGGCCTTTTGCGTCCTTGAGACTTTCTTGGTAACCGCCTTTTTGAAGGGCTTTTTCCCTTTTTTAACGGATAGGGTTTTCTTGGCGGGCTTCCTTTGTCTGGAGGCCGCCGTGGGCTTGGGCCGTTTCTTCTTGAGTACACCTGATTTCTTTTTGGCAACAACTTTCCTTTTGGGTTTGGCACCCCGCGGCTTCTTTTTGACTAAACCTTTGCGTTTCCCGCCAACATTCTTGGACCTTTTGGCCGCAGCGCTCTTCTTCTTGCCTTTTTTTGGGATCGTGGACCTTATTTTTCTTTTGGGTTTAGCCTTAAGGGAAGGTGGACGTTTCCTGGTTTTCCTTTTACGCCTTTTTCTGGGAGGGGTGGCATAAAAGACGGTCTTGAGCTTTTTGATCAATTTCTTAAATAATGCCATTTACGCATCCTCATGGCGAGACAGAACCCCCATCATAATGTTATCTTATCAGCTATTTTTGATATGACAGGCAATTCGATCGTACGCCCCGTCAACACCGCAATGATCCCCACAAACGACAAGACCAACAAAATGAACATACCGAACTTGAGGATCCAAACGCCAAGAATGATATGCACAATAAACACCCCGATCTCACCAACAAAGATAACCAATCCTTGTTTGCCATGGGACAAGACAAAGGGGTTGTCGCGTCTAAATAATAAAGGAATGATGCAAAAGAAAGGCAGGTAGGCCAAAATGGCTAAAACTTTTCCCTCGCCCAGCTGTTGATTAAGGTTTTTATCCTTCCTGGGCACTGCCGGCAACCTCGATCAAAGAATTGATATCCCCGAAAGAATTACGTTCCTGAACAGGATTGGCGGGGTCTTCACGCCAGCGTCCGTCGACAATGAACTGATACTTATAAATCCCGGGTTTTAAGGGGACCGTCACGGACCACTTTCCGTTATCGGTACGCATGCGGCACCTTTCCTCCAGGGACCAATCATTAAAACTACCCGTAACATACACAGACTGGGCCTCCGGGGCCGTCAGGTAAAAAGACGTCATGACCAGATCCTTGGCGCCCTCCTTGACCATGGTCTGCATACGCTTGGACATGGATTTGAATCCTTCCTTGGGGGTCTCTTTCTCGGATGGGGCCGGCGCTTCTGCAGATGCCGCGGCCTGCGAGGTGATGATCTCCTTGGCCAGGCTGAAATAATCCTTGGCCCCGCGGCAATATTTGTCATAAGCCATGACTGTCTGGCCCATGACCGCCGATTCTTTAAGCTTCACATTGGTGTGGATCATCGTGTCAAAAAGGGAATCGGCGAACTGCTCGCGGATCTTGGTCAGCATGGAGAATGAATGGCGCAGGCGCGAATCGAACATGGTGACCAGGATCTTGAAATCGACCGGATGATTGAGCCTGTCGCGGATCAAATTGATGATGTCCATCAAATGCTCCACCCCCTGCATCGAAAAACGGCTGGTCTCAACCGGTATATAGACATCACTGGAGGCGCGGATGGCATTGATCGTTAAAAATCCCAGGCTGGGCGGGCAATCGATCAAGATATAATCATAGGCATCCTTGATCTGGGCCAGGACCTCCGTCAGTTTCAGCTCGCGGCCGATCTCATCAGCCAGTTCCTGCTCCAGGGTCCCCACCAAAATATTGGAGGGGATAATATCGAACGTCTCAATTTGCTTGATGATATCCTTGACCTCTAACTTGCGGGGTGTCAGGCGGGAGATCACGTTGTAAATGCTATCCTGACTTTCACAATTCAACCCCAGCGAGGCATGGGCCTGGGGGTCTAAGTCCAACAAAAGCACCCTCTGCCCGTTATTGCCTAACGCCGCAGCCAGATTAATGGTTGTTGTTGTTTTACCACAGCCGCCTTTTTGATTCGCGATTGAAATAACTTTCATATTTTTTATTCCTCCTTAGCCGATTCCCTACATATCTTAACGATGGACCAAGCCGCTCGGTTGTTATTCCCCATCACCCGCGGCTAGCTTGAAAAACAAATGTCATCAATCAGGACGATGCCTTTTTGCTTTTGGGCATTCCATGCCTCCAGGATAAAGGAGATCTCCTCGACACCGCCCCAATCCGAGATATCGTCAAATCTCTCCAAAGGGATGCTCACCTGCTGCCACTTAAGATCCACACTATCAATGAAGACGGACGAAATCTCGTTTTTATTATTCTTCATCTCGATGCGCATGATGCCCGGGTAGCCCTCCTCCAGGCCGCGGACCGAGAACTTAAGATGATTATATTTGTCGGCCTGATGCTGCGGGACTGACAGGGAAAATGACTTGACCGGCGGATAGGGGTATTTGAGATTATAGTTGATGCGGATAGGCCCCTTGTTAAGCGCATAAATGATCTTGTCCTGCAAGAGATCGTTGCGGCGGGTCAGGAATGCCGTCAGCCCGTAAATGGAACTCGCAAAAATGATAAGGGTGATAGCAATGTTGATGAGCAGCCATGCATTGAACTGCTTTTTTTTCTGCACTTCATACTGGCTTCTTTTACCCAAGTACACCTGGGCCAGATGGTCATAGATATCGTCGCGCGTCATAAAACTGATCCGTGGTCTTTGAAGATATATTTGAAGAGTTATTAAAGCATTAAAACTATCTGATTACTTATGTTTTTATATTAACAAATAATTTTATTTTTCAAAATATTATTTTGTATTTTTTTAAAAAAAATTAATCCGATTTTATGACGGGTCATCCACGCGCATGCTTGCGGCCAAAATTTTTTATTGAAAATGGACAGCGGCGGGGATTTTTTTAAGCAAAAGACAACAAAAAACCCCGCGCTTAAGCACGGGGTTTTTTGTTGAAAGAAAAGAAGCGTTAGAACTTAACTAAACAGTTGATGATCAGCTGCTTGGCAACGTTCTCGTTCTTTGATTCTGCGATCTTGAACACAGAACCCGGGAAGAACCAACCTAAGTTCATACCGATCTGAACGTCTTCGGTATAATCATAGAGCAATTTTAGATCGAGTTCTTTACCCAAATTTGTGTTGTTTAATGTCTTGGTGCACAAGCTGCTGCTTGAGATACCACTGCCGTCGTCTGGCTGCAATAAGCCAACCTGATCATTGGCATCAAAGTCTCTCTGCAGCCACAGGCTGGTGAAAGCAAGTGATGCCGTGATGTCTTCGACCGGAACGGCTGTCAAGGTCAACTCATGAATAACGCAGTTGGACAACGGGAAGATGGCATTATAGATCTTGCCTTTGGATTGATTTTCATACATCGGATCCCAGGCTGTATAATGACCTTCATCTGTGTTGCTCATTGACTCATCGCCGGTAGCCTTGGTGAAAGAATACATTAACATCGGCTTGTAGTCCTCAAAAATCGGTAATGCATAGTTGGTGATGATCTGAACGATGTGAGCTCTTCTCTTCTTGTAAAGAGCTGTCGTCATTCTCTTATTACCGGTCTGCATGGCATATTCGACCTGCACATTAAGGGCATCAAGCAGGTTGGTGCTTCCACGAAGACCTTTTACGATGATCGTATCAGCCTTAACATTGGCTTCCGTGTCTCCCATGGATTTGTCGACCTTCTTCCAGATGTAGGCTTCCATCATGGAATCTCTCTCATCGCCAAATTCATAAGAGGCGTTGATACCATACATTCTTTCAGGATTATCCTGCAACGTTAAGCCGATATCACCCGGATCGAGCTCAACAAAAGCCATCTCGATCTTAAGCGGATTATAATCCAAAATGGCGCGGATCGCGTCAAATGAATTCTGCTTGGTAAGATCGCGGGCAGCATTGACTAAACCGGAATCACCATTAACCCAGTTGTTGTAGTTCGGGCCCTGGGAGTCAATGATCAGGCTGTTGCCATAGCTGAAGTTCTGGCGACCGATGATAACGGTCAGGGGTGAATACAGCATTTCCCTTAACGTAACATACGCTAAGTTGATGTCCACATCATAGTCATTATTGGTGGAATCATCAAGATTGCGGCCCCAGATCCTCTCATTGATGAGCTGGATGGTCGCGGCGACGTTATCGGTCAAATCAGCATCCACTCTTAAACGAGCGATCGTAAAAAAGAGTGACTGCTCTTCGTCACCTAATGTGTTGGCGCCCAGGTCAAAGTTCTTGCGATACAGATATGAAGAATCGATATCGCCACTGACTTTGACGTTCTGAACACTGGCGAATGCCGGTGCGGCAATAAGGGCAATCGCCATAATCGTCAAAAGTAGTTTTCTCATGTGTGTTTTCTCCTCCAAATTTAAAGTCACCAATGTGACTTCTTATATTTAAACTCTAGATGATC
>Ga0272441_10000520_pt1 | contig 87564 bp, 68 predicted proteins | sample SSMProp6N_FD_193582 | JGI IMG/M metagenome (GOLD analysis project Ga0272441, IMG submission 193582) | Marine sediment archaeal communities from Little Sippewissett salt marsh, Falmouth, MA, United States - SSM-Prop-6N | ecosystem: Environmental > Aquatic > Marine > Wetlands > Sediment ... | reverse complement strand
TGACTGCCGCCAACCGGGGTTGTGGGCATTGCTTCAGGCTATTGACCGTAGTTCCCGAGTCTACGGAAGGTCAGGAACGTACCCCCTCTTCCTCCCGCAGCGACGCAGCGCCGCGGCGGACCCCGGGTGTGCGAACCATTAGTTGGGAGTGGCGGGCTGCTTCTGCTCGTCCGGCGGCCATGGCTGTCCGCCGACCGATCATTCAGCAGCCTTACCGGGATGCTTTCAGCATCCCCGAGCACCGCTCTGCGGTGCTCCCGCCACTCTTGACTGTTCGCCAGAAGCCGCAGTGTGCTTGGTCGGAGGCGGCCGCGAGCGTCGTTCAGTCCATAGCCAGTAACCACTTCCAGAGCGGCCGGTATTCGATGGTTTCCTCATGGCCGTACCACGAGACTTTCTCCCGTCCCTCGAGGGCTTCGGTAAGGATGAGCAGGTTCGGGCAGCCGAGCTCCGCGCTTGCCTTGAGCAGGGCCCGAACTTCGCGCGACTTCGCCCTGGGCCCTTCAGGATCCACGCAGACCTGGATGAGTGCCGTGATCTGTGTTCCCTCTTTGACCACGAAGTCGACCTCTTCCTGTCTCGGACCGTGCCAGTAGAACAGCTCAAGCCTACCGGTCAGTTCGCGCCTGTGCAGCGCGACGGCCGCAAGGTTCTCCCTGAGCTTGCCCGTATCAGGGCTGTGGCGGAAGGCCGTGGCCGTGATCAGGCCGTTGTCGACGCAGTAGATCTTGCGGTTGGCCTTGGCCTGCTCTCGAATCTTGAAGGAGAACCGGGGGACCGAGAAGCAGAGAAAGGCCTCGTCGAGATGGCGAAGGTACTTCTGGACGGTGTGCACGCTGCGCAGGCGCGTGACGTCCGTCAGCCTTCTGAGCGAGCAAAGCCCTGCCGCGTTGGCCATCAGCCAGGCAACCATGTCGTCGAGGCCCTGAGGTGCTCGGATCCTGTGGCGAACGACGATGTCCTTGTAGAGGATCGAGCGCAACATGGTTGTGAGGTACTCGCCATGCGGCACCTCCTTGAGGAGCGGTTCGGGGTAGCCGCCGGTTTCGGCGTATCTTCCCAACGCCTGCAGCTTCTCCCCGCCGGCGGTCTTCACCCCCAGTGCGTCAAGGTACTCGGCGAAGCTGAACGGAAACAGCACGATCGGCAGGTGTCGACCGGTAAGGTGCGTTGCCAGTTCGGAGCTCAGCAGGTGGGCGTTGCTGCCGGTGACCGTCAAGCGATAGCCCTGGCGCTGCAGGCGGTTGACCAGCAGTTCCCAGCGCGGGAGATTCTGGACCTCGTCCAGCAGCAGTTGCCGGGGCCTGTCGTATACCGTGTCAACCGCCCGGAGCAGTGCATCGTAGTCCTCGAGCTCGACCAGGCGCTCGTGATCGAAGTTCACGTAGCCGAAGTCGCCCAGATCGTGGACCAGGTGCATCGCATAGAACGACTTGCCGGCGCGCCGCGGGCCGAGGATGACCCGGACCATATCGTGGTCCGAGGCTTCGGCAGCGGGGACATGGCGCCGCACGTAGGGTTCGGTGAGACGTTGCTCGATCTCGCGCTTCTGGAGAAGCAGGATATCATTCAGCATCTCGACTCCTTTGTGCAATTATTGAATCAGAATGCACACAAACTGCAAGATATGTGCATCATAAATACGCAATATGTCATTTCAAGCAGAATCTGCGTCAGGGATGTGAGTCAACAACGGATTGCCGAGGCCCTTGCCTTCAACGGCATGCTGGGATTCGGGTCGCACCACGGATTCCAAGGCATAGCGGCTGAGGCCCCGCGATTTCGGTGGTAGCACCTTGTGCAAGGGGTCCTTGCAGCCCCATTTTTCGCCGAAAATGGCGCTGTAAGGGTCGAGATGCTCGGGGAGGGGCAAGAGCCTGGGGCTTGTGTCCCGGTTCCTTGATGAGATATGGCGCTAACCGCCTTGAGTTCCTTCCGCAGAGCGGCTATCATGCGATCGTTATGCCACGAGCGTACCGATATCTTCTGCCCGGTTATCCCTGCCACCTGACGCACCGCTGTCACGACGGGGAGCGGCTGATGCGCTTCAAGGCGATCCGGGAGGAGTATCGGCGGCGACTGATCGCCAATCTGGACGGATCAGGAGTATCGCTGCTGGCCTACTGCATTACCTCGAATCACGTGCACCTGCTGGTGGTTTCGGACGATCCCGAGGCGATACCGCGGTTCATGCAGCGCCAGCAGGGCGAGTTCGGCGGGTGGTACAATCGCCTGAAGAAGCGCAAGGGGTCGTTCTGGACGGACCGCTACCACGCGACGATGATCGAGAGCGGCGAGCATCTGTGGCGGTGCATGCGCTACTGCGACCTGAACATGGTCCGCGCCGGTGCGGTGGAGCATCCCCGGAAATGGCGCTGGTGCGGGTACGACGAATTGACCGGTGCGAGGCAGCGCAACCGCGCCCTGGACCTGCCGAAGGTGCTGGAGCTGACCGGCCGTTCGGACGCGGATGAGCTGGCGGCGAACTACGCGGCGTTCGTTGAGGAGGCCGTGGCCGGCGAGCGCCTGGGGCGCGAGGCCCAGTGGACCGAGTCGATCGCAGTCGGCAGCCGGGAGTTCGTGGAAGAGGTGGCCGGGAAGATAGAGGGCCGCGTCAAGCTGGACATCGACGAGTGCGGCGAAGAGAGCTGGACGGTGCGCGAGACCGAGCCCGCCTACGGTCTCCGGGACGAGCCAAGTGCTTAGAGCCGCGTTTTTCGCGAAAAAGTGGGCTGTAAGGGGCTGTTGCGCAATGTGCAAACCCCGAAGACACGACCCCTCAGCTCATAGGGCGGATAATCCGTGGTGCGACCCCTGAGGCGAGGCCCCTGAGGCCTGGGGTGAGGGGTCGTTGCGGGTTGGGCGGCGACGACTATGATCGCCCGGCGAAGGCGGGCCCGCCCGGGGCGGGTCTCGCGTTCAGGAATCGGCAGGGAGCTTTTCATGAGCGCAAGGCGCAAGCGTGAGCCTCGAGTCCACCTGATCTGCAACGCCCACCTCGACCCCATCTGGCAGTGGGGCTGGGAGGAGGGCATGACCGAGGCGCTGGCCACCTTCGAGACCGCCGCGGGGCTGCTGGAGGAATACCCCGAGTTCGTCTTCAACCACAACGAGGCGCTGCTCTACGAGTGGGTCGAGGAGTACCGCCCCGCGCTCTTCGCGCGCATCCGCGCGCTGGTCAGGGCCGGGCGCTGGGTGATCGCCGGCGGGTGGTACCTGCAGCCGGACTGCAACCTCTCGGGCGGCGAGTCCTTCGTGCGCCACGCGCTGGTCGGCAGGAACTACTTCCGCCGGGCCTTCGGCAAGACGCCCCGGGTGGCCTACAACCTGGACTCCTTCGGGCACCACGGCAACCTGCCCCAGATCCTGCGCAAGTGCGGCTACCAGTGCTACGTCCACTTCCGGCCCAGGGCCGACCGGTTCAAGCTCGACGACCACATCTACCGCTGGCGCGGCATCGACGGCAGCGAGATAACCGCGGTGCGCGCGCCCTGCGGCTGGTACAACACCCACGACGAGACGGAACTGGCAACCAAGGTCGAGGCGATGGTCGCGCTCTCGCGCGAACTCGGCCGGGACGTCACCGTCTTCTGGGGCGCCGGCGACCACGGCGGCGGCGCCACCCGCCGGGATATTCAGACCGTGCGCCGCATGCGCAAGAGCCTGCCGCAGGTGACCCACGGCGACCTGGAGGACTACTGGAAACAGGTCCGCGGACTGGCCGCCGGGGCCCCGGTGGTCAGCGGCGAACTGCAGAAGGCCTTCACCGGGTGCTACACCTCGGTGATCGGCACCAAGCAGCGCAACCGCCGGGGCGAGGGCCTGGTGCTGGCCGCCGAGCGCGCCGCGGCGCTGGCCTGGTGGCTGTTCGACGAGCGCTACCCCCGCGAGAAGCTCGACCGCGCCTGGCGGCGCGTGCTCTTCAACCAGTTCCACGACATCCTGCCGGGCTCCTCGGTGCGCGAAGGCTACCGCGACTCGATCGAGCTCTACGGCGAGGGCCTGACCCTGGCGCGCGAAGTACTGGTCTCGGCCCAGATGCGGATGCTCAGGCGCCGGCGGCGCCGGCAGCCGCTGCCGCTGTGCATATTCAACCACCAGGGGCGCGCCGTGTGCCGGCCCGTCGAGTTCGAATTCATGGGCGCGACCTCCTCGCTGCTGCTGGCCGGCAAGACCGTGCGGGTCACCGGCCCCAAGGGCGCGCCGGTCGCCGCGCAGGTGCTCTCGCCCCAGCCCAGAATGGGCCGGCCCTGGCGGATGCGCATGATGGTCGAGGCCGAACTGCCCGCGGCGGGCCTCGCCGAGTACCGCATCCACGTCGAGGAGGGCAAGCCGGCCCGCTCGCGCGCGGGCGTCGCCCGGCGGCGCAACGGCAGCGGAATGAGCTTCCGGAACCGCTTCTACTCGGTGACCTTCAACACCCGCACGGGCCTGATCGAGAGCCTGCGCGACCTGCGGGGCGGCGGGCGGCTGCTGGCCGGCCCCGGCGGCGCGATCGAGGTCCGCGAGGACTCGCCGCACGCCTGGGGACAGCACACCCGGCCCTACGGCCGCGTGCTCGGCCGCTTCAAGCCGCCCTCGCGCCGGGACCTCGCGGAACTGGTGGGCTCCGGCGATCGCTCCGGGCCCGGGCCGGTACGGGTCATCGAAGAGGGGCCGCTCTGCACGATACTCGAGGTGGTGCAGACCTTCGGCCGCTCGGTGGCCAGGCTGCGCTACACGATGACCGCGGGTCACCCCGACATTCGCATCGACCTGCTGCTGGACTGGTCCGAGCGCTGCCGCGTCGCGCAGCTGGCGTTCCCCACCGCGCTGGACGCGCCGGACTACCGGGTGGAGATCCCTCACGGGGATCTCCTGCGCGCGGCCGACGGCGACGAGAGTCCCTGCGGCCGCTGGGTCTGCCTGGGCTCGCGGGACCGCCGCCTGGCACTGGCGCTGGTCAACGACGGGACCGGCGGCGTCGAGGTGGGCGGGGGCCTCTTGCGCCAGACGCTGGTGCGCAGCCCGGAGTTCTGCACCATGGCCGCCGAGCCCCGGACCGACCGCGTAGCCGAGTTCATGGACGTGGGCGAACACCAGTACCGCTTCCTGCTGCGCTTCGGCGCGAGCAACGCGGTGCTGAAGGACCTGCCGGCCCTCGCCGAGGAGCTGAGCATGCCCCCCGGCGTGCACGTGCACCTTCCGCCGGGACCGGACCGCGAGGAGGGTCTGGCCCCCGGGAAGGACGCGGTGCGCATCGGCAGCGACTCTGTCCGGCTGGCGGCTCTCAAGCGCAGCGAGGACGGCCGCGCCCTGGTCGCCCGCCTGGTCGAGACCCGCGGCCGCCGGCGCACCGAGACGACCTTCCGGGTCAGCGGCGGCCCGCCGTCGAAGAAGCTGGTCTTCTCGGCCTACGAGATCAAGACCCTGCGCCTTTCCAGGCGCAATCCGAAGAGCGGCTGGGTCGAGTGCGACCTGCTGGAGAACGGCTGAGGCGATCGGTCAGAGGGGCAGCGAAGCCCCGCCCTTCGCCCGGACTGCTGCGGTTGCTTCCTCCGCGGACCCGGCTATAGTCGCGCGCGGGAACCGAGATGCATCCGAAGATGCGGGAGGACATCATGAAACCGGTCTCTCTGGGGATCGTGGGCTGCGGGGTCATCGGGCGCAAGCACGCCGCGGGCGCGGCGGCGGCCGAGGGCGTCGAGCTGGTCGCGGTGGCCGATCTGAACGCCGCGGCCGCCGCGGCGGTGGCCTCCGAGCACGGCGTCGGCAAGGTCCACCCCGGCGGGCGGGAGCTGCTGGCCGACCCGGACGTCGAGGCGGTGGTCCTGGCGCTGCCGACTTCGGTCCGGCTGGAACTGGTGCTGGAGGCCTTCTCGCGGGGCAAGCACGTGCTCACCGAGAAGCCGGTGGGCATGAACGCCGCCGAGGTCGAGCAGATGATCGCCGCCCGCGGCGAACTGGTCGCCGGCTGCTGCTCGGCTCGCATGCGCCTGCTGGACAGTTCGCGGGCCGCGACCGGGTTCCTGGCCGGCGGCGAGCTGGGCCCCATCCGGATGCTGCGCTGCCGGGGGGTGATCCCCGCGCGGCCGCGGCCCGAGAAGCTGCCGCCGCCCTGGCGGCTCAAGCGCGAGCTCAACGGCGGCGGGATCCTGGCCAACTGGGGCTGCTACGACTTGGACTACATCCTGGGTCTCACCGGCTGGCAGCTGGCGCCGCGCACGGTGCTGGCCCGGACCTGGACCATTCCCGAGCGGCTCAGGTCGCACGTGGTCGAGGGCTCCGACGCCGAGACCTACGCCGCGGCGCTGATCCTCTGCGCCGGCGGCGAGGTGATCCAGTTCGAGCGCGGCGAGTACGCGGCCCTGCCCAAGGACGGTGCCTGGCAGGTCCTGGGCGAACACGGCTCGCTGTCGCTGAACATGGTGCCCTGGGACGGCCAGGGCACGCTCCTGGTGCGCGCCGACCCGGAGAAGGGCGCCGTCGAGGAGCAGGTCTGCGAGGTCGAGGACGACTACTCCAAGGTCGACCGCCGGCTGATCGAGGACTTCGGCGCGGCGGTGCGCGCCGGCCGCGCCCCGCTGACCTCGCTGGAGAACGCCCTGGTGGTGCAGAAGATCACCGACGCGATCTACGCCTCGACCGAGAGCGGCCGGGCCGTGGACGTCGACTGAGGAGACCCGTTGAGATGAAGTACGCTTTCATGACGTTTTCCACGCCGGACCTCGAGCTTCCGGACGTGCTGGGGCTCGCGCAGCGCTTCGGCTACGAGGGGGTCGAGATCCGGATCGACGCCAGGCAGCGTCACGGCCTGGAGCGGGACACCGCCGCGCCGGAGCGCGCCGCGGCGAAGAAGGCCGCCGCCGAGGCCGGCGTGGCGCTCTGCTGCGTGGCCACCAGCTGCCGCTTCGCCGACCCGGCCTCGGCGGGCGAGGCCGTGTCCCAGGCCCGCGAGGCCATCGACCTGGCCGCGGATATCGGCGCGAACCGCATTCGCGTCTTCGGCGGCCAGATCCCCGAGGGCGTCGAGCGCGAGGCGGCCATCGCGGGCGTGGCCTCGGCGCTCTCCTCGCTGGCGGAGCAGGCCGGGGAGCGCGGGGTAGTCGTGTGCCTCGAGACCCACGACGACTGGTGCGAGCCCCGCCACGTGGCAGAAGTCGTCAAGCGCGCGGACAGCCCCGCGGTGGCCGTCAACTGGGACATCATGCACCCGGTGCGCACCGGCAAGGCCACGATTGACGAGTCCTTCGCGGTGCTGGGGTCCAGCGTGTGCCACGTGCACTTCCACGACGGCGTGCAGGAAGACGGGCTGCAGATGGTTCCCATCGGCGAGGGGCAGATCGACCACCGCCGGGCGGTGGAACTGCTGGTCGCCGCCGGCTACGACGGCTTCCTCAGCGGCGAGTGGATCAACTGGCAGCCGGCCGAGGAGCACCTGCCCCGCGAGCTGGCCACCATGAGGCGCTACGAGAGCGAAGCCGCGGGCTGAAGGCGACCGCTCAGCTTGCCTTCGGGCAGAACCGCTCGAGCTCCAGCAGCGCGGCCGGGCCGGCGCAGGTCACGCCGTAGAACGCCAGGGGCCTGCCGCTTTCGACGAGCGCGTCGGCGGTGCGGTTGGCGATGGTCGATCCCGTCGCGAAGATCGCGTCGCACCAGGCGATGCAGTCGGCGGCCGCCTCGGGCGGTTCCACCTTCACGCCGGCCCTGATCTCGCCGGGGGTGTCCTCGCGCATGTCGGTGACGCGCACCTCGAACTCGGCGGCCAGCGCCTCCAGCAGGCGCGGCTGCAGGCCGACCAGGAAGACGCGGCGGATCTCGCCGAAGCGCTCGCGCAGGTAGCCCGCCGCGTCCTTCGCGCACGCGACCATCTCGTCGTTGCGGCAGTGCGCGGTGCGCGGGGCCAGATCGAGGTACGCGCACACCGCGTTGACCGCCGCGACCAGCACCGCCGAACGGTAGTCGTTGGTCGGCTCCAGGTCGACGGTCTCGCGCAGCGTGCCCGAAAACCCGCCGGGCCGTGCGGTGAAGGCCTGGCCGCGAGCGCCCCTGAACCGCGCCTCGATCATCCGCTCGTGACCGGTGAGCACCGGATAGTCGTCGTGATCGGGGTTGCCGATGGCCTGCTCGGGCGTGAGCTCGCGGGCCTCCACCCTGACCGGATCGTCGAGCAGGCCGTTTTCCGCGCAGACCCGCTCCAGGCGGTGCCGCAACTTGTCCATCACCGAATCCACAGGTCTGCCTCCTGCCTGCTCCGTCCGGCGGAGGTAGTCACGCACCGCCGCGTGCAGCGCGGCGGCCGCCGAGTTCGAGCAGTGCCGCTTGAACCCGGGCAGTTCGCCGAGCCCGGCGATGATCTCGGCCTCGCCCAACCCCAGCGCCTGGCGCAGGGTGCGGCCCGCAGCCATGACGGTCATCATGCTGCCGGTGGCGATCGCCGCCGGGCAGCCCCGGACCTGGAATGCAGCCCTGCGAACGCGCCCGTCGCGGACCCGGATCCAGGCCTTGAAGAGGTCTCCGCACTCGGGATCGCCGGCGGTGCCCACGCCGTCCGCGGCGGGCATGGGACCGAGGTTGCGGGGGTTGGCGAAGTGTTCCAGGACCCTGTCGACGTAGGTCATGTTCCTGCCCCGGCCGTCTTCGCCCCCGCATCCGGGCACGGGAGGCAACCCCGGATTCCGCCGCTCAAGTGCTCAAACCGGACGCCGGTCACTTCTTCAACGGCCTGCTAGTTGCCTTCCGGGAAGGCCAGCACCGTGCCCGCCGGGCAGTCGCGGTAACGCTCGCCGCAGGCGCGGCGCAGCTTGCCGGCGGCGACCTCGCCGGTGCAGTGCACCGGGGCGAGGATCGCCACGTCGAAGTCGCCGAGGTCCGATACGGTTCGCTCCAGCCGGTGCTGCGAGGCGCTCATCAGGTGGGTGCCGCCCAGCACCGCCGCGAAACGCGTGTCTCCGGAGAGCTCCGACGCGCGCCGCAGCGTGTTGACTATCCCGGCGTGCGCGCACCCCGTGATCAGGACCGGCCCCGCGGGGGTCGAAACCAGCAGCGACGTGTCGTCGACCAGGAAGTCCGGTGCGGTGCCCTCGGGATCCAGGAAGAAGGGGCCGCCGGTGTCCTCGTAGGCGGTAACCCGCGGTACCTGGCCCATGAGCGTCACCCCCGGCATGATCTCGCGCGGTCCGGCGGCCAGGCTCAGGCGCCCGCCCGCCGGGACTTCGGGCACGCCTATCGAGCGCGCCGGCTTGCCGGGTCGCACGGCGTACTTGCGTTCGAACGCCGCCGGGTGCGCGAAGATCCTCACCTCCGGCCGGATCGCGGCGAGCACCGCGGGGAGCCCGCCGGTGTGGTCGTAGTGCCCGTGCGAGAGGGCCACCGCGTCCACCCCGGACAGGTCCAGGCCCAGGGCCCGGGCGTTGCGGGCGACCAGGTCGCTGGCCCCGGTGTCGAAGAGCACCGTGCCGCCGGGAGACTCTACCATCGCGGCGAAGCCGTGTTCGCCGCCGAGTTCGGGTCGCGCCGCACGGTTTTCGACCAGCACGGTCACGCGCACGCCGGAGTCGCTCACCGGAGTTCCACCTTTCTCCGCTTTCTTCGCTCCGACCGTCAGTGGTCGCAGATGTTCGTGCCGGTCTCCAGTTTGCCGGAGAGGTAAGCCTCGACTATTTCATCCGGCGTAAGCGACGGAGCTCCGACCAGCACCTTGATGCCCGACTGGGCGAACAGGCTCTGGGCCCGGGACCCCATGCCGCCGGCGATTATCATCTCGGCTCCCTGCTCGGCAAGCCATTTGGGAAGAACGCCCGGCGCGTGGGCCGGGGGTTGGGCGTAGCTGGTCTCGCCGGCCTGCCTGGCGGCCTCGTCCACTTCGCAGAGCGCGAATTCCTGGCAGTGGCCGAAGTGCATGGCCAGCCTGCCCTCGGCCACGGGTATTGCGATGCGCATGCTCTATGCTCCTTTCGATTCGGGGTCCGGGCCCCCGGGTTCCAGTTCGGAGAGCCGCTGGCGGACGCGTTCCCAGACGGCGACGGTCGCCTCGCGCGCGCGGCCCGAATCGGCGAACTCCACCAGGCTGGCGGCTTCCATCTGCGCGCGGGTGACCGCGGTGTCGTAGGGGATCTCCCCGGCGATTCCCACGCCGCGCTCGCGGCAGTCGGCGCCTATGGCCGCGGCCATTTCGGGATTGAGGTCGGACTTGTTGATGGCCGCCATCAGCGGGACCTTGAAGTGCTCGGCCAGCTGCAGCACGCGGTCGAGGTCGTGGCGCCCGCTGAGCGTGGGTTCGGTCACGGCCACCACCAGCGAGGCGCCGCTGATCGAGGCGATCACCGGGCAGCCGATGCCCGGCGAGCCGTCGACGATGACCGTGTCCAGCCCGCGCTCCCCGGCCAGTTCGCGGGCGCGCTTGCGCACCAGGCTGACCAGCTTGCCGGAGTTCTCCTCGGCGATGCCCAGCCTGGCGTGGACCATGGGCCCGAAGCGGGTCTCGGACCGGAAGCAGTGCCCGGCCACCGGCCGGTCGAAATCGATCGCCCGCGTGGGGCAGAAGCGCACGCAGACCCCGCAGCCCTCGCAGGCGAAGGGGTCGATCCGGAAGAGGTGCTCGTAGCGGATCACCGCCTCGAAGCGGCAGCGTGCCAGGCACGCGCCGCAGCCGATGCAGTCGCCCTGGCGAATGCTGGCCGTTCGCCCCGAACGGAACTCCTCGGTTTCCCTGACGTCCGGGGAGAGCAGCAGGTGCAGGTCGGCGGCGTCCACGTCGCAGTCGGCCAGGACCGCGCCCGCGGCCAGCGCCGCGAAGGAGGCCACCAGGCTGGTCTTGCCGGTGCCGCCCTTGCCGCTGATGACCACCAGCTCCTTCACGCCGCTCCTCCCTTCTCGGCCGACTCCAGCAGCTTCGCGAAGAGTTCGGCGTATTCCGGGAGGGCCCTGACGACGGGTTCGCCGCGCGAGTAGGCCTCGGCGATGCGGCGGTCGTCGGGGATCTCGGCGAGCAGGTCGATGCCCTGCTCGGCGCAGTAGCGCGTTACCCGGTCGTCACCGATGTCGCTGCGGTTGACGACCACGCCGAAGCCCTGGCCCAGCTTGCGGACGGTCTCCACCGCCAGGATCAGGTCGTGCATCCCGAAGGGCGTGGGCTCGGTCACCAGGATCACGTAGTCGCAGCCGCGAACGGCGGCGATCACCGGGCAGGAGGTCCCCGGCGGCGCGTCGACGATCGCCAGGGAGTCGGCGCCCGCCCTCCGCTTGACCTCGCGGATCAGCGGCGGGCTCATGGCCTCGCCGACGCGCAGCCGGCCGCCGACGAACAGCAGCCTCCCGGCGCGGCCGATCTCGACGACCCCCGCCTCGCGGGGCACCTCGGAGATGGCCTGCTGCGGGCAGACCAGGGCGCAGCCGCCGCACCCGTGGCAGAGTTCGGGGAAGACCAGCGGCTTGCTGCCCAGAGTCACGATCGCGCTGTACTCGCAGAGCTTGCCGCACTCGCCGCAGGCGTTGCAGCGGGCCGTGTCGACCTTGGGGACCGGTACGGAGACCGGGATTCGCTTCTCTATCGCCGGAGCGAGGAAGATGTGCGCGTTGGGTTCCTCGACGTCGCAGTCGAGCAGGCGCACCTCGCGCCCGCCCGCCGCGGCAACCAGGGCGAGGTTCACCGCCACGGTGGTCTTGCCGGTGCCACCCTTGCCGCTGGCGATCGCGATCTTCACTAAGGCGTTCTCTTTCGTCCCGTCCCGCGCGCGGGGTCAGCAGACACGGGAGGTGCCCGCCGCCGGCTCCACCGCAGGCGCATAGCCGCCTCGGGCTGAATGCAGGAGAGCGCTACGCCCGGATCGAAGCAGTTCCCCACGGCTACCGCCGTCGGCCGGGTCTTTAGCCGTGGCGTATCGAAGCGCAGTGCCTGGACCGCGTCGGCCGGGAAGCAGGACTTCTCGGCCATGGCCGAGGCGACCTCTGCGTCTTCCTGCTCCAACCAGCCCAGGCTGTGCAGCGCACCGGGACAGCTCGCCAAGTCCGGAGTCAGGGTGAGTAATCGGCCGGGTACGCGAACTCGCGAGCGCCTCGCAGAATCGCATGGCCGACTGCTTCGGTTCGGTGGGAGGCGCAACGTCGTAGTGACACCTATCCCCCGTCCACCAGCCGCTGAGCTGTTCGCTTAGTGCTTGAAGCCTCCTCACGGTATCTGCTTCTCCTGGATGGATTGAACCTAGAATCTGCCGAGCGAGTTCCGGCTAGAGCGGCGTCTCCGGCTCTTCGCGGCGTTCACCTAGCAGCTCCTGGACGGTTTCCAGCAGTACTTCCGGAGTAACCGGCTTGTCAAGGAATACGTCAACCGGCAGGAATTCCTCGTCCGGTGCGAACCGGTAATTCGGTTTCTTGGCTTCGTGTACGCTTGAGAGCATCACCAGCGGCAACTTGCGGAGCCCGTATTCCTCCCGCGTCTTCCGCGCCACCTCAAAACCTTCGAAACCGGACGGGAGCATCACGTCGAGGATGGCCAGGTCCGGGGGCGAGCCGGAAATCTTCTCGAGGCCCTCTTCGGCACTGCCGGCTCCCTCCACCTCGTAGCCGGCGGCCTCCAGCACGGTTCGCGTTGCCTCAACGAAATCGCGATCGTCATCCACTACCAGAATTCGTGACATCTGTACTCCTTCAGCCAACCACCCGGGTCGCCTATTTCTTCAGTTGCGAAATGGCCATTTCCGCGGCATTCACCAGCGCGTACGCGATTGGCGAAGCAGTCAGCGCCGGATGCGTCCCCAGCTGGAAAGTGGCGATTTGCTCGGCGGTCATCCGGCTCTGCACGCAGGCCGAGATGGCGTTGATAACCTCGCCCACCGAAGCGTCGCCAGATACCTGACCGCCCAGAAGCACCCCGGAGTTGCCCTCGAAAACCAGTTTGACCGTTACGTTGGCGGCCCCCGGCATGCAACCCGGGTGGCGATTGGGTCCCTGAACCGTTGCGGCCACGGCCCGATAACCCCGCTTTACCGCCATCTCGCTGGTGAGACCGGCAGTGCCCATGGCAAGGTCGCCGACGGCGGTTGACCACACGCCGACGGTTCCGGGATTCTCGCGCGTTATTCCGAAGAGGTTCGCGCCCGCGATACGGGCCTCCAGCGTGGCTATCGAGGCCAGTTTGAGGGGCGAACGGCCGCCGCCGAAGAAGGAGATCTTCTCGGCGCAGTCTCCGCACGAGAATACCGACGGGTCCGAGGTCCGCATCGTGCGGTCAACGGTGATGCAGCCGGCCAGGTTGATCTGCAACCCGGCCTTCCTGGCAAGTTCGACGTTGGCCACCGCGCCTATGCCCAGCACGACCAGGTCGGCGGGAAGCTCCCTGCCGTCTCCCAGTACCACCTTCTGCACGTGACCGTCTCCGGCCACTTCCTTTACCTTGGTCCCGGTGACCAGTTCCACGCCTCGCTCGCGCAGCTTGGTTTCCATCTCGACGCAGAACTCCTCGTCGTAGGCCAGGCTGAGGCAGTGAGGCATGAGTTCGACAACGGTGACGTTCCTGTCGCCCAGCTTCTTGATTTCATCGGCAAACTCGATTCCGATGAAACCGCCGCCTATCACCACGATGTCCTTCGCCGCAGCAAGCCCATCCTGCAACTGCCGGAGGTACTCCACGTCTTTGAGAACCGCGTAGACGCCCTTCTTGTCGAAACCGGGGATCGGAGGCATGGCCGGCAGCGACCCGGTGGCCACGACCAAGCGGTCGTAGCTGACTTCTCCCTCGGCGGTAAGCACCTGCTTCTTCTCGAGTTCGATACCGGTCGCCTCTGCAACGAGCAACTCGATGCCGTTCTTCTCGAGAACCGCGTCGGGAATCAGGTTCTTCTCGGGACTGCCAACGGTCCCGAAAATGTAGGGAATCCCGCAGGGGATGGAAACCTGCTTCTCCTTGCGCACCACCAGCACCTTCCTGTCGGGATAGTGCCTGCGCGCGGTTATCGCCGCGGTGAGGCCCGCGGCGCTACCCCCGATAACTACTACGTCTGCTGCTCGCCCCATGGGCTTTCCTTTCAAGGCTGGCTGCGCATCCGGCCCCTATCGATTGATTCGCATCACTGCGAACGGGTCATGGCCGCTCCGCAGCGGGGACACTTCATCTGGTTGCAGGGAGTCGCGCGGCGGTGTGTCGCCTTTGCTCCGCAGGCCGGGCACACGCACTCGCCGCCCGGGCCGCCGCCGAAGCCGCCCATGCGCCCGCGGCCCCCGCCGCCGGCACGGCCGCCGCGGTTGCCGCCCCCGCCGCTGCCCGGGCCGGCACCGGCCGGCCCGGTTCCGTCTCCGCGCGGCACAGTCACCGGTCCCCGGCTTCGGGCCGGGACTTCTCGATCTCGGCCAGCCGCGCGTTGATGTCGTCCAGCGCGCGCTGCATTCCGGCGGCCTGGTTGCGCAGGGCCTCGGCCTCGCCCTCCGGCGCGGCCGGCGCCAACGGGTAGGCGCCGTAGGGTGCGCCCCAGGCGCCTCCCATGCCCATCCCGCGCCCGAAACCGCGACCCCGGCCGCCGCCGAACCCGCGCCCGAACCCGCGACCGAAGCCGCGGCCGAAGCCGCCTGCTCCCGGGTTGGCGAAGCCGGGCACTCCGAATCCCGCGCAGTATCCCGCACCGCGGCCGCTCATCGGCCCCATCCCCATCGGACCCGTTCCGTCTCCTCTTGGCATCTCTGCTCTCCTTTCGAGCCGATCCTGCGGGCCGGCTCAGACCCAATGACCTTGAACGTCGGCGTCTTCGGCCGGTTTCAGTTCGCCGCTCTTGAACTTCTCGAGCACCTCGCCCACCGTGCCCCGGGCTCCGACCACCACCTTGATACCCGCGGCGCTCAGCGTGCGGAAGGCGTTCGGCCCGCAGTGCCCGGTGATCACCACTTCGGCGCCGGACTCGGCGACGGTCTTGCCGGCCTGGATTCCCGCGCCCTGGGGCGCGTTGAGGTTCTGTTCGTTGTCCACTACCTCCAGGTCGCCGGAGTCGGTCTCGACGACGATGAATGCCTGTGCCCGCCCGAAGCGCGGGTCCACCTGGCTCTCGAGGTCCTTGCCCTGCGAAGTTATTGCGACCTTCACGTTACTCCTCCTTTGGAATTCGCGTTCCAGCCTCCGCCGCGTCCGCGCCGGCCCCGGCGGCCGCAACGCCTGGCGGCGCCCCGCCCGCGACCGTTTGCGCACCAGCCGGGCATCGACCAGCGGGGACTGCTCAGCTTGCCCTGCCGATAGGCGGCCAGCACCCCGGCGACTTCTCCGACGATGCCGGGCACCAGCTCAATTCCCTCGGCAATTACCAGCGACCCCAGCGGGGAGCTGATGCCGCCGCAGACGAGCACGTCCACCCCCGCGCGTCGCAGGTAGGCCGGCCGCCCGAAGGGCGCCACGTCGGAGACGTCACGCTCTTCGGGTTCGCCTTCGGTCCCGGCCAGCGCGAGACGCCCCGCCCAGTCGAAGACCGGGGCGACCCTGCCGTTGAAAACCGGAATGGCTATCAGCATCTCCATTCTCCCGCCATTTACTGAAGCAAGAGAGATGCCGCGCCGGCCTGTTTGCGTAAGGCGCTCTTCGCACTGGAGATGCGCAACAGGCAGTATTCCAGGAGCGGCCGATTACATTGCATAGTGAAATGACCGCAGGCCGCGAGTATTGCAATATGGAGCGCACGATGCGGGCTGAGCGGCCTGGATCCCTGGCGCGGGCAGATCCTGCTTCTTCCGGCCCGGCAGGCCGTTTCTCAGCGGTCCGCCAGACCCAGCTTCTTGAGCTTGCGCCACAGGGTGCTGGGGGCGATGCCCAGCTCGCGGGCGGTTTCGTGGCGGTTGCCCGCGTTGCGCGAGAGGGCCCGGCGGATGATCCGCTCTTCGGCTTCGGCCAGGCTGATCGCGCCCCCGCTTTCCTCCAGCGCCGCGCCGGCGCGCAGGGTGGCGGGAAGGTGTTCGGGCTTGATCAGCGCGCCGTCACACAGCACGAAGGCGTGTTCCACGGCGTTCTCCAGTTCGCGCACGTTGCCGGGCCAGGAGTAGTCCATCAGCAGCCGGAGCGCGGCACGGTCCAGTCCGGCGATCTGCCGGCGGCGGTGGAGGTTGAGGCGGTTCACGAAGTGCTCGGCCAGCACCGGGATGTCCTCGGGCCGCTGGCGCAGCGGCGGGACCTCGAGGCGCACGACATTGATGCGGTAGAACAGGTCCTGGCGGAAGCTGCCGTCGGCCACCATCTCGTCGAGGCGGCGGTTGGTGGCGGCGATCAGGCGCACGTCGGCCTTCTTCGTGCCGGTCGCGCCGAGGGGCTGGAACTCGCGTTCCTGCAGGACGCGCAGCAGCTTGGCCTGCAGCATGGGCGAGACGTCGCCGATCTCGTCGAGAAAGAGCGTGCCGCCCTCGGCCGCCGCGAAGAGCCCGGGCTTGTCGCCGCGGGCGTCGGTGAAGGCGCCGGCGACGTAGCCGAAGAGCTCGCTCTCGAGAAGGCTGTCGGGCAGCGCACCGCAGTTGACGGCAACGAAGGGTTCTTCGCGGCGGGGACTCAGGCGGTGCAGGGCGCGGGCCACCAGCTCCTTGCCGGTGCCGCTCTCGCCCTCTACCAGGCAGGTCGAGCCGCTCTCGGCGATCCGGGGCAGCAGGCCGGTCAGCTGGCGCATCGGGTGGCTGTGGGCCACGATGTCCTCGATGCCCTGGATGCCGAGGAGCTCCCTGCGCAGGGCCTCGATGGCCGACAGGTCTCGGAAGGTCTCGGCCCCGCCGATCACCCGGCCGCGCCCGTCGCGCAGCAGCGCGGTGCTGACGCTGATGGGCACTTCGCGCCCGTCGGCCGCCAGGATGGTGATCGGCCGGCCGATTACCGGTTCGCCGGTCTCCATGGTGCGGCGCAGGGCGCAGTCCCGCTCGCAGATCGAGGCGCGGAAGACCTCGCAGCAGGGCTTGCCCAGCGCCTGCGAGCGCGGCACGCCGGTGATCCGCTCTGCCGAACGATTGAAGGACGTGATCCGCCAGTCGGCGTCCACGGTGAAGACCCCGTCCGATATGCTGTCGAGGACGGCGTCGTTGGCGGGTCCGGCTTTCTTCCTGTTCATGATCCAGAGCGGTCCTTCAACAATCCCGGGCGACCGGGCCATTGTACGACAATGCACCCGCGTTGGCCAACGACCTCCGCGAAACGACCTCGCAGGCCGTTGAAAAGCGGCCTGCCGAGCAGGAGAAAGATGAAAGTAGAAAGGAGAGCCGTGGAATCTTTCACACTGCAGGACACAGACCCCGAGGTGGCGGCACTTACCTCTCCTGACTTTCGACTGCGCCGTTCGCCGGACTTCGCAACCGCAGTTCCGGGGGGCCGACGATTCGCAGTCAAACCCATCCAATTAAGGCAGATGCTTCCGGACCGCGCGGCGGGGCACGGCCGCGGCACGACGGCAATCAAAGGTCTGCGGAGACCGGAGCGCTGGCGCGCTTCGCGCCTCACTGCCGCCGGCGCCACCACCCCGGTCGGCCAGAGGACGCCGGCGTTCTGCGACAGCAGAGAGGCGCCCGGATCGGCCCCCACGCAGCCGGCGTGACAGCGCGGGCCCTGGCGCGCTGGCGCGTCGGGTGCGGGCGGCCGTGCCCTGGCGCGGGAGAGCCGCAAGACCTGGAAGAGGATTCCCCTCATATCAGAAGATGGGAGGGGAACCCTCTGACACTGTCAACTCGCCGCTCCACCAGCCCGTGGGCCTTCTCGGTGGTCTGGTAACTTCCGTGCTCGCAACGGAAACCGGTCTCCAGGCACTCGTCCAGCACGAGACGGACAAACGCAAGCTCGAACTCATCCGGGTCCAGCGCCGCGAACACCCGACCAAAGGTATCGTGGTTGGGTACCCCGTGCGGCAACTCAGGAAACCTCCGAAACCAATCCTCGCTTGACCTCCCGAACTCCTCTATCTCCGTCCTCTTCGGCCCGCGGCCTGACAGTGCCAGTTGCAGTCGTTTCCCCTCGGGGCTAAAGTGGTTGGCCGGAAATCGCCTTTGGATCGCGAATAAGGAGCGGACCATGATCGACCTGCGCGACAACTGCAAATACTCGCTGCTGGTGCCCACCAGCATGGGCGTGCGGATCACCCCGACCGAGGGCCAGCCCGTGCACTGCAGCCGCAACTACGTCATGCAGGCCACCAGCGCCGAGAGCAACGTGGCCAGCGTTTCGAGCTTCCTGGGCCTGCCGGTCAAGGTGCTGACGGCCTTCGTCAAGGGCAGCCCCATAGCGCGGTTCATCAAGGACGACCTCGCCGGGCGGCACATGGACTACGAGGGTCCGGAGGTCGACCAGGGCGGCCCCTGGGGCTACCGCCACCAGTTCAACATCGCCGACAGCGGTTCGGGCTCGCGCGGGCCGCGGGTGCACAACGACCGCGCCGGCGAAGTCGGCCGCACCCTGGACGTCAAGGACTTCGACCTCGACCGCATCTTCGGCGAGGAGGGGGTCCAGGTCGTGCACCTCTCCGGGCTGATCGGCGCGCTCAGCGAGCGGAGCAGCAGGTTCTGCCTGGAGGTGGCCCGCGCGGCCAGCAAGCACGGCACGCGCATCTCCTTCGACCTCAACCACCGCGCCTCGTTCTGGGAGGGCCGCGAGAAGGAGCTCGGCGAGATCTTCGCGGAGATCGCCGGGAGCGCCGACATCCTCATCGGCAACGAAGAGGACTTCCAGCTCTGCCTGGGCATCGAGGGCCCCGAGGCCGGCGGCAAGGACCTCGCCGCCAAGATAGAGGGCTTCAAGGGCATGATCGACCGCGTCAAGCAGGCCTATCCCAATGCCCGGGCCTTCGCCACCACGCTGCGCCAGGTGGTCAGCGCCAATCTGCACCTCTGGGGCGCGATCATGCGCGCCGGCGACGAGTGGCAGGTGGTCGAGCCGCGCGAGATCGTCGTGCGCGACCGCATCGGCGGCGGCGACGGTTTCGTCGGCGGAATGCTCTACGCGGTGCTCAACGGCTGGGAGCCCGAGAAGTGGATCCGGTTCGGCTGGGCCACCGGCGCGCTGGCGACGACCATGCTCACCGACTACGGCCAGCCGGCCGACGAGGAGCAGGTCTGGAGCATCTGGGAGGGCAATGCGCGGGTGAAGCGCTAGCGGGCCGTTTGAGAACGGCCTGCTGGAGCAGGAGAACAGTTGAGCAGTCGAGCAGTTGATGACGACTCAACATGAACGTTGAGATCCGGCCGAAGGCGGGTTGCCGTCAGCCGGGAGTTCACGGCCTCGTGAACTCCTCCACCTCCGACTCGGTATCGTCCCGGTACCTGAGCTTCACGCAGACCTTCTTCGTCCCGGTCGGGATCGAGAGGTACAGCTTCGCGCCGGCGGGGATCCTCGCCGCGGTGCCCGGCGGCAGCGGAAAGACCCGGTCGAGCTTCCTGCTGTCCAGCGAGTAGCGCACTTCCTTCAGCGCCCCGCGGTTGGTGACCAGGTGCGTGAAGTAGAGCAGCAGCTTGCCGTCGTACTCGCGCATCGCGACCCAGCTGCGTCGGGTCAGGTTGAGGATGCTCTTGGTCGAGGCCAGCAGCTCCAGGCCGGGATCGAACCTGAGCGCGAAGGGCCCGTGCGCTTTCCCTTCGGCGTCGGTGTACTTCACGAAGATCGTGACGGCCTCCTGCGCCAGCGGCAGCGTGGTGTGGCAGTTGGGCATCGGCAGGCCGGTCTGGCGGTTGATGGTCCGCGCGTGGCCGGTGCTGCGGAACTCGCCCTGACTGCCCACGCGACAGAAGACCTCCCTGAGGCGGTAGCTGGCGAACTGGAAGCTGATCGTCCAGCCCCCGTTGCCGCGCATCGCCGTCAGGCGCACGGGTTCCAGCGGTTTGACCGGGCCCTTGGGCTTCTCCCCGGCCGGTCCGGACTCGACCGGCAGGGAATTCGTCCCCCGCCCCGCCCCGCGATGCGAGGTCAGCATCCACGCCAGGGCCAGCGCGCCGACCACCCCGATCGCCGCGGTGGCGGTCAGCGAAACGCCCAGGTTGCGGGCGATGCGCTTGCGCACGCGGTAGAGCAGCGAAGCGGGTCGCGCGGCGATCGGCTTGCCGTCGAGGAAGCGCCGGATGTCCTCGGCCAGTTCGCCAGCCGACTGGTAGCGCCGGGCGGGCTCCTTCTCGAGGCACTTCAGGCAGATGGTCTCGACGTCGACCGGGATCCGTGAGGCGGTGTTGCGCGGCGGCACCGGGTCGGTTTCGACCTGGTCGCGGATGACCTCCATGGCGTTGGCGCTGACGAACGGCGGCGAACCGGTCAGCGCCTCGTAGATGATGCAGCCGGTGGCGTAGACGTCGGTGCGCGGATCGACTTCCTTGCTGCGGCCCGAGGCCTGTTCCGGGGCCATGTAGTGGGGCGTGCCCATGGCCACGCCGCTGCGGGTCAGCCCGCCGGAGGTCAGTGCCTCGCGGTCGCCCAGGACCTTGGCCAGGCCGAAGTCGAAGATCCGCGGCTCGCCGTCGCCGTCGACGATTATGTTGGAGGGCTTCAGGTCGCGGTGCACGATGCCGTTGGCGTGCGCGTGCTCCAGCCCGCGACAGACCTTCTCGAGCAGCGCCAGTGCCTCGCGCAGGTCGAGGCGCTTTTCCTTCAGCAGCTGTTCGAGCGGCTGGCCCTCGACGTAGTCCATGGTGTAGTAGTGCCTGCCCTCGTGGACTTCCAGGTCGTGGATCGGGACTATGTTCGGGTGCTGGAGCCTGGCGGCGCTTTCGGCCTCGCGGAAGAAGCGCCGGATCTCCTCCGCGGAGGCGTGCTCCGCGGCGATCAGGACCTTGAGCGCCACGGTGCGCTTGAGCTTGGGATCGAAGGCCCTGTAGACCACGCCCATCCCGCCGCGACCGAGTTCCGCCTGGATCTGGTAGCCGGCGAACTCGGTGACCGGCGCGGAGTCCGCGGTGGCAAGGCCCGAGACCTGCTCGCGGGATGCCGAGAGACGCTCGGAGGCCCTGATCTCTTCGGGCGTCAGCGCCATGGTGTCGCCGATGGCGCGAAGGTCGAGGACTTCGCTGCAGCGCGGGCACGTCGCCTCGTCGGCGCCGTCGACGGCGTGGAACCCGGAGGAGCACTTGGGGCAGGTGACGTCCATGGGAGCCTTTCGACCGCCGAGAATAGTCCCGCGCCGCGGAGGAGTCAAGCGGGCGGATCGGGCGCGGGTCCCGGGCGCCGGGAGCCCGGTGTCAGTGGTAACCGACACCCGAGACCCCGCACCCGGCACCCGGCAGCAGGCACCCGTCAGTTCTCTCTCACGTCCTCGTGGGTGGCGTAGAGCCGGCGCAGGGGGTCGGCGGTTTCCAGCTGCCAGTCGTCGAGCTTCTTGAGCAGCTCGCGGCGCACTGCGGCGAATTCGGGGTCGTCGGCGAGATTGTTCTGCTCGCAGGGGTCGGCCGCCAGATCGAAGAGCTCCAGCGGCGGTGCCGGTTGCCAGAAGTGTTCGGGGTAGTCCTCCCGCGCGAGGATGCCGTTGCGGGGGTCCTGGCTGGTGTCGGCGGAGACTTCGGGGGCGGAGTCGTAGTTGCGGATCAGCTTGAAACGTTCGGTGCGCACGCAGCGCACCGGGTTGTACCTGATGTGATAGGTGGCCTCGGCGAAGATCTCGCCCCGCGGTCCCGGGCCGCGGCCGAGCAGCACCGGCAGGAAGCTTTGCCCGCGAACCTCCTCGGGGATCTCGATGCCCAGGGCCTCCAGCAGGGTGGGCAGCCAGTCGACGTGGCTGACCAGCGCGTCGCTGCGGCCGCCGGGAGCGATCCGGCCCGGCCAGCGCGCCAGGGCGGTCACGCCGATCCCGGCGTCGTAGACTGTGGTCTTGGCGCGCGGGAAGGCGATTCCGTGGTCGGTAGTGAAGAGCACCAGGGTGTTCCCGGACATGCCCGCGGCGTCGAGCGCGTCGAGGATCGTGCCGACCCCGGAATCCATGGCCTCGACCAGGCCGTCGTAGCGGGCCAGGTCCTGGCGGACTCCGGGGGTGTCGGGCAGGTAGCCGGGAACCCTCACGCGCCCGGCGTCGAGGGGGCGATAGCGCTCCCAGAAGTCGTGGCGGTGGGGCTCGAAGATGCCCACGTTGATGTAGGCCGGGGGACGCTCGCCCCGCGGCGGGAGCGAGCGGATGCGCTCGGCGACCTGGTCGGCCACCTCCCGGACCGGGGCGGGATGCGGCGAGGGCAGCGCGACCCTTTCGCGGTAGCCCAGCCGGTCAGTTCCCCGGGCCTCGTGCTGCAGGCCGAAGAGCACCGTGTGGTATCCGGCCTCGCTGAGGAACAGCGGCAGGGCCCGCTCCCCCGCGCGCAGGTCCCAGCCCCGGTTGGTCAGGCCCTGCAGGCCGATCTCGTGCGGGTAGCGGCCGGTGGCGATCGAACCCCGTGAGGGCGAACACATCGTCGAGGTGGAGAAGGCCCGTTCCAGAACGATGCCCCCGGCGGCCAGGCGCTCCAGCGAGGGGGTGCGGGCGCCCGACTCCCCGTACAGCCCCAGTCGCCGTCCCAGGTCGTGGCAGTTGATGAAGACGATGTCCGGACGTTCCATGTGAACTTCCTCTGCTCCAGCAGGCCGTTTTTCAACGGCCTGCTAGATCTCTTCCCTGCCTTCGGCACCGTCGGCCATGTCGCAGAGGGCGTCGAGGGTTACGGCCAGCAGCCGGGGCTCGTGGCCGAAGCCGATCGCGCGCCAGCGGGCCTGGCCCTTCTCGATGGCGATCTCCCCCCGCGACTTGTCGACCACCGCGGAGATCTTTTCGCGGGCCTCGGGATCGCCCAGCGCGGCGCGGGCGAAGTCGGGAGACGATCCGCGGATCAGGTATTTCTCGTCGAACCACCCGTCGTCGACGTTGATGTCCTCGAGGCCCACCATCTTGCCGAGCTTCGTCAGGAAGTTCTCGGCGCAGATCCTGACCGAGGCCTCGCCGCAGTCCACCGGGCCGGCCACCAGGCGCATGTAGGTGGTCGAGCTCTTGCCGTGCGAGACCGTGTAGTGGTCGAGCTTGACCTGCCGGTCCCGAAAGGTTCCGGTCACGTGGGCCGGGGTGCTCTTGTACCAGGGGCCGGTCTTCTCGTGGAAGGTCAGCCCCAGTTCATCGGCGAAGGTCCGCAGGCGTCCCTCGTACTCGCGCTGGAACTTCCTGACACCCCTGATCAACAGCATCACCAGCAGGCCCGCGAAGAGCGCCACCACCAGCAGCACGCCGGCGATTGCCAGGACTTCGAGAGGCTGAGCGCCCAGTGCCAAGATGTCCGTCACGGTTTCTGCCGCCCTCCTTTCGGGCCTGCTGCTTTCGCTTCACGGCTGTCCATCGCAGGCGCCGGCGCGCTGCCGATTATAGCCGCACAGCGCCCGCAGTCACCAGCGCCTGTCCCGGAAAAGGGCGGCCGTTCGCCGGGGTTCGCGCGAGTGCCAGAAGGGTGCCCGGATCGGGGATGACTCGATCAGCCCGGGCCTTGCGTCTGCGCTGATCCCGAGGCATAATGGTCTCGACGAAGCCGGGCCGGGGGCGAGTCGGTCCCCGGTGAGTCGGGGGAGCTATGGGAGCGCCGAGACCGCTGCCGCCGGAAGACGACCTCTTCGCGCGGGTAGCGCTGCACAACAAGCTGGTGGGGTCCGGGCAGATCGACGAATGCGTGGAGGTGATCGTCGAAGAGGTCCTGGAGGGCCGGCCGCGCTCGTCGCTGCCCAGCGTGCTGATAGAGAAGGGGTTCATGTCCGCCCGGACCGCGGCTGCGGTGCAGACCGCGGTCAAGGCCTACGCCGCCAGGCAGGCCGGCGCTGCGGGTGACGTACCGGCGCAACTGCCCAGGATCAAGCTCAAGAGCCACGCGCCGGCCGGCGACAGCCAGATATTCGTCAGTGTCAAGGCGGGCGGCGCGGACGACAAGCGCTTCGTTCAGTCCATGTCGAAGACCGGCGGCTGGGCCGGCCTGGCCATCGACTGCTACCGCCTGAAGGTCGGAGACGGGCCCGCCCTGGAAGCCGCCTGCCGCGAGCTTCTCGCCAGCGGCCAGAAGCAGCTGCACGTGGACATCCGCAAGCTGGGCATGGTCACCGACGAGGTCGTGCGCATCCTGGTGGAGGCCGCCGGAGTTGCGGCGACCGGGGGCAGCTCTCTGGCCCTTTACTGCGAGCAGGGCACGGCGCAGATGGCCCGCATGGTTTTCAGGGACAGCGTGGAAATCCTCATCGGTGATCCGCCCGGCGTCGCCGACGGCGAGGAGCTCCCGCCGGTGCCCAGAATCGACCACAAGCCCTGATCAAAGTCTTGCGTTTGCCCCCGGCGCGAAGATAATCGCCCCGCGTCGCCTTGACGAAACGGAACCGGAACCGGACCCGGCCCTCGCTCGAAGGTAGGCCCATGAGCACTCCTACTCCGCTGTCGCCTGAGGACGATCTCTTCGGGCGCGTTGCGGTTCACAACAAGCTCGTCACCAGGGAGCAGGTTGATGAATGCACCCGGGTGATCGTCGACGAAGTGGCCGCCGGTCGGCCGCGGCGCTCGCTGGCCAGCATCCTGATCGGCAGGGGTTACATCACCGCGCTGGCCGCCTCGGCGGTGCAGAAGGCGGTCAGCGACTACGCCGCCAAGCACTTCGGCCAGGTGCCGGCTGCCGCCGGGCTGCCCCCGGAGCCCAAGCCGCTGCCCGGGCATGCTCCCGCGGGGATGAGCCAGCGGGTGGTTCGTCCCGAGAAGCAGGAGAAGGAAGACCAGCGCTTCAAGCTGGAGACGCCCAAGGGCACCAGGGCCGGAATTCTCGCCGTCGAGACCTCGAGGCTCTACGCCGGCGACGCCCCCGCCCTGGAGGCCGCCCTGCACCGGCTGCTGGTTACCGGCCGTGCCGATCTCCGCCTGGACCTGCGCCGGGTCGAAAGCGTTCCCAGCGTCATCATCGGCCTGATCGGCAGGAGCGCCGAGGAGGCCGGGAACTCCAACCGCGACTTCCTGCTGCTCTGCTCGGAGCCGGCCGGCAAGATGATCAGGCTGGTGCTGGGCGACGCGCTGCGCATGAAGATCGGCAAGCCGCCGCAGGACGGTGGGCTGCGCATGCGCAACACGCCCTGAACGGCCCCGGCCGGCTAGAACCGGAGCTCGCGAATCCTGTCGAGGTAGTAGCGGTAGTCGTCCAGCGGCACGTCCGGGGGAATCAGGTGGTCGGGCAGCGGCACGAAGCCGCCCTCGGCCATCAGCGGCCTGCGGCGCTCGATCTCGGCGTCGATGGCCTGGCGACCCCTGGCCAGCTGGCGCTTGTCGATGCCCCCGAATATGCGCAGGTCGCGGCCGTACTGCCGGCGGTAGGCCATGGGGTCGGCCTGCCAGGTGCCGATCTCGATGGGGAACTGGAGGTTCACTCCCGCCTCCAGCCAGTGCCCGCAGAGCGCGGCGATGTCCCCGTCGGTGTCGATGCCGTAGAGCTTCACGTCGTACTCGGCGAGCTTGGCGGCGATCCGGGCGTAACCCTGCGCGACGCACTTGTCGAATATCGCGGGGCTGACCAGCGGGCCGCTCTTGCCGCAGATGTCCTCCCAGCCGAAGCCGAGGTCCGCCTTGACCTTCGGCAGCACGATGTCCAGGCCCCAGCAGACCAGGTCCGCGATGGTCATGACCATGTCGGCGTAGACATCGGGGTCGTCGAACATCAGGTAGGACATGTTCTCGACGCCCATCCAGTTGCGGATCCAGCCCATCATCGAGGCGGTCGTGGCGGCCACCGGCAGCCCCGAGGCCTCGGCCCGGGCCAGCCTGGCGTCGAGGTCGCCGGGAATGCGCCCGGGGTCGGGCTGCAGGCGCCGCTTGTAATCGTCCCAGCCGGAGGCGTCCTTCAGCGTGAAGTCGATGAAGTGCGGGATGCAGCTGCGGTGCTTCCAGTCCTGGCAGACCACCCCGTCCTTCTGGCGGAAGATGCGGTACTCCTCGGTTTCCTCGAGGACGTTCTCATCGAACTCGGGGTAGAGCCCCAGGTTGACGCCGACATTGACCCACCGCGGCGAGGCGTCCAGGAACTGGTGCTGGTTGGCGTCGGCGGGCAGGCCCTCGCCGGCCCAGCGCTCGCGGGTCTCCGACCAGCAGGTCCAGTGCAGCACCGGCATGCGGTCGAACTCGCCGTAGAACATGATGCGGTTCCAGAGTTCGCGGGTGGTCATACGAGGTCTTACTCCGAAGCTTCGGCAGGGCTCTCAGGCAGGTTAGGTGCGCCAAAGCGGTTTTCAAGCACAGGGGTGCGGGGAATGTGCTAACCTCCTGTCGGGATATCGGTTAGAATCACGCCTCGACGCGGAATGCAGGTTTCCGCACTTTGGGGCGTGAGGATGGAAGCCGAGGGGGCTCCTACAGAATGACGATGGACCCACCCAGAGCCGGCCCGGCAGAAGAGAAGCTGGTCCGTCGCGCCGCAGGGGGCGACCGCGAGGCGTTCTCCGCGCTGGTCCGCCGGGAGGAACGCTACATGTACGCGCTGGCGGTGGGCAGACTTGGCGATGAGCACCTGGCACGCGACGTCGTACAGGACGCGCTCCTGGCCGCCTGGAAGAGCATCGCCGGGCTGCGCGAGCCCCGGGCGTTCAGAAACTGGCTGGGGAGGATAGTGATCAACGCGGCGATCAGCGCGGGACAGGGGCAGAAGAACCGGGTCGAGGGGCACGGTGCCATCGACGAGGGCATCGATGCCGCCGGTACCGCAGGGCCGGGCGAGGTCGCCGCGGCGCAGGAGCGCAGGCGGCGGTTGGCAGCGGCCGTGTCCGCCCTGGATGAGGGCCGGCAGATCCTGCTGGCCATGCACTACTCGGAGGGTCTGAGTTACGCGGAGATCGCGGGGCGTCTGGGAATCAGCGAGGGGGCCGTGCGCGGCAGGCTCTTCCAGGCGCGCGAGAAGCTGCGCGCGGAGATGGAAAGGAAGCGGTCGTGAACTGCCGCCGGACCGAAGAGATCCTCCGCGACAGCGGCCCGCGCGACGTGCTGCCTCCGGCCGTGCGGCAGCACCTTGATTCCTGCCCGGCGTGCACCAGGCGCGCGGCGGAGTACCGGCGGCTGGACTCCGACCTGGAGGGGCTCTACGCTGCGGGCTTCCGCCCGGGTATGTTCGAATCGACGCTGGCCGGGCTCGAGAGCCGGCCGCGGCCGCACCGCCGCTTCCTCCGCCGTTTGACCGCTGCCGCCGCGGTGCTGCTGCTGCTGGCGGGCGCCGGCATCTGGGTTGCCACGCGCGGTGGCCCACCCCCCACCGGGTTCAAGCCCTACGAGCTGGCGATCGGCGATTCCGCCCCCGCCAGCTTCGAGGATGTCGAGGGGGCGCAGGTCTGCACGCGCGCGAAGAGCCGCGCCGTCGTTTCCGCTCCAAGGCGGGTGAAGGTTCTCGAGGGCGCGGCGCTCTTTGAGGTTGAACCCGGCCGGGGCTGTTTCGTGGTCGAGGTGCCCGACGGGACTGTCTGTGTCGTGGGCACCGAGTTCTCCGTCAGCGTCGGGGCCACCAGCACCCGCGTGGTGGTGCGTCACGGAAGGGTCCGTCTGGAGAACGCGGCGGGCCGGCTGGTACTGAACAGCGGGCAGGGCGGAGAGCTTCCACGGCGCAGCGGCGACCGGGTGCCGGCCGCACCGGCAGTGCTGCAGGGGACCTCGGTCGCCGAGGAAACGCTCTGGCGGCCGTGGAACTGGCTGGACAGGGCCGAGCGCGCCGAACGTCTGAACCACCTCCGGGGCGTGTTATCCCGCGAGCCCTACCAGCCCCGCCTGGCGGCCAGGGAGCTGTTGGCCGAGGCCGGCGAAGATGGCTTGCAGGCGGCGATCTCCTGGGCGCGGGCAGGCACGCCGCGGCTGCGGCTCGAGGCTGTGCTCTTCCTGGGCCGGGCACCGGCGGGACACGGGCCTGCTAAGGGATCGCTGCGCGCGGTAGCCGCAGACCGGCGCGAACAGCCGGGGATTCGAGCAATGGCGGAAAGAAGCCTGGAGGCTGTCGAGAAGCGTAAGCCATCCGGTTCCAGGCGGAAGTGATGGCCCTGCACCTTTTTCACGGCTTTTGTGCGTGAGCGGGTCGCGGCTGGTGGCTCTATCCCCGCAGGAAACCTTGCGGGAGGAGTTCTGGACGATGAGTTTGAACCGAGCGATACTGGCGACCGCCTGCGCGCTCTGCCTGGGGCTGGCTTGCGGTGCCTTCGCGGCGGAGGGCGCCTCAAGTGCCCGCGACGCCGCCTTGAAGGCGGCGATGAACAAACGGATCCGCGTGCAGGTCAAGGAAAAGAGCTTCGAGCAGACCGTGCGGGAGCTCTGCCGGGCCGCGGGGCTCAAGAGCCGTGATCTCAAGATCGGTTCCGGCCCCGCGCCCAAGAGCAATCGCAGGGGCTCGCCAATGCGCGCCCTCGGCGGGGGCCGGTTCGAGTCCTTCGTTCGCTGTCGCACAGGGGACGGCCGCCGCAGCTACACGGTGCAGATGGCCAGGGCGCTGCCGCTGAAGCAGGTCCTCGCAGTGGTCTGTGACTTCGAAGGAGTCGCGCCGAGGGTTGTCGGCGGCAGACTGGTGACCGCCGGTGCCGGACAGGTCGCCGCCGATACGCCCTTCGACGCCAGCGAATTCGAGCGCCTCCGCGGAAACATCAACGTCCCGGTTGAGCGCGACTGGCGCCGGGCGGTGAGACTCATCCTTGAAAACGATGCCAGGTCCGTGATGGAGTCCCAGGACGGCAAGGCCTACACCAGTGCCAACCTCGAGAAGTCGCCGATGGTCAAGGCCATGGCCATGTCGCTCGGCGCGCTGAAGGCGCACGATCGAAAGGACGCGGTGCGCATCTGGCTGCTGTGCAGGGCGGCCTACGGCCTGTGGTGGTATGACAGCCAGGGCCGCGATAAGCGGGTCATGGGCCAGCTGGCTTCGATCATCAAGGAGGTGGACAGGCTCGAAGCGGCCGGCGCCGGCAAGAAGAACCTGAAGGAACTGGGCGAGGTCCTGACGAAGATCTACAGGTCGAGCGGCAACGTGCAGTACGCGCACGGCAACATCGGCCTGACCCGGACGCCGGAGGTGCTCCTCAAGCACTGCATGGCCGACGGCTATTTCGCGGCCGCCCACGCCTGGGAGACACTCGAAGACCGTCCCGCCGCGGCGCGGGCGATGCGCAAGTGCGCGTACTACTACGCCGAAACCTACCGCTGGCGCTACGATCATATGTGGAGCAGGTATTTCGACATGTACCACGGACTCCTGGATGATAAGGCGCGCCTCCAGGCCGCGCGCGAGGATCTGGTGACGGGGGCCAGGCATTTCCGGGATGACAAGGCCCTCTACATGGCCCACCCGGCGGATTGGAAGTGCAAGGAATGCGGCCGCGGGAGAGAAGCTCACGCCGCCGACAAGGACAAGCTTATCGCGCGCTTCACCGTCCGGCTTGCCCGGGCCCTGGCCGCCAACGGCCTTTTCGAGGAGGCCGCCGGGAAGTACCGGGAGGCGCTCGAGCTCGACCCCGCCGACGGCGGCTACGTAGGCAGGCGCAGGACCCTTCGCACCGGCAGGGCCGGGATCGGGTCGTCAACTGTGGAGGCGGAACATCCGCCGCGCGCGCCCAGGATCATGCTGGAACTGGCCGACGTGCTGTGCCAGGCCGGCCGGGCGGGCAAGGCCATCGAGCTTCTCAAGAGCGAAATCAAGAAGACGCCGGCCAATCCGGTCTTCGTCGGCAAGCTGGCCGGCCTCTACGAGCGGGCCGGCAGGAAGCCCGAGGCCATCGCTGCCTGGAAGCAGTACATCGAACTGCTGCCGGGCGAGACCAGGCATGACAAGGGTCGCAAGGCCAGGGCCGAACACCGCATCGCGGTGCTGGAGGGCCGCGTCAAGGAAGGTCTGAAAACCGACCTCAGCGACCCCGAAACCCGCAAGCTCTACGAGCAGCTCAACTCCGAGGTCGGCAAGATGCTTCTGGAACGTCGCTACGAGGCGGGGCTTGCGCTGCTGCGTTCCGAGGCCCTCAAGCGCTTTCCGCAGGACAGCGGCTTCCTGCGCCGGGAGATAGAGTTCCTCCGGCGGATGGGCCGCAGTGACGAGGCCGCCGCGAAGCTGGTTGCCTTCAACAAGATGCACCCCGACCACGCCAAGTACATCGCCAGGCTCCGCGGTCAGTCGACGCAGCCGGGGACGGGCGGCAATGCCCGGGAGTACAGCTCCTTCATGAAGGAACTGATGGCCCTGCGCATGGGGCGCAACCGCAACAACGAAAAGGCGCTCAAGATGATCCGCGAAGGCCTGGTCAAGTTCCCCGAGAGGGGTGCCAGCCTTGCCACTCAGGAGGTTTCGCTGCTCAAGCGGGCGGCGAAGTACGACGAGGCCGTCAAACGCGCCCGCGAGCACGCCGTGAAGTACCCCGATTCGAAGCTCGAGCTGATGAACGACGAAATCGACTGCCTCATCCGTGCCGGGAAGAAGGCCGAGGCCCGCAAGCGCCTCAAGGAATTCGAGGCGGCGGCGTCCAAGGCCGGCGGGCGCAGGGTCTTGTACTACCAGCGCAAGGTCGAACGGCTCAGGCGCAAGCTGAACGGCGGCGGGATCGAGCCGGGCCGCGGTGATCGCAGGCGACGACGGCGCTGAGTCCTTCCTGCCACAGCCGCTATCGCCCGTCATGCAGCCGGGTCTCTTTTCCGAAACAGCAGGCATGCGAGAGCCCATCGCACGGACCGCCCTGTCGCTGCCCGGGCGTCTCGCACGGGGCCTGCCTGCAGGCGCAATGGAGGAAAGCGATGAATGATCGACCGACCCCGAGTATGGCCCGGGCGGCAGTGCTGGTTGTCCTGGCGCTGGCGGCCGCTGCGCCCGCCGCCGCAGGCGCGGCCCGCATTCCACCGAGGTCTCGCCGGGGCGGCCGCCGCCCCGGGGCTCCCCGGCGCCAGCCGTGGGTTCCGGCGGAACTCCTGGCCGGCAGGTTGACGGTTGACGTTCCGCCGGGTGCGAGGGTCGTGCCCGGGCCACGCCGGCCCCCGGCCGAGACCGATCCGGTGGAAAGGACAACGCATACCATCATCAACCACGGCGGCAGGCAGTTGCTGATCGTCGCCCGGGAAACGCTCGACACGGCGGGCGAGGACTTCGGCCTGAAGGCGCTAAGGAAGGGCTTGGCCCAATCCGCGAAGAACGGGAAGGCTACGTTCAGCAAGGCCGAGAGGTGGCGTCCTGACCCGGCATTCACGGCGAACTCGAAGAAGCCGCCGCTTTCCGGGTTTCTGCTCACGCGCGCAAGTCCGAAGACCCCGGGCGGGGACACGGTGCTGCGCACCCTCCTGGTCAGAATGGGCGACGACAGCCTGGTCATGATCGACGTGGTGGGCAACAGCAGGGCGCGCGGGCACGGCCTGAAAATCGCCGACCGGATCCTGGCGACGCTTCGGCCGGGGAAGCGCAAGCTGGCCTGCGGGGCGGGCCGGCGGTTGCTGCGACTGGGCGCCGGCGTGGCGCTGGAGCTGACCGTAGAGAAGGGCTTCGTCCTGCTGCGTCGGCGCGGCGCGGGCTTCGAAACCCACCGGCTGAGGCCGCTGATTCCCTTCGGCGTGCGCGCGCCTCATCTGGCGATCGGTTGCGCCCAGCGGCCGCACCGGCAATACCTCGAGCCCAAGGACAAGCGCCCCGCGGTGACCAGGAGCGAGGGCCGCCTGCTCGGTTGCAGGGCAGCCTGGCACTCATGGTCCACCAGCGAGAAGGGAGCGAAGGTCCTTTGGCTGCAGGCCACTGTGGAAGCACCGTTGCCACCGGTGCCGGGCGATAGCGCTGCCCCCTTCAAGCTGGACGTTGTCATCAGGGCCTACGACGAGGCGTCCCTGGCGAAACTCAGGGGCATGGCGGAAGGGATGAAGAAGGTCAAGGTCGCGGTCTCGCCCGAGGGGAGCGATTACCTCGGGGACATCGTCGCGCGACTTGGCAAGCACGCCGCCTCGCAGATGCGCGCCGCGCCGCGGCTGGGGAAAGCCGCGGGGCACGCGTTCGACGGCGAGGAGTTCCTGAAGGAGATGCAGGCCGTCGCCGGGGACATCCGCGAGATCAAGCCCGGTCTGGAGGTCGGCAAGGCGGTTACCACGGAATTGCCGATGAATCCCTTCGGGGTGCGACTGGACGCGGTGAAGTTCACCGTTCCCGCGGGCGGGCCCCGGGACATGATCTGGTCGTTCGTTGCCCCGCCGGCAATGCGCAACTGGTACATCCTGCCCGCGAAGGGTCCGAGGATCCAGGGCTTCCGCCGGTTCGAACGGGTGCCGGCCAGGGGCGGCACCCGCATCTACCAGTTCCTGGGTGCGCACGCCCTGAAGCCGGGACACGAGTACGTTCTCTGGTTCAGCTTCGCCGGTTCCGGCCGGCACCGGATGCGGTTCACGCTGTGCCTGCCTCCCAGGGGCCGGGTCGATTCCGGCATGGCCGGGATGGTCAAGGCCCTGGGTCCGCTCGGGAAGTGAGTTCGGAGAACGCCTCGCGCCGTTTGACATCTCCTATTCCGGGACCTATCGTCACCCTGCACGCGCTTGGGCTGTTAGCAACCTTTCGGGGGATAGCCCGGGCAGGTCGCGGGCCGTCAACCCGCCGGAGCAGGAGAAAGGGTGGCGTTGGACCAGACCGGCCGCGAGTCGCAGAGGATATCCTGCCCGCACTGCGGGACGGCGCTGCGCGTTCCGGATGGCGCGCGCCGCGCCGACTGCCCGCGCTGCGGCAAGCCCCTGCCGCTGGATGCGCTGGAGGAGACCCTGGCGCCTCCGGAGGCCGCCGGCGGGTCGGGCGACGGCCCGGTCGCCGGGGGGCCGCCCGAGTTCGCCGGCTACCAGATCGTCGACGAGGTCGGCCGCGGCGGGATGGGCGTGGTCTACCGCGCCCGCGACCCCCGGCTGGACCGGGTGGTGGCCCTCAAGGTCCTGCGCTCGTCCGAGCACGCCTCGCCCGAAGAGGTGGCGCGCTTCCGGCGCGAGGCTTCCAGCACCGCGAAGCTGGAGCACCCCAACATCGTCCGGGTCTACCAGCTTGACGCCCACGAGGGGCAGTACTTCTACGCCATGGAGTTCGTGGCCGGCAAGCCCCTCTCGGCGATCATCGACCGGGGCAGTCCCTGGGGCGCGCGGCGCGCGCTGGAACTCGTCGAGAAGGTCGCCCGGGGGTTGCACCACGCTCACCGGCAGGGCGTCATCCACCGCGACGTCAAGCCCAGCAACATCCTCATCGACCCCCAGGGCGAGCCGCGCCTGACCGACTTCGGCCTGGCCCGGATTCGCGAAGAGCAGGGCCAGGGCGAGACCGCAGCGGGCATGACCCGCAGCGGCACGGTCATGGGCACGCCGCACTACATGGCCCCCGAACAGGCCGCGGGCCGCGGCCGGCACGCCGACGCGCGCACCGACGTCTACTCCCTGGGCTGCGTGCTCTACGAGCTGATCACCGGCCGCCCGCCCTTCGGCGGCAGGGGCGTGCTGGAGGTGCTGCGCAAGCAGATGAACTCCGACCCGCCCCCGCCGAGATCGCGCGGCGCGCGCGTCTCGGCGGACGTCGAGACCATCTGCCTGAAGTGCCTCGAGAAGGATCCCGCCCGCCGCTACCGGAGCGCCGAGGCACTGGCCGATGACATTCGCCGCTTCCTGGAGGGCGAGCCCATCAGCGCCCGCCCGGCCAGCTTCATCTACATCGTGCGCCGCCGCCTGGCGCGCAACAAGGTGGTCTTCGCGGTGTCCGCGGCGGCCTTCCTCTCGCTGGTGGCCGCCACGGCCGGCTACGTCTTCTCGCTGCGCGCCGCGCTGATAGAGACCGAACGCCAGAGGACCGCCGCCGAGTTCGGAAAGAAGGCGGCCGAGGCGGCGCGCAAGGCCGAGGCCGAGATGCGCGCCCAGGCCGAGCTTCGCCGCCGGGAAGCCGAGGAGGCCGGGAAGAAAGAGGCCTCCATGCGCGCCCTGGCCGAGCGGCGGCTCTACACCGCCAACATCCTGCTGGCCGACGCGGAGGTCGGGAGAAACAGCGGCCGCTCGGCCATTAGCGCACTGGACGCCTGCCCCGCGGCACTCCGCAGCTGGGAGTGGGGTTACCTCCGGGCCCGCTGCCACCAGGAGACCGCCTCGCTCAAGGTCGCGTCCGGCGACGTGCTCTGTGTGGTCTTCAGCCCGGACTCCGGACTGCTGGCCGCCTCGACCGTGGAGGGGAGTGTCCACGTCTGGGACGCTGCATCCCGGCGCGAGGTCAAGAGCTTCCGGGCCTGCAAGGGGCGGGTGCGATCGCTGGTCTTCAGCCCCGACGGCAAGCGCCTGGCCACTGCCGGGTGGGACCGCAAGGTTCGGGTCTGGAACCCGCGCACCGGGCGGCAGCTGGCCGTAATGGCGGGACCCAGGCTGGTGGAACCCGGCGGAAAGGATCGCGGGTACGACCGCCCGATCACCTGCGTTTCCTGGAGCTCCGACGGCAGGTTGCTGGCCGCCGGGCAGATCGGGGGGAAGATACTGATCTTCGACCCGGTCACCGGCCGGCTTTCGGGCGGCTACGAGGCCCACAGCGGCGGCGTGAACTCGATAGCCTTTCGGCCCGGCAAGACCGAACTGCTTTCCGGCGGGGCCATGGGCCGGCTGAGCCTCTCGGGCGTGAAGGACGGCAAGTGGCGGCTTCTGCACCAGACCGGCGAGCACCAGGCCGCGATCAGTTCGGTAGCCTGGAGCCGGGACGGCAGTCTCTACGCCGCCTCGCGCACCAGCGGCACCGTGGACGTCGGTGATCCCACTCTCAGTTCGGGCCAGGAGCGCTCTCTGGGCGACTTCGTCTTGGCGCTGGCCTTTGCGCCGGGAGGGGACCGCGTGGCCGCCGCCTGCGGGTCGGGCGCGGTGGCCGTCTTCGAGGTGAAGGGGACGGGCATCGCCAGGCTCATCGGCCACTCCCGGAACGCGTGCGCGGTTGCCTTCAGCCCCGACGGCCGCTGGCTGGCTTCCGGGGGAGCGACCGGCGAGGTCAAGCTGTGGAGGAACGGCGCGAGCCGGCACGAGGTCAGGCTGGCCGCGGGCAGGACGCGCCTGTGGTCGGCGGCCTGCAGCGCCGACGGCCGGCGAATAGCAGCGACCACCGAGCGGGGCGAACTGATTCTCTGGGGCTGGCCCGGGGGCAGGCGCCACCCGCCGGTCAAGGTCCACACGGGGGCGGCGACCTCGACGGTCTTCCACCCGTCGAAGCCCGTGGTCTACTCCGCAGGGGTGGACGGCAAGGTCGTCGCGCACGACCTGCGCGCCGGGAGGCGTTCGCGGATTGCGACCGGGCACTCCGACGCGGTCATGGCGCTGGCGGTTTCTCCCGACGGGAAACTGCTGGCTTCCGGCGGGCTCGACGGGCGGGTTTGCGTGATCTCCTGCGCCGGCGGCAAGCTGTTGCGCAAGCTGAACGCCGGCGCTGCGGTCCGGTCACTGGCCTTCGGGCCGGGCGGCGAGCTCCTGGCCGCCGGTACGCACGACGGCGGGATCGTCACCTGGAAGAGCGCCGGCTGGAAGCCGGGCAGGAAGCTGCGCGCGGGTGCCAAGGCGGTCATGTCGCTGTGCTTCAGGCCCGGGTCGGCGGAGCTGGCCGCCGGCACGCTCGACGGGGTCATCAAGGTGTGGGACACGGCCGGGGGCGAGCTCCGCGCGGAGCTCAAGGGTCATCGCGAGTCGGTCAACGGCCTGGCCTACTCGGCCGACGGTCTCAGGCTGGTCAGTGCCGGGATGGACGACGGCCTCAGGCTGTGGGAGGCCGGGTCCGGCCGGCAGCTGGTCAACATCGGTCACCCCGGCCTGCTCCGGGCGGTGACCTTCAGCCCCGACGGGCGGTGCCTGATCTGTGCCGGGTCCGACGGCAGGGTCCGGGTGCTCCTGGCCGACCCCTGGCGCGAGCCGCTCGCGAAACCGGGGACACGCGCCGCGCCCGGGAAGAAAGGAAACCCACGTTGAGAGCCTACCTCTTCGTACGCTCCGGCGCCAACAGCGGCGAGATGTACCCGCTGGAGAAGGCCGGCACGATGGTGGGCCGCGGCCTGGACTGCGACCTGCGGATCTCCGACCCCTACGCCTCGCGGCAGCACTTCCGGGTGGAGCGCCGCGGGCGCGAGTTCCACGTGGTCGACTCCGGCGGCAAGAGCGCCACGGCCGTCAACGGCGTGCCGGTGAGCGAGAAGCTGCTGCACTGGGGCGACGAGATCCGCGCGGGCAACACCCGGCTGGTGTTCATGACCGGCCAGGCACCGGGTGCCGGCGACGACACCGACTCGCTGGTGCAGTGGGTCACGCGCACCTTCGCGGGCCGCGGCGGCCGCCACGAGATGATCGGCATCAGCCCGGCGATGAACCAGGTGTTCGTGACCATCGAGAAGGTCGCGCCGCTGGACGTCACCGTGCTGCTGGGCGGCGAGAGCGGCACCGGCAAGGAGCTGGTGGCCCGCGCGCTGCACGCCGGCAGCCCGCGCAGCGCCGGCCCGCTGGTGGCGGTCAACTGCGCGGCGATCCCCGAGGGCCTGATCGAGAGCGAGCTCTTCGGTCACGAGCGCGGCGCGTTCACCGGGGCCAACGCGCGGCGCCGGGGGCGCTTCGAGCTGGCCGCCGGCGGCACGCTGCTGCTCGACGAGATCGGCGACCTGCCGCTCGAAAGCCAGAGCAAGCTGCTGCGCGTCCTGGAGGAACGCAGGCTGGTCCGCGTGGGCGGCACCGAAGAGGTCGAGGTCGACGTGCGCCTGGTGGCCGCCAGCAGCCTGGACCTCCACGGGCTGGCCGAGGCCGGCCGCTTCCGGTCGGAACTGCTCTTCCGCCTCGAGGTGGTGCGCATCGACCTGCCGCCGCTGCGCAAGCGCGCCGAGGACATCCCCGAACTGGCGCGCTTCTTCCTGGAGCGCTACCGCCACAAGGTCGGCCGCCGCGTGGAGGGCCTGAGCCCCGAGGCGCTCAGGAAGCTCACCCGCTACGCATGGCCGGGCAACGTCCGCGAGATGAAGAACGTCATCGAACGCGCCCTGATCATGGGCAGCGGCAGCCGCATCGAGGCCGAAGACCTGGTAATCTCCGAAGTGCCCGGCGACGGCGATGTGGTGCCCACCCTGGCCGAAATCGAGAAGCGGTACATCGAGCGGGCCATGAAGCTCTCCGGCGGCAACAAGAAGCGCGCCGCCGAAATGCTGGGCATCCCCCGTTCCAGCCTTTACGACAAGCTCAAGGAACACTCGCTGGTTTAGCAGGCCGTTGAAGAACGGCCTGCTGGAGGCCGGCGCCAGGGGGGGGTCGATTCCGACCCCGCCTCTGACGCCGACGCCGACTCTGACACCAAGACCGAAGGCACGAGGACGAAGTCAATCGGCGTCGGGGTCGGTATCGGTATCGAGACGCGAGCCACGAGCCGCTGATTGGGACTCGCTGTTCCCTTTTACGCAGGGCTCCAGATTTCGCCCGGTCAGATAACTATCTTCCGGTCTCCCGCGCCGGCCCACCGACAGAAGAACGTCGATATTCGACACCCTGCCACGAGGTGCAGGGCGGGCCGGGCGGAGCCCCAGTCTCCATCTTGCTGGCTATTAATCGCTTAGGCTGCAGCGGAATCCTCTTGCTGGTTGGCACGGCCCTTGCGACATGCCTTTCACGAAGGTGTGTCCCGGCTTCAGGGGGGTCCTGGCAGGCGGCACGCAGGAGGAGCAATCTTTGAAGACCACTTGCAGACCGATTTCGATAGCTCGCGGGCGTCGCGCATTCCTGCCGGCCGGGAGTTGCCTTCTGGCTCTCTTCTGTCTGGCCGTTGCGGGCAGCAGCCCGGAGGCCAACGAAGACAAGGCGGCCAAGGCCAAGGCCAAGGCCGAACCCAAGCCGCTCAACTGGCACACGTCGCTGAAGAAGGCCGCGGCGGTCGCGACCAGGCGCGAGCGGCCGATCGTCTGCGTCTTCTGGGGCACGGGCAGCAAGGCCCACGATTGGTTCGCGCCCTCCGAGAAGAGCGGCAGGAAACCGGGCTCGAGCCTCCGTCCCCGCGGGAGTTCGAGACCGAAGGGGCGCGTTCACAGGCCCTCCGGGTGGCGCAGGGGCCGACGTTCCACGCTGCGCAGCAAGTGGATCTCCCGGTACGCCGTTCACGGCGGGCCGGCGGGGAGCGAGAGCGGCGATGCCGGCGCCGGCGAGGACGACAGCCGCAGCGCCATCGAACGCGCCAACGTGGTGCTGCTCAAGGCCAAGCCGCCCGCGAAGTTCTCGGCCCCCGCGGGAGCCCCTCCCGGGAAGGTGTCGCAGCTGCGAAAGGCCAGCAGGCTGCTCTGGGACAGGTACGCGAAGCTTGCCCGCAAGTACCGCGTTACCCACGTGCCCACCGTGCTCTTCCTGTCCCCCGACGGCGAGACGGTGCTGGCCCGTTACGTCCGCCAGCCCGAGTCCCGCGTCGAGGCCGGCCTGGAGAAGCTCGAAGCGCTGTTCACGGAGTACAAGGAGTTGCGCGCCGCGGCCGCGGCCGCGGAGAAGGAGAAACGGGCTCCGGGTCTTCCCCCCGGGGACGCCCGCCCCGAAGACGGTACGGGCAACGTTTCGCCGCCCGCCGGGAAGAGCAAGGGCGCGGGGAAGAAGGCGGAGAAGGAGAAGGTCGTGCAAGAGGGCGGTTCCGAGGATTTCTGAGCCGGTCCGTTCTCGAGAGCACTGTGCCCGCTTGCGGGGAGTCTCGCCAGGCGGCGGGCAGGAGGAGCGATCAATGGGCGCCATCTGTAATTCTCGAGCGGTGACGAACCGGAGCCGCGCAATGCTCCCGGCCGCGGGCTGTCTGTTGGCCCTGTTCCTGGTGCCCCGGGCGGCGGCACGCGCGGGCGAGGGCGCGGCGCTGAGGCAGGCGCTCGGCAGGCGCATCACGGTCGAAGTGAAGGACAAGCCCTTCGACGCCGCGGTGCGCGCGATGTGCAGGGCCGCCGGGATCAGGGATCCCGAAGTCGGGCAGCCTCGAAAGCGCTCGCCGGGCGGCGGCGGGCGGGGCAGCCAGGGCCTGGGACGCCGGGGCCGGGAGGGGCGCGTCTCCTACCGGGACGCCGGCGGCGCGCGGCTCTACAGCGTGCAGTTGACCAGGCCCCAGCCGCTCAAGAGCCTGCTCAAGATCATCTGCGACCAGGAGGGCGGTGATGCCGGCTTCCGCGTCGCGGGCGACAAGCTGGTGGTCGGCACCGCGGCGCCGGCCGGACCGGCCAGGGCGGTCAAGTTCCGCCCGGGGGACTTCGGGCGGTTCCGTGACCGGAACAACCCCGAGAGCGTACGCGTCGTGCCGGTGCGCGACTGGCGCAAGGCGGTGGAGTTCATCATCCGCACCGGCGCCCAGGGCATCGTCGAGAACTACAACTACTACAACGGCGGCGGGAGACGCTCCTCGGCCGACGCCTACGAGAGGCCGTCGGTCAAGTGCCTGGTCCGGGCTCTGGGGGTCCTGAAGGCCTACCGCGAGAAGGACGCGGTGCGCGCCTGGATGCTCTCGGAAGCGGCGCTGCGCTACTGGGAGCAGCATCGCACCTACGCCGCGTTCAAGGACCGCGCGGCGCTCAAGGCCATGAAGCATGTTGCCGGCATGATGCAGGAGGTCGAGGGGCTAGAGAAGACCGGTGCGGTGAAGAAGAACCTCGCCGCCCTGGCCGCCGCTATCAGGAAGGGTGCCCGGGGCAACCGGAACGTGACCTACGCCCACCGGGATCTCGCCAGGATCAAGTCCGACGAGGTCCTGTTCAAGTACCAGTTGTCCTGGGGCTACCTGGCGGCCGCCAGGGCCCTGGAGCACATGGGCGACCGCAAGGCCGCGTCCCGGGCCATGGACAAGGCCGCACACTACCCGCTGGCGCTCGACGCCAACGCCGACTGGTGGCTGCCCCTGCACTACCTGTTGCTTCCGGTGGACAAGAAAGCGGAGGCCGCGGCCGCGGACCTGGCCGGGGTCACCGAGCGCCTCCGGAAGGCCCGCGACAGGTACCGGGCGCTGCCGGCCGACTGGAAGCACCCGGTCAGCGGGCTGGACCGCGAGATGCTCTTGAAGGTCGTCGACGCGGTCCAGGCCCGCTATCACTACCGGCTGGGACTTCAGCAGACGGCAGCCGGTCTTCACGAGCAAGCCCACCGCAGCTTCACCGCGGCAATGAGTCTGGACCCGTTCGACGGGGGCTATCACCGGGCGACGGACAAGCGCCGGCTGCTGATCGGGCACTTCCTGGTCGACGGCGGAGAGATGGAAACGTCCGACATCCCCCGGGTGGTGCGCCTGGCGGCGGACGCCCTGGAGAAGGCCGGCAAGCCCAAGGAGGCCCTCGAATTCACGATGAAACAGGTCGCCGCCGGTCGCGCCGACGACCGGCTGCTGCTGCACCTGGCCAAGAGCTGCGAGGCCGCCGGCCGCAATGACGACGCGATCAGCGCCTACAAGCGCTACCTGGCGGGAAACCCGGAGAAGAGCGTCGATATTCGACTCCAGTCCGATTACGCCAGGACCCGCCTGGCGGTTCTGGAAGGCCGCATTGTGGAGGGGCCCCGGTCCGACGTCAGCGATCCCGAGACCCGCAAGCTCCGCGAGCAGGTGAGCCGGGAGGTCTCGAAGATGCTCAGCGCCAGGCGTTACGAAGCGGGCCTGGCGATGGTGCGCTCCGAGGCGCTCAAGCACTTCCCCGGCGACTTCGATTTCCTGAAGCGCGAGGTCGAGTTCCTGGAGAAACTGCCCGGCCGCGAGGCCGAGCTCAAGAAGAAGCTGCTGGCGCTGAAGAAGCTGCACCCCCAGCAGGCCCGTTGGGTCCAGGGCCGGCTGGAGCACCTGGACAGGAGGACCAGCGGGTTCGACGCGCTGCTCCGCCGGGCCCAGGAGCTGCAGCGCGCGAAGAAGTACGACGAGGCCGTCAAGGTCCTGCGCGCCGGGCACAAGCAGTTCGAGAACCGGCGGCCGGATCTGATCGTGTCCGAACTGCACTTGCTGCGCAGCGCCAAACGTTACGAGAAGATGATCGAGCTTGCCAGGGACGCGGCCGGGAAATACCCCGACCACAAGTGCGACTTCCTGGCCATGGAAATGTACCACTACCTCCGAACGGGCAACACCGCAGAACTCAAGAAGCGGGCGCCGGAGTTCAACGCCGCCTACAGCAAGCTGGAAGGCCGGCAGGCGCGACGCTACAGCCGGCTCTACTGGACGATCTTCCACGCAGCCGATCCGGGCGGGGGCGGCAACTGGGTCAAGACCCCCGACGGTCCGCGCCGGGTCAGGCCCGGAAAGAAGGGGGCGGCCGGTCGGTGAAGCGTGCCGCTTGCCCCGAGGCAGGTCCGCGCCGGGCGTCACCGTCCGATTGCGCCGCCTACGGCCGGCTGGCAGCGGCGGCCGCGGCGGGCGATCGCCGGGCGTTCGCGGACCTGGTGGGTCGCGAGGAGTCCCGGATGCACGCCCTGGCCATGGGCCGCCTCGGCGACGAGCACCTGACCATGGATGTGGTGCAGGACGCGCTGCTCTCGGCCTGGAAGAGCATCGGTGGCCTGCGCGAGCCCCGGGCGTTCCGCAGCTGGCTGAGTCGCATCGTGGTCAACGTCGCGATCACCGCACTGCGGAGGCAGAGAGCCCGGGAGCACGTCGCCCTGGACGAGCGCATCGACGCCGCCCCGCCGGAAATGCCGGACCGGACGGGCGAGCTGGAAGGGCGCAGGCGGCTGCTGGCTGCTGCGCTGGCCGAACTGGACGAGGACAAGCAGGCGGTGCTGGCCATGCGCTACTCCCGGGACATGACCTACGCTGAGATCGCGGCGCAACTGGGCGTGACCGAGAACGCCGTGCGCGGGAAGCTGTTCAAGGTCCGGGAGAAACTGCGCGCCAGGCTCGGCAACGGCCGGCGGCCGCTAGCAGGCCGTTGAAAAACGGCCTGCAGAGCAGGAGAAAGGAGAAAGGCGAAAGGAGAGCCGTGGAATCTCTAACATGGCTGAGCGCAAGGCGCGAGATTGCGGGGGCTTGCTTCTCCTGCGGTCTACTCTCTCCTTTCTCCTATCTCAAGCTTCGCAGCTCACGGACTTCTTCAACGGCCCGCTAGAGCAGGAGAGCAGATAAACAGTCGAGCGCACAGGGGAAAAAGGCCCGATTATTGCGTGAGGATAACCGGGCAGGAGTCTCTAGCCGTGCAGGGCGCCCGCCGCCGGTCCGGGACGGAGAAGGCCAGCGCATGAACGGAGCGCCTGGGGTGCGCGGTAAAAGCCGTTGGATAGCATCCGGGTTCATACGCGGCATGCTATCTGACACCCGGAAGCGAAACGCGGCTTGTTCAGGCGACTCGCTGACATGGCGCTGTTGGTTTCTGTCCTGTGGAGGCCTGCAGCATGGTCCTGGGGTGTTGGATAAGATACTGTTCGCGAGGAGTACGAATGCAAGAGACAACCCAAACGCAGCCCCAATCTCCGTCACGATTCTTTGGACTGGCATGTTTCGGTGCGATTCTCCTGTCGCTCTACTGCTTCAGCTACCTGGCATCACGGGCAACACATCTTGTTGTTCACGGTCGCATTATTCACAATGAGAATTCAGGCTCACACTGTATGATGCCTGGGCCTGGCTTGTCTGGCTCATTTGAATTGCTTGGAGATGCGCTTGTCTACTTTTATTGCCCTTTGGAGATTCTGGAATTGAACTACTGGTATATGAGCGATCCGCTGCAATCTGAGCCTAGGAGCATTCGCGCGTGGATTCGCGTGTGGGATCATTCAAACGGATGGTCTGATCTGCAGCGCGAACAAGTCGATCCACCAGAGTTTGCCCGAGTCTCCCGGCCCTTGGAGGCTGAGTGATCATCGGGTGTCTCTGTCTTCTGGCCACTCGCCTTGGCGTGCGCGGGCAAACCTGGTGATCTTGACGTTGGGTGCCATGCGAATAGCCCTAAGTGACAGCATCATGCTGAGGCAATTTACCGCAGAAGACATCGGTGACCTCTTCCTGCTATTTGGTGATCCTGATGTCATGCATTATGGTGATGGCCCCCACTCTGAACATTGGGTGGAGAAATGGCTCCATATTCAGCTAGCCAAGTCAGATTCCCTAGATCGCATTTGCCCCTACGCTGTCAATGATCGTAATTCTGGCAGGTTCATTGGTTACTGTGGCCTCTTCACATTCGGTGATATCCATGGGCGCAAAGAGATCGAACTTGGCTACAGATTGCTCAAGAGAGAATGGAATAGGGGCTATGGCAAAGAGGCCGCTAGTGCCATGCTGCGGGTTGCTTTCCATGAGTGGCAGATGCCAAGGTTGATATCACTCATTGACCCTGGCAATATCGCGTCCATCAAGATTGCCCTTGCACTTGGCATGCGGAAGGAATCAGAGGTGATGCTTCCAGGATATGATCATCCAGATCATGTCTACTCCATCGAGAATATGCACTGCACCCAACAAGGCGCTCAACCGGACGCCTTCGGCGCCGGTTAGCTTCAACGTTGGCAAGAAAAGCAGGAAGAGTATGATGAAAGAGAAGATAGACGTGAATCGCACGATGGAGGGAACTCCCATATCCCGGAAGTTGATTCATAGCCTCTGCATCGGGATTGCGCGCTGCTGAACCCCGTAATCGCCGGGAAGCTCTTGAGGCGGGCGCAGACCCGGAAGTCCTCGATGCGCAGAAGAGGCGTGCCCGGAATACACTCGCCGGGCTAGCTGTCCGTTGAAGAACGGCCTGCTGGGGCCGGCTCCAAGGGGGTTCGACTCCGACCCCGACCCCGACTCTGACGCCTAGAGCGAAGGCGCGAGGACGAAGTCAATCGGCGTCGGTATCGGTATCGAGACGCGAGCCACGAGTCGCTGATGCGACTCGCCGTTGCCGTTCACGCAGGGCTCCAGAGGCCGCCCGGGTAGCCGCCGTCAAGTCGTCATCTTCCGGATCTTCCGGTCTCCCGCGCCGGCCCACCGACAGAAGAGCGTCGATATTCGACGCGTCGCCACCAGGTGCAGGGCGGGCAGGCCCAGCATCGGATTCGTAACCGGCTACCGTACAGCGATATAAGCCAAATCACCGGTGCACAGCAGATCGGCCCGGTTATTGCGTGAGGATAACCGGGCAGGAGTCTCTAACTGTGCAGGGCGCCCGCCGCCGGTCCGGTCTGGCGGTCGTCCGGCGGGGGGGGCGGTTACGAACCGCAGGTCGGATAGTAATGGCCCGGCGTCGGGGCGGGCCCTTCGATAGTCGCGTGCGATCCGTGCGGGACCTGGGGCAACTGAGGGGAAAGGAGAGACATTAAGGACGCGAAGGAGAAGCAGCTGGCTCGATCGCCGCATGGTGAAGGGAATAGCGCGAGTCTGGTTGAGGCTCGTTGTCAAGGCTTACCCGCCGGAAGGGCAGGGCTATCGCACTTGGCTCAACAGCATTCTGACTGCGGGCCGATGAGTAATCTGTCGGGGGGTGGCGGCGAGTTGACAGTGTCAGAGGGTTCCCCTCCCATCTTCTGATATGAGGGGAACCCTCTTCCCGGTCTTGTGGCGCTCCCGCGCCAGGGCACGGCCGCCCGCAACCGACGCGCAAGCGCGCCAGGGCCCGCGCTGTCACGCCGGCTGCGTGGGGTCGGGTCCGGGCGCCTCTCTCCTATCGCAGAACGCTGGCGTCCTCTGGCCGACCGGGGCGGTGGCGCCGGCGGCAGTGAGGCGCGAAGCGCGCCAGCGCTCCGGTCTGCGCAGACCTTTGATTGCCGCCGTGCCGCGGACGCGCCCCGCGGTCCGAAAGCACCTGCCTCAATTGGATGGGGTTGACTGCGAATCGTCGCCCCCCGGAACTGCGCGGTTGACAAGTCCAGCGAACGGCGCGGCCTAAGTGCGATAGCCTTGGCCGGAAGGGGGACGGAAAGGGACGGTACCCGTTGTCGGTTGGGGGGCCTCTCAACAGAGGCGTACGAGTACGAGTGTGATGGGGAATTGACGGGAGGTAGTTGAGATGAACCGTCGTAACCTGAGTGTCCTGGTGGCCGTCACCGCGCTGGTCGCGCTGCTCGTCGGTAGTGGTGCCGCTGTGGGCGTTTCGTTCTGGCTCAGGAAGCACCGCAGCCCGTGTTCGGAGGGCGGGGGCTCGTCCTATGCGAGAGACCGTGCCTGGCAACACATGGGCTGCAGAGTCTGGAAGACCGAAGGCGATCAACTCTTCTACGCGATTGCCATCGCACACTGCGACTTCGAACCGGTCCTGCCGTCGTCGCTGCGTTGGAGCTATTCATACGACACCGGCTACGGCAAGCTCACCGTCAACGACCGCCGGATCGAGTGGACCGGGGACAGTCGCCTCCTGGCGCTCGGACCGTTCGGCCGGATGCACGAACTCGCCCTCTCCGAAGACGAAGCTGCGATCGTCGCCTCGGGCGACGAGAAGAGGATCTGGCGGGAAGTCGTTCTCAAGAGGCTGTATCGGCTGGAGGGCGGGAGCGCAAGCGGCAAGCGCGCCGGAGAGTGGGTCTGCAGGGACGCCTCCGGCCGCAAGGCCTGGGAGGGCTCCTACGTTGACGGGCGCCGCGACGGCGAGTGGGTCTACTACTACCCGTCGGGAGAAGTGCGCGCCCGGATCCGATACGCCAGGGGCAGCCGCAACGGCAGGTGGACCCGGTTCGACCGGGAGGGACAGACCACCGAGGTGCTGACCTGGAAGGACGACGTGCCCGTAGAACGCCCGGCGCGTCAGGTTACCCTGGGTGGCACGATGACCATCCGGCCGGGCGGCGATCAGGCCGGCACGATCGGGAACTGAGGCGACAGGGAGGCTGCGGCTTCGGAATCGTAGGGCGACGAAAACGCCTTCCGGGCCAGGTGCAGACGAGGAGGTCGATCCATGATCCGCGGAACCAGGACCGTCAACCGGTCCATCCCCGAGGTGCTCGACCGGCTGGCCACCGTCCTGGCCGGGGCCAACTGCGAGGTGGTCGAGCGGGGCGAGCGCTTCCTGCGCTTCAGGCACGGGACGCACCTGACCCGGACCGCGACGATGCTGCCCAAGGAGGGCAGCATCCGGCTGCGGCGCAGCCCCGAAGGCCCCGGCGAGGCCACGATCATCGAGTACTCGGTGGCGGTCACCGGCTTCGCCAGCGTCTGGCTGGCGCTGGTGGCGGTGGTCTTCTTCTGGGCGATCTTCCCGCCGATACTCGCCTGGCGAGCGCTGGTGCATCACCCCCGGCGGCTGATGGAGAACCTCCTGGCAGGGGTAGCGTAGAGAATGCCGTGCGATCAACGTCAACCATCGTACGCGTACTCGTACTCAGCCCCGGAGGGGCGGTACTCGTCCCCGGTGGGGGTCGTTTTCTCAAACCCCGTGTACGTGTCCGTGCACGGGTACGATCGATTAACGGAGGCTGACGAATGAGCTACGAAGACGAACGACGCGGTTCCGGCGGCGGGGGGGGCGTGGCCCTGGTCGTCGCCGCGGTGCTGGGGGTGCTGGTCCTGGTTCTGGGCCTGGTGGTCGTCGGCGGGGTCTTCCTGCTGGCCAGGAAGCCGGTCGCGGTGGCCGTGCCGCCGGCGATGGAGGATGAAGTCACAATCCAGACGGAGGTGTCGGAGTTCGCGACCGCAGACGAAACGGTCCCGGAGGAAGACACGGTCGGCGCGGCCGATTCCGGTACCGCTGCGCCCGGGGTGTCGCTGCCTCGGGGCACTTCCAGCGCCGCCGCCGGGCAGCTGAACGCCCCCAAGGCGGGCAGGAAGGCGTCCAACTCCGACGGGCTCCGGCTATTCCCGGGCGATGTCGTCGTCGAGTCCGGACTCCTGAAGGGCAGGATCCTGCGCTGCGAGCTCCGCCTGGTGCCCTCCGGCAAGACCTTCAGCGTGGACTTCGACCCCGGCACCGACACCGCTTCCTGTCCGACGAAGGGTTGGCGCCTGGAGCGGCAGCAGAAGACAGAGTGGCTGGGCAGGATGAAGGGCAAGGCGGTTACCGTGTGCGCTTCGCTGCACCACGAGGAGCGCGTCCCTTCGGGCACCGGGTTCCGGAAACACACGCAGATTCCCGTCTGGTTCTACCACTACTTCGGCGAGCACGTGGTCTGCTCGTTCGGCAAGGACAGCGAGGTCCGGCAGCTCACGTTTCGTGCCAAGCACGAGGGCAAGCGGACACCGCCGAAGAAGGGCGATGCCGCCGACAAGCCGACCGGCGCGGCTCCGGCCTCTTCGGAGGAGGGCGGGGACCTGAGGCAGACGACATTGATATCTTCTGAGGGTTCTCGGCGCAGGGCGCACGATCGGTCCAGAACATGACCCGCAGGGCCGGAGCGGTCAGGCGTCCAGCAGTCTCGGGTGCTCGCTGCGCAGCCAGCCGATCACCCGATCCCTGAGGTCGTCCGCGAGCCCGAGCATTTCCGCCACCTCCACCTCGGAAACGGTGCCGGCTGCTTCGTACTCCGCCACGTTGCGTTTTCGCCGGAACCGGTCCAGCAGCCGAACCGTGGATTCGTCCGCACCGATAGTGTGTGCCAGGCTGTGGACGGTGTGGTGGTGGTGAGAGCCGCCGCGCGAAACGCGGAAGCCCGCCGCAGCCAGCGCGGCTCCGGCCAGTTGGAGTGCGGCGTTGTAGGCAATGTTGAACCTCCAGTCGTCGCTCAGATTCTCGCTGGCGGCATCGCGAAGGTCCCGATCGGCGACGGCCAGCATGCCGCGGATTTCCTCCGCGCTGGTCTCGTGGCCGAGGAGCCAGCCGCTACTGCACCAGTCCTGCAAGGTCATCCTGGTCTCCTATCAGATAGGTTCTGGGCTTGGCGATAACTGACCTGACGAAAGGCAGTGACGCCTTCCGGGTAAATTCCTCTGCGGTGTAGACCGTGGGGTTCACGTCGCGGCCGAGTTCCAGCTGCACCTCGCTGAGTGCGTCGCTGACCTCGGCGAAGGAGACGCTGCCGATGACCATCACGTCCACGTCGCTCGCGGCCGTCTCGGTTCCCTCGGCAACTGATCCGTATATGAACGCCAGCCGGCACCGCGGGCCCAGGGGAGCCAGCCTCTTCCGCAGTTTTTCCGCCAGCCCTCCGGTCTTGACCAGCATGCTCTTGAGTTCTTCGAAGACGGGGCAACTGCGGTTGGCCTGGAAATACCTCTGGCGGCCCTCGACGGTGCTGACCAGGATGCCGCAGGCGGTGAGGGCCTTCAGCTCGCGCTGAACGGTTCCGACCCCCATCCCGGTCAGGCCGACGATCTGGCGCAGGTAGAGCCTCCGCTCAGGGAACATGCATAGCAGGGAGAGGACCGCAAGGCGCGTCTTGCCGAAGAGGGTCGCTCCCAAGCCGTGAGAACCTTCCACCATACCACACGCCTCGTACCCATCCCGGGTACATGTGTACCCAATATGGGTGCGCCTGTCAAGTGCCATGCCCTGGAAAGCCAGGGCTATCGCATTTGGCCCGCATGGCTCGCGGGACTCCACAACCGCGGTTCAGGAGGCCGACGGTGCGCAGTTAACCCCATCCAAATGGCAACATCGTGAGCCTGTCGAACGACGGGAGCCACAGAAGACCGGGAAGAACGAATGCGATACCGACGCCTACAGCAGTGCTGGTTGCCGCTTCTGGGGTCCAGGGCACCTGCGCTCTTGCCCGCACCAACCGCGGCCGGACCGTCGGCCCGCCGGCAAATAGCGTCGATATGCGACACTCCGCCACCAGGTGCAGGTGGGGAACACCCCGCATCTGGACCGTAAGCGGCGCACGTCCAGCGGCATAAGCGAATTCACTTGTGCGCGGATGATTGGCCCGTTTATTGCGCGAGGCTTCCCGGAGCGGCGCCTCTAACCGTGTGGCACACCTTCGCCGGCCGGTGGCCCCGGCTTACGAACTGCGGCGGGATTAGTAATCGCGCTGCGGCACCGCCGGAAACTAAGATGGGCGGCGTCGCACGGGCAGCGCGCGAGCGCGCTGAGGGCTGGTTCGAGACGAGAAGGGGCGAGAGACATGAAGAACACGAGGCTCTTGTGTGGGCTGGTGGTGACGCTGCTGGCCGCAGCGGCGATTGTGGTCTACGCTGGCGAGAGGAGGGATCCTGACCCGGGCAGCCAGGTGGGCAGATACCAGCTGGTGCAGGGAAAGGCCCAACTGCTCAAGCTCGACACGGCAACCGGGAAGGTCTGGTGCCTTTCAATCTCCTCGCAGATTAAACTCACGCAGATTAAATTCATGACAGAGGCTGCCCGCGAGCAGGGCATCACGATGCGGTGGATCGAGCTGGATGCCTTCATGGACAAGCTCAACAAGTCGGGAGGCAAACGCCCTCACGCGGAGGAGAAGTAGCTGGCTCGATCACCGCATGGGGAAGGGAATGGCGCGAGGATGGTTGAGACTCGTTGTCATGGCCTGTCCGCCGGAAGGGGGACGGAAAGGGAGGGTACCCGTTCTCGGTTGGGGTCCTCTCAACACAGGAGTACGAGTACGAGTGTGATTCGGTGACGGAGGCTGACGAATGAGCTACGAAGACGAACGACGCGGTTCCGGCGCCGGGGGCGTGGCCGTCATCATCGCGGTGGTGCTGGCCGCGGGGCTGCTGCTGGTCGCGGTGCTGGTGGCCGGCGGGCTGTTCTTCTTCGCGTTGCAGAGGCCCGGCGTGACGGCGAGTCGTCCCGCACCGGTGGCCGCGGTGCTCGCGGGCACTCAACTTGACGCCACGACCTTCGGCGCCGCCGCGCTCAGGAAGGTCGAGAAGCGCATCGGCGTGAAGCTGCCCGCCGGGTCGCGCGGGCTGCACCTGCTCCGCCGGGAAGGCGGCCCGCCGGCGGCAGATCCCGCGTTCATCGCCAAGATAGACATTCCGGCGAAGTCGGCGGCGGCCTTCGCGACCAGGCTCTCGGCGCTGCCCGGCCCCGTTGGTGGCGGGACGACGGGCATCGACTGGCCGGGGATCGGTCAGGTGGGGTGGTGGCAGCCGGTCAAGGCCAACGTCCTGGCCGAGCGGCTCTTCGACCCCACCGGGCGCGGCGACGGTCTTCACCTGCTGCTCTGCCGCGAGGGCGAAAAGAGGGCGCTCTACGTGATGTGGGTCCAGCTGTGAGTCGGAAGAGGAACTTCCGGCACCGCGGGCTCGTACCTGCCGTACGCGTACGCGTACGAGTACGATTGTGGGAGGGAAACTGACGGATGAGCTACGAACGGGAAGGCCGGTCCTCGCGGTCCGGAAAGGGCTCCAGGCTGCCGTGGATCCTGGCCGGTTGTGGCGCGGCCGTTCTGCTGCTGTTGCTGGTCGGAGCAGTGCTGGCCGCGCTGATGCTTCCGGCGCTTTCGAAGGCGCGGGAGAGCGCCCGGCGGGCGCAGTGCAAGGCCCAACTTCGCCAGATCGGCGTCGGGGCGGTGACCTACGCCGCGGATCACGACGGGAAGCTCCCGCCGGATCTCGAGAGCCTGATGCCCGAGTACATCGACAACCCGAGATGCTTCGTCTGCCCGTCGGTGTCTCGCGACGGGGGCGCTGCCTCCTCCGGCACGAGCTACACCTACGTGCCCGGCCTGGACGCGGCCATGCCCGGGGGCTTCGTCCTGGCCTGCGACGCCGACGTGAGAAACCACCACGGCCAGGGCTTCAACGTGCTCTTCGTCGATGCCCACGTCGAATGGTGGCCGGCCTCGCGGCGGGAGGAGTTCGACGCCCTGCTCGAGGCCCAGAAGAAGGCTCTCGAGAATATAAGGAAGGACCCCGGCAACCGCGAGAAGTACCTCAAGGAATACGGGGCCAAGCACGCCCCGTCTTCAGGCTGGGGCGCACGTGGTGCGCCGGCGAGGTGACGGTCGCTGGCGTGGTAACGAGCGCAGGCGCTGCTTAGCGGGAAGCGGTTTTTTCAAACCCCGAGTACGCGTACGAGTACGTGTACGTGTACGATTGTGTAAGGGAGAATGAAGGATGAGCTACGAGGAAGAGCGCGGGGGTTCCGGCTGGACGGTCGTGGCCATCGTCGGCGGGGTTCTGCTGGCACTGGTACTGCTGGTCGGCGGTTGTGCGGTCGTGGGCGGGGTGTTTCTCATGGCACGTAGTGAGAGCCGTTCGAGTGGCTCGAGCGGATCCGGCCGGGCCAGGACGAAGCGCGCAATGCCCGCGCCAACCGCTCCCGCGCCGGGTCCCGCGAGCGTCCCGGAATCGAAACCGGAGCCGGAGCCCGGCCCGGCCGGGACCGATTCGGGCGACGATGGAGTCTCGCCGGAGCGGTAGCCGCGGTTCGGGATCGAGCACGTGGAGGACTTCTGGATCTTCTACTGGTGGGTGGTCGTCATGCCGGCGCTGGCCGCGGCGGCCGCGGCGCAGCGGGCGCGAAGGAGAAGGCAGATGGGGCCGAGAGTCAAGGTTACGCCGGCCGAGTTTCTGGGCGTTGTCGAGGGCGCCAGAGAACTGGTCATAAGGGGGCCGAAGGTCCTGCTGCAGGGCACGACCTACGTAACCCGCGCCGGGGACTACTACTACTACACGACGGTCCGCGAGCCACTCAGGCTCCCGGACGGCGTGGAGGTCAGGGATGCGCAGAACATCCTGCTCTAACCCGCACCCGTACCCGATCTTGAAGCGACGGTACTCGAGGGGGGGCAGGGTCTTCAACCCCCGAGTACGGGTACACTAGCAGGCCGTTGAAGAACGGCCTGCAGAGCAGGAGAAAGGTGAAAGTAGAAAGGAGAGGCGTGGAATATTTCACATTGGTCTACTCTCTCCTTTCTCCTCTCTCAGGCTCGGTGCCAATGGCACCCTTTTCAACGGCCTGCTCGGGTCATGGTGCTTGCCCGATGAACTCCCGAAAACAGCAGAGGCCTGCTTGAAGGCCGAACCTGGAAACCACGCCACCGGACGCCGCCGACGCCAGGTCCTGACCCTGGCCGCGATCTTCGGCGCGGTCCTGGCCCTGGTGCTGGCGGCGGCGTGGTCCGCGCCGCTGATCCTGGCCGGCCGGCGGATGGACCGGATACTCGAGGCAGTCCGCTCTGGCGACAAGGCCGCGGTCTACGACGCCCAGCGCGAGCTGCAGGTGATCCCCGAATCGGTCCTGGCTTCGCGGCGCCCGCTTCTGGCCCGCCACTACGCCGCGGTGCTCGGAGACGCCGGCTCCGACACCTGGACGCGGGTCAACGCCGTCAAGATGCTGGTGTGGCTGGGGGCGGGCGAGGAACTGGCCGCGGCGCTGGGCAGTCCTTACCCCGAGGTCCGGGCCTGGGCCGCGAAGTTCGCCGGCGAGCTTACCGACCCGAAGGTCGCCGCCGCGCTGGTCGGGCTGCTGGGCGACCGGGCCGAGGTGACGTTGTCCCACCCCACGCCGGTGGGCATGGGGCCGAAGCCGCGGCGGGGCGTTGGCTTCGACGTTCCAGACTCCACCGCGGCCGGTGCGGGTTCCGGTTTCCCCTCGGGGCGGGTCGGCTGGGGCAAGGACACCGTGGGACGCAACGCGGCCGACGGGCTCATGAAGATCCTCGGCTTACCTCATGGCGCCTGGTCGATCGAATCGCCCAGGGCCCTGGCGATCTGGCAGAAGTACGGCGACCTGCGATTCTCGCGCGCGGCGCGCCTCGAGAAGATGCTGGCCGACCGGGACCCGCTGGTGCGCCTCGACGCGGCCAGCGCGCTGCTCTTCCCGAAGGGCGTACACCAGTTCCTCAACGCCGAGCGCTGGGGCCCCGACCGGCCGGGAGTGCCCCCGGGGGCCATTTCCCCCGAGCGCCACGCGGGCGCGGTGAAGACGCTGCGAGAACTGCTGAAGTCCGGCAGGCAGACGAAATTCAGGAGCGTCGCCACCGAGGCGGCCATGGGCCTGGCCGCCCTGGGGCTCGGGGACGGGCGCGGGGTCCTTAACCGCGAGCTCGGACGGAACGTCATGTGGGTCCTGCCGTTTCTCGCCAGGGTCGCCGACACGGGCTCGGTGCCGTTTCTCACGGCTGAACTGCGCAAGCCGGAGAACGACAGGGTTGTCAGCAGCGGCGGCGGGGGTATCGTCACCACGATGACTCCGAAGGGCCCGGTAACCAAGAGGACGGGCCGATTCAAGATCACCATCAAGGACAAGGTGGCCAGCGTCCTCAAGAAGGTCACCGGGCAGGACTTCGGCACCGACGCGGACGCGTGGGAGAAGTGGTGGGAATCGCGGGGCGGCCGAAGGCCGGCCAAATAACTTACCCCGCGCCGGGAGGATCTTTCTGATGACGCCCGAGCTCTCGGACACAAGCCCCCGGCGGAGGGGGGCAAGAACCGTTCTCGTTCTCGCCGCGCTGGCCGCAGTGCTGGTGCTGGCCGGCGATCAGGGCGGGGGGAGGAAGACGGCAAATGACTGTTGAATCCCGCTCACCCCGCCGCTGGTGGCTGCGGATGCTGGTGGCCAGCGGCGCGCTGGTGGCGCTGCTGGCGGGGTTCTACTTCCTGACCCCGGTGGTCATGCTGCACTACTACGCGCGCCGCTGGCGCGCCAACTCGGGCCGCAAGGGCGAGGACTGGGAGAGCCTGGAGCAGGCCGCGCTGCTGGCCTGCCGGCTGGGAACCGGCCGGGAGCGGGTCCGGGAGCTCCTGGGCGGCTGCGACGGCCCGTCGCTCGCGGGACTGTCGGCGTCACCCCCGGTGCGCGCCAGGGTACTGCGGCTGGACCGCGAGGTGGACAGGGCGCTGGCCAGCAAGTACCTGGCCGCCGCGCTCCGACGGGCCGGCGTGGAGGCACTCGAACCGGGCGATGGCCAGGCTCTGCTGCTCCCGAAGTCGGGGGCAATCGACGTGGTCCCGGAGGATTCGGTTGCCGGGGCTGTTTCGAGGCTACCGGCCGGCAGGGGCCGGGTCCCGTACCCGCTGCCGGTTCCGCGCGCGGTCTACGACGGCCTGCCGGAGACGGATTCGGTCATGGTTGCGACCGGCGGGTCATTCATCATAGGGCGTGCCTTGCCGTTGTGCTGGACCACCTGCACCAACACCTCCTCGGGCGAACTGGTCATGCACTTCGACGAAAGCGGCCGGCCTCTCAGGCTGGAGTATTCTCACGCGATAGCGGCTCGGCTGCTGGTCGATTCAACGATCCTGTGGTCCAGAGGGCCTTGAGCCTGGAGGCCGGGCCTCTCTAAACGGGCACGGATTCTGTAATCGCCACCGCGGCGCTTTGGGGGTAAGCTCGAGGCGCTGCATTCGGAGAACGGGAGACAGAGACATGAGCTACGAGGGAGAAGGCGGGGGTTCGGGCGGGGCGACGATCGCGATCGTCGCCGCGGTCGTGCTGGCCCTGTTGCTGCTGATCGGCGGCTGCGGGGCGGTGGCGGGCTTCGTGGTCTATGCGGGCAAGCGGGCTTCGGACGTTCCGCTGCCTCCACCGGCGCGCCGGAGATCCGTGCCCGCACCCGCACCGGTTCCGGCCCCGGCGCCGGTCCCGGCACCGGAGCCCGACCCGACGGGGGTTCCCGAACCACCCGTCGATGGGTAGCAGGCCGCCGGAAACGGCCTGCCGGGAACATGACCACCACGAGAGGATCACGGGAGATAATGAGATGACGAATCGCACCCTTTGCCTGAAGACCCTTTGGCTGCTGTCGATCCCGGTGCTGCTGGCGCTGCCCTCGGCGGCGGGCGAGAAGCCCGGGCCGAAGTTCGAGTTCAAGGACAAGGCGGCCCTGGACGTCGACGCGCGCTGTCCCGCGCGCCTGAGTCCCGACGGGAAGACGGTCCTGTACGTCAGGAAGGTCGACGGCGGCAAGGACTACGCCTACTTCGCGGTCGGCGCCGACGGCAAGAACGACCGCAAGGTCTTCGCCAGCACGTTGGGCTGGGACGATCCCTTCACGTTCTGCTTCGGCAAGGGCATCTTCTCGCCGGACGGCAAGCGCTTCGCGGCGCTGACCACCTCGGACGGCAAGGGACTTCGGGAAGAGGGCCTGGCGGCCATGAGGCTCTGCGCCCTGGACGGCAAGAGCAAGCCGGAGAAACTGCCCAGCAAGGCCGGGCGCCAGGTGGGAACGGTCTTCGCCGCCGACGGCTCGGTGATCTTTCCCGACGGCTTCCCGAAGAGCCCCAAGGACCAGGGCGAGACCTGGAGTTGCACGCTGCGCAGGGTCTCGCCGCAGGGCAAGGTCAGCACCGTCATCGAACTCAAGGACGCACTGCTGCTGGCCCTGACTGCCAGCCCCAGGCGCGACCGCGTGGCCGCGGTGATACTGCGCAAGCTCCCCGAGGGCGGCCGCGGCCGGCCGGAGATGCGCCTGTGGGCCTGCGATCTGGCCAGCGGGAAGACCGACAGCACCGGGAGCCTGCACCTGGACGACTACTTCTACGACGGCGGGCCGGCGCTCTTCTGGAGCCTGGACGGTCGCTGCGTCTACACCAACGGCAACGTCAGTGGCGGGCGCAAGAGCCCCTTCTCGCTGCTGAAGTTCGAACCGTTCAAGAAGACGGCCGCCGCCGGCGCCGAGGAGACCAAGGCCTTCGAGAAGCTGGTGGCGCAGATGGGCGCGAACGACTTCGCGACCCGCGAGAAGGCCACCAGGCAGCTGCGGGCCGCCGGCCCCCGGGCGCTCGCGGTGTTGCACAAGGCGGCCAAGTCCGCGGATCCCGAGATCAGCAGCCGCGCGGCGGTCCTGGTCAATGAACTCGGCGGCAAGGTCGCGCTGGTCGCCAGGGACGAATCGCTGATATCACTCGGCGAGCTGGCCCCCGGCAAGCTCAGCGTCGCCGGCCGCCAGACGAAGAAGTGCTACGTGCTGGACGCGGCCAGCGGCAGCAAGACCGAGCTCCCCGAGCCGCTGCTGCTGGTGGACCGCTCGGGCTCGACGGGTCTCTTTGCGAACCTCGAGACCCGCAAGCTGGTGGTCGCGAAGATCGAGGCGAAGTAGCCCATTCGATCCAGATCCATATTCACATCCGGCGCACAAGCTTGTCATAGCGTTACTTATGAGACGGGCGCGTTTTGCGAGGTGCTTTTGTCCTTGTCGTGTTCCGCATGTGTGTGCTTGATACACGAGAGGAATTACCGCTCTGCGGCGGACATATCCGAAAACGAAGGTCGCTCCCGGTCCGGTCATCTGTCCCTGCGAGCAGGTCGAGAGCTGAGCGCTGACGACTACGCGCTTCCCCGGGACAGTCAGTAGCGACCGGAAGCACTGCGCAGCTCTACCTGCCCTCTTTCCTGAGCTTCGCGTCAACGGACATGAAGAGGTTGCCGTGCATGGCGCCGCCCGCGCTGTGCAGCTGCCGGTAGGTCGGCGGGCCGTCCTTCCAGCAGGCGTTCTTCACGCCGTAGGCGAAGCACTTCCGCGCGGCCTGCATGTACTTCATGTCCTTGCTGAGCAGGTAGCCGACCGCAAGCGCGTCGGCGCCCATTATGTTGTAGTGCGAAACCGTGCCTTTCCCCTCGACGCTGCCGTCCGGCTTCGGCGTGATCGTGTAGTACATGCCGGTCGCGGGATGACAGCCCTTGCGCAGAGTCCCTGTGTGCGCGAGGAGATAGCCGCGCGCGGCCTTGTCCTCGGGAAAAAGCTGCACGTAGCGCCACAGCGCCATCACGTAGAAGGTCGAGCTCCACAGGCTGATCGGCTCGTGCTTCTCCGGTTTGCCGTCGAAGGCGCAGGAGGCGATCTGCCAGCGGGCGCGCGCCAGGTACTTCTCCTCGCCGCAAAGCAGCCAGCCCTCCAGCAGGCGATTGAGGGTGCAGGCGTCGCCGCGCACTCCCATGCGGTTGCTCTTTGCCGGGTCGGGCTTCTTCCGCGGGGACATGTACCTGGCCAGCGCGTTCCCGGCGAGTTCGAGGCAGGCGTCGTGCGCCTTCCAGTCGCCGGTCAGGTAGTGGTAGACGGCCGCGCCGCGCGCGCCGAAGGCCAGGTCCTTCGTGAAGTGGTTGCGGTTGCGGTGGGGGTTCCGGTGCCCGGGCTCGTCGTGCAGCGAGTGGGCCCAGGTGCCGCCCCTGACGAAGTGCAGCCCCGGATGGTGCGGCTGGTGGTGGATGTCGATGTCGCGGGCGTGGCGCACCGCGGCGCCGAACAGGTTCCACCAGCGGGGGTCCAGACTCCGCGCGTACTGCCTGGCCAGGTGGAAGTCGAGGTCGTACTTCATGCCCCACTGGCCGCTGGCGGTCTCGAAGTCGATGGGGAAGTCGCCGTAGTCCATCCAGCCGTAGAAGTCCCACTCCTCGCGGCGGGACAGCAGGCTGGGGCCCCGCTCCACGCCTGCGGGGAACTCGCCGATCGCCGAGAGATTGCGGATCTCGTAGGCGCGGTGGTTCTTCATGTCGGCCGGGTGAAGCGCGCCCAGCGCGCCGGTCTGGGCGTACCACTCCGGGGACGGCTCCGGCCGCAGCGGGCTGCTGATCGCCCCGGCCGCCGCCAGGGCCTCCGCGCTCCCGCCCCCGCCCCCACCCCCGTGAAAGGCGAAGAGAATCTCGTGGGTCTTGTGCTCGCCGCTGCGAAGCGAGTGGTGCCCGGCGTACTCCGCCGGGAAGAGGCCCACCCGCACGCCGCTCTTCGAGGCCTCCAGGCACTTGGGGAAGTTCTGCCAGAAGTCGCGCACCCCCAGGGCCACGCCGCGGTTGCCGTCGCTGATCGCCAGGCACCCGAGCGCGCGCCTGCCTGCGGCCAGCGGCTGCTTCCCGCCGTCGGCGCTGATGCGATACCCGCGGAAGGAGACGAAGCTGGCCGGGCGCGGGCGGAACTTCGCGTCGCGGTAGCGGTTCCACTGCGCCCCGCCGCTGGAGTCCTGGTAGAGCTTCAGCGCCGCGCCCGGCTGCCCGGCGACCGAACCGGCCCCGGGCTCGCCCACCAGCCGGACCTTGCGCGCGCCGGCCAGGAAGGGGTCGAAGTCCAGGCGCATCCCGTCGAAGGAGACGCAGTTGATCCCGCCGATGTCGGCGTTGCGCGCGTTGCCGCTGTCGGTGCGTCCGCCGTGGTCGTTGTTCTCCAGCGTGAAGACCAGCCGGCAGCGTGCGCTGCCGGCGTAGAAGTGGTAGCGCGCGGTGTACTCCAGCAGCGGCGAGCTGCTGCCCGGCGGCGCGAAGAAGCCGCGCAGCTCGACGCACGAGCGCATCGGCCCCTTCTCCACCACCCGGGAGTCGAAGACGCCCAGGCTGACGGCCGAGGCGCCCTCCGGCACCGTCCGGAAGGTGTAGGTGTCGCCCGGGCGCGCGCGGGCGTAGTCCAGCCAGGCGTCGCGCGGGATGGAGATCGCGCCGTTCTCAGACTTGAAGTCCCTGCGGTACTCGCCGCTGCCCTGGGCCTTCGACTTCGAGCCGGTCACCGTGAACTTCGTGTCGGTGGTGAACTTCAGCGTCCAGTCTTCCGCGGCGGCCGGGTCCAGATTCCTCACGTAGATGAGGTGCGAGCGGCCGCGGTTGGCCTTGCCCGGCACCGCGCGGGTGACCGTCGGCTTCAGGCCGGTGACGGTTCCGGCGTAGCGGGGGGCGTCTTTGCTGCGCCCGCGCATGATAACCACCGTGCCGTCGCTGAGGTTGACGAGCTCGAAGAGCGAGAACCGCCGCCGGCTGATCCAGAAGGAGGCCGCGCCGGTAAGGACCTCGAACTTCCTCTCGTCGGACCTGATCTCCACCGCGCCCCGCGGGCGCGCCCGGGTGACCACGCCCTCGCCGTACTCCAGCACGCAGTCGGCGCTGGCCCCGGGGGCCAGGTCGGCCTGGAAGTCGACCAGCAGCCACTTGACGCTCTCGCCGGGCCGCCACAGCCCGGCCGCCCGGAACTGGGCGGGCACTTCCCGGCCGTCAAGGAGCAGGCGCGCGCTGGGGGCGCTGGTGAGCTCGCCGCGGGGAATGGGTATCCCCGCGGTTACCGGTTCGGCCCTGCGCGCGATCCCGGCGCGTTCGGTGAGCCGGAGCTTCACGCGCCGGGGACCGGCTGAACGCGCGGTCGCGCAGCAGGCCAGCATCAGGGCCGTGACGGCAAGATGTCGCTGCAAACCGATCCTCCCGGCAGCCGTTCGAATCGCGGCGCCGGGCCATCCTAACACGCAAAGCAGTACGGTCAATCCTCCAGCAGATCGTTGAAGAAGCCCCTGACACGCCGTTGAGCAACGGCCTGTTCGAGCAGGAGAGCAGTTGAACAGTGAAGAGTGGACGCGGAAAGGACCACCTTGGGGATGGTCAATCCCCTCCCGCCCCGGCGCGCCGCAGTGCTAGCAACTGCCGGCGAAGATCTCCAGGGCGTCGGGGAGCTTCTCGCAGGTCTCCTGGGATATCTTCTGCGCCTCGTAGCGACTGAGATTCAGCGAGCGCAGCCGGCCCTCGAGCACCGCGTCCGCCGCGCGGGGGATATCGCAGTAACCCAGCCGGGCGTCGGCGGCCAGTATCTCGGCCAGCGCCACGACCTGGATCAGCGGGTTGTGGGCCGAAGACGCCGGGCGGTGATGGGCGCCCACCGCCTGCCGGATGACCTCGGGAAACTGCCACTTCTCGAGGACCGCCGCCCCCAGCGCCTGGTGGTCGAAGCCCATCAGGCGCCGCTCGGCCTTGCTGAGGGTCTCGTCCTCCGCCCGCACCGACCAGGGAGTCTGCGCGTAGATATCCCTGGCGTGTTCGTCCTCGAGGACCACGCCGATGTCGTGGAGCAGGCCGACCAGGAAGGCCTCGCCGGCGAGCTGCCGGGTGGCCGGCAGCTTGCTGCGTCGCGCGATCATGTCGCTCAGCAGCGAAACCGCCACCGAGTGTTTCCAGAGCTCTCCGCGGCTGAAGCCGGTCTCGGCGTCGACCGGCCCGCGGTAGAGCTTGGCGAGGTTCATGCCCACCACGATGTTGCGGATCGCGCTCATGCCCAGGCGCACCACCGCGCCGGGGATGTCGGTGATCTCGCGGCCGACGGCGTAGTAAGCGCTGTTGGCGGTGCGCACCACGCGCGCGGCCAGGGCCACGTCGCGGCCGATCACCCCGGCCACGTTGCCCGCTCCGGCGGCGGGGTCGTTGCAGACGTCCATCATCTGCGCGACGATGCCCGGCAGCGGCGAAACGTCGTTGACGCGGTCCACGAGAGCCAACAGGCTCTCCGGAGCTTCCTCTGGCATATCCGGCCCCCCCAAAAAAAAGGGCCGCCTGGTCACCGGGAGTACGGCAAGCTGTTCCGGCGGCTTTGCTCTTCGGGCATTATCCCCAGAGAGCAGCCGGGGTCAAGCGTCTGCCGGGCTTTTCCCCGCGGGGGCGTTACCCCACCGGCTGGGCGCACTCCCGGCAGGCCTCGGCGAAGGCCAGGATGTTGGGAATCGGCACCTCGGGCTCGAGCACGTGGGTGGGCGAGAGGATCAGCGCGCCGTCGGCCCCGAGCGTCTCGACCCGCTCGCGAACGCAGGCGCGGACATCGTCCGGCGAGCCGAAGGGCATGGTGGTCTGCGTGCCGATGGTGCCGTCGATGACGATGCGCGAACCGTAGCGGCGCTTGATCCCGGCGACGTCCACGCATTCCGGCTGCAGCGGATTGAAGATGTCCACGCCGATCTCGATCAGCTCGGGGATGATTTCGGTGATGTTGCCGTCGGAGTGGTACCAGATCTGCATGTCGGGGTTCTCGGCCCTGGCCGCCGCGTAGACTTCTGCCCAGCGGCTCTTGATGAACTCGCGCCAGTGTTCGATCGAGAACATCAACGCGTTCTGGTTGGCCACGTCATCGCCGGTGTGAAGCAGGTCGACGCCCGCACGCGCGGCGGCGACGGCCACCAGTTTGTTGCGCTGCTTGAAGCGCTCCAGGATGTAGTGCGGCCACTCGGGTTCGGCGATCATGTCCATGAGGAACTCCTGGTAGCCGCGCACCTGCCAGGCCTCCTCGTACATGTGGGTCAGCGACACCCGCGCGACGCGCCCGGCGGCGTGGGCCTCCTCGACCATTGCCGCGAAGTGGGCGGTGCTCCACTTCTGCCAGTCGGGCCAGGGGTAGCTCTCTATGTCCGCGAGGCTCGAGGCGTTGCGCAGCGGCGAGATCCGGTGCGTGAAGTGGTACTCGCTGGCCGGAATGTGCAGGCAGCCCTTTCCGTCGAAGCGCGAGCCCTCGGGCCTGGCGACGTCCTCGAAGTAGACCGACCAGTCGGGTTCGGCGTAGTCCTCGGGCCTCTCTATCCTCGCGCTGCGCGGCCCGAACGTGCCGAAGTGCGCGCCGAGGTTCGCCTCCGGCTCGAGGCCCAGGTGCTCGCGCACCCGGCGGCCCAGGTCCGCGGTGAAGTTCATGTAGAAGAGCAGCCGGTCGGGCCGGCGGTGCTCGACGGTCGCGCGGAAGCGCTCCAGCTCGGTCATTGGCATCGGGTCTTCCTCCATGGACATCATGATTGACACACTCTCTACATAGATATAGCAAACCATTGACATTACACGCAATAGGAGACATGATATCTATGATGGAGATTCTGGCACAGATGCCGGGCGCACCCGCCGCTCGGAGGTAACTGCCGTGGCGCAGGTTACGCCCAGCGCGCGCGACGGCCTGATGGCCAGGATGATGGGGCTTAACGTCTCCGGCGTCGGACGGGGCGTGAAGGCCGGCGGTCACATAACCAAGCTCGGCCGGCGCACGCTGAACTGTTTCGCCGCGGTCTACCTCGACGCCGGCTCGGGGATCTTCGAGTCCGAACCGACCGGGTCCCGGCGGGTGCGGAAGGGAGAGCTCTTCTTCCTGTTTCCGGGCGTGGCGCATCGCTACGGTCCGCGCGGGCACGAGACCTGGAAGGAGTACTGGACGCTCTTCGAGGGCTTCATACCCGAGCGCTACCGCAGGACCGGGCTGCTCGACCCCGCCCGGCCCTTCTTCGAACTGGGCCAGGACGCCGCGCTGATCAGGCGCTGGCGGGAGTGTCTCTACCTCGCCGAATCGCAGCGTCCCAACCGGGCGCAGGAGCTGGCAGAGAAGCACTTCGCCCTGCTGGGTCACGTCTTCGCCAATGCCAGGAGGCCCGAGGGTGCCGGGCCGGAACGGCGGCGTGCGGTCGAGGGCGTGATCGCGCTCATGGAAGAGAGCCTCGCCGAACCGGCGCTGGACCTCGCGCGTCACGCGCCGCGCTTCTTCATGAGCTACTCGGCGTTGCGCAAGCGCTTCCGCGAAGCGACCGGCGAGTCGCCTGCGCGCTACTTCGCGATGATGAAGATGCAGCGGGCCCAGGCCCTGCTGCTGGCCGGGGAGGAGCCGGTGAAACAGGTTGCGGCCCGGCTGGGCTTCGACGATCCCTACCACTTCTCGCGGAGGTTCAAGCAGCTGGTGGGGCTTTCCCCCCTTGAGTTCAGGAACGCCTTCAGGTTCGCCGGGGAGTGAAAAACGACAGGTCGCGCCGGATATTGAACAGTCCGCGGCGCGATTCTGTAAGTCGTTGAACAGAAGGCGCGTAAGCGTTGTGCCCGGGCCCAGGTCTGCTTCTTGAGTCGGAATGTGAACACAATGGGGGAGATCGGCCCGGTCGCCTGGAGCGGCCGAGAGTTGGCCTATGTGCCCAATATCACGCACCTTGGCTCTGGCGTCCAGCACGGGCTCGTCAGTGGCACCGCGTTTGCTGCAGGCCCCTGCTGATGTAGCGGTTTGATCTTGGAACGTCGCCGGACGGACCTCTGCTGGGGGCCTTGATGCCATGAAGGATCATATCTGCAAGCCGGAACCGGTTGGCGCGGGCGCGAGCCGGGTAGCGAGGGGGTGGGCTGCGGCCCTGCTCCTGCTGCTGCTGGCGGCGCTCTCGAACGCCGGGGGGCGGGCGGGAGAGGCCGCCGGCGCCAGACAGCCGAAGGTTGAATCTGGCGGAGAAAAGGCGGCGACTTCGGCCGGGGTCGAGGCGAAGGCCAGGCCCGGGCAGAAGCCCAAGGCCAAGCCCAACCCGCTCTTCTCGGACCGGGACCCGGAGGAGAAGATCCCGCTGGGCCGCATGAGCATCGAGGACCTCATGAACGTCGAGGTGGTCACCGCCTCGAAGCACACGGAGCGCTACTTCGAGACCGCCTCGGCCACCTACGTGCTGACCGGCGAGGACCTGCGGCGCATGGGCGTGACCCAGATCGCCGAGGCCCTGCGGGTGGTGCCGGGCACCAACGTCTCGCGGATCGATTCCAAGACCTGGGCCATCAGCGTGCGCGGCTTCCAGGCCTACTACGCCAACAAACTGCTGGTGATGATGGACGGGCGCAGCACCTACAACCCGATCTTCTCGGGCGTGTTCTGGGAGGACCAGGACACCATGATCGAGGACATCGCCCGCATCGAGGTGGTCCGCGGGCCGGGGGGCACGATCTGGGGCGCCAACGCGGTCAACGGCGTGATCAACATCATCAGCAAGGAGGCGCGCGAGACCCAGGGCTGGCTGCTGACCTCCGGCGCCGGGACCGAGGAGCGGCTGCTCGGCGCGGTGCGCTACGGCGGCAGGATCGCCGAGGACGCCTGGTTCCGGGTCTACGCCAAGGGCAAGCGGACCGACCACAGCGAGTTCGCCAGCGGCGAGGAGGCCCACGACCGCTGGACCACCGGGCGCGGCGGTTTCCGAATCGACTGGGAGTTCTCGGAGAAGGACTGCCTCACGTTCCAGGGCGACGTCTTCAACACCAAGTCCTCCTACTCGGCGACGGTATGGTCGCTGAGCGATCCCTACTCGCGGTGGATAGAGGACCAGGACGATGAGAGCAGCGGCGGCAACCTGCTGGCCCGCTGGACGCACGCGTTCTCGGAGGAGTCCGAGGCGTCGCTGCAGGTCTACTACGACCGGACCGACCGGACCTTCCTGGGCTTCGGGTACGAGGTCGACACCTTCGACCTGGACTTCAGCCACCGCTTCAGGCTGCCGCTGAACCAGAAGGTCACCTACGGCCTGGGATACCGGGTGCAGCGGGACGAGATCGACAACACCTTCTCGACGCGGATGGCCGACAGGCAGACCACCCGCGACATCTTCAGCGCCTTCATCCAGGACGAGATCGGACTGGCTCCGGGAGTGCTTACCCTGACGCTGGGCGCCAAGTTCGAGGACAACGACTACACCCACTTCGGGGTGCAGCCCAGCGGGCGGCTGCTGTGGACGCCCAGCGAGCGGCACTCGGCCTGGGCCTCGATCGCCTACGCCCTGCGCACGCCCAGCCGGGTGGACGACAACCTCTTCTACGTCCAGAGAGTGGTCGAGCCGCAGCCGGTCACGGTGATAGTCGACCTCGGTTTCGGCCCCATGGAGGTCGAGACCATGAGCCCGCCGACGATGGTGGGCACCACGGGCGACGACGACCTCAACGACGAGGAGTTGACCGCCTACGAGCTGGGCTACCGGGTGCGGGCCACCGAACGGCTGCTGCTGGACTTCGCGCTGTTCTACAACAACTACAACAGCCTGATCTACGTGGATTCCAGTGTTACCGCAACCAGGTTGCTCCAGGAACCGGTGCAGCACGCGCTGCTGTCTCTGCCCTTCGTCGACGAGATGACCGGGGAGACCTACGGCTTCGAGGCCACCGCCGACTGGCAGCCGCTGGAATGGCTGAAGGTCAAGGGCGGCTACAGCTTCCTGCGCATGCAGATCCACGGACTGGACCGGGGCGACCAGGCCATCGAGGAGACCAACCCCCGCAACCAGGCCTTCCTGCGCACGCACTTCGACCTGCCCCACAACCTGGAACTGGATCTGACCGGCAGGTACGTCGACCACCTCGAGAAGGGAGAGATTCCCGCCTACGTGGAGATGGACGCGCGCCTAGCCTGGAAGCCGATCGAGAGGCTGGAACTGGCGGTGATCGGGCGCAACCTGATGGACAAGAGCCACCCGGAGTTCCAGACCGAGCCGGAAGAACAGTTCCGGCAGGTCGAACTGGAACGCGCGGTGCTGTTCAAGGTAACCTGGAAGTTCTGAGGGCGGAGAGGAACTCAGGGGCCGGCAGGTGAGAGCGAGTCATTCCCCGATGAAGGGTCGCGGTCTGCGAGGCTGCCTCGTGGCCGCCGGCGCCGTTCTGGCGCTGGCCTGCGGTGCGGGCCGGGCCCCGGCCGGGGAGAAGAAGCAGCAGCCTTCGCTGGAGCACAAGGTCAAGGCCGGGTTCCTCTACAACTTCGTGAAGTTCGTCGAGTGGCCCAAGGGTGCCTTCAAGGACGGCAAGAACGGGAAGGGCGAGAAGGGCGAGAAGATCAAGGCGCCGCTGGTCATCGGGGTGGCGGGCAAGAACCCCTTCCGCGGCGTGCTTGCCGCGCTGGCCGCCGGCAAGAACGCGGGCGGCCGGCCGATTACCGTCAAGAACCTCGAGATCAAGTACCGCAAGCGCAAGCCCCCCGAGCCGGGGGAGAAGCGGGACGAACCCGAGGCCGGGTCCGAGCCCGAACTGGCCGAGGAGTTCGTGACCGACCTGAAGAAGTGCCACGTGCTGTTCATCCCGGCGACGGAGAGCAGCCATCGCGACAGGATCCTGGCGGCCGTCAGGAACTCGGCGGTACTGACCGTCGGCGAGGAAACCGGTTTCGCGCGCAAGGGCGGGGTGGTCAACTTCTACCTCCGGCGCCGCAAGGTCCGCTTCGAGATGAACCCCGAAGAGGCCCGGCGCCGCAAGCTGAAGATCAGCTCGCGGCTCCTGCGCCTGGCCCGCATCGTCAAGTCCAGGAAGAGGGACTGACGCCCGGGATGGGCGGCGGCGCCATGTCCGGTTTCCGCGATCTCACCATCCGGCGCAAGCTGACCGTCTTCGTGGTGCTGGCCTGCACCCTGGCGCTGCTTCTCACCATTACGGGTTTCGGGGCCTACGAGGCCTGGTCCTTCCGCCGGAACTCCGCGCGCCAGCTGAACACGCTCTCGGCGGTGATCGGATCCAACAGCGCCGCGTCGCTGACCTTCAACGATCCCAAGACCGCGGAGGAAACCCTTTCGGCGCTGCGTCACGAGGTCGACATCGACGCCGCCTGTCTCTACGACAAGGAGGGCAGGGCCTTCGCGACCTATCGCCGCCGCGGGGCGCCGGAGTTCGACCCGCCCGCGAAGAAGCCGCCGGGGCTCTACTTCGGTGCCGGTTACATAGACTCCTTCGAGGAGGTGCTCCTGGCCAAGGAAACGGTCGGCGTCGTCTGGGTGCGGGCCAACACCCGGCGGCTGTGGTCGCGCCTGGCGCAGTACGCGGGGATCGCGGCGGTCATCGCGCTGGTCTCATCGCTGGCGACCCTGCTGCTGACCGCGCGTTTCCAGCGCCTGATCTCCGGGCCGATAGTCCAGCTGGCCGAGAAGGCCCGGCACGTCTCCGAACACCAGGACTACTCGGTGCGCGCCGAGAAGCGCAGCGAGGACGAACTCGGCGTGCTGGTCGACACCTTCAACCAGATGCTGGGGCAGATCGAGCTGCGCAACGCCGAGCTGGAAGAGGCCCGCAACGAACTGGAGGACCGCGTCGAGTCCCGGACGGCGGAACTGGCCAGGGCGGTGGCCAACCTGGAACGCTCCAACCAGGAGCTGGAGCGCTTCGCCTACGTGGCCTCCCACGACCTCCAGGAGCCGCTCAGAAAGGTCAAGACCTTCGGTGATCGCATTCGTGACAAGTACGGCGAGGGGCTCGGCGAGCGCGGCCAGGACTACCTGGCGCGCATGCAGGACGCGGCCACGCGCATGCAGCACCTGATCAACGGGCTGCTGGACTACTCGCGGGTGACCACCAAGGCCCAGCCCTTCGGGGAGGTGGACCTCAACGAGACCGTTCGCGGCGTGCTTTCGGACCTCGAGGTCACCGTGGCCCGCGAGCGGGCCTGGGTCGACGCCGACACTCTGCCCAGCATCGAGGCCGACGGGCTGCAGATGCGCCAGCTCTTCCAGAACCTGCTGGGCAACGCCCTGAAGTACCGCAAGCCGGAGTGCGCGCCGGTCATCAACATTAGCTCGGAGCTTATCGAGGGCGCCGGCGGCAGCAATGCGCGCTTCCGGATCACGATTGCCGACAACGGCATCGGCTTCGAGCCCGAGTACGCCGAGCGGATATTCGGCGTCTTCCAGCGCCTGCACGGCCGCGGCGAGTACTCCGGCGCGGGCATCGGCCTGTCGGTCTGCCGCAAGATCGTCGAGCGCCACGGCGGCTCGCTCACCGCGGAAGGCCTGCCGGGCGAGGGCTCCAGGTTCCACATCGAGCTCCCCGTCAAGCAGCCGGGGCGCTCGGCGTCTTCCGACTAGCACCGCACGAAGGCCGTGACTCCCTCACGGCCACGGATCTCAGAGCCCGATCGACTGCCTGCTTGCGCCGGGTGCCGCCCGCGCTATGATTGCCCCCGGGGGTTCCCCAAGCGCGCCGGCAGCCAGGGGGCTCGACAGCATTGGCGGACAGCAAGACGCACGTCCTGGTCATAGACAACAAGAGCAGCCTGCTGGCGATATTCCGCAAGCGTCTCGAGCACCTGGGTTACGGTGTCACCACCTCCGAGAGCGGCGCCGGGGGCGTCGAGATCTTCAGGCGCGGCGGCGTTGACGTGGTCATCACCGACCTGCGCATGCCGGGCATGGACGGGGCCGAAGTGGTCCGGGCGGTCCGCGAGCTGGACCCCGAGGCCATCGTCCTGATCGTCACCGCCTATCCCACGGTGCACTCCTCGCTGGACGCGCTGCGCTACGGGGCCGAGGAGTACTTCCCCAAGCCGGTCAACTTCGAGCACCTCCAGCTGGTCATGGAGCGCGCGCTGGAGCGCCGCCGGCTGCGGCGCGAGCAGGAGGAGCGCTTGGCGGCGCTGGGCAGGCGCAGTTCGCTATGCGAGCTGGTGGGCGGTTGCGGGTTGATGAACGACGTGTACGTCAAGCTGGAGCGCGCCGCAGGTTCCAGCGGCACGGTCCTGCTGCAGGGCGAGACCGGAACCGGCAAGGAACTCGCCGCCCGCGCCATACACCAGCTGGGTCCCCGCCGTGACGGGCCGTTCATCGCCTGCAACTGCGGCAGCATGCCCGAGTCCCTGCTGGAGAGCGAGCTGTTCGGGCACGTCAGGGGCGCCTTCACCGGCGCGCACCAGGACAAGAAGGGCCTGTTCCTCGCGGCCGAGGGCGGGACCATCCTGCTGGACGAGATCGAGGCCGCCCCGCCGCGGACCCAGGTGGCCTTCCTGCGGGTCCTGGACCGCAAGGAGATCATGCCGGTGGGCTCCCACAAGGTGAGCCCGGTGGACGTGCGGGTGATCGTCACCACCAACCGGGAGCTCGAGCCGATGGTCGCCTCCGGCGAGTTCCGGGAGGACCTCTTCTACCGTATCGGCGCCGCCGCGGTGGTCATGCCCCCGCTGAGGAACCGGGCGGACGACGTTCCGCTGCTGGTCGAGCACTTCATCCAGGACGTGGCCGACGAACCCGAGCGCCGGCGCGTGCACTTCGCGAAGCGCAGCCTGGACCTCATGTCCAGGTATTCCTGGCCGGGAAACGTGCGCGAACTGCGCAGCGTGGTCCTGCACGAGATCGCGCCCGGCCCGGAGGGGGTCGTTCGCCCCGAGGACCTGCCCGAGCGCATCAGGAACTTCCGGGGTCGGCCGGCGGGCGGCGATTTCAAGACGCTCCTGGAGCGCGAACGCGAGCAGGTGGCCCAGGCGCTGGGCATCAGCAAGGGCAACAAGGCCGCCGCGGCCCGTCTGCTGGGCGTTTCCCGGGGCACCCTGTACTCCCTGATCGACAAGCACAAGCTCGACGAAGGCGCCGGCGCCGGGCAGTAGTCTATCATGGCCCCGTCGGGGTGTCGGGATTAGAACACCTCCGGGATCCTGCTTAAGCGTAGCTCCAAGAGGCGGATGGGAGCCGGAGGGGCCCCAGGGGCCCCGCTCCGCCGGATCGTGAACACAGTTGCCGGGGGCCGCCTCCACCCGATGCGCGGGGCATTTCGCAAACAACTGCCAGAGCGTTTCTTGTGTCGTGGCGTATTGTGAGTCGTGGCACCCGGTTTGCTTATCTCCCGGTGTCGCGAGCACAGGAGATGAGGCGATGCCCGACTCGGAGAACCGACTGACAATACTCATGGCCGACGACGATCCCGACGATCGCATGCTGGCGCAGGAGGCCTTCGAGGAGGCCCGGCTGGCCAATCCGCTGCACTTCGTCACCGACGGCGTGGAGCTGATGGACTACCTGCGCCGGCGCGGCCGCTACGCGGAGCTTGCCGGGTCGCCCCTGCCCAGCCTGATCCTGCTGGACCTGAACATGCCCAAGATGGACGGCCGCGAGGCGCTGGCCGAGATCAAGGCGGACGCGAACCTGAGGTCGGTGCCGGTGGTGGTGCTGACCACCTCGAGTGCCGAGGAAGACATCGCCCGCGCCTACGAGCTCGGCGCGGGGTCCTACATAGTCAAGCCGGTAACCTTCGAGGGGCTGGTCAAGGTGATGACGGAGCTGAAGAGGTACTGGTTCGAGATAGTCGACCTGCCACCGGAAAAGGAGGCGTAAGGTGTCCGCCGCAAAGATACGGGTGCTGCTGATCGACGACGACGAAGATCAGGCGGTGATCACCCGGGACCTGCTGGAGGAGGCCGAGGGGCTCGAGTTCGAGCTCGACTGGCTGCCCACCTACGAACAGGGGCTCGAACAGCTCCTGGCCGGCGATCACGACGTCTGCTTCTTGGACTACCGCCTGGGTGCCAGGACCGGTCTGGACCTGCTGCGCGCCGCGATGCAGGCCGATTGCGCCGTGCCGGTGGTGATGCTCACGGGCCAGGGAGACCACGAGGTGGACATGGCCGCCATGGAGGCGGGGGCGGCGGACTTCCTGGCCAAGGCCGAGATCAGCCCCAGCCAGCTGGCACGCTCGCTGCGCTACGCCCGCGCGCGGCGAGTGGCCGCCGAGGACCGGGTCCGCAAGGAGAAGCTCCAGGGCGTGCTGGAGATGGCGGGGGCCGCGTGTCACGAGTTCAGCCAGCCGCTGCAGGCGCTGATGGGCTACGTCGAACTGGTCGCGCGAGGGGCGGGGCAGGGAAGCGACGACTGCGCCGAGCTGCTCGGCAAGATCCACGCCGAGGCCCGGCGCCTGGCGGAGGTGGTCAACAAGGTCAACCGGATCACCAGCTACGAGACGCGGGACTACGCCGGCAACGTCAAGATCGTGGACATCGACAAGGCCGCCTCCTCGGAGTAGGGGGCCGGGCCCATGCTGGAAGAGACACCCTTGGACCTGCAACCCGGCAATGCCGTCGGCGAAGACGAACTGGAGCGCCTGGAGGGGGAACTCCGCCAGAGCCAGCGGCTGGAGGCCGTGGGGCAGCTGGCGTCCGGGGTGGCCCACGAGTTCAACAACATCCTCATGGCCATCGGGGGGCACGCCGAGCTGGTTGCCAGGGAAGGCGGGCCCGGCGGAAACGGTCGCGCCAGCCTGAACAAGATCCGGGAACTGACCCGGCGCGGCGCGGCCCTGGCCGGGCAGCTGCTGGCCTTCAGCCGCCGCGAGACCATGGAACTGGTCACCGTCAACGTCAACACCATAGTCAAGGAAACCGCCAGGATGCTGCGCAAGGTGATGCCCGCGCAGATCGACCTCGAATCCTTCGCCGCGGGCGACCTGGGCAACGCGCGCGTGGACCCCGCCCAGATCCAGCAGTTGCTGGTCAACCTGGCGGTGAACGCCCGCGACGCCATGCCCCGCGGCGGGCGCCTCACGCTGGAAACCGCCAACGTGGAGTTCGACCGGGACTACGCCGGTGAGCACTCCGGCGTCAAGGTCGGCAGCTACGTGATGATCGCGGTCAGCGACACCGGCACCGGCATGGACCCCCGGACTCGCGAGCGGATATTCGAGCCCTTCTTCACCACCAAGCCGGCCGGCGAGGGCACCGGCCTGGGGCTCAGCGTGGTCTTCGGGATCGCCCGGCAGCACGGCGGGCACGTCTGGGTCTACTCCGAGCCGGGTCACGGCAGCACCTTCAAGGTCTACCTGCCGCGGGTCGAGGCGGAGCCCGAGGACAAGGAGCGGCAAGACGCGCCCGCGGACGAGGGCCTGCCCGGGGGCGAGGAGCGGGTGCTGGTTGCCGAGGACGACAACAGCGTGCGGGAGATACTGACCCACTGCCTGAAGGGCTGCGGCTACCAGGTCGTCTCGGCGGAGTGTCCCAGCCGGGCCGAGTCGGCCTTCCGGGACGACGGCGGGATCGACCTGCTGGTGACCGACCTGATGATGCCCGAGCGCAGCGGGAGGGAGCTCTACGACCGCCTGGCGGCGGAGAGCCCCGGTCTCAAGGTGCTCTACATCTCGGGCTACACCGATCGCGCTCTGGGGCGGGAAGGCATGCTCGAGGAGGGGTCCGCCTTTCTGCAGAAGCCGTTTTCGCTTCGCGAACTCGCACGGGTGGTCCGGGAGGTTCTCGACGCGCCTCCCGTTTGCGGTTAGACTCCGTTGCGGGCAGAAAAGCTTGCCCGCAGGCAGCGAGGTGTGTCGATGGCCGAGACCGGCAAGAAAAAACGGATCATGGTGGTCGACGACGACGAGGACGTGACCGACGTTCTCGCCTGGACGCTGGTCGAAGATGGTTACGACGTAACCACCGCGCACGACGGCGAGGGCGTCGTCGACAAGCTCAGGAGCGAGGAGTACGTCCTGCTGATCGTCGACCTGTGCATGCCCCGCAAGGGCGGCCTGGACGTCATCCGCGAGGTGCGCGCCGGGAACCTGCCCGTCAAGATATGCGTGATTACCGGCTACCTCGACAGCGAGTCGCTGTCGGCCATCAAGACGCTCAAGGCCGACATGGCCTTCAGCAAGCCGTTCTCTCCTTCCGATCTCCTGCGCAGGCTCAAGGAACTGGAAGCCTCGTCCCCCGACTGAACCCGCCCGCCGGAAACCGCGGTCGCACCGGTATGCACCAATGCGAGGTCACTGCGGGCTATTTCATGGGTACAGCGGGGTCGACTCGGCGGTCCCCCGTTCAATTTGCGGGAATACACGCCCCCGACGGGCGGTTGGCGTTTGTGGATAGGCAGGTACGAGCCTGCCTCAACGCCAATGGAAAGGGAGATGCGGAGGAACTCTAGCATGAGCTGTAGAACGGCCAGTCTTGTTGCGGGAATCATACTGCTCTCGAGCGCCCTGTCTCTCGCCTCCGAGAACCCCAAGGCCGTGAGCCCCAAGGGGAAGGCCCCGGCCAACGCCAAAGAGAAGTCCGGGTGCTGCAACGCCAGGGATGCTGAAGCATGCAAGAAGGCCTGCTCCTCCAGGGCGGCCAAGGATGCCAGGAAGTCCGGGTGCTGCAGCGCCAAGGGTTCGGAAGCGTGCAAGAGAGTCTGCTCCTCCAAGGAGGCCAGGAAGTCCGGGTGCTGCAACGCCAAGGGTTCGGAAGCGTGCAAGAAGGTCTGCTCCTCCAAGGAGGCCAGGAAGTCCGGGTGCTGCAACGCCAAGGATGCTGAAGCATGCAAGAAGGCCTGTTGCTCCAAGGAGGCCAGGAAGTCCGGGTGCGCCAGCGCCAAGGACACGGAGGCATCCAAGAAGGCCTGCTCCTCCAAGGAGGCCGGGAAGTCCGGGTGCGCCAGCGCCAAGAACACGGAAGCAGCCAAGAAGGCCTGTTGCTCCAAGGAGGCCAGGAAGTCCGGGTGCGCCAGCGCCAAGAACACGGAAGCAGCCAAGAAGGCCTGTTGCTCCAAGGAGGCCAGGAAGTCCGGGTGCGCCAGCGCCAAGGACACGGAAGCAGCCAAGAAGGCCTGTCCCTCCAAGGAGGCCAAGGAGGCCGGTTGCGCCAGCGCCAAGGACACGGAGGGGAGCAAGAAGAAGGCCTGCTCCGTGAAGGCAGCAGAACCCAAGGCCAGCGGGTGCTGCCCCGGGCACTAGCAGGCCGTTTTTCAACGGCCTGCCATCCGGGAGAACTGCCCCTGCTTCGCCTCAGTACTCTGGCTTGCCGTGCGTAGCCCCGGAGGTGCGAAGCATGGTCTGAACGGCCCGTGCTTGCATGTTGAGACTCGAAACCGGTCACTTCGTCAACGGCCTGCCAGCCGGACGCAGCGCTTGCGCCGAGAAGCCCTGACCCCGATTCAGAACGAGAACCCGAACACCAGGTGGAATACCGCGCGCGGCTCGTCGTCGCGGCGGTCGAGGTTGAAGCCCAGGTCCACGCCCAGCGCTCCGGCCGGGGTGTGGTAACGCAGTCCCGGACCGGCGCCGTAGCGCAGGTCGTCGAAGTCGAAGTCCCCCTGTCGGGCGAAGACGTTGCCGGCGTCGAAGAAAGCCGCGCCGTGCAGCCCGCGCCAGATCCTGAAGCGCAGCTCGGTCTGGGCGGAAACGAAGAGTTCGCCACCGGTGGGGTCGCCCTCCACGCCGGGGCCCAGCTCGCGCTCGTCGAAGCCGCGCACGGTATCCGCTCCCCCGGCGAAGAATCGCAGCGCGATCGGAATTTCGCGCGTATCTTCCGCCGGGGAGATCAGCCCGCCCTTCAGCGAGGCCGCCAGGGTGACGGCGCTTCCCGCCGGCAGGTAGCCGCTGGCGCTGCCGGTGACCTTGCGGTAAGAGATGTCTCCGAAGAGCCCCTCGTCGGCGGCCTCCGCGCGCGCGATGAGCAGGTAACCCCTGCGGGGCAGGAAGCGCGAGTCGCGCCGGTCGTGGGTCAGCGAGACGAAGGGCGCCGCCAGCCGGAAGCCCTGCTCGTCGCCGGGGGGTACCCCGAGGGCCACGTCGTCGGTGTCGATCCACTCGAATAGCAGCCCGAAGGCCAGTTCGTCGTTGCGCGTGGGCCGGTACAGCAGCGAGGGGCTGGCTCCCAGGTCCCGCAGGCGGAAGCTGAGATCTTCGCGCTCCTCGTAAAAGGCGTGCAGCCCGGCGCGCAGCGGCAGCCCCGGGGAGGGAAACAGGCGTGCCTCCGCGTCCAGACGGTAGCCGCGCTGGCTGGCGCTGGCCGCCAGGCTGAAACTCTCGCCGTTGCCGAAGGCGTTGCGGGTCCCGAGCTCCGCGCCGACCCGCACCCCGTCGAAGGAGCCGTACCCGGCGCGCAGCTTGAACTCGTGGGGCCGGACCTCCTCGACCTCCAGGCGCAGCAGCGCGGAGAGCTCGCCCTCGGCTTCCGGCCCGCCGGCCCCTTCCAGCCGGGCGGGCACGGCGTGCACCCGCCGGAAGAGACCGGTGTCGCCCAGCCGCCGTTCAGCCCGGCGGATCGTCGACTGGGTCAGGAGTTCTCCCGGGCGCAGCCGGGCCACGCGGCGCACGAACTTCTCGCGGACCAGTCGGGCACCGCTGACGTTCGTGCGCCGCAGGCGCAGGCGCGGCCCGGGGCTGACTTCCACGATCAGTTCGCCGTTGCGTTTGGCCTCGTCCAATTGCAGGCGGGCGGTCACCCGCGCGGCCAGCTGCCCGCGCTGGCGGTAGCGGTCGCGCGCGGCAAAGGCGATCCGGTCGGGCACCGAAGCGCGCAGCAGCCCCCCCACGAAGGGCGCCGAGATCTTCTCGAGCTCCGCGAGCTCCTCTTCGCCGACGCCCTTCCAGCTCACCCGTCGAAGCCGGAAGCGCGGGCCCTCGCGCAACGCGTGGGTCACGTCCATCAGCCGGGTCTCCGGGCGGAAGGAGATGTCCGAGGCGCTGACCGCGGCGCGCAGGTAGCCCTCCGCGCGGTAGTGCGCCTCCAGCGACTCGGCCTGGGCCTTGAGCATGCGCGCGGTGAAGGGTGCCTCGCCCAAACCGGGGCGCGAGGCGAAGAGAGCCTTGCGCAGTTCGGCGTCGGAGATCTCCGAGTTGCCCCGGAAGTCGACCGCGCCCAGCCGCACCAGCGGGCCCTCGTGAATCTTGAACCGGGCGGCCTGCTTGTCCTCAGGCAGCGTCCACGTGACCCGCACGAAGTAGTAACCGGCCTCCAGGTAGAAGTGGCGCAGGCGGAAAGCGGCGTCCGAGCAGGCGTGACGGCTCCAGCCCTCCGCGCCCAGGCGCCGCAGGTCCGGGGCCAGCTCCTCGAGCAGCCGCCCGGCGCCGAAGGCCCGGTTGCCCTCGAAGACCGTCTGCGGCGCCTCGCCACTTCCCGGCTTGCCCTGCGCGCCTGCGGGGGAAGGGCGCGGTTTCCCGCCGCCGTGCGGCTCTTGACCCATCCGCGGCCAGCGCAGGCGCAGCTGCAGGTCGGCGCTGAGCCGGCCCTGGTCATCGCGCCGGGTGACCAGCGCGAGATACTTGTTGATGACGTACTCGGCAAACATCACCGTGTCTGGCCCGGGGCGCTGCCATACGCTGCCCTGGCGGCGCTGTTCCGCGCCCCTTGCTAGCGAGAACCTCAGGCGCGAGAGCAGCGAGGGGGCCGGCTCGGCGCGGGGCATGCGGTCGCTGACCAGGCCTCCGAATATCCGCGCGGCCTGGCCCAGCAGCGCCGCGGCCCGGGCGTCGCCGCCCACCGCCCCGGGGGCGCGGCCGTAAACCAGAAGCCCGAGCAGTTCCGCCTGGGGGTAGGGCGGCTCGCTGGTCAAGCGCAGGCGTGGGGCGCCCAGCGGCCCGGAAACGCCGATGAAGACGCGCACCCGGCCGATGGCCCGGAAGCTCTCGAAGTTCACGTGCGGCTCGGCTCCCGGCTTGGAGGGCAGCTGCACCCGCAAGTTACGCACCGGCAGGAAGGTTCCGGGGAAGAGGCGCACCTCGCCGCCCTGCGCGCGGATCTCCCCGCTGAGCGCCGGTGAGGCGACGCTGCCCTGCAGGCGCAGCTTTCCGGCCAGCAGCGCCCCCACCGTGCTGTTCTCCACGCGGACCTCGCCGGGCGCGGTGACCACCAGGTCGAGCTTCAGCCCTTCGAGGCCCTCGATGCCCGGCAGGGCCGTGCCCCCGCCCGCCGCGGAGGGCAGCTGCACGGCCAGCGAGCGGATCACGTCGCCGCGATCGGCCAGGGCGCGGACCTGGTCCTCCCCTCCCCCGCCGCCCACGAACTCGCGGTAGTACTGCAGGGTCTTGACCGCCACGGTCCCGGAGACGCGGACTCCTTCCGCTTCGCCGTCCACGCGCAGTCCCGCGTCCGCGCGCAGCCGCACGGTGCCGTCCGCCGAAGAAACCACCAGGGCGTCCCGCGCAGTAACGCTCCCGGTGACGCGCAGCTTGGCGCCGAAGTCTACCCGCCCCGAGGCCGAGACCGGCCGGTCGCCCATCTCCGCGCGCAGAGACTCGAGCACCAGCCTGCCGGGGGTCAGGCGCGCGACCGCCTCGATGTTCTCCACCGGGGCGAGCGGATCGGGGGGCTGCAGCCGCCCGCCGCTGATCTCCAGCCGTCCCGAGGGCCGCGGGGCGGTCAGCGTGCCGCCCAGGCGCGCGGTGAGCGCCGCCCGCCCGGCGGGCTTCAGCCCGGCGAGTTCCGGCAGGAACTCCGGCAGCAGCTCCTCGAGCTTCTCCACCTCCAGCCGCGCGAAGAGGCTGGCCTCCTCGTCCGGTGCGGACACCTTCGGCAGCGGTTCGAGGTCCAGGCGCAGGGGCAGTTCGCCCCCCAGCCGCAGCCGGCCCCAGGGAGTGGCGACATTCCCGTCGGAGACGCGCAGCACTCCGCGGTCGTAACCGAGTTCGATCGTCGCGGGCGCGGCGCCTCCCGCGCCGCCGGCGGGCAGGAGCTTCAGCTCGCCGCTTCCCTTGATCCTGCCGGCCGGCCCGCGGGCCGCGAACTCCAGCTCCGCGCTGTTCCACAGCCGGGCGGTCAGCTTGCGCAGGACCGGCAGGCCGCCGGACAGCGCCGCGCCGTCGTTCACCCGCGCCGATATCTTCAGACGGCATTCGCCCGGCGGGGTCGGGCGCCCCAGGGGGATGCCGGCCTCTACCCGCGCCGTCGCCAACCGGCCGTCGAGTCCCGCGTCGAGTTCCAGGCGCGCGCCGCTCTCCGCGCCGCCGGCCGGCCAGCGGAGAGTAGCCCTGCATTCCGCGCGCCCCAGTTCGAGCTCGCCGGCCGAGAGCCTCTTCACCTGCAGGTCGAGATCCGCCGAGCCCTCTTCACCGTCGCCGTAGAGCTGCAGCCGCCCGGAGATTCCGCGGGCAAAGAACTTCCCGGCGACCAGGTCCACCTCGCGGACCTGCACCGAGGGCCAGCGCCATGCGCCCCTCAGCAGCTCGACGACCGCGGCGAGGTCCGCGCGCTTCCTTCCCGGCGGTGAAGCGCCGCCCGAACGCAGGACGATCCGGGCGCCCTCCAGCCGCGCGCGGCCCAGGGGGCGCCCCGCGCCGAAGAGCAGCGCGGGCAGCGAGTACTCCAGCGACAGTGACTCGACGTTCAGCGGCTCGGCCAGCGCCGAGCCCTCGTGCGGCCTGATCCTGATCCGCTCGAGACGCAAGTCGCTGAGCAGGGATCCGGACAGCTCGCCGATCTCGACCTCGGCGTCCAGCGCCTCGCAGAGCGCGGACCGCACCTCGCGCCGGACCTTCCCGCCGAAGAGTTCCCAGCGCAGCAGGTAGAGCACCAGCCCGACGACGAAGAGCAGCGCCGCGAGCACCGCGAGGCGGCGCAGGCACCCGCGGCGCCTGCCCCCGCCGGGAGCGTGCGCCGCACCGCCTTTCCGCTGTGCTGACTGGCCCAAGAACCGCCTCCCGGGAACTGACCGGCTTCGCTTTCGCAGTCGGCGAGAGCGCTCTCCCAAGTCTACTCGAAGTTGACGGTTCCGGCACGGCAGCGATTCACGGCAACGCCCGAAACCTCAAGCGGGAACTCCGTGCTGGAGTCTTTTACGCCCTTGCTTGCACGAGTCAGCAGAATTGCCGCGCGCATTCTGGGGAAGTGTCGGGGAAGTCAAGTCTTGGGAGCCAAGTCCTTCTCCATGGTCAGTGCAGCTGGACCGTCTTGGCCGGTGACGCGATAGCCCAGCTTCTCGTAGAGCCTCGCCGCCCGGCTCTCGCGAAAGACCGCCAGCCCCGCGCGGCTCGCTCCTGACGCCGCGGCCTCCGACTCGAAACAGGCTACCAGCCAGGTGCCCAGTCCCAGGCCGCGGTGTTCGGGCAGGACAATGACTGCGAGCAGCACGGCTACGGCATCCTCATCCTGTTCCCAGTAGTAGAGACCGACGGTCGTTCCATTCGCCAAGAGCACTCGGGCCCTCGACAGATTATCGCGTATCAGAACCTCGATTCTCTTCTCATCCCACTCGCCGGGATAGTATTGTTCGACCTGGGACTTCATGCACCGGCTTTCGACGCCGAAAATTGCGGCGACGTCGCCTTCGTCGGCTTCGCGCAGCACGTAGCCGTCGACCGGGCATTCGGGCAGGTTGGTCTTTCTGAGAGGGACCTGGCTCATAGTGCGGCACCCTTTCCGACCGCGATTCTACTTCCGCGCCCTCCCGGGGCCAAGGGGAAGGGGACTCCCGCTTGGCGGGCGGCAGGGCTATCGCACCTGGCGCGCGCCGTTCGCTGGACTTCGCAACCGCAGTTCCGGGGGGTCGACGATTCGCAGTCAACCCCATCCAATTAAGGCAGGTGCTTCCGGACCGCGCGGCGGGGCGCGTCCGTGGCGCGACGGCAATCAAAGGTCTGCGGAGACCGGAGCGCTGGCGCGTCGGTTGCGGGCGGCCGTGCCCTGGCGCGGGAGCCCCGCAAGACCTGGAAGAGGATTCCCCTCATATCAGAAGATGGGAGGGGAACCCTCTGACACTGTCAACTCGCCGCCAGCCCCCGCCAGAATGCTCATCGGCCCGCAGTCAGAATGCTGTTGAGTCAAATGCGATAGCCCTGTGGCGGGCGGTTACCCGTCTTTACTTGTGGAATGCCCCGGCTAGAATGTGCTGAACCGAGGGGAGATCCGGCTGGAAGATGACCCGCAGGCTCGAGTTCGAAATGGTCGAGGACCGCATGGCTGAGGTCCTCAGCTCCAAGTCGCCGGAGCAGCGCCTGGCCATCGGTTTCGGTCTATGGCGCTCGGCGCGGGTGATGCTGGGGGCCATGCTGCGCTCGGCTCATCCCGACTGGGACGAGGCGCGCCTGAAGACCGAGGTGGCCCGGAGGATGTCGCATGGAGCAGTATGAGCTCCTGAGCCTCCTGGCCGACTGCTTCCAGGCACTGGGCGTGCGGTATTTCGTCACCGGCTCGGTCGCGTCGATGGCCTACGGCGAGCCCAGGCTGACCAATGACATAGACATCGTCGCGGACCTCGGCGCCGAACACGTACCGCAGATGGCACGGCACTTCCCGGCTCCCGAGTTCTACTTCGACGAGGAAATGGCCGGGCGGGCTGTCAAGCGCCGGCACCAGTTCAACGTGATACATCCATCCTCGGGCTTGAAGGCAGACATCATCGTCGCCAAGGCGGACGAGTTCGACGAGAGCCGCTTCGCCCGCGCGCGGCGCATGGCGCACGCCGAGGGGCGGGAGGCGATGTTCTCCTCCCCCGAGGACGTTATCGTTAAGAAGCTTGTCTTCCATGCCGAGGGCGGGTCGGACAAGCACCTGCGCGACATCGCCGGCATGCTCCAGGTCTCACCGGAGCTGATCGACCTCGATCACGTCGCCCGCTGGGCCGAAGAACTGGGCGTGCGCGAGACCTGGGACGCGGTCCTGGAGCGGACCGGCAGGCGCCGGCCGGGCCCCACCGGCACCGCGGAAGACTGAAGGGCCGCGCCGGGCTGGGCAAGCGTCAGAGGCGGAGCCCAGAGGTTTCACAGCGATTTGCAGGCGACGGCGGGGCCTGAAGCTCCAGGATAGCCGCTACCAGAGCCTCTTGGCCGCAAAGGCCTTTCCTGAGTGAGACTTCATGTACTTCTCGAAATCGAAAGCCCGGCTACGACTGCTGAACGCCACGTAGGTAACGAGTTGCCAGGGACGGTACTTGGATGTATGGCGGCAGCTGCCGGAATTGTGTGACTTCAGCCGTCTCTCCCAGACGGCGGTTACACCAACATAGGTCTGTTCGGGATGCGAAGAACTGCGCAGCAGGCATACGTAGTACATAAGTCAGAAACCCGCACTATATGAAATAAGATGCCCGTGCTTCGCTCTCCGAGCTACGCAGGGCACCATGCTTCGCCTTGGTGCTATGGCTTGCCGTGCGTAGCCCCGGAGGGGCGACCGAAGTAACGCCCATGCTTCGCTCTTCGAGCTTCGCAGGGCACCATGCTTCGCCTTGGCACTCTGGCTTGCCGTGCGTAGCCCCGGAGGGGCGAAGCATGGTGGAGATGAAGGGATTCGAACAAGGGGGTTGCGGCAAGCCATTGTCAGGATACGAGATATGTCGCGAATCGGCTGAGAGACGCGGTTCACGGCTTTCCTGCGTTTTTCTCCAGTTTGCCCTGTTTTGATGTAGTTTCGCTTTGAGTGGGCACTATATGGACACCGACCGGATGGCGTGTGCCTCATGACCAGCGTCGGATATTGCGACTGCTTACGACTCGCCGAGGCGCAACGCGCTTGTTCTTCATAAGTCCACCAAGCGATGTGCTGCCCGGCCATGTGGCCTCCCTCTCAGCGAGTCCTTGAGTGCCCGAACGGGCTTGACGACGCAGTACTTCTGCGTGGGGCGCAAGGCAGAATCAATCTAGCTACTGTCGCGCTTCGATACGCACTTGCCGGGTCGTCGCGAGAGGGAAGCCTTCCGGCCTCCGGGGGCTTTGCCACACGCGCATTCCTCAGCGCTAGATGGATTACCCTTCGTGCTTCTAGGGGTTCCTCCGTAGCCGCTGGTCGCAGGGAAAGCGCAAAGAAAGACTACAGACCAACGTCCTCGCTCGGACATGTGTGACTTGAGACATGTCCAACGCCATCGAGCATCGTGCCCAGAAGTTGCCCGCTCTCCCGCCGATGAACTGTGGAGTCTACTGGGACTCTCGCCCCCCCCGAAGGCAAGTCTCGCAGCGCTGTCTAGCTACTCATAAGGGGCTGTACTGCAATAAGATACGATAACGGGCCGTGGCGGTTCGCCAAGTGGGATGGTTTGCCCATTGACAAATGTCTCCACATAGAGTACCTAGGTACTGGGTTGTGACAAGGCATCGGAGTCTGCTCATGAGGGACGGACACGAAAGACCAGCGGAAAGGGCGGTCCGGAACCTGCTGGAGGACGCCGGTATCCGTTTCATGCTAGTCCCCCCTGTGGCGACTGACTCAAGAAGCAGGGATTTCGAGGTCCAACTCCCTGAGTTGGGTTTGACGGTCCTTTTCGACTATCATCCCGCACTGGCCCCGGCGCAGGTCCAGTCGATTCGCCAAGGTCTGGAGACATTGGCCGGTCCCCAGAAAGAACTGGGGATCATTGTGCAACGTTTGAGTAGAACCTTGCTTGATGCCTGCAAGCAGGAGAGTATCGCCGTCTGCGACTTGCACGGAAATGCATGGCTCCGGTTACCGAGTGTCTACATCGAACGCTGGCGGCCCACACCAAGAGAGAACAGGACCTCGTCGGGCACGGTGTTCACCGCGAAGGCTTCAAGAATCGCACGAGCCTTTCTCGCGCGCTATCCTGGCGACTGGACCCAGTCCAAACTCGCTCGCGATACGGGCGTAAGCAAGGGCTATGTTAGCACTGTGGTCTCGCGCATGCTCAACCAAGGCTACGTGTCGAACCGCCTAGACCTTCTGTATCTGGAGGAGCCCGACCGTCTACTTGAGGATTGGCTGGCGCACTATAGGTTCGATAGGCACAAGAGGATGTCGTACGCCGTTAGTATCAGCAGCTATGAAGAAGGCATACGAAAGATCCACGCGCAACTCCGTAGTGAGGGCATTCGTTTCGCTTTCACCGGTTGGACGGGTGCCTACCTGCGCGCCGCATACGGGGTCCCTCCATCCGTCATGGCTTACGTCGACGACTTCCCCGAGCAGTCAGGAACGCTTTTCCCCGTGGCAAGGGACGGTACCCTTGTCCTGGTGCAGCCTCACGATGGAGGGGTCTTCCAGTTCACGAACGATAGTGAGTTTGGCAGCGTCGTGTCGGATGCGCAGCTCTACTTGGACTTGTGTCGTATGCCGGGCCGCGCCAATGAGCAGGCGGACGCCCTCCGCAATAGAAGGTTGGACTTCGGGAGGAGATCATGATGGGCTCCAAACCGCAGGTTATCTCTGGGTATTCCTGCGGGCAAACCGAGCTTGCGGAAAGGGTTCTGTTGGACGTCTGGTCACGCCTTGGGGTATTTCACTCCCATCTTGTTCTCGTGGGGGGGCTCGCACCACGCTACTTGGTGCCGCAGGCGGAATGCGAGGGGAAGGGGATCTCCCGGCATTGCGGGACAATGGACGTGGATCTGGCTGTCAGCCTAGCGGTGGCGGACCTGAGGACGTATGCCAGCATAAGGAAAACGTTGATCGGCTCCCTTGGTTTTCAGCCCGGCCAGAATCGGTTAGGCAACGAACAGCGGCATTCTTTCAGGAAAGAGGTCGGTGACGCTGTAGTCATTCTGGACTTCCTGACCACAGCGTACGATGGCCCTGTTGAGAGAGTGAGGGCGGTTGAAGATAGCCTGAGTGCCATTCAAGTGGAAGGGCTCGGTCTTGCGCTGCGGGCGCCCCTTGAGATTGCTGTTCAAGGCGAATTGCTCGAAGACGGGTGGGTGGAGACTGAGCTGCGGGTGTGTCGCCTGATACCCTTTGTCGTCCTCAAGGCGTTGGCTCTGAAACAGCGAGGAGAACGCAAGGACGCTTACGACTTGGTCTATGTAATCCGCTACGCTGCTGGTGGGCCGGCTGGGGTGGCGGGCCAGCTTGAGGAAGAGGAGCGAAGATCCGACGCTTTTCAGCACGCCAAGGAAGTGTTGCGCGAGAAATTCCAGTCACCTGCCCATGACGGACCGGTCAAGTGTCAACGCTTTCAGGGGGCAACCGGTCCGGAGGAGGCAAACCAAGCGTTCGCTGCCGTCCAGGAGTTCTTGGGCGCTCTCAGGTAAGGGCGCTCTGCCGGTTCGACGTCAGGCCGCCCAACCCGGACGCGATTTGCGACTTGGCTGAGCAGGGGAGCATCGTTCTCAGGGTGGTCTCTGTGGAGCCAATATGGAGATGGAGCAGCGGATCACATCCGAACTCGTCGTCGCATATGGGCTGTGCCCGAGGAAGGCACTCTTCCTGCTCGGCGAGAGGAACTTCCGAGATGTAGGCTTCCTCCCGCTCTCTGTTCTTGCGCCAGCTTGGTGGTGAATGACCGACTACCTGTATCGCCTTCGGGCAACACAAGGACTGGATCTCCGTTTCCATCGAACAATGAGGGCTGTTCGCAGATGCAGCCGACATCCAAGGACAAGACCGCCCTGTGAGCGTGGCCGCCATCCGGCTTGTTCGCGGATCGCACTTTGACCAAGCTACTCGGGCATGCCCAGCTGACGCCGGGCCCATGCGGCGAAGTTGTCTGGCTCCGGCGCGTACGCTTCCCTTTCCTCCATGTCCCGCAGTAGCGCCTCCAGTTCGGGCCGCAAGCGCTCGTCGCCGGCGGCCTGCCGGGGAGTCTTGCCGTTCAGCGGCGGAACCGGTCGGTCCAGCCAAGCCTTGCGCTCCCTGAGGGCGATCTCGCGCTCAAGCTCTCTCAATTCGGCTGGGCGCGTGTCACGCTGCCCCTTCCCCCGTGACTTGCCCCGATCCCTCCAGAGCTTCTCTACGAGATCGGGAGCCTGCTTCTCCACCCCAACCAGACTGACCAGCGATCCCAACTCCTTCTCCAGCGCGGCGCGCACGTAGTCCAGGCGCTCGGTGGAGTTGGCCAGCACCTCCAGCCGCTTCGCGTCCAACAGGACTGTGGCCAGGTCCTCGCGCCGTCCGTCGAAAACCCCCGAACCTTCCGCGGGACCCTCTGCGATTCCAAGGGGGCCTGCATCGAAGGAGCCCATGACCAGCACGTGCCGGTCGTGCTTCTTGCCCGGCAGCGGACGCTCGAAGGGCAGCTTGCCCTTTCGCGGCCAGCCGAAGGAATCGCCCTTGACCTTGTTGCCCTCGCCCGGGCCGCGGTACTCCAGCTTTGCGGAAAGCTCCAGCTTCTCCATGACCGCGCGGCGGTCGGAAACGGCATAGATCGCGTACCCGTGGGCGGCCGGCTCGCCGGTGCTCGTGCGCACGTCGGGGGGCGTATCGAGCATTCTGTCGAGCTCCCGCTCGACCTCGGCCGACTGCTGGCTGAAGAACCGGGGCCAGGACGGGTCGGCTCCCGCACCGGCGGACCAGCGCTCGTACTCGCGCCGCAGCCAGACTTCGAACCTCGTGCGCAGATGACGGTGGACCATGGAGGCCACGCCACCCATCTCCCAGCGGTCCCCGCAGGGAAAGACGGCAGTGAGAAACATGCTCCCGGGCCGCGCGGAGCTCGAAAGCGAAACGTCGAAGATCCGGTAGGTGCCTCCATCCATCCGGTCGCGGAGCGTTGTGATACAGGCGTCGCGGTCTATGCTCTCCACCTCGAACCAGCCGCGGTGGCGCCTGGTCAGCCAGGCCTCCAGCTGAGCGCGCTGAATGGCGGGCAGATACCGGGATTCCGCCTCGGCGAAGCGTTCCAGCAGGGTAGGGCCCTTCCCGCCGTCGGGCCGCCAGTCGTGGATCAGGTACTCCGCGAAAAGCATGCCTGCGTCTTCTTTGTCGGTCAGCAGCCCCACGCCGTCGCAGCGGTGCCCCTGCCAGCGGCCCGCCGCCTCGTTGATCTCCCCGGGCGCGAGCAGGCGCTCGAGCGCCTGCATGACCCTCTTGGTCAGGCGGTGGGCGGCGCGGCGAAGGGTGTCATCGGCAGGTGGCTGCGGGGCAGGCGGCGCCTGGCGGCCCGCCGGCTCGCTCCTCTGCATGCAGCAGCGTTTGTACTTTTTCCCGCTTCCGCAGGGGCAGGGCGCGTTGCGCGGCACTCGCCCGGAAGACGCAAGTCCATCAGCGCACATGTCGCTTCCCCTCGAGCGCAAGGGAATCGTTGCCGGCCGGCATAGACCGGCAAGCCTCAGAAGATCGCATCCATAGCCTCGTCGGCGAATGGCCCATCGAGCCTGTCCATCTCCAGACCCGCTTCATTGGCCTCGCGCTGGTTGGCGAAGCCCATGCGGATGTTGTCCTGGATCATGCGGATCGAGTCCTTGGCCAGCTCCAGGACGTAGGGTACCTCGTGGAAAGGAACGGCTTCCTTCTCCATGGCCCACCAGGTCCGCGCACCGATGCGGTTCTGCCGCTGCTTGGCCCTGCCGCCCAGGGATTCCACCTCCAGGTTGACGGCCATGCGCTGCAGCAGATTCTCCCGGTCTTCGGTGTCGGCGATGGCCTGCGCGAAGCTCGCGAGCAGCTTCTTCGTAATCCTCCCGCCCTTCTTCGGTCCCTTCTCTCGAACGAATTCGTAGGCGGCATCGGAGGTGAAGTCGAGTTTCCCCAGTGACAGGTGCTTGGCCAGCCGCTTGGAGTCCTCCACCAGCTCGGCCCGGGGCGCGAGGGCCTCGAGCATGTAGGCGCCGAGATTGGACCTGCGCTTCCTGACCGGGATCGGGTCCATGCCGAGGTAAGGGCGGTAGACCAGAAGACTTCCCGGGACCTTCATCTCCAGATCTGCCTGGAGCTGCAGGGCGTCGCCGAAGATCTCGCGCGCCAGATCCACCGGGCAGGGGGCGAAGGGGATGTCCCGGGCCTGGTGCTTGAGCATGTCAGCCACATCGTCGCCGGAGGCGAACGCGCACCAGATGTCGAGGATCCCGAGCCAGTCGTTGACTATGAAACTGAAGGCGTCCATGGCGCCCTCGGGAGTGCGGTAGAAGAGCGTGACGCTTCTGGAGCCCGCACCGTCCACGCCGCTCACCAGTCCGTGCGAGAAATCGCACAGCAGGTGATGGACCGGCTCTATCCCGCCGGCCGTCAGGTCCTCGGCCAGTTGCCGGGCGCGGGCGCCGATCTCCCCCGCGTGGCGCCACTGGCCCAGCTCGCGAAGATACCACGCCGCACGCGTCGAGCGCGTTTCCGCGGCCGTCTCCAGGGCTCCCAGGGCCGGAGTCAGGGCCTTCTCGTATTCTTGGGCGAAGGCTGCCGTGCAGCACAGCATGGCCGAGGCCGCGTCGGGGTTCTCGGCGCTCAGGTGGCTTCCCAGGGCGAAGGCCATCTCCAGCGAGGCCTCACCGGGCTCCGGGTCTTCCTCGCCGGGGCGATGCACCTGCATGACGTCGAGCGACATCGCCAGGCTGCTGGGCTGCGCCGAGGTCGTCGTCGCCAGTTCTCCTGACTTCTTCGCCGCGATCCCCTCGAAATCCTTGAAGAACTGCGTCAGCCCCCTGGGATCATCCTCGCCCGAGAGCGCCGCGTACATGGGCAGGATTTCCCACTTGCGGCTGTCCGGCAGGCGCGGATCCTGGATGGCTCCCAGCAGCGCCGGTACGGCGGCTCTTGATATCTCCGCGGCCGTCGCTTCTTCGACCGCCGACTCCTGGGACGCCGTGTAGAGCAGGATGTTCGCACAGTGGGCCACGTCGGGGTCGAGATCGTAGGCTGCCAGCCACGCGACCTCCTTTCCCGCGCTCTTGAACGACCGGCATGCCTCGTAGAGGGTGAGCACCGGGGGGACGTCTTCCTCCCGCGCCTCGATGAGCAGCGCGCGGATGCCCTCCCGCGGCCCGATCTCCTTGCGCTTTCCGTCGGCTTTCCTCTTCCTGGCCATTTGTCCTCGCTTTCGTTGCGGGCATCCTACGGCCCCGTGCATTCACTCGCAAGGCCCGCCAATGCGGCAACTCAGAAAGGTCCCGCGGGGGTCCTGCCCGCCTCGGCGACAAGGCGTTCGGCCAGGGTGGTGACCCGGCGCCTGGCCTGGAACTTCTTCACGGCGATGGCCACCGCCTTGCGCGTGCCCACCAGGACCACCAGCTTCCGGCCCCTGGTCACCGCGGTGTAGAGCAGGTTGCGCTGCAGCAGCACGTAGTGCTGGGTGTGCACCGGGACCACCACGCAGGGGTACTCGCTCCCCTGACTCTTGTGAACGGTCACGGCGTAAGACAGGGAGAGTTCGTCCATCTCGCCGAAGTTGTACTTCACCGCGCGGCCGTCATACATGACCGAGAGCTCCTGCTCGACGTGGTCGATGCCGATCACCCGGCCGATGTCGCCGTTGAAGACGTCCTTCTCGTAATCGTTCACCATCTGCATGACCTTGTCGCCGACCCGGAAGACCCAGCCGTATTTCTGCACCTCCTCGCCCGAAGGGTTGAGCACCTTCTGAAGAAGCACGTTCAGGCTGCGTGCGCCCAACTCGCCCCGCTGCATGGGGGTAAGCACCTGAACGTCGTCCAGGGGGTCCAGGCCGAAGCGCTCCGGTATCCGCTCCCTCACCAGGCGCAGGACCATCTGCGCGGCCTGCTCGGGCTCCTCACAGGCCGCGAAGTAGAAGTCGTCATTCTCCTGGCCCTTCCGCTGCCAACGGGGCATGCGCCCGCTGTTGATGAGGTGGGCGTTGGAGATGATCCGGCTCTCGGCCGCCTGGCGGAAGACCTCCGTCAGGCGGGCCACCGGCAGGATCTCGCTCTCGATGATGTCGCGCAGCACGCAACCCGGACCTACAGAAGGCAGTTGGTCCACATCTCCGACGAGGATCAGCGCGGCGCCGGGAGGAATCGCCCTGACCAACTGGTGCGCCAGGACCAGGTCGATCATGCTGGTCTCGTCGACCACGAAAACGTCGCCATCTAACGTGTTGTCCGCATCCCGCGTGAATCTCCCCGTCTTGGGGCTGAACTCCAGCAACCGGTGGATGGTCTTGGCCTCCATGCCCGCCGCCTCGCTCAAGCGCTTGGCCGCCCTGCCGGTCGGGGCAGAGAGCCGCACCTTGAGCTTCTTGGCCCGCAGGACCTTGACGATGGCGTCCACCAGCGTGGTCTTGCCCACACCGGGACCGCCGGTGATGACTATCACCTTGCTGTTGACCGCCAGTTGCAGCGCTTGGCGCTGCGCGGGCGCCAATTCAATACTCAGCTTGTCCTCTACCCACTTCACGGCCTTAGGCAGATGCACGGCGGGACACGGGTGCTGGCCCTTGAGCAATGCTACGAGGTTGCGCGCCAAGGCCCGCTCGGCGGCCTCGAGGGAGGCAAGGTACACCAGCGCCGAGCCGTCA
>Ga0272441_10000519_pt1 | contig 87703 bp, 81 predicted proteins | sample SSMProp6N_FD_193582 | JGI IMG/M metagenome (GOLD analysis project Ga0272441, IMG submission 193582) | Marine sediment archaeal communities from Little Sippewissett salt marsh, Falmouth, MA, United States - SSM-Prop-6N | ecosystem: Environmental > Aquatic > Marine > Wetlands > Sediment ... | reverse complement strand
TATATGGACTTCTTTTTACCTTGCTTGAATTATATCAATGAAATGATCAAATGGCCTTATCATACCGCTGAAAAGTGGCTCGCTTTTATCCCGCTGTTTCTGGCTTGGAATTATATCGGTGATGACATTAAATAAAAAAGGTTTCCTGGTAAGCTTCGGCATTGTCTTCGGATCTCAGGCAAGTGGAAGGGCTGATACATGGAGCGATATAGAGGATAGGGTCTGGTCTTGATTTTTGAATTTCTCGGCAAAGATGTCCTTTTTTTTGTTTTGAAAAGATATTCTCACTGCAGGGAATGCAGAGTGCTATTTTTCACCAATCGGGAGACCGCGATTGGTGAAAAGAACATACCTACATTAGATGAATAATGAAAAAAGTAGGCTTTTGCAATCAACTCAGTTATGATAAATGATATATACTATGGTAGATGTTGTTAAACAAATCTCTTTTTGGAGAAGAAGTGCTCAGGAAGATTGGTTGGTTGCCTGTCAACTTATAGAGAATGGACACACGCGTCATGGTCTTTTTTTTGTACATCTATCCCTTGAAAAAGTACTGAAGGCATTTATATGCAAACGTATAAATGATATAGCGCCTCGAAGTCACAATCTAACCAGATTGTCAGAGCTGTCAGGATTATCAATTAATTCCCAACAGATCGATCTTTTTGCAGATATGAATGCCTTTAATATTGAAGGTCGATATCCTGATATGCAAACGACTCAACTGACAAAGATTGAAGCAGAAGCTTATATGCTTCGTGCCAAGGAGTTGTACGAATGGTTGATGAATCAGTTCTAAGAGGTGTGAAAAAATATCTCCGAGCATTAAATAAAAAAGGTTTCCTGGTAAGTTTCGGCATAGTGTTCGGATCTCAGGCAAAGGGAAGAGCTGATACATGGAGCGATATAGATCTTCTTGTAATCTCTCCGAGATTCGATGGGGTTCATGAACATAATGATATAAACATTCTCTGGAGAACTGCTGCTAGAACAGATAACCGCATAGAACCTATACCATGCGGTGAAAGGCAGTGGAAAGAAGATGATTCAAGTGCAATTATAGAAATAGCCCGCCGTGAAGGAGAGGCCATTACCTTATAGGTATAGAAATATTTGGCCTCTGGTCTTGATTTTTGCAGGATCGACAGGGACGTTGTTGACAAGCTAAACCAATAATCTATCGTTCTGTTTCTTGGAGATATTTAGAGACAGCAGTCGTCCTTGTTCCAATAATTATTCCCTGCAGTCGTAGAGAAAAACATGGGTGGCTATCACCACACATTTCTAATAGGATATTGAGCAATAAGATCATCCGGGGACAATATAACCATACCATCTATAATTGCCTGGCATATCAACATCCTGTCAAAGGGGTCTTTGTGGTAATCTGGAAGCTTTGGTAGATGAAGTGTAGCTTCTTCAGACAATGGCATGGTATGAATTCCATGCTTTTCCCTGATCATGGGAATATATCTGATTGGATCATCAGGGAGCGATAACTTGCCTAGCGCATACTTTATTGATATTTCCCAGGTAGATACCACACTCAAATATACATCATTATCATGATCTACAAAGATATCTCTCGCCTTGGCTGAAAGCATACTGTCATCGGAGACAATCCAAAGGAATGTGCATAACTCAAATAGCAGTCCCACCTTTTCTCGCCATAAAAAGCTGAGATAATATCATGAGGAAGGGGTTCTAAAAACTCGGGACCTACCTTGAAATCCCCCTTGGCAAATCTATCAAGATATTGGGAAAGGTGTGTCTTTGCCTCCCTTTGGATACATGTTTCCCTCCCGAATCTTCTTTGATATTGCCGAAAATAACTTCAATTCGGTAAGATAGCTGATAGATGACCCGGATTGCACTATTATGAAATCATTAACCTTTTAACTTATTATACTATTTTAAGTGTGAATCTATCATGTCTAGAGGGAGCGCAGTTACATCCTTAGCCAGGGGATATATGTCCTTGCCTGGATATACAACGTAACCCCTCTTGCACGATAAATCATTATAAGCATTCCAAAATCCTCTTGATACTGACGGACTAAGAGAATACTTAATCTCTACAGCTACAGGTTTGTTCCTGCTATCGAATAACAAAAGGTCAATTTCTGCACCTGCGTTGGTCCTGTAAAAATACAGATCTTTTTGTTGGCGCCAAAAAGATGCGATTTGTTCTATAATAAAGCCCTCCCAGGAGGCGCCGATACAAGGATGACCCTGCAGCTCATCATATGTTCTGATGCGTAATAGTGCATGGTTTAATCCGGAATCACGTATGTATACCTTCGGAGATTTGATCAGACGCTTCTTGGTGTTTGTATAGTACGGTTGGAGCTGTCTTACCACAAAGGTTTCTTCTAGGATATCCAGGTAGCGACGGACCGTGGGGGCGGAAACACCCAGGCTGCCAGCTATCTTGCTGGCATTCCACAGTTGGCCATGAGAGTGCGCCAACATGGTCCAGAATCGTCGTAGTTGAACGGAGGGAATGCGGATATCCAATTGTGGTATGTCCATCTCGAGGTATGTTCTTATATAGGACTCTCTCCATATGTAACTTTCATCATTGCTTTCTGCGAGATAACTATCCGGATAACCGCCACGAAGAAGCAGTTCCTGATAACCTTTTTCTGCTGTCTCTAACAGACTCAAGGGTGGAAGCTCATGATAAATAATACGGCCTGCAAGGCTTTCGGATGAATTCCGTATCATATCCGGCGAAGCAGACCCGAGTATGAGAAAACGACCGGCAGCCCTGTTTTGATCCACCAATGCCCTAATGAGAGGAAATAAAGAAGGCATTCGCTGGATTTCATCTATAATGACTAGTGTTCTTTGATGTTGCCGTAAATACAGCTCTGCATCATGAAGCTTGTTGATATCTGACGGCAATTCCAGATCGAGATATATTGCATCCGGCCTTATAGATTCTTTAACAGCCTTTGCTAGCGTGGTTTTGCCAACCTGACGGGATCCCAATATGCCCACAACAGGATATTTACTCAGTGAATTTTCTATAACTTCTTGCATTGCACGCTTGATCATACTTGTATATTAAAATACCAGCTTGCAAATTGCAAGGTTAAAAGAGGCCGAGCATGCTGTTTCCTGCCGAGTATATAGGGTCTGGTCTTGATCTTTGAATTGAACGGACGTTCAGTTACCAAGCATTGTTGGTCTTCCATTTCCTCTGACATCCATTGAATATCCTTATTTATAAGCATCTCCTCTTGGAATGATGGCATATACATAAATCATCAGGGTGATGAAACGGATCATTTGATTGCTCCAACTGCATTAAATCCTCCCTCAATACGGTCATGTCATTGTGGAAATTGGGGTCGTAAGATAGGGTTGCAAAAGGTCTCGCTAATGCTAAACATACTTATGTATACAATTGCCTCATTCTATTAATTCAACATCTATATTAAAAATCTCTGCCGACTTGGCAAGACCTTCAACTGCCGTAACTAATGTTAGGCCCAATGATGAAGCGATGGCTAAATGTATGGCATCGAGGCTTCTAAGAGGTGAAGAGAATTGACCAATCCAGTCTCTGGCCAATGTATAGTGGTGTGATTCAATGGAAGGCCTTGTATATAAATGATCATCCAGATGTGATAGGAATTTGGATACAACCCTGCTTCCATCCTTAGGATCCATGTTTCCCTCCCGAATCTTCCTTGATATTGCCGAAAACAGCTCCAATTCGGTCAATATACTTATGGCCGGCCTGGATTGAACGGTTATGAAATCATCAACCTTTTCACTTAACGGCTCAGGACAGTAGTATGCCACAATAATACTGGTATCGATGTAAAACATTAATAACGCTCCTCGTCTCTTGCCTGGATAACCAGACTACTCATTGACCTACCCCTTACATCAATAGACGATCGAAATCCCTTTAGGCTCGGTAATGGCTTGCCTTCACCACATGGCGGCACAAGACGGGCTACTTCCTTGCCATGACGCAAAATAATCACCTCGCATCCATCTTCGACCTGATCAAGAAGTGAACTCAACTTACTTCTTGCATCCTTAACGTTTACCTCCATTTGGATCCTCCATGCTTTATTTGTGTGTACACTCTTAATGTACGCTCTATTTTTAAAAAGATCAACGTATTCCCATTGTATTTATCTTTAGTGTCCACGATCAACTATTTATTATTATTTTGTATAACCCTTATATTCTTAATGGCATCCCTATTGTCGGGATCTATCCTGAGGACCGCTCTGAAACTCTTTTCGGCCTTGTCATACGCACCTTTTCCATAGAGTATAATCCCTTTATTCATGCGGGCGTTTATATGATCGGGCCTGTATTGAATGGCCTTTTCAAATAATACGAGGGCCTCATCGGTCCTGCCCTGTATCTGGTATAAGACGCCGAGATTGAAACACGCATCGGCATAAGAGGGTCTTATACGTACGGCCTCTTTGAAGTGGAATTCTGCCTTTTTGTATCTGGCCTTTCTGGTAAGGACCGTGCCGAGGTTGTTGTGCGCATTGGCATTTGATGGCTCGATCTCTAAGGCCTGTATATAATGGCCTATGGCATCATCCAGCCTGCCTAGGGCTGTCAGTGAGGCCCCGAGGTTGTTGTGTGCATCCGCATTCTTGTTGTCTATGGCAAGGGCCTTAATAAAATACACGGCGGCTTCATCGTGCCTCCTGTCTTGTGCCAGTACCAGCCCCAGGTTGTACCAGGGCCTGAGCTTACCCGGAGATTTCATGGCGCAGTCTCTCCATAGGCTGATATCGCTCGTCCATGTATCATTCCTCTGGTATGTCCAGACCGAAAACAAGGCGATTAAAAGGCATGCAGCGCATATGGGTATTATCTTCGGCCTCAGGGCCTTCCACAAAAGATATATCGCCATAAGGGACACAAACATCGAGGGGAGATAGGTGCGGTGCTCGTAGACCAGTTCGAGCCCTATTATGGATGACTCGATAACAAGATTACCCATGAACCAGCAGATGGCAAAGGAGATTATACGCTGTTTTTTCGCTGTTACTACCGCAAAAACCGTAAGGGCTATGAGGATCATCAGTGAAAGCAGCGTCGTTACAGGGTCAATCAACGAGGTCGATACGGCCATATCATAGTCGAGGTTGAGCCTGGAAGGGAGAGGCAGGGCCATAAGCCCTATGTACAGTATAACCACCCTGAACTCGGTGAGCACCCTCTGTAAGGGTGTAAACTGCCTTGTCGTGTATCCATCGAGTATACCCTCTATAGGATTGATCCCCAGAAACATTATCGCTGTTGCAAGGCAAATGGTGATGATGGCCGCGATATAAGGCACACGCCTTTTGATCCAGACCATGTCCAGGTCCTGGAGAAAATACCATTCATAAAGGAATATGAATATAGGAAGCGTTATCGCGATTTCTTTGCTAGTTATTGCAAGAAGACCGCTTAATCCGCACAAGAGATACAACCCATAGACCTTTAATTTGCCGTGAGAGGCTCTGGCCTGTACATATGCGAGCATTGAACCGACATAAAACATGGCGGCCATGGCATTCATTCTCTGCACGATATAGGTCACGGACTGTGTGCTGAGAGGGTGTACCATCCAAAGCGTCGCTGCAAGACCAGCGATTATATATGCATCCGTATCTTTTCTGCCCGATGAATCGTTATCGATATTAGATGAGAGCAGTATTGTCGATTTGAACAGAAAAAAGATGAGGATGCCTGTAATCAGATGTATCAGGATATTGACCATATGATAAACCTTGGTGTCATATCCGTGGATATAGTAGTTGATAGCGAAACTGATATAGGCGGCAGGACGGTTTTGGCACCTGTTACCCGATACGGCCTTGATTAGGCCTGCAGGGGTAAGGGTCTCGATCCTGATATTTTTGTTTTCCCTGATGTTTTTAATATCGTCAAAGACAAAAGGCGCATCCAGTATGTTCGAATAGATAAAACACACTAAAATGCACGCAAGTATCGCAAAGGCGATATTGAATATTCTGGGCCGCAACGTATGGTTCATCAGAGCATGGGCAGGTACCTGTCTATCTCGTACTTGCTCACGTGTGTCCTGAACTGATCCCACTCCCTCTTCTTGTTTTCTATGAATTTATTATAGATATGGTCCCCGAGGGTCTCTCTTACGAGATCGCTCTTTGAGACCTCCTGGATGGCCTCGAACAGGTTTCCGGGTAGCGAAGTAATTCCGGCGTTTTCCCTGGCCTTTTCATTCATCTCATAGAGGTCTTCTTCTATGGGCTCGGGCAGGTCGTATTTCATCTCTATGCCCTTGAGGCCTGCTGCTATCTGCACCGCGAAGGCAAGGTAAGGGTTGCACGCCGGGTCGGGTGCCCTGAACTCCATCCTGGTGGCCTTTGCCTTGCCCGGTTTGTACATCGGCACCCTTACCATGGTAGACCGGTTCTTTCTTGCCCAGGCAACATATACAGGTGCCTCATAGCCGGGAACCAGGCGCTTGTATGAATTTACCCACTGGTTTGTAACGGCTACGATCTCTCTGGCATGCCTCAATATACCTGCGATATAATGCTTGCCGATCTCAGAAAGATGGTATTTATCGCCGGAGTCAAAAAAGGCGTTCTCTCCTGACTTGAACATGGACTGGTGTACGTGCATGCCGCTTCCGTTTTCAGCTCCCAGCGGCTTCGGCATGAATGTGGCGTAAACGCCGTGCTGGCGGGCGATCTCCTTGACGGTTGTCCTGTATGTCATCACCGTATCCGCCATTACTAGCGCCTCCTGATACTGAAGTGCGATCTCGTGCTGGGATGGGGCGACTTCATGGTGGCTGTATTCTACCGGGATACCCATCTTGTGGAGTGCAAAGATCGTATCCCTCCTGATGTCGTTTGCCCTGTCTACCGGTACACCGTCATAATATCCGCCCTTGTCGAGTATCTCGGGCGAGGTGTCGTTCGCAAAATAGAAGTATTCCAGCTCAGGACCGAGATAACAGTCATACCCCATATCTTTTGCCTTTTTGAGCACGCGTTTCAGGGCATATCTGGTCGAGCCTTCGTACGGTGTGGTGTCCGGATTCAGTATGTCACAGAACATCCTTGCGACAGGAAGGTCGTCGGGCCTCCATGGTACGAGCTGAAATGTCCTTGCATCGGGCATTGCGATCATGTCGCTCTCTTGGATGCGTGCAAATCCCTCTATGGATGAGCCGTCAAAGCCCATGCCCTCTTCGAGGGCCTCCTCAAGCACATATGGAGTGATGTTAAAGCTCTTGAGCCTGCCCAAAACATCGGGAAACCAGAGCTGGATAAAGCTTACATTCAATTCTTTGACTATCGATACGACATCCTCTTTTGTCCTGCATGAGAGCATATGCTATCCTTTCACTACGTTACGATATATTTGTTACATGGTATATGCCATATTGAACTTTAAGACAACCATATCCTTGCCATATATTCACCTATTGCATTTAGAATAAATATCAGTAAGATTGTCAGACCCGTAAGATTTATAAGATACATGACAATAATGTAATTTATATTAACATATAACGGGTAAAGATTGGGGGTTATTGTATGAGCCATATAAGCGAAGATCTATTCCATTTTCAGGCGACACTGGAGCAGGCAGGAACAAGCCTGGGAGATTTCATAAAGGAACAATACGTAGACAAATGGATGGGCGACAACCTGTTTGCGGCATTATCTATCCGTACGACCATGGTAGGCGCGATCCATAATTTTCTCGCAAAAGAAGGGCTGTTCAACATGGAAAAGGTGCAGATAAGCCCTGTCACGGATCCGCTTGCCCATGACGTCGAACATACACCCACCGTACACTACAAGGGCATGCCGTATGTAACCACGCATTCAATGATCTACAGCAAATTTCTTGCATGCTACAACCCCAGGATAAAAGGTGTTTTCGTGGATTCCCCGAATATAAGGCTCGAGATAGAAAGCCCGCTCAGACAGCAACGGGGCAAATACCTCATAGATTTCTCGCAGATAGATATAGAGCTCAGGCGCAACAGGGGTATAGATTTTGAAACGTATAAGCAAAACCCTGAAAAGGTAAAGGCGATATTGAATGAGGACCTCGACAAGGCGATCGATTTTTTTGAACGCATGATCATCGCCGCAACTGAGGCCGTTTCAGAAAGAAACGAACAAGAGCTTATCGATCTGGACATGGTGATAGAGGTGCCGAAGCAGCCATTCCCGCGCCTCAAGGACAGCGATATCAGAAACAGCTACGGGAAGACAGATACAGAGTCAAAGGCGGGCGAGGGGATCTCCTCGCAGTTTTTCTGGATAATGGGTCTGATGAGGGAGAATTATGACCTTATCTACCCCTACATACTGCCGGGAGGCGACAAGGCGCCGTTGAGCTCCTTCACGTCCGATATGATCTATAACTATGACCTGTGCGCAAAGGGCATCTCAAGAAGGACGGGCAAATATCTTCCCGCGCTCGAGATACTATCGGGCGCGATCCGCGAATGGCTCTACGAGCCCATAATAGAGCGGCTCATAGACAACCGGATCATCAAGGAACGGCCGGTATTTGAAAATGGACGCCTAGTAAACATACAGTCTCTGGACGGTTACGGCCCGTTCCTGGCTGCGGCCGCAATGAAGGATGAGGACGGAAGGCCCTATTTCCCCGAGACATTCGGCGGAGGCATAGGCGTGGAAAGGACCTTGTATGCCCTGTTGAGGGGTGAAAAGATCAGCAAGATAGATGACCTGACCTGTTTCGGAAAAAACCCTGATTCATACCCAATCTTCCTGTTCTAGAGGATTATGCTTAAAGATGGGCTAACGATATCAGGCCGTGATCACCATGATCGACAATAAACAGCACATGGCCTGCCCCTTATTTGGATGATGCTGAGGCTGTCGAGATAAAGCAGAAACAATCCTTGACATATAACCCGGACTGATCTTCTTCGGGGGTACCGGTATCCTGAGAAGGTTCTTGTTCGGATTCGGTGTCAATGTTCAAGGCCGTGACTCTGAATCTGCCGAGGACCTCTGTAGAAAAGACAGCCATACCGTCAGAAGTCTGTATCTTGTCGATATCTGTCCAGGTTTCGGATTCATCATCGTACCTCTCTGCCTGTGCATCACAAGAATCGAACAGGATACATACGGATGCAGGGCGTGAAAGCCTCAATCCATAGGGGATTATATCAAACTCCGCACTTTCCGGGACCCGTGCAACAAGGAAGGAGCAGGTGCCTTGAGACTTCTGCACCGATCCTATGCCTATCGGGACATGAAGGGGAAAGGCATTTGCAGGGATCTTTATCTTTATATCCCCTGCAATGTTGTTCAGCGCCAATTCAGTATCTGGATTATATTCGCCTCTGGCCAGCGAATCGGTCACGATCGATGCCCGAAGGATGTGAACCGGGTTGCCCCCTTCATCTATCACCATGAAGAGATGCAGGCCTGTATCGTATGGTTTCAGGGTGCCCCGGTCAATGGTAGAGGATGATGTCTGCAACGGATAAAAGGAATAGTTTTTGTCCTTATAATACTGTGAGATATCAATAGGGGTAAGGATGTCCGTTATAATATCTTTTACTGCATAGTTGCATGGATTAACCATATCCATATACTGCAATACCTGTGTGCCGATGTTTTCTGCATGATTTGTATCGGCAGGAGGGTTTGGCGGTATATTCTGTTCGCAGCCAGGGTCTGATCCTGCATTGGACGAAGAACCATCAATGATTGAGCCCGCATGCCCTTGCTGCCCGGAAGGTATGCTTAGCGACTTTTCTATAGAGTAATCGCTTTCGTTACCGGATGTGTCATAAGCCGTAACAGCAAAATAGTATGTCCGGCCCTCTTCGAGACCTTGAATCTCTACGGTGTTTTCTTTGCCCGCATTAAAGATATGTCCATAGTCTCGAGACGAAAGGCCGTAATATACCCGGTAGCCGTCGAGGTCCGTTTCGGTATTATTATCCCAGCTTACATTTATAACCGCAGAAAACACAGTCCCTGACAGTATCAGCAGATATAACACCACCAACAATAATAATGCCCCATATGAAATTTTCATTTAAGTCCATCAAAAAGATACTGTTATTTGTATTTGTTGTGCTTTAAGTTTCAGATAATGTCAAGCCACTATATGCTTTTGTGATGCTTCCTCTAATCCCCGTCCGGATAGCCTATTATCTGGGCGATCCTCTTGTTGAGTGGCTCCATAACGTTATATGTCTTTTTATATACGTCGTTGAACAAGGCATCGTATATCTTGTGCGTAGCCGGGTTCGGATTGAAGGTCTTGCCTTTTCGTACCATGGCCTCCACCGCCTTTTCAAATGACGGGTGCATACCTGTTGCCACAGAGGTATCTATGGCTGCACCTAGTGCCGATATCTCCGAGGTGGCCATCCTGGAGACTCTCAGGTTGAACATGTCTGCAGCTATCTGGACCGCCACATCACTCTTTGATCCTCCGCCCCCGACACGTATTTCCTTGAAGGGGATGCCTGTCTTTTTTACCATGATCTCAGAGAGTCTTCTCAGCTCGAATGCGATCCCTTCGAGGATTGCCCTGTATATGTGTGCCCTGGTGTGGACATCTCCGAAACCGATGATAGATCCCTTTGCGTATCTATTATAGACCATGGGTGACCAGTAGGGCTGGAGCATCAGACCCATGGACCCCGGAGGGATTTCACGCACTACCTCGTCGAATATCACCTCGGGTGCAACCCCCCTTTCTTTAGCCTGGGCAGCCTCTCTTGAGCCGAACTCCTGTTTGAACCATGTAACCATCCAGAAGCCCCTGAATATGAACATCTCTATGTCCCAGGTATTGGGAAGAGCTGAAGGCCAGGTAAAAAAGCGCATGTCTTTATCTATGATATACCTATTTGTGATAACGTGCATGGCAGTGGCCGTCCCAAAGCTAATCTCTGCAATGCTCGGATCAATAGCGCCGGCACCGAGGAGTTCGCTCTGTTTGTCACCCGCACCCACCACTACGGGAAGTCCTTCAGGTATACCGGTTTCGACAGATGCCTTCTTTGTTATATGCCCCAGGATCTTGTCGGGTGGAAATAGTTTGACGCAATGGGTTTTTTCTATACCGAGCGGCGAATATGCTAAAGAGATGGGGTACCATCTGAGCTTCTTGTATTCAAAGGGCCATATCCCGGTTACCATGCCTGTTGAATCGTGAAACCTTCCGGTGAGCTTGTGTACGAAAAATCCCGAAGACTGAACAAACTTATGCGTCCTTTCATACACTTCTGGTTCATTAAGCCGTATCCATAAAAAGATGGAATGCCTCTGGGCATACCTTATCGCCTCAAGCAGACCGCCTGCGCCGAAGATGACCTTGCCGGCGATGCCAAGTGGGGGAGGATTTGTCACTGTCCGCTGATCAAGCCAGATGATAGCAGGTCTCAGGGCATCGCCGTTTCTGTCCATAGGTATTACAGTGTTGCGCTGTGTGGTTAGGCCTACACCGGCTATCTCGGCGGGATTTACCCGGGTCTTATCCATAAGGCCTTTGGTGACCCTGCAAAGCTTTGACCAGTAATCATCCGTATCCTGTTCGGCCCATCCCGGATGCATGGAGAAATACGGTTCAAATTGGGCCTGTTCTATGGCGATCTCCGTACCGCTGATGTCAAAGAGCACCGCCCTGATACTCTGGGTCCCTGAATCCAGTGCAATGATATATCTTTTTCCCCCCATACCCTCTCCGCTGATCGTATCGTAACTATATAACGTTAATTTTATACCATTTATCCATGTGATGCTACAAGCAGGGATTGTTATGTGCTCAGAATAATACCTTTGCCATGCATGTCCGTATCTGATACCCTCAAAAGGATTTCATACAACAAAAGGAGGTCTTCTATGGACAGGACCGCAAAACAAGGAGACACAATCAAGGTGCACTATACGGGTAGATTCGATACAGGCGATGAATTCGATTCGTCGGCCGGGAATGATCCCCTCGTCTTTACAATAGGCTCTAAAGAGGTGATACAAGGCTTTGAAGAGGCTTTTCTGGGTATGAGCCAGGGTGAAAAAAAGACCATATCCATAGATCCGGAAGATGGTTACGGACCATACAATGACAATCTGGTCATAGAGATGCCCCACGCCTTTTTCCCCGAGGATATCACCCCTGAACCGGGTATGCAGCTTAAGCTTGTCGATGATAACGAACAGGAAGTTCAGGTTATGGTCTCTGAAATAAAGGAAGAAGCAGTCACGCTGGACGCAAATCACCCGCTCGCAGGCAAGACTTTGATATTTGATGTGGAGCTCATAGACATCGTATAGGATGCCTTTAAAAAACAGGCAGAGTCCTATTTGAAAAAGAAAAAGGCCAGGCAGTTATTATACCGCCCGGCTCTTTTTGGATGAAAAGGTTTTTTATAACACTCTTATCGTCGCAAAAGGCGAATCAACAAGCATTTTTTTGTGTTATATGCGTCTTTTTTCAATCTTATTAATTGGCCTTTTTGAATTCATTCATGAAATCGGCAAGCTTGCGCATACCCTCGACAGGCATGGCATTGTATGCCGAAACCCTGATGCCCCCGACCGATCTATGACCCTTGAGTCCGATAAGACCGCGGTCTGTAGCCTGTGAAATAAAGGCGGCCTCAAGTTCTTCCGTGGGAAGCCTGAACGGGATGTTCATATTGGACCTGGAGGCCTTCTCGACCGTGCCCCTGTAGAAATCACCGCTGTCTATGATGTCGTATATCAAGGCGGCCTTTTCGATGTTTGTCTTTTCCATGCCGTCTACCCCGCCCTGTTCTTCAAGCCATTTAAGGACCTCGTGTACTACGAATATAGAGCTTACCGGACAGGTGTTGTGCATGGAATTCTTGTTTACATGGGTTGCATAATTAAGCATGGTAGGCGTATCTTCTGTTGCCATCTGTGCCAGGTCCTCCCTGATAACCACCATAGTCACGCCTGCAGGCCCCATGTTTTTCTGTGCCCCGGCATAGATGATCCCGAAATCTGCAACATTGATCCTTCTTGACAGGATGTCGGAAGACATGTCGGCTACAAGCGGAACGCCCTTCGTATCAGGTATGGTATGCCACTGGGTCCCGTAAATGGTGTTGTTGGTTGTGATGTGGCAGTATGCTGCATCCGGGGTAAATCTTATCTCTTGGGCATCGGGGATTCTTGTATACTTCTGATCTTTTGTAGATGCCGCCACGTTTACGCTGCCTACCTTTTTGGCCTCTTTTATGGCGTTTGAAGACCAGCTGCCCGTGTCAATATAGTCCGCAACCCTGCCGCTGGCCAGCAGATTTATCGGGACCATGGAAAACTGGAGGCTTGCTCCGCCCTGAAGGAAAAGTACCTTATAATTATCGGGGATGCCCATAATATTTTTAGCCAGTGATATTGTATCGTCCAGAAGGGCTACAAACTCTTTGGACCGATGGCTTACTTCCATTATGGATATGCCCGTACCGGTAAAATTCAAGACAGCCTTGCTTGTGCTCTCCAATACAGCCTCTGGTAGAACCGCAGGCCCAGGATTGAAAATAAATACATTCCTCATAATCTTCTTGCTCCTTCTAAATCATAGTATATGGATCTTAATATACTAAATTGGGTGTTGTGGTAAAGTCAAATATTTGCCTTGTAATCATTGATGATCTGGTTGACAGAAGGGGGCTTAGGGTTTATAAAAAAATGAATACTCATTCATATCTGTAAAATGAAGTACAGTAAAGAATGAAAAAGTATCAATAAATTGAATAAGAAGTGTCATTTTACTAATGTTAGGAGGTAAAAAATATGAAGTTCGCGTTATCGGATGAACAAAAGATGGTTCAGGACATGGCTAGGAAATTCGCGGATCAGGAGCTCAAACCCATAGCTGCTGAGATCGATGAAACACACCGTCATAACGACGATGTGTTGCGAAAAATGGCGGAAAACGGTTTTATGGGCGTAGCTATACCGGCGGAATATGGCGGAGCCGGTATGGATTATGTTGCCTATTCGCTTATTCTTACTGAGATATCAAGGGGATGCGCCAGTACAGGTGTTATCATGTCGGTAAACAATTCCCTCTATGGTTTTCCTGTATACAAGTTCGGAACCGAGGAACAGAGGATAAAGTTCAATACCCCCGTGGCATCAGGTCAGGCCCACGGCTGTTACGGGCTTACAGAGGCCAATGCAGGGTCTGATCCGGCCGGGATGAAGACAACCGCTGTTTTGGACGGGGATTCATGGATCATAAACGGTGAAAAGAAATTCATAACCAACGGCAACATCGCAAAATATGGGGTGATTGCTGCAGTGACAGACAAGTCCAAGGGTTACAAGGGTATTACACAGTTTGTTATCGATCTCGAAGAGACAGAGGGCTTCTCAGTCGGCAAGGTGGAAGACAAACTCGGGATAAGGGGATCGGGCACATCAGAGCTGGTATTTCAGGATGCAAGGATACCCAAGGATTCCATCCTCGGTGACCCGGGTTCAGGGTTCAAACAGATGCTTACCACGCTTGACTCGGGCCGTATCGGAATTGCATCTCAGGCCCTAGGCATTGCAAAGTGCTGCATGGAAGAGGCGATAAAATATTCCAAGGAGAGGGTCCAGTTCGGCAAATCCATCGACAGCTTCCAGTCAACCCAGTTCAAGATAGCCGATATGGCTACCCGTATAGCTGCATCCGAACTCCTGATACAAAAGGCCGCCTGGCTTGAAAGCAACAACCTTCCATTTGAAAAAGAGGCTGCGATGGCAAAGATGTATGCATCAGATACGGCTATGGATGCCACGGTCGAAGGCATCCAGATACTGGGCGGCTACGGTTATGTGACCGAATACCCGATGGAAAGGCTCATGCGCGATGCAAAGATCACTCAGATATACGAGGGTACGAACGAGATCATGCGTATGGTCGTGGCCAGAGGTATTATAGGTAAAAAGTAGCATAGAGTTATGAACTATAATCCCTGTATATGCCGTAGGCGATATGGGGCAAAAGGGTAGTGGATATGTACATATCCACTACCTACATATATAATCTATTATATTGGATATAATCCCGCATCTTACATTCATCTGAAAAGGACTCGATAAAAAAATACATATATCAAGCCGCGACATGTTTGAACCGAATGTCGTGGGAATAATACGAATAAACAGAAAATATATGGCGGAGAGAGAGGGATTTGAACCCTCGGTGGAGCTTTAAACCCCACACTCGCTTAGCAGGCGAGCGCCTTAAGCCACTCGGCCATCTCTCCGGGTATGGCGGAGGAAGTAGGATTCGAACCCACGGTACCTCTCGGCACAACGGTTTTCAAGACCGCCGCCTTAAACCACTCGGCCATTCCTCCATGTTATGATTCCATTAACTTATTGCTTTGATCAGGTCAAGCCCCATGTACGGTATCAATGCTTCAGGTACCCTTACAGAACCGTCTTCAAGCTGGTAGTTTTCCAGTATAGCGGCCAAGGTCCTGCCTACGGCAAGGCCGCTTCCGTTTAAGGTGTGACAGAATTCGGTCTTTTTGGACGACTTCGATCTATAGCGTATCTGCCCCCTTCTTGCCTGGAAACTCTCAAAATTGCTGCATGAGGATATTTCACGAAAAATCCCCTGGGCCGGCATCCATACCTCCAGGTCATAGGTCTTGGCTGAAGAAAAACCAAGATCGCCCGTGCAAAGCGTTATCACCCTGTAATGAAGGCCGAGCCTTTTCAATATATCCTCTGCATCGAAGGTAAGTTCCTCCAGCTCCTCATACGAACCTGACGGGTTCGCAAACCTCACCAGTTCAACCTTGTTAAACTGGTGCTGTCTGATAAGGCCGCGCGTGTCCTTTCCGTAAGACCCTGCCTCGCGCCTGAAACATGGTGTATATGCGACCAGTTTTATGGGAAGTTTATCTTCCGGAATTATCTCTGAACGATAGACATTTGTTACCGGTACCTCTGCTGTCGGGATGAGAAGGAATTCCCCGGTAGAGAAAAGGTCGTCTTCAAACTTGGGCAGTTGACCGGTAGCCCTCATGCTGTCTCTGTTTACCATGAACGGGGTAAGGATCTCCGTGTATCCGTGTTCTCTTGTGTGGACATCCAGCATGAAGTTTATCAGCGCCCTTTCGAGACGTGCGCCGGCTCCCCAGTTTATGCAGAACCTCGCACCTGTTATCTTTGCCGCTCTCTTGAAATCCAGAATACCCAGCCCTTCGCCTATGTCCCAGTGGTCTTTCGGAGTGAATCGAAATTCCGGCTTTTCGCCCCATATGCGTATTGCCTTGTTTTCAGCCTCATCGTTTCCGATCGGGACACTCTCATTAGGAATATTGGGTATCTCCAGCGCGATCCCCTCCATCGCCTCCTCCACAGCCTTTATCTCGGGGTCAATGGATTTTATGGTCTCGGAGATTTTTCGCACCTCCTGTTTTTCCTGGTCAAGTCCCTGGCCTTTTGCCTTGGCGATCATCGAAGAAAGCTGGTTTTTTCTGGATTTAAGATCATCTGCCTGCTGGATAAGGCCCCTCCTCTTGGTGTCGAGATCGACAAGTTCTTGTAGGTTTATGGAAGAATTCCTGTCTTTAAGGGCCTTTGTTACAAGGTCTATATTTTGTCTAATAAATTTCAAATCTAACATATAAAGATATCTACCACTATGGATCAGATCAGTCAAGATATTGACCTGAGGGGGTAATGTATAATAAAGGGTTTTACAATTATATTATGAACAATGACAAAAAAAAACCTGTAGCCCTTGTTCTTATCCTTCTCCTGACATCCCTGTCCGCGTACCTTTATATAGTCCATAGGGTATTGACCCCGGACAGGGTCCTTTACACTGTTGAAAGACACATCAAGGATATATTCGGTCGGGATGTGGTTATCGGTGCAGTTGAATTGGACATCCCGCATGTTATCCTTACCGATGTCCATATTCGAAGCCCTAGGGGTATTGACCTCGACTCCGATATAATCTCGGCCCGGTTTTCCCTGCTGTATATATTGGCAGGAAGGATCGTCATAACCAATCTGGCCCTTGACGATCCTGTTGCAACAGTAGATATGGATGCCCTCAAAAGGATTCAAGACGGTCAGGCAACAGGGGCTTTGCCTGATATAACCGTAGAAAACGGTTCTCTTACAATCAGTTACAATGATAAGCGGGCCCTGTTGCAAGATCTTCAAGGCCACATGGGCAAGAGATCATTTTTTTTGCAGGCCGCCGCTTTTGGAGGGGACATCTCGGTCAAAGGCGATATCAAGCCGGAACCCGGTTTCAAGATCAAGGGAGATCGTATACAAATCGGAAATCTGTATAAAGAGATCGGAGGGACAGTCTCCTTTAATGCTGAATGCACGGCCCGGGATAACAGTTTGGATGCATATATATCCTGTGCTGCCGAGGATATAGATCTCCCCTGGATGAAAAACGGGATCGATATATCAGGAAATATAGACGCCGACGGTACAAAAGACAGGATTGTTCTTTCAGGGGTATCGGTTGAGACACCTCTTGGTTTGATATCGGGTAAGGGTGAGATCTGCGGATTTTCGTCCGAAGATATCTTCGAGACGCATATGTCCCTTGATCTGGAAACAGGCGAGTTCGATTATGAACAGGCTGTTGAAATCCTCCCTCTTCACCTGTTTCCGCAGTGGCTTTCCGAACTTTTGGCAGTACAGATCAGAGACGGTAAGACAAGGTTTCCCAGGGTGGAATATAACGGCACATTGGGTGATATTATACGTGGCGAGGGCATGCTCGAAAAGATCTATGCAGTCGAAGATATCATCGGGCAGAGTTTCGGGGCAGGCCATACGCCTCAACGGATAAAAGGCATTACCGGCAGTATAATATATGGTAACGGAAATATCGAAATCAAAGACCTGTCCGGCATGGCAGGTGACTCAAGGCTGGACAAGGTGGGTTTGACCTTTACCGATGTAGACCTCCCCGGAACAAGGCTATCGGTAGACCTTTTTCTCGATATGATGACCAAAGATTTTATCAGGGCATGGAAGGCCGCTATGGTCCCCAGTGAAATATATGACCTGCTTTCGCCGGTAACAGAGGTGGCGGGCGGGAGAATACGGGGAACGCTAAGCACATCTTCAGACAGTACTAAAGGTCACGCGGTCAGCCTTAAGGGGGAAGTCTTTTTAGAAGACAGTTCATATTCCTGGGGATCTCATACTATCATCAACCATTCAGGCTCTATACGCGCATTGGAATTCGACACCCCTATCGATATAAGATTCAAGGGCCTTATAGATGATATGCCGGTACAAAGACTTGATATCAGCCTGGAAAAACCTTTCGACGAGAATATATACAGTTTTAAACTTGAATCAGAGGGTATATCTCCCGCAGAAAGATTCCAATTCTACAAAGGCTCAACGGTTATCATAAAAGGATCAGGAATCGGGTCTGAAATAGACGCTGGTATGGATATAAAGGCAAAGGGAATCAAGATCGGCAGCATAAGCTTTATGCCCAAAGATTCACTGATAAAAGGTAAGGGGAAAATCAAAGGCACCCTCTGGCCCGGCCTCTTTTTGGATATCAGCGGACTTACCTTTGACGCGCCTTTTCAGGACGTAATGGTATCATTAGTCATAAAAGATGGCGGAGGGAGGCTGGGTGTCAAGGGCGGATTTGAGCTCAATGATTTCAACGCCTATACAGATAATATCAGGGATAAGATGCAAGGAACAATAGATGCGGACATGAATCTGTCATGGGGCCCTGAGATCACGATGACAGGTTATGTTCGGCCTAAAGACGCCGGTTTCATTCACAATGGATCAAAGATCATCCTTGATGGGCCTTTATTTCTAAAAGACAGCATGATCACGGGTGATAATGTGCGTATCACCTACAATGATGCCAAAATAGACCTGGACGGATCCCTGAACATCGCAGGTACACCTTATTATACCGGAAAGATACTCGTTGACGGCCTGCGTCTGGAATCCGGTTCTCAGTCCGGAAACGATTTCTTGAAAAACCTTAGAGGGCGTGCCCTCGTCAACCTGACCAACCTTGATCTCTACGGGATACCTGTCGAAAAGGCCAGGGCAGACGTCGAGATCAAGGAAGAAGTGCTTGTTTTTTCGAGTATGGAAGTTGGCGGCATATCCGGTATTGCAAAGGGAACTACCACGGTTCACCTTGACGGCCCGAGCACGTTTGATGTTGTCCTGTCACTGAAAAATGCAAGGATGCGCAGGTTTTTAAACGCCATCTCCCCGGGAGAGACATGGATAGACGGTGATATGGACCTGGAAGGCCATCTGTGGGGGACAATGGATTCGGTTAACGGATCGTTGATGCTGAGTTCCAGAGAAGGAAAGATCCAGAGATATTCCGTCTTTTCGAACATCTTTACAGTCCTTAATATATACAAGATCATACAATCCAGAGGCATTGATCTTACAAGCAAGAATTTTTATTACAACTCGATCTCATCGACCTTCCATATCAAGGACGGTTTGATGAGCTTTGACGATTTCTATATGGACAGCAACTCACTCCAGCTTTCAGCCGTGGGTAAATATTCTCTCAAGACCAAGATTGTAGATGCGGCAGTAGGTGTTCAACCACTTGAGTCAATAGATAAAACTATCAATATGATCCCTCTGATAGGTAGTGTGTTAACCGGCAAGGACGGAAAATTTATCGTGGTGAGCCTCAGCGTCAAGGGGAATATCGATGACCCGACGGTTGAGATAGCACCGATAAAGACCCTTTCAAAATCCGTTGGATCATCCCTTACAAGGGCGTTGAAACTGCCTTCGGATGTGTTAGAAAAGGCGGATAAAATCATCAAAGGGAGGGATGGCGATCAAAAAGAATGATCTATGTCTTCAAAAAGAAAGACTGCATCCTGTCAATAAGGGGGGGTAGGGTGGTCTTGTCCAGGGCTGAGACACATACGCCATCATAACGTTTGGCCATTATTTCGGCTATGGTCGGATCACATTTGTCCGCCTTGTTAAAGACCTTTAGCCTTGGCTTGTCTTGAAGGTCCAGGCTCAGCAGGATATCATCAACTGCCTGTATCCTGATATCTATATAGGGGTCGGACAGGTCAAGCACCTCGATAAGCAGATGAGCCTCGGCAAGCTCTTCTAGGGTCGACATGAATGCAGCCTTGAGATCATTGGGTAGATCCCTGATAAACCCGACCGTATCTGTTATGATAACATCTATTTCCTTCGGGAATCTAAGGCGTTTGCTCGAAGGGTCAAGCGTTGCAAACGGCATATCGGCCGTCAGCACCCTGCTTTTTGTCAGAGTGTTGAGCAGTGTCGACTTCCCGGTATTCGTATACCCGATGATAGATATCACAGGCAGGGCCCTTCTGCTCCTCCTCTGTCTGGTAAGCCTTCGTTTTCTGCTTATAGCGGAGGCCTCCCGTTCTAGACGGGCGATCCTTTCCTTTGCACGCCTTCTGTCCACCTCGAGCTTTGACTCTCCCGGCCCCCTTGTGCCTATACCTCCCGCGAGCCTGCTCAATGACGGATTCTTGCCTACCAGCCTAGGCATGTTATATCTCAATTGTGCAAGCTCCACCTGGATCTTTCCCTCCTTTGTACGGGCCCTGCTTGCAAATATATCAAGGATAAGCTGTGTCCTGTCTATTACCCGCATGTCTACGATGTCGGCTATGGAACGTGCCTGGGAAGGGCTCAACTCATGGTCGAAGATTATGATGTTTGCATCAAGGACTAAGGCCTTTACATAGATTTCCGAGAGCTTGCCTTTGCCTACAACATACCTGGGGTCAGGCCTGGGCCTTTTCTGGGTAATAGTATCGATAACAGCGATGCCCGCGGAAACAGCCAGTGATTTGAATTCTTGCATATCCACCTTTTGCGTATCCGAAAGACCGGTTGATGTAGCGACCAGGATCGCCTTGTCCTCGTTGGAACCGGTATCTAGTGCAGCCTGCTTTTTAGTGATCTGATCTTCCAGGTCGGTTATGAATGTGGAGAATACCGTATCTATTTGATGTGTAAGCTTAGGATCTAGGATCTTCCATATCCCTGATGCAGACTCGGTCGACATGAGATGCGCCCCATAGGCAAGCCCCGGGGTGCCGTCAGGCTCAACCGTAATGGCATAGATCATGTCGAGCCTTAATTTGGCAAGATCGGTGAGGTCTTCGAAGGACAGGCCGTCTTTGGTCAGATGGGTATGGATCAGCCTGAGTCCTTGCAGGCGTCCGGGATGTATGCGTCTTCTTTCAAGCTTCGGTATGGGGATGCTCTCTGCACTGCCTGCTATAACATATTCAACAGCACCCATGCGGCTGATGAGCAGGCCTATCTGAATGCCGATCAGGCGCGAGATGCTGGCAATCTCTACACACAGTTCATGCGTTAAAACGGCATCGGAAGGGATCCTTCTCCGGTATAATCGTTCGACAGCCTTTATTTCGGAGGCCTTCAGCCCCTTTGTATAGCCAAAAACCTTTTGTATACAAGCCCCCTTAACATCAGGCCTTTTCTATGAGAGATGGGTGCATGACGACCTTGGCCCTGTTGTTTACCATCTCGATAAGTATCTTGACCCTGCCCTCGTCTGATCCCCATGCCTCGAATATGCCGTAGACATCCTTCATGGGTCCTGATTTCACCCTAACAACATCACCCGGCATGAAATCGACAGGTTTTTTTATAACACCCAGATCGTCTTCCAATGTTCTAAGACTGTCGATAAAATCTCCGTCAATGGCAATAGGCTGATAATTATCCAGAAGTATCCTCTTGACCCCTCTGCACCACCTTACCTTATGAAGTTCTTCGCTTTCTATTGATATGTTAACAAATATATAATTCGGGAAAAGGGGGTATCTCTTGAGTGTCTTTTTTCTAGCATGAAAGACGTATTTCTCCATAAAGGGCTGATAAAGTGTTATGCTGGATTGCTTAAGCACTACACTTACAACCCCTTCGTCCTTTGGATTAATCTGTACAACATACCATTGTTTCATATTCTGACCTTGAAATATTATATAGCCTAAAGAATTTCATGAGTCAATCCAAGTGAGCCGAACTGTATATCAGAAATAGCACAAAGGTCTCTGAGCTGAATCAGTTTGTGTGAATATCCTACCGATTTGACCTTGTATCCCATGTAAACCAGGATAAGGAGCACATTATCCTTATCACGGTTTACAATGAAAAAATGATTGACCAGGCTTGCAAAGGCCGTAAACCTCTGGTATTAAACTCCAGGATTGGCCGGAGTGGTGGAACTGGCAGACGCGTCGGACTCAAAATCCGAAGTCCTTTAAGGACGTGGGGGTTCAAGTCCCCCCTCCGGCACCATTTATTTCTTTGATATTACATTATATTCGGAAGTGCCCATATCGCGGTATTACCGATGGCGTGGATCACATATGGTGCCCAGATGCTTTTTCTGCGTTCATAGACAGCAGCAAAAACTATACCGCCGATCAGCTGTACAGGAGAGATGAATCCGTGCATGCTGGCAAAGAAAAGTGCTGACATTAGTATTGACAAGATCATAGGGGCCCTTTTTCTTATCCAAGAGTAAAAAAGGCCACGAAAAAAGAGCTCTTCAACAAAGGGTCCGCAGATGCAACCCACAAAGAAGAATAAAAATGGATTGCTCACATGATGTCTTCCTAGAAAGAGCCGCAATATCCCGTCTGGGATAAAGGGCCGTGAAGCGATTTCAGCAATGATTGCGATGGCCCCGAAGATAATAGAGATCTTCATGCCGACAATGATCTCGTCGATGAAGGACCGGGCCTTGATGCCGCATTCATTTACGGCAAAGGCCAGTATGACGATCATCTCTGATAACCTGGCCACTAGTGTGTATAGGAGGCCGTCGATACCTATAAAGTTATATGCAAGCCTGAAAAGGATTTCTATTATGACTATGGTTAGTATGACGGATGATTGTTTGCTCACTGGCACTCTCTATTAATACACAAACTAATATTATCTTATGTGTATGTCAACAAGGCAAAAAAAGACAGGATCTTTGCCGAAGATGACAACAAAGGTGCATGAAGGGATTAAGGCTTTATGCCAACAGTCTAATCCGCCAAATAGCTACTAAAAAATTGACTAGACCTGTGCAATGAGTGTAGAAATAAACACATGAAAAGAATTGTAATCGGTACTGCAGGTCATGTCGATCACGGAAAGACATCCCTTATCAAGGCCCTCACAGGAGTAGATTGCGACCGGCTCAAGGAGGAAAAGCTTCGGGGGCTTACTATCGAACTCGGCTTTACCTCTCTGGATCTTCCCTCTGGCGAGAAGGTGGGGATAGTCGATGTGCCCGGACATGTCAGATTTATCAGGCATATGCTCTCGGGGGCTTCAGGTATTGATCTTGTCATGCTTATCGTGGCTGCTGATGAAGGTGTTATGCCACAGACAATAGAGCATATACAGATATGTCAGATTCTGGGCATCAAATACGGAATAATCGTCATGACCAAGGTGGACCTTGTAGATGAAGACATGCTTGAGCTTGCAGTTTCGGATGTGACAGACTTTGTTGAAGGTACCTTTTTGAAGGACGCACCGCTTGTCAAGGTTAGTTCCACAAGGCGCACCGGTATAGATGAACTTAAAGACATGCTCGATGAACAGATTAATGAGGTTCAGGAAAGGCAGCTTACGGGCATACCCGTACTGCCCATAGACAGGGTATTTTCCATCAAGGGTTTCGGGACGGTCGTCACAGGAACATTGTCGCGGGGATCCTTTAGCGAAGACCAGGAGGTGGAAATACTTCCCAGCACCAAGACCGCCAGGATACGCAACCTTCAGGTCCATGGTCGTGAAGTGGAGCAGGCAGTGGCCGGGACCAGGACAGCGGTAAACCTTCAGGGTGTGGGTGTAGAAGATATCTCGAGAGGGGAGTGGATTGTCCCGGCAGGGCTATTTGTGTCCACACGGTTAATAGATGCTAAGATTGACCTGATCAATAAACCGGGCAAGGGTGGTATCAAGCTGTATATGGGGACATCTGAGACGGTAGGAGAGATGAATATTCATACTATTGACGATCACGTCATAGGAAGAATTCGACTGAAAGATCCTGTTGTCGCATCCAGGGGGGAGAGATTTATTATACGATCGGTATCACCCTCACAAACCCTCGGCGGAGGGACGGTTTTGAATCCGCATCCCAAAAGGAGATTGAATGAAGAGGTTATAAGGGACCTGATTGATGAAGATCTTCACAGCCAGATAGTCGGCTTTGTAAAGGATGCAGGCGTAAGGGGCATATCAAGGCGAGAGATAGCATCTGCCTTAGCCGAACAGGGTCAGCGTCTGGACAGGGCATTCCAGGAGGTTCTTTCCTCGGGGCGTATAGTGCGTTTTGACAGCCGTAACGATCTCTTTGTATATGTTGATTATATGGATAAGCTAAAAGGGCTTGTGACTAAGGTCGTAAGTGATTTTCACAGATCAAATCCGACCTCGCAGGGTATTTCGAAAGAACATGTGAGGTCGTCTCTAAAGGGCAATGTCGACCCGAAGCTTTTTCATAAGGTCGTTCAAGATCTTATTAAATCAAGACAGCTCGACGAGTCAGGGCCGAACGTCATGGAGTGCGGCTTCAGCGCATCCCTAAGTAAGGACCTCGGAAAGATAGGCGAAGAGGCCCGTCGTATCTTTATCAGTAGCGGCCTTGAACCACCCAGGCCCGCAGAGATAGCCGGGCAACTCGGCGTAACCATAAAGGAACTGGGTGAGATAATGGGTTTTATGAGCAGGGATGGACGGCTTGTAAGGATCAAGGATGATCTGTTTCTCGCTAAAGAGAATGAAGAGGTATTGAGGGACAAGGTAAAGGCGTTTCTCATGAAAAGTAATAACATGACCCCGGCAGACATGAAGGAGGTGGCAGGCGTTAGCAGAAAGTATGCGATACCCTATATGGAATATCTGGATCGTATAAGGTTTACCATCCGTGTCGATAATGTACGCAAGCTGGGTGTGTCAAAACAACAAACATAAGGCCCCGTACGGAACGGATCAAATACCTTACGGGGATTTCTTTTGTGGTCGTAAGCTGCGGATAAGACGGGCCCTTTCTTTAAGCTTAAGGCTGAGATATAATGGGCTCATGATCAATGATCTGATGATCTCTCTCTTTGTCATTATAAGTACTTCCTTATTATTTAAGTATGTATAATATCCAGTTTTAGATGCTTATATCATGCCAATCTGAAATAGCTATATATAATGAGTTGTTGGAAGATAGATCATTTTTATTTAATGCAAAGATCTCTCTGAATGTTGTGTTTTGTGACAGTCTGTTGATGATTTACAACAAACCGCAGGATTTTTCTATAAGTTCTTCAAGGTTGTCTTCCAGGATGACGTCGGGATATTGACGTTTGATATGTTGGAACCTATCGCAAGCCGATTTGAGGTTCCCCTTTTTCAGATAAAACTTACCTATCGAGATGTAATGATTTGCCAGCAGGGTTTTTGCATCCATCAGGCGTTCGTTTGCATCCTTAGCATATGCTGAATCAGGATAGGCCCTAAGGAATTTATTGAATATCTGTATAGTTTTAACCGTCTCGGTCTGATCTCGATCATATGTCGACATCTGATTGAAATGGCACATGCCGATCCTGAAAAGGCAAAAGTCTGACTGCTTATCCGTAGGGTAAAGGAGTCTGAACTCTTCGTAGCTGCTCAGCGCTCTTATATAATCCTCATCGTCAAAATAGAGATTCGATGTTGAGAGCAGGGCCATTTTTGCCAAATCATGACCTGGATAATATGTCCGCACCTCCATGTACTTCTCTGCAGCCTTTTCTATCTTATCCTCTTTTGCCAGATTGTTGGCCTCGTTGAAAATATCCTCAACAGAGCTTATCTGCACATCTTCATGTGCGCAACCGTATAGAGTTAGAATCAAGAGCATTATAAAAGGTGTAATGTGTATTTTCAGCATTGTATAGTCTTATGACAAAAGGATGCAGACTTCAAGGCAATATTTCCACGATGCTGTCGTGTTTTACCGTTAGCACGAAGATGACCTTGTCAACATAACCGTCGTTAAAAAAGGATGTCGAACCGGTCAGGCCTGGATAATCTTTGATATTGGCTATTCTCTCCCTAAGGGAATCATGTGTATGGGACTCACCTTCAAGGAGATTTTGAAGGATAGATGCAGTGTCATATGCGCTGGCCTCCCAGATAGAGGGACTGTATCCAAATGTGTAATAGAAGGAATCTGAAAAGTCCTGTATATGATCAAGCCGGCTCTTGAGGTAGAAGCCGCTTAAGAATATGGCTCCTTCCACATTTTTTGACCCGACGCGTATAAAATCAGGGCTGTCCCAGAGGGTAGGCCCAAACAGCCTTACTCCTTCGATATTATAATAGTCCAGATAGGAGGCTATCATGGCGGAGTTGATTGCGGTATCCGGGATAAGCAGTGCCTCAAAGTCAGGTTCAACCTTTATTTCCTCCTTATCCTTCTCCTCACCATCCTCGGACTCGTCAGGTGTATCCTGTTCTTGTTGAAGGTTTTCGATGAGGGATTGAACCTCTTGTTTATAATCAACCCTTTTGGGTGAATAACTTACCTTGCGGACAACATTTATGCCGTAAAAAGGGGCCATTTTTTCGAATAATTCAGTAAAGACATTACCAAAATGGTCTGTGGGGTGCAATATTGAAAAAGTGCTTATATTCAGTCTGTTGGCGATGTCCAACATGGTCTTGACCTGGATGTCTATGGAGATGAAGTTTCTGAAGCAGAATGAATCAACTACAGAGCCTGTCTGGGCCTGAGTCAAGATGACCGTCGGGATATTCCTGTCCTGAGCCTCTGAACATGCAATTTTTGCTGCCTGTTCACCTACAGGGCCGATAATCGCTATTACCTCTTCTTTGGTATCCAGCTCTGCAATGATTTCCGGGATGCTGCTTTCATCATTGCCATAATCCCTTATCACGTATTCTATATTCGAGGTCGGATGGTCGCTGAAAACCCTTGATGCGGATGCTATGCCTTTCAATATCTTCTGGCCTACTGACTCCCACTTGCCGCTTAACGGCACAAGGACGCCTACCCGGTATGTTTTCTGTGCCATGTGATCCTTTATAAGAAGTTCCGGGAATTGATTGATACGTTCCATGATCCTCTTTGCTATATCGTGGTTTTCCTGTTGAGTGTACAGAGATACCTCGCGTGAAAGCAGGGCTTCAAGCAACCTGTTGTCCTGTACCTTGTTTTCATATCTTGCGAGTATTGCCACGTCATCTATCAGATCCAGGACCGATATCCATTCATTCAATAACAGGGACCGTCCCTCTTCTGACGAGCGGGGAAACATGTGGCAGATGACATTCAGACAGTCTTCATATTCGCCAAAGACTACCAGGCCGTCTAAAAGCTTTAAGCTCATATCAAACCAGTCCTTTTCATTCGCCGGGGTGTAGTTTCCTATTAAAAGATCTGAGGCTTTGGCAAATTTGTCGAGTTCCAGATAGGCTCTGAATAGGTTGGTTTTTGCCCTTTGGACATGCTTGGAATCGGGATATGACTTTATAAGATCTACGTAATGATCCGATGATTTGCTCGGATTCACACCTTCTATTATGGTTGCTGCTTTGTAAAGCGCATCAGGTGCCAGGCCATGGTCGGGATAGTTTTTTCTTATATAAATATACGTGGAATAAGCGCCATCGGTATCTCCAGAAATTTTCTGTGATGCAGCCTTATTATATAGTTGTTCAGGTTCTTTTAGGGTCGTCTGCTTTTTTGTAGTAGCGCAAGAACTTAATACAAATAGGCAGACGATCATAAATAATAACAGAAGAATATTTGAAGATTGTCTTGTCATACTTTTTAAGATTGTATATGAAGCAATGCCGGTAAGTCAACAGTGATAAGATATAGCTGAATAGATTAGGAGATACACTTTTTTCTTGACAAAATTTATGCAGATAAGAACTATAGCAAAAAATATTCAACTAACCAGAAGGAGATTTTTGTGGCACAGCTAGGGAAGAGGTTCAAATGCTACAAGTGTGGCTCCAAATTTTATGATCTTAATAAGCCGAGCCCTGTATGTCCATCATGCGGTGAAGACCAGAACAACGAAGAAACCAAAAAACTTCTTAAACGCAAAAAGAAACGGGTTCTTTCTAAGATAAAGACCGATGTAAGGCCACTGCCTGAGGGTAATGATGCCGAGTCCGGAGCGGATGACGATGTTGAGGAGTATGTGCTCGACATGGAAGATATAGTCCTTGAAGAAAACGAAGAATACTCCGAAGAAGAAAACAAGGAATAGTGCTGGGTTGTTATAGCATATAAGCCGATACGGACTTGCGGGATTATCTGCGCGATTTGTTGATATATGCGTATATATCCCCTGGAAAAAAAACCTCCGTAATCCCTACGATCTTGTTGGAATAGGGTAGGAGAAATGATCTGGTGAGTATGGTGGAACCTTTTGGAAGAGCCGCCTGGATAACCGTAAAGATCAGTACGGCGATAATTATCCCTTTAGCAAGGCCAAATAGACCCCCGCAGCCCCTGTCCAAAGATGTGAGGACAGTTGCATGCGAGACCTTCTGAAGCAGGTTTAGGGCGATCTTGGCTGTAATGAAAAATATTAGGAATAAAATCAGTGTGACCAGTATGGGATTTGTCACGTTGATATATGAAAAGATTTCAGAGGAAAAAGACGAGGATGCTTTGGAAAGAAAGAGTGCTGCGATGAGTGCGATCAGGGAAGAGATAGTCCTGATCAAACCTTTGTATATACCCAAGCCTGCGGATACAATGATGATAGAGATACAGACAATGTCCAGGGCATTCACTATTTTACCTTTTTGAAATCAATCCATAAAAGATCTTTTAATGATATCTGATAGGTCCCGAAGGATGTCTTGCCCGAGAGCTTTGAAATCTTGTTTAACTTTAAATCGCAGATCTCCTCGCTGTTTTTAAGGTAGATGCATGCGCTGTAGTTTTTGATTACTATACGAGAGATGTTCTCAAACGGGATATGTACCTTCCCCTTGCCCAGGTATGCACTGAAGGTGGTCCTGCCGTCTATCACTACGGTTTTTATATCGATCTTGTTATTTGTTATGTCCATGATTTCTGCATTGTAGGGGGATTGTACGGCCCTCTCTCCGCCCTGGGTTCCCATGCCGGACATGCCCATAGAAAATAATAAACAAAGACATATAATCAGAAATACAAATACCTTGCGCCTGGAATTATTCATAGTGTTATTACCTCCGTTAATACGCCTTCCCTTCTTATGGCATCTATAAGTAGCATCAGGGTTTGCTGCATTTGTTCCGGAAAGGTTATAGACAGCAGTGCCTCTGATGGGGCCACGGTGCTGACGATGCCGAGTCCGTCATAACCTTCCATTATATATTTTATATAAGAAATGTCTTTTTTATTGGTGTTAAGGAAGATCCTTTTAAACCCATCCATATTGGTACACAAAGATATCATAAGACCACTCCCGGTGCAAGCAGAGGGATAGCGCTATAATTATGATGAATTTACGGTATGTTTTATGATATAGGCCATTCGTTAAGATCAGGGGGAATCAGCTCGTGGAGAAGATAACTACGCTGGTAGATAACGGTACTGAATTTCAGGGCAGGTTGATATTTGACGGGGTTGCACGGATAGATGGTTTGTTCAGGGGGGAAGTCTTTGCAACGGATACCGTAATCATAGGGCCGGAGGCAGTCGTTCATGCGGATATCGAGGCAGGGATGATAATAATCAGCGGACAGGTTCATGGAAATATGAAAATGGATAAAAAGGTGGTCATTAAACCTACAGGCAGGCTTTTGGGAAACATATCCGCTCCAAGGCTGCTCATCGAAGAGGGTGGTGTTTTTATAGGTGGTTGCAGTATGGGAGCCGGGCAAAAAGATACCCTTTGAATAGAATTTCATTAAGAATAAAATTCTTGACAGGATATGCGGTGAGATGATAGGAGGATTACACTGAATGAGTGAAGCACCATTCATTAAAAGGCCAAGGAGGGGGCTTTTTAAAAAATCCAGCACCAAGACAGGGGTGTTGGGAGACTTGGCCATAGTAAGCCAGTTGGGCTTGACCATGGCTGGTTGCATTGGCCTATGCATGTGGGTCGGATATAAATTGGATATCTTATTTGGAGCGCATGGTATTATACTAACCCTTTCTATACTGTTGGGAATATTTGGCGGTGGTTGGACAGTATATAGGCTGATACAGAAATTATATAAGACAGATACAAAGAAAGAGAAATGAATAATGAATGTTTATGATTTCTTGAAACATACTATTTTGATAGTTATCCCCGCGAGCATCCTGGTATGTTTAGTCTTATATTGCATTGGGTATCCACAGATAGCGTTGGGACTTTTTATTGGTGTAGCAGGGGGGGCAGGTAAAGCAATATATATGACTTATTCGGCTATATCTGATGTAAGCCCCATTATATCAATGTTTTTTCGTTATTTTATCTTGGGGATTGTAATGGTGTTGGCTATTCAGATATCGATACACAGTTTTTTTGCAGCGATTGTCGGTATTTTTTTTGTACAGATTGTTTTTGTTATGGAGCAGGTTAGGGCTAGCAGTTTAGGAGGGATTGGATAATGGATAATATTGGTTTCGTACCTCAATGGATTTTCGATATAGCCGGATTCCATATAGTGTTAAACAAAGAAACTCTGATCATGACCTGGATTGTTATGGCGTTCTGGATCTTATTTTCTCTTCTGGCGACAAAATCAACAAAGATGGTTCCTAATCCGCTGCAGAGTATTGCAGAGATTCTTATCGCCACGTGGGATGATTTGATAAATGACAGTCTTGGTCTAAGTGACAGGCGATATTTTGCATTTATCTTTACGATATTTTTGTTGTTCTGGGTTTCCAATCTCATCGGCATCATACCGTTTCTTTCCGAACCCACAAAGGATATAAATACTACGTTATCGTTGGGAGTGGTCGGTTTTATCGTTGCTCATTATTCAGGGATCAAATTTAAGGGATTCAAACAATATGCTAAGGAATATTGTGAGCCAATCTTTTTTATGATGCCTTTAAATGTTATAGGTGAGCTGTCAAAGGTAGTGTCTATATCCTTTCGTTTGTTTGGTAACATTATGGGCGGTTCCATAATTATACTGGTGGTAAGTTACCTGGTCTATTCCCTGGTACTTCCACCATTTTTATACGGGTTTTTCGGTTTGTTTGTTGGGACTATACAGGCATTTGTCTTCACGATGCTGTCGCTGGTCTATATATCGGTTCAGATTAAATAGAGAACAGGGAATCTACTATGGATATGGTATTGGACACAGTATCTGTTGTTAAGGCCGGTCAATTTGCCGGAGCAGGGATCAGTATGGGCTTCGGGGCCATAGGGGCTGCGATTGGTGAAGGTTTTGTAGGTGGTTATGCAAATTCTTCCGTAGGGCGTCGTATAGGTATGGCTTCACCATACACAAGGACCATGCTTATCGGGCAGGCGGTTGCGGAGACGTCGGGTATTTTTGCCCTGATGGTATCTGTTCTGCTTGTCTTTGGTGATTTTTCCGCCAACGGGATATGCGCCTGGACTGCTACAATGAGCGCCGGTATATGTATGGGGCTTGGGGCTTTCGGTTCCGGAATAGGAGCAGGGTATCCGGCGCAGGAGGCACTCTGGGGTTCAGCAAGGCAGCCTGTGCTTGGCGGGCAGATGACAACTACCATGCTGATAGGACAGGCTGTGTGCCAGACACCTGCTATTTTCGCTCTGGTGATTGCCTTTATGCTGATGTTTAAAGATTGTGTAGGTATTGATGTGTGGCCATATGGTGCATCACTACTAGGTGCAGGGTTAGCCATGGGATTTGGTGCCATTGGATCCGGATGGGGTGGTGGTATGGCCGGTGGGGCAGCATGTGAAGGAGCAGCCAGGCAGCCCCGGCTTAGAAGCCCCCTTACAACGCTAATGCTTGTTGGACAGGCGGTATCCCAGACTCCCGCTATATTTGCGTTGCTGGTGGCAATAATGCTGATATCCGTTGGCCCGACAGAGGGGACACTGCTGACGAGCGCTGCAATGTTAGGTGCAGGAATGTCGATCGGTTTCGGTGCAATCGGGTCTGGAATGGGCAACGGTGTAAATGCGCAGGGTGCATGTGAGGCGGTCAGCAAAGAATCCAGTACGATAAAAGATATGATGACCTTTATGCTGGTTGGGCAGGCCGTTGGTCAGACACCGGTAATATTTGCCCTTGTGGTATCGCTCATGCTCATCTTTATAGAATTTCAGGTGCCGGCAACCTTGGTGGGTTTTTGTGCGCTTTTTGCCGCAGGGATATCGATGGGTCTGGGTTCAATAGGTTCGGGATACGGGAATGGTGCAACAGGCTCATCTGCATGCAAAGCGGTTGCAAAAAATCCTGAAGGTAGATCAGGGATACTTCCGCTGATGCTGGTTGGGCAGGCCGTCGGTCAGACCCCTGCAATATTCGCGCTTCTGGTAGCCTTTATACTTATGTTCGGAAATTATTCAGGACCTGCAAGCCTACCCGCAGCTATGGCGATCCTTGGAGCGGGTATATCTATGGGCTTTGGCGGTATCGGTCCTGGTGTGGGCAACGGCATTACAGCAGCGGCTGCATGCGAGGCTGCGGGATACAGGCCGGATCAGAGAGGTCTGTTGATGAGGACCATGCTGGTAGCGCAGGCTGTCGCACAGTCTACGGCAATATATGCCTTAGTGATAGCTTTTGTGTTAATATTTGTCGTATAAAAGAAAAAGATCATATATAGGAAAATTAGGGAGGAAAATATTATGGATATAGCAGGTGCAGATCTGGTGAGAGCAGCATCCTTTATGGGAGCGGGTATTGCTATGGGCCTTGGTGCTATTGGTCCTGGCATTGGTGAAGGTTTCGTCGGAGGCAAGGCATGCGAGGCAATCGGAAGGAATCCGGATGAAGCCGGTTTGCTGACAAGGACCATGCTGGTGGCACAGGCTGTTGCCGAGTCAACTGGGATATACTCGCTTGTAGTCGCACTGCTCCTGATATTCGTCGTGTAAGGAGGTTTATTTTGATAGAACTGAATTGGACCTTTTTTGTCCAGGTTATCAATTTCCTCTTATTAATGTTTGTCTTGGATAAGATCCTGTACAAACCTATACTCAAGGTACTGGATGATAGGGATGAGAGGATCATTGGTGGTCAGAATAAAACAAAAGAATTGGTCGAACAGGGTAATACCGTCCTTAAGTCCTATAATGTAAAAATCCACGATGCTAAACTTTCGGCATTGAAGATAAATAACGATGTTCGCAAGGAATCGGTTGTACAGGCGAATGAGATAATAGATCAGGCTCGTAAAAGGTCAGAGGAGATAATATCTCAGGTACAACAGGAGATGGCCCAGGAAATATCCCGGGTAAAAAAAGAACTTGAACCTGAGCTGGGTGTGATGGCCTCAACTATAGCTCAGCAGATAATGGGGAGGAAGGTTGCGTGAAGAAACGATTCCAAAAGATAGTTCCCCTTTTGATATTAATTGTTCTTGTATCTCTAAGTGCGTGTTTTGCATCAGATGACGGTGGAGAAGGCGGATCTAGCGGAAAGATATACAATCTTATTATGAGGGTAGTGAATTTTGCCATCCTTGCGGGTATCCTGTGGTATTTTCTTGCTGATAAGATAAAAAAATATTTCAGCGAGCGAAGGGTAGAGATAGCCCAGATGATAGAAGAGGTAGATGTTGCAAAGAGCGAAGCGCAACGACAGTTTGAAGAGTTTCAGCAGAAGATGCAAAATGTTGAGAAGGATATCAAGGAAATAAAGGATACGCTCTCAGGCGAGATAGAGATAGAAAAGGCAAGGATAATGGAAGAGGGCAAGGCCGCAGCGGAAAGAATAGTCGAACAGGCTAAGTGGTCGGCCGAGCAGGAGATATTAAAGGCCAAGAGATCATTGCGGGACCAGGTAGTTGACATGGCCGGGGAAATGGCCACCGAGATGATAACAAAGAATATGACACCTAATGATCAGAAAGTAATAGTTGAAGAATACTTGGATAAGGTGGGTAAAGAACATTGAAGAGTGACGTTGTTGCAAAGAGATATGCAAGGGCCTTATATGACTTGGGCATGGAAGAGGGATTGAATGATAAGATCCTTGAGGATATGAAGAAGGTCTCTGAGGTTATAAAAGAAAGCCAGGAGTTCAGGGCGATGATGGAGAGTCCTCTATATGACATAATCCTCAAGAAAAGGGTTCTTAAAAGTGTGATATCCAAGATATCGTTGACAGAGTATCTTGGTAATTTTTTAAATATATTGTTGGACAAGGACAGGTTCAAGCTTTTAGATGAAATACTTGAGGCGTACACTGTAATGCTTGATGAGGCATCCGGAAGGGTAAGGGCGCAAATCAAGAGTGCCACCGAATTGAGTGACGAGCAGATGCAGAGGATTAAAAAGACCATGTCCGGTCTTATGAAAAAGGAAGTAGACGTAGATGTCGCTGTAGACCCTTCTCTTATAGGAGGATTGGTAGCAGAGGTGCAGGGGATGATCTATGACGGAAGCGTTAAGACACAATTATCAAAATTAAAACAGAGTTTAAAAGGGGAGATATAGCATGCAGATCAGGGCAGAAGAGATAAGCAAGATTATTAAGGACCAGATCAAAGGCTATGAGAAAGAGGTTGATGTCGCTGAGACTGGTACCATACTAAGTGTTGGTGACGGTATTGCCCGAATTTATGGTCTGAGGAACGTTATGGCCAGCGAGTTGATAGAGTTCCCTCATAATATTATGGGCATGGCTCTTAATCTGGAAGAGGATAATGTAGGATGCGTTCTTTTTGGTGAATCCACAGGCATTAAGGAAGGGGATCAGGTAAAAAGGACAAAGAGGATCGTTGAAATCCCTGTGGGTGAGGGAATGACCGGACGTATTGTAAATGCCATAGGTCTGCCTATAGATGGAAAAGGTCCGATTGAGACATCCGAACAGATGGTCGTCGATGTTAAGGCGCCGGGTATTGTTCAACGGCAGTCCGTTGATCAGCCTCTTCAGACCGGATTGAAATCGATCGATGCTATGACTCCTATAGGAAGAGGACAGAGAGAGCTTATAATCGGCGACAGACAGACAGGGAAGACTGCTCTGGCTATAGATACAATCATCAACCAGAAGGGCACCGGCGTAAAGTGTATATATGTGGCTATAGGACAGAAACAGTCCACGGTTGCACAGGTCATGGCGACTCTGGAACAGCATGGGGCCATGGAATATACGACTATAGTAGCGGCTACGGCCTCTGAGCCGGCACCTTTGCAGTATATAGCCCCTTATGCCGGAGCTGCCATCGGTGAATTTTATATGCAAAAGGGAGAGCATGCACTATGTATATACGATGACCTGACAAAGCAGGCACAGGCATATCGTCAGCTTTCACTGCTCCTTAGAAGACCTCCGGGACGTGAGGCATTCCCTGGAGATGTTTTTTATCTGCATTCAAGACTGTTGGAGAGAGCGGCAAAGTACAGTGATGCCCTGGGTGGAGGATCTCTGACGGCATTACCTATCGTAGAGACTCAGGCAGGTGACGTATCTGCATATATCCCGACGAATGTTATTTCGATTACGGACGGACAGATATTCCTCGATACCGACCTTTTCTATTCAGGCTTCCGCCCTGCAATCAATGTGGGTATCTCGGTTTCTCGAGTCGGCGGTAACGCGCAGATTAAGGCCATGAAAAAGGTTGCAGGAACACTGAGGCTTGATCTTGCACAGTACAGGGAGCTTGCTGCATTCGCACAGTTCGGGTCTGACCTTGACAAGGCGACACAGGCTCAGCTCAATCGTGGAGCAAGGTTGATGGAGATGCTCAAACAGCCACAGTATTTACCTCTGCCGGTTGAAAGACAGGTTGCCATGATATATGTAGGAACAAATGGTTATCTGGACGAGTATCCTGTTGATGCGATAACCGGCTTTGAGACACAGTTCTATGCATTCATGGATAATAAGCACGCTGATATACTAAAGACCATAAGAGATACCGGTGTGCTTGATGCAGATACGGAAAAGGCATTGAAGGATGCCATCGCAGATTTCAAGAAGGTATTTGTCGTACAAGAATAGGGAGTAAGGATGGCTAGTTTAAAGGATCTAAAAAATCGAATCAGTTCTGTAAAGAAGACAGAGCAGATAACATCTGCCATGCGTATGGTTGCGGCAGCGAAGCTCAGGCGTGCCCAGAGTGATATTATCGCAGCCAGACCGTACGCTATCAAGACAAATGATGTCTTGATATCTCTGGTTACGAGGACAAATCCGGATATGCATCCTTTGCTGCGCGTACGTGAGCCGAAAAGGGGTGTGTTGGTTTTGATAGCATCTGACAGGGGTTTGTGCGGTGCGTTTAACCAGAACATATTCAGGAATGCAGAAAGGTTTATCAGGGAAAACAAGGATAGATATGAAGAATTATCCCTTGTTCTTGTCGGGAAAAGGGCGATAGATTACTTTAAAAGGAAAGACATACCTATCAGAAAATCGGTTGTCCTGGGGAGTGTATCCTTTGATTTGGCCTCAGAGATCGGTGAGGATCTTATACGTGGATATATAAATGATGAGTATGACGAACTCACGATAATCTTCAACGAGTTCAAATCTGCAATGACACAGATACTACATACAGACCGGATCCTCCCTGTAGAGCGCATGGAAACCGATGACGAGATGACAAATGTCGAGTATCTGTATGAACCGAGCGAGGATGTACTGCTCGATACGTTGCTGCCCATGAGCATGAAGATCTTTTTCTACCGGGCGTTGCTGGAATCAATGGCGTCTGAGCATGGCGCACGTATGACGGCGATGGAGAGTGCCTCAGGGAATGCGGCAGACATGATAGAAAGATTGAGCATACAGTATAATAGGGCCAGGCAGGCTGCCATCACTACGGAACTTATGGAAGTTGTAGGCGGGGCAGAGGCCTTAAAAGGATAAAAATAAGGAAAAGAGCGGAGGAGTAAGCCTATGGAGATGGGAAGAATTTCACAGGTTATAGGCGCTGTAGTGGATGTGGTTTTTGACCAGGGGGATATGCCTTATATATATAACGCATTATGCGTAACCAATCCATTTATATCTGATCAGGAAGATAACCTTGTACTAGAGGTGGCACAGCATATAGGCGATAGGACTGTAAGGACTATTGCCATGGACGCCACGGACGGACTGGTAAGAGGTATGCCTGTAAAGGATACAGGGGCACCGATAAGTGTACCTGTAGGGGATAAGGTGCTTGGTCGGATATTGAATGTTGTAGGAAACCCTGTTGATGAGGCGGGACCGGTAGAAGCTGAGGCGCGTTATCCGATTCACCGTGAGCCCCCCAAGTTTACCGAGCAGAGTACCTCGATAGAGTCTTTCGAGACAGGTATCAAGGTCATCGACCTTTTGACGCCTTACCTTAGAGGTGGAAAGATCGGGCTGTTCGGAGGCGCCGGAGTGGGCAAGACGGTTTTCATCATGGAGCTGATCAATAATATCGCTAAAAAGCACGGTGGATACTCCGTATTTTCAGGCGTTGGTGAAAGAACTCGTGAAGGAAACGATCTCTGGACAGAGATGACGGAATCCGGAGTTATAGATAAGACGGCACTCATATACGGGCAGATGAACGAGCCGCCCGGAGCAAGGGCAAGGGTCGGACTGACGGGGCTTGCCGTGGCCGAATACTTCAGGGATGTACAGAACCAGGACGTGCTTCTCTTTATTGACAATATATTCAGGTTCACACAGGCAGGCATGGAGGTTTCAGCTCTGCTGGGACGTATGCCTTCAGCCGTTGGATACCAGCCGACCCTGGGTACCGATATGGGCGAGTTGCAGGAGAGGATTACATCGACAACAAAGGGCTCGATCACGTCTGTACAGGCGATTTACGTACCCGCAGACGACCTCACGGACCCTGCGCCGGCAACAACATTTTCTCACCTTGATGCCACGACGGTTCTTTCACGTCAGATCGTGGAGCTCGGCATCTACCCGGCTGTTGACCCACTAGACTCTACATCGAGGATCCTCGATGCAAAGATAGTCGGTGATGAGCATTACACAGTAGCAAGAGAGGTGCAGCAGATCCTACAGAAGTACAAAGAGCTTCAGGATATCATTGCGATTCTTGGTATGGATGAACTTTCAGAAGAAGATAAGCTTGTTGTTTCCAGGGCAAGAAAGATACAGAGGTTCCTGTCGCAGTCATTCAGTGTTGCAGAACAGTTTACCGGTATGCCGGGTAAGTATGTTGAGCTCAAGGACACAATCGATGGATTCAAAAAGATAGTGGCTGGTGAAATGGATGACCTGCCGGAGCAGGCGTTCTATATGGTCGGCACTATCGATGAGGCAGTAGAAAAGGCGAGAAAACTTGCTGAAGAATAATAAAGGGGGATTTTAGATATGGCTGATGAAGAATATATGCAGCTAGATGTGGTAACCCCTGAGAGGGCAGTGCTCAGCCGCAAGATTACAGAGGTGGTTGCGCCCGGGAGCGCAGGAGAATTCGGTGTACTCATAGGACATACACCTTTTCTGACAACTTTGAGGACAGGACAGATCATAGCAAAGACGGAAGACCGCGATATATATATTGCAGTCGGTGGCGGATTTGCAGAAGTAATAAGCAACCGTGTGATCATACTGGCAGAGTCAGCCGAAATAGCTGAAGACATCGATACGGAAAAGGTCAAAACAGACCTTGAACAGGCTCAGGACAAGATGAAGAGTCTTTCAAAGGATGACCCTGAATATCCGAAGTGGGAATCAAGGGTAAAAAGGTCAGAGGTAAAACTGAAGGTCGTAGAGAACTGGGAAAAGAGCAAATAGAATCTTATATAATGGTTTGATATGAGGCAGGGGATAAAGTTAAACTCCCCTGCCTTAATTATATTTGTATTATTGACTCTTTTGGGAATAACTTCTATAAAAGTATCGTTATTAGAAATATGCGCCCATAGCTCAGTTGGATAGAGTGTTGGACTACGAATCCAAAGGTCGCAGGTTCGAATCCTGCTGGGCGCATGCCATTCTACAAGATATTGAAAACCTTCGGGCTAACATATGGCTAACACTAGAACTGATTGGTGATGACGGCCGGTAGTGTTTAAGTTTTCTCTAATTGACTAAATATTTCTTAATACAAAGGGCTCGGTTAACACAGGAACCGACTTGTTCACCTCGTACACACCCATTACGGACTCTCCGCACGGAAGTGATCATAGACCTCCTCAAGCAGATGCTGGCCCACGAACTTCTGGAATGCTTTTTCGTTAAGGAATTTTGCGGTGATCTCCTCGTCTTGATCCATACGGTCTATGAATAGGCCTTCTAGGGCCTTGAGGAAGATATAGCCGAAGTTCTCCTTTGTGTTAACCTTTGCAGCCTGCCGAAACTCCTCATTGGCGAGGGCATCTTCCTTTATGGAATCAAAGAATAGCTGGTCTCCCGGTTTGAAGCTTGTGCCGAATTTGTCGTTGAGCTTGTCAATCAATTGTGACAAAGGAACCTGTTCTTCGTGGCTTGTTCCTGTGCCTACTTCTGTAGGACCGTATATAGGGGGTTCCTCTCCTACCTGCAGCGCAATAGACCCTTCACTGATTTTCTGAAGACGATAATACTTGAGCGTGATCTCATCGTCGAAGTGATACACAGGGCCGATATCCCGTCTTGGGAGTTTATTCAGCAGAAAGCGGATATAGGAATACAGCTTTTCAAGGTCTGAATCCTGAAACGGGATCACCTGTGATAGGAAGCTGTACAGGTTTCTATAGGCAGTAAGCCATCCCCTGAACTCCTCCTGGGCATCCTCTTCGAGCTCTTTGAATCGGTTAACCGCCGGATCGATGCAGGCATTCATCTTTGCATGATCCGAGGCTGTCTGGTTTTCCTTGGGTTTGTAGAATACCCTGCTGAATTCCTCGACCTCGCTTTTATAGTATACCTGCTGGGCATCCAGTTTGGCCTGAAGTTCATATAGCTGCTGGGGTTGGGCCTGTTCTCCTATGACGGTCTGTTCGTAGTACGGCTGAAAGGCGTCCAGGATCTCCTGGGTGTTGTTGACGAAATCGAGAACAAAGGTGTCTTCCTTGCCCGTATGAATCCGGTTAAGGCGTGAAAGGGTCTGCACTGCCTGAATACCAGCAAGCCTCTTGTCCACATACATGGTATGCAGCAGGGGCTGATCGAATCCGGTCTGATATTTCTCTGCAACCAGGAGCACCTGATAGTCATCAGAAGAGAATTTATCGGGGAGCTCTTTTTCCTTGATGCCCTGGTTCATGCCGACCTCGGTGTATTCAATATCCTTCAGGTCAGGGTCTACAACGGTTCCTGAAAAGGCAACCAGAGTCTTTATATCACTATAGCCATTATCAGCTATGTACTTGTCAAAGGCCTGTTTATAACGCACCGCCTGGAGGCGGGAAGAGGTGACCACCATGGCTTTAGCCCTGCCGCCGATCTTGTGGCGCGTGGACTGCCGGAAGTGCTCAACCATGATCTCGGTTTTTTGCGCTATGTTATGCGGGTGCAGGTTCATAAACCTGGCAAGGGCTTTTGCCGCCTTTTTTTTGTCAACGTCAGGGTCGTCTTCCATGGACTTGATCAGGCCGAAGTATCTCTTGTACGTCGTATAGTTCTTGAGCACATCAAGAATAAAACCCTCTTCGATGGCCTGGCGCATGCTGTATAGATGGAAGGGTTCCGGCTTGCCGTCCGGCCCGGTTTGACCGAAGACCTCCAGGGTCTTGTGCTTTGGGGTGGCAGTGAAGGCAAAAAAGCTGATATTGGGTTGTCTGCCCCTTTTTGCCATGGTCCTGATAATCTCTTCCTCGTAATCGGCCAATCCTTCTTCTTCTGCCTGCGCCTTTGCCTCTTCCTGTATCGCCGCACCGGCCAGGACACCCTTCATCTCGGCGGCGCTTTCGCCTCCTTGAGAACTGTGGGCCTCATCTATGATGACAGCGTATGTCCTCTTGGGGAGATCCCCTATCTTCTCTGTGACAAAGGGAAATTTCTGCAGGGTTGTTATGACGATTGGGGTACCGGAGCCAAGGGCATCGGAGAGCTGTGTGGAGTCGATATCGATCTTTTGCACCACACCCTGCTTGTGCTCGAACTGATAGATCGTATTCTGCAGCTGCTGGTCGAGTACAAGACGGTCTGTGACCACGATCACGGAATCAAAGACCTTCTCATCTGCATAATTATGTAGCGATGACAGGCGGTGTGCCAGCCAGGCAATGGAGTTGCTCTTTCCGCTCCCTGCAGAATGCTGGATCAGGTAGTTGGTCCCGGTCCCTTTCTCACGGGCGTCTTTCACGAGTTTGCGTACACTGTCGAGCTGGTGGTAGCGGGGGAAGATCATGGTCTCCCTCTTCACCTTTTTTTCTCCAAGCTTTTTTTCTTCGATCTGCAGGTGGATGAACTGTGCCAGGATATCAAGGAGGCTGTCTCTGTTCCAGATCTGCTCCCAAAGGTATGCGGTCTTGTACCCTGCAGGGTTTGTCGGGTTGCCCGCCCCTTTACCGTCTCCAAGATTGAACGGCAGGAAGCGGGTAGCCCTGCCGGAGAGCCTGGTGGTCATATATGCCTGGTCAGGATCTACGGCAAAGTGCACGAGTGAGCGCTTCTTAAAATCAAAGATCAGGTCCTTCGGGTCTCTATCGTTCTTGTACTGGCTGATGGCGTTGAGCCATGTCTGTCCGGTCATGGGGTTCTTGAGCTCGGCTGTCACTATGGGGATTCCATTAAGGCTCAACACCAGATCAAGGGTGTTGTTGTGTTTGCTGCTGTATTTGAGCTGCCGGGTAACGGTAAGACGGTTCGCATCATAGAGTCTTTTCGTCTCGGGGTTGAGGCCGCTTGCAGGGGCAAAGTATGCGACCCTAAAGGTCTTGCCGAAGCATTTAAACCCGTGACGCAGCACCTTGAGGCAGCCTTCATGCTCTGAGTTCAATGCCCGGCAGAGGTCATCGGTCAGGGTTTTTTGCGCCTTGTCTTTCTGGATGTTCGCGAGGTAGGCCCACTGTCTGGCCTGGGTCTCCTGTATGAAGGGTAGCAGTATGGTCGGGTCCAGACCCATTTCAGGATCAAAATCAGCGCTGACCCCTTTTGAATATCCGGCCTTTGTCAGGAGGTGATCTTCGATAGCAGTCTCAAAGGCATACTCGGTATGTTTTCCCGTCATCAGGTGACCTCCTTGCGTACATCGATCTTGCCTGTTACGGCTGCGGAGATGAGGGCGGTGCGGTATTCGCGGAGCTTTTTGATTGATTCTTTAACCTTTGAAATCAGGGTGTCTATGCGTGAGGTCTCGTGGTCGAGGAAGGCGGCGATGGCGCGTTGTTCATATAAAGGAGGAACTGCTATAATAACAATTGATAGATGTGATGGACCAAAATTTGGTTGACACGCGCCTGTCATCATTAATCCAAGTTGCTCGCGAGTTCCCTTAGATTGTAACAACCACTTCAGATAAGCTCTTGCCACATTACCTGAGTGGTTTTCATTAAGTCTAATCGTGCTTGTGTTTAGAATTGTACGATCATCATTTATAAACTCTGCAACCTTTCCCCAAGAGTTGCCAGAGCTAGACAGAAGAAGATCACCATTCCGAACTGTAAAGTGCCGATATGTTGTCTCATATTCTTGTTCCGAAATGAATTTTTCATATCCACTGAAATCAATCCCCTTGTCTGTAATATTCGTTACACAAATGACATGTACTCCCGAATCAGTAAATTGCCAATTTCGCAAACCAGGTCCTTCTTGAAAGAAAGCTACTCTTTTAAACTTTTGAGTTTCCCAGTGCTCCGGGATCTCCCCCAGCCATTCAATCCCGGAATCCTTCATCCTGACATCAGGGTTCAGCCCCTTGGTGACGGCATGGCTGATGAGGGCTGCACGCTTCTGCTGCAGGAGTTCGATCTGCCGCTGCTTCTTGGCAATCAGGGTGTCTATGTGTGAGGTCTCGCGGTCGAGGAAGGTGGCGATGGCGTGTTGTTCTTCCGGTTCAGGCAATGAAATTTTTAGTTTTGCAAATTTCTCTCGAGTAAAATGTGCAATAGTTGCTTTATTGCATAGAACTTCGAACCACCCAGAGCTACTAACATAATGGAGAGTGTACATCAGAAAACGAACATTACTTGCATACTTTGATCGAACTCTATGAACTGCATTTTGAATAATGCAGTTCTCTGGGGGTAAAGATATAATCCCAGCCCTACCAACTTCACCACCTTCGCATACAACAAGATCTCCATCCTTCACATTGTACTGTGTTAATTCAGAAGGATTTGCCCACATCTCAGGAGATTCTTCAACATTGACGCACCCCCAAAGAACGCTAAGCGCCTTGAGATATGGCACTAGTTGATCTTCCTCTGACAACGGACTGTTCTGAAGCATTTTTCCTAATTGAATATCAAAATGCCTTTTAACAGGAACTATCCCCCATTGCACCGGGATCTCCCCCAGCCATTCCACCCCGGACGGCCTGTACGCCGGGTATGCTGCTCGCTTGCCTGGCCGGACAGCAGGGTTCTTCATGATCCGCCTCCTTTGCCCGGCCCGCGCTTGCGTTCCCCGGTTTCTGCCTCGCCCGCATCTGCGCCTTGGTCCTCTATGGCCGTTTGTGAGCGCGCGATGGCCTCATGCAGTTTGCGTTTCAGGACATCCTTGGGCGGCAGGACGGTCAGGTATTCGGCGACATGGATGCCGGAGCGGCCCAGTTCCAGCAGTTCTATCTGTTCGCTTTTTTTGCCCGCGCACAGGATGATTCCAAGGGGCGTATCCTCGCCTGATTTGCGTTCATGCCTGTCGAGCCAGCGCAGGTAAAGCTCCATCTGGCCCTTGTGGTCGGGCCGGAACTTGTCGAGTTTGAGTTCCACGGCCACCAGCCGCCGCAGATCGCGGTGGAAAAAGAGCAGGTCCAGGTAAAAATCGTCATTGTCCACAATGATGCGCTTCTGCCGGGCCACAAAGGTAAAGCCGACGCCCAGTTCCATGATGAAGGCCTCCAGCTCATGCAGGATGGCCGCCTCGAGGTCTTTTTCCAGATATGCACCTTTCAGGCCGAGAAAATCGAGCAGATAAGGATCGCGGAATACAAGGTCGGGGCTCAGCCGGTCCTCTTCCCGCAGGGCTTCAAGCTCCAATTTAGCCAGCTCAGCCGGCCTTTTTGAAAGGGCGGTCCGCTCATAAAGCATCGATCCGATCTTTTTCCTCAGGGTACGGACGCTCCAGCGTTCCACCCGGCACATTTCGGCGTAGAAGTCTTGCTGAAGCGGCTTTTCGAGGGGCAGCAACTCTCGGAAATGGGACCAGCTCAATTGTTGCGACAGCGTGGCAACAATATTGGCATCGGGAAAAGATTCGGCGAACTTTACCATTCGGGTCAATGCCGTATAGCTGAACCCGTTACCATAGTCCTGGATCAATTTTTGCGACAGCGTGGCAAGAATCTGTTTCCCGTAATCTGCGCGTTTTCCCCCCAGTATTTCCTGGTTGATTCGGTTTCCGATCCGCCAATATAGCATTGTCAACCCGGCATTTACTGTGCAGGCCACTGCCGCCCGTGCCTCCTCGATCATTTTTCGAAGATCTACAATCAAGTTATCCGTGGCGGCCGGGGGAATGGAAGTTTTAACCAGCTTGTCGCTCATTGAGTCACCTCGGCGAGCATGTCCGCAATCTCCTTCTCGATCTTCTTGAGGTCGGCCTCTATCTCTTCTAAAGGCCTAGGCGGCGTGTACTTGTAGAAGTACCGGTTGAAGTTGATCTCATAGCCCACCTTGGTCTTGCTTTCATCCACCCAGGCATCACTCACATGGGGCAGGACCTCTCGGGCCATGTACGCTGCAATGTCATCTTTGAGCGGCACGTTCTCATAATCCCTCAATTCAGAATCAGGCTCGGGGTTGCCCTTGCTGTCAAGGCAGATATCTGCCGACTCATCCCGTTCAGAAAGCGCCATAAGTATGGCCTTGAACAGGGCGGCCGGGACAGCAACGCCTGCCTTATTGAAGACCGACTTCATCTCTTTGCTGAAATCCTCGCGGTTCTTTACGACACCATAGGGCTCAAGCCCTCTCAGGGCATTCAGAATAGATTCCTGCAGGTCTTTACCCTTGGCGATCTCGGCCTCGGCCGCAGCCGTGTCCTTGCGCTTCTTGCTGGTAGCCAGGTTTATGAACTGGCTGGTTTCCTGAACCTTGGCGAGGCGTTCTTGGGTAACGGCAAAATTGAGCTTCAGAGGGCGCTCTACCGTGATGCGATGGTAACCGAAGTCGGCATTATCGAAGATCCTGACATACTCACCCTGACTGAACTCTCCATAGAGTCGGGTGATATCTGAAATCTGGTCCGGTTTGCCGCCATCGCTGCCGTCACCTATCTCGTTTCGTTTGTTGCCCAGGCTCTTTCTCATCTTGACGAAAAAGCCCGTTGCATTAATGAGCTGGATCTTGCCTTTGCGCTGTTTTTCCTTGCGGTTGGTGACGATCCATACATAGGTGCTGATCCCTGTATTATAAAAGAGCTGGTCGGGCATGGCCACTATGGCCTCAAGCCAGTCATTCTCTATGATCCACTGCCGGATGTTGCTCTCGCCCGAGCCTGCCGAGCCCGTAAACAGCGGTGAGCCGTTAAAGACTATGGCCAGCCGTGTGCCGCCTTTTCCCGGGTCTTTCATCTTGCTGATCATGTGCTGCAGGAACAGGAACGAGCCGTCATTGATACGCGGCAGGCCTGCACCGAACCGGCCGCCATAACCCTGCTCCTCGTTCTCCTTCTTTATGAAATTCGCCTCAGGCTTCCACTCCACGCCAAAGGGCGGGTTGGCCAGCATGTAGTCAAAGGTCTTTCCCTTGTGATGGTCATCGGTAAAGCTGTCTCCGAAGCGGATGTTGTCAAGATATTGACCTTTTATCATCATGTCTGAGCCGCAGATTGCATATGCCTGGTCGTTATAGTCCTGCCCGAACACCTCCAGCATGGCATCAGGATTGAGCCCTTTCAGGTATTCTTCGGATACGGACAGCATGCCCCCGGTCCCGCAGGCAGGGTCATAGAGGGTCTTGACGATGCCCTTGGTAGTCAAGGTGTCATTGTCCGGATTAAAGATCAGGTTTACCATGAGGCGGATGACCTCTCTAGGGGTGAAGTGGTCCCCGGCCTCTTCATTGCTTGCCTCGTTGAATCTCCTGATGAGGTCCTCGAAGATATAGCCCATCTCGATGTTTGACACCTGATCAGGGTGGAGGTCGATCTCGCAGAACTTCTTGACCAGCAGAAAGAGACGGTCTGCCTTGTCGAGTTTTGCTATATGTTCTTCAAAACCGAAGTGCTCGATGATATCCCGTGCACGGCTGGAGAAGCTCTTGATGTACTGGGTCAGGTTTGCAGCGATGTTGTTCGGGTCCCCCTTGAGCCTTTCAAAGGTGAACCGGCTGGTGTTATGGAATGTCTGCCCGGCAACCCTGTCAAGGATAGGCTCAAGGTTCTGGACCTTACTACCTTCCAGACTTTTCAGCTTGGCAAGGACATCTCCCTTGGTAGGTTCCAGCACACAATCAAGACGCCTAAGCACGGTCATGGGCAGCATGACATCCTTGTACTGGTTGGGCCGGTAAGGCCCCCTGAGCAGATCTGCAACCGACCATATAAAACTGACCTTTTCTCCGAAGTTATTCATCAACGCTCCTCTTTATACAGACATGATGTCGATTAAATACAATGCCCATGTATAGCCATGGGAAACCCACATTTATCCTCATAAGATCTTTCAATGAGAAGCAGTATAATTAGTCCTTTTAACTGCCTACCAATACATACTCAATATTGTTGGATTATATGACTGATTGAATAACGTGTCAAATCATATCCATCAGACACGATATCACCTCTTTTCTTAACGTGATAATGTCCCAGAGCAATGGGGATCTTGCCTTCTTGGTCCGGGTAGCTAATCAGAACTTAGGCCAGGGCTGTTATACCTATTGGGGAATTTTTGCAGGTGGTGCGGTTCCCCCTTTGCCGGTATCGGGTCGAGGGATGCAAGTTTTTATGAAGTCAACATGTTCTGCAAGTTCATCTTTTATGGGGTTCCATAATGGGTCAAGCCCTACCGTCATTCCTTCTCTTCTCGCCAGCTTCAGTGCTGGTACTATATCAGCATCACCCGAAATAACAATCAAGACATCGGCCTGCTTCTTAGTGGCCAAAAGGGCAATATCCATCCCTATCTTCATATCGACTGCTTTCTGCTCGATACAGGGCATCACATCATACTCGGTGAGGTCATCCACAGTTATTTTTTTCGAAAGAATGAGTTTCAGTTTATCGCCTTTCAACCGCCACTCCTTATTTTGCCACTCTGCCTTGCCGAGCCTTAATGCAAAATTGGGAGTGCGTTTGATGGAGACAAGAAGATCATTCTGGTGTTTCGCAACTGGAGTCTGCCCGAAGTCCACATGTTTTTTGGTGATTGGATTATGAGCTTTTATCTTGATAGGATCTGTATCGTAATAGAAAATTCGGTATATAGCATCGTGTTCTTTAAGATGTTGCTTGCAATATCTTCTTATTTCGGGGCCAGTATATAAAAACTATTTTAGTTTGAATATACGCTTACGCATGAACCATCCATCAATAACAAACGCTACTTTTCGCATAACATGTCCCCTAAAATAGCATTGCCCCTTGGTCGATTTCAGATCTATCTAAAAAGTCTGAAATGTCGCAAGGGGCGTTTTTTAGCACACGTAATCTGTATATAATATCGGCCACTCTCCATGTCAAGATTAACATTTCTGTTACCATTTTATTTAGAGCCATACCTTTTTGCTCTATACGGCAAGATTTTCCCCTTCTCTCCAGATTGATCCTCGTGTGTAGGTGCTTGCTCCGGTTCCTTCGGCTTCAATATAGCCGACATAATTCTGCTGTTAACTTTCTGCATAGGTTCTCTAAGCTGCTCAACAGGGATAACGAGATGTCCGGCCGTTACATCGTTGCCGGTGTAGTGGTTCAAGAGACGCTTCAGAACTGCATAGCTGACTTCCTGTTCTGCAATACTCGTGAATGTCCTTCTCAGGTCGTGGATACAGAAATCAACATCTGAAGTCTTTATAACGGCCTCGACTGCGCGTTTTAGTTCCGAGAGATGTCCTTTTGGACCCTGGCCTGGGAAAACAAAGCCATTTTGCCTCAAGGAATGTCTTTGTTTGAAGATATCCAGGATAGCATTGGACATGGGGAGCGTGTGTTCTCGGTGATTCTTCGCTATTTCGGCTCTGATGGTGAATGTCTTCCCCTTCATGTCCACGTCGGACCATTGAAGCGATAGAATCTCTTGTTCCCGGCATCCTGAAAAGAGAAGAAGGAGAAGGGCATCCCCGGCTATGGGATTCGAGTAACCCCTTGCTGCATCATGCCAAGCTTTTAGCTGGTGCTCTTTTATGACAGTCTGCCGCCTGCCTACATGGAACCACTGTTTGCTGTAAGACAAAACCTTGATGGGATTTTCGGGTAGAGCTCCATCGTATACAGCCTGTGCATGATTATATATTGCCCGGAATGTCCGCATGACGTTGTTGGCGGTAACCGCGCTACGTTCATCTGCTATCTTGAGATGACGCTTTGATACGTCTTTTTTATCGATCTCTTTTAGTGGTTTCTGCATCCAGTCTGAGAGCCATTGATTTAAGAGGCATTCATAAGTTTTCTTTGAGCCTTTTTTAAGTTGGGGCTTTGCCGTGAAGTAATCTTCCAAGGCCTTTTCCAGGGATATTCCCTTTGTTCGCTCCTGAGCCTTCTGCTTGTTTACGTCTATGCCTTTGTTTAGGTCAGCCAGTGTCTTAAGGGCTTCTTTTCGCGCCTTGTCCGGTGTTAAGGGGCCATGTACGCCAATCTTTACCCATTGTAATCTTCTGCCCACCCGTTTGACGGAATATACCTTCCTGTTTTTGCTCACCCTGATACAAAAACCCTTCAGTTCTTCATCCCAGAATGTTAGCCGTTTGCCGTCCTCAGGTGCCTTTATTGAATCAATGAATGTCTTGGTTAACTTGATTTTCTTCATTCTTTAGCCCCCTTTTGTAGCTGGCTAACACATGGCTAACAAAATACGAAAAGAGGCAATACAAAACACAAGAAGACAGTAGTTGGAGCAAGTAAAAACAAATAGTTAAAAACATCACACAACATGCCAATACAATGACCATTAAACTACGAATCCAAAGTTCGCAGGTTCGAATCCTGCTGGGCGCACTTCCATAAAGCCTTTCTCAAGATAAAGCCGTAATGCCTTATAGATATGGATTTCTAGGTATGTATATCGTCAGTGGATTCTATTATAGAATCCATGGTGATCATGCATACATCCTTATTGTTTATTACCTTTGCAAGGGCCTTTCGGTTCAGGAGGATCTCTTTGCGGAGGAAGTGTATCTGGGATGCAAGAAAACCGAATGAAAGGATCTGTATACCGCCCAGGATGAACAGGATCATGAGTGTGAGAAGAGGACGGTTAGGATTCAGCTCCTCTCCGAGGTAGAGTGCAAGGATATATATGCCGAAGCCGAGTCCTATAAGGGTCAGTAAGACCCCGATGAATCCAAAAAGCAGGACAGGGCGTTCGAAGATGGTGAATATGATGTGTGACAGAGCTGTGGATCTGAACGCGAATTTTGAACTCCCTATCTTTCTGGAGGTGAGAACCGCCGGGATCTCTTTGACCACGTATCCCATTGCCAGGACCTTTGAAAGGATTTCAAGGTGAATCTCCTTGCCGTTTGATTCTAGGTCAAGGCTGTTGATAACATCCCTTTTGTAGCACCTGACAATACAGGTGATGGTATGTATCTTTTCAGGGATAGCCATCTGTAGGATTTTGTTGCCAAGACGGGATATGTAGAGCCTGTCTTTAGGGACACCGAGGGTGGAGCCGCCCTTCATGTAGGGACTTGCCAGAACCACATCGACATCGCTTTCCTGTTCAAGGGCATGTATCATTTCTATAATGTACTTAGGGTGATAGGAAAGATCTGCATCTATGGTCGCTATATAATCGCCTTTCGCGGTCTTGAATCCGTACCTTATGGCCTTACCCCTTCCGCCGTTTTTGCTGTACGAAACCACCCGCACATAAGGCCTTTCAGCGGCAACGGAATCTAGGACATTGCTCGTTGAATCCGTGCTGCCGTCATTGACAGGGATAATTTCATACGAATACCCGTTTTCATGAAGGATGCTGGAAACTCTCGATATGGTGTCCGCAGCGTTATCCTCTTCGTTGAACATGGGAATGATGACGGAGACTTTTGGAGTTGTTCTGGTCATTGTGCTGTCTTTAATGTCTTTTTCTTCCATAACTGAGTGAGGACTATAAGATATTTAAAAGGTGTTGTACAGATGTTAAAAAAAAAGAATCCCCATATAAAAAGGGGATTCCTTGTTAAATAAAGGTTAGGAATTAGGCCTTTTTATATCCTTAAAAAATTATAAAGGACAATGTTATAAAAGCAAAGAAGATGCCAAATGCGAAAATTATATAAGTGCCTTGATTTGGTAAAGAAATAAAGGAATGAAGAATAGGGCAGTTTGACATATGGGTAAAATATTTCCACTGTTATGGAAGATATTTACTATAATATTAATTTTATATGAAAACGGTTGATCTTGTCAGAGAAGGCTTGTGGAAAAATACCTTTCTGCCCTGTCAGGCATAACAGTGGCGATGATTTTGTCCTTGCCGTATTTCTGAGCCATCTGCTGGCTTGCCCACACATTGGCGCCTGATGATGTTCCTACAAGGAGGCCCGCCTTTCTGGCAAGTATGCGGCATGTATTTACAGCATCTTCATCGGTCACCTCGATTACCTCGTCGATAAGCGATGTGTCGAGAACGGGGGGTATAAATCCGTCACCTATACCCTCTATTCGGTGAAGACCGGGTTCATGGCCCAAAAGGGCCGACACGTTCTTCGGCTCTACTGCTGCAATGATGGTTTCCTTGTTCCGTTCCTTAAGGAATTTTCCCGCCCCTCCGAGGGTTCCCCCGCTGCCGAGGCCTGAGACAAAGATGTCCACATGATGCCGAAGCTGATTCCATATCTCCGGTCCTGTAGTGAGATAGTGGGTGAGTGGATTGTCCGGGTTCTCGAACTGTTGGGGTATGTAGACATCAGGTCTTGATTTCTGGAACTTTCTTGCAGCATCGATAGAACCTTCAAGGCTTTTATCGGTCGGTGTAAGGATGAGTTCGGCACCAAGTGCGCTGATGATCTTTTTTCTTTCCTCGCTCATATTTTCCGGCATTGCGATGACGACGTCATAGCCTAATAGTCCTCCGACAAGGGCTATGCCTATGCCTGTGTTGCCGGATGTAGGCTCTGCTATGGTATCGCCCGGTTTAAGTGCCCCGGATTTTATAGCCTCTTCCAGCATGAATAGGGCCACCCTGTCTTTAATGCTCCCTCCGGGATTTAGATGTTCGGCCTTTGCAAATATATTTGCCTCAAATACGGATCTCAAACATACTATGGGTGTGTTTCCAACCTGATCGAGAACATTTTTTGAAAACATATCATTGCTCCTGATGTTATAGTGTAAATCCGGCCTGTCCCGTAATGGCAAAGCATGCCGAACGCTTATTCAACAATTATCCAACGGTAATGGTGCTGTCAATAGACAAGTAATCAGGAAAGGTCTTTTAGGAGACTGTCAAGAAGTCTCGTGTTTATTCCATAATCGCCTATTGATACGGAATTTCGGCCGGGGCCATGATAATCAGTACCGCCTGTTTCGAACAGACCGAATTCTTCAGCAATGGTCGTATAGAATCTTTTCTGTGCCTTTGTATGTTCCGGATAATGTATCTCGATACCCTTAAGTCCATCGGTTTTCAACTCACGGATGAAGGATTTCAGACCATGTTCTCCCAGGCCGAGGGTGAATGGATGAGCGAGTACAGGGATTCCGCCGTGCTTACGGATCATATGTATGCCCTCGGTAGAGGGTAATCGTTTTTTTTCTACAAAGGCCTTCTTGCCTTTGGCAAGGTATATAGAAAAGGCCTCCCTAAAATTATTGACATAACCTTTTTTGATCAATGCCTTGGCCACATGGGGTCTTCCAGGCTGGGAGGATCCTGCGATATTCATGATATCATCCATGTTTATTCGGCACCCTGCTTCATTGAGTTTCTCAACAATCTTTGGCAACCTTTTCTTTCGTTGTTCCTGGATCCATCGCAGCTCGGTCTCCATTTCCAAGGGAATATCCGGGAAATAGCCGAGTAGATGGTATGTACCCGGATCATATTGTATGCTCAGTTCTATACCGGGGATCACTCGAATTTGATGTTTTATGCCCGCATCAAGGGCCTCTTTCAGGCCGGATATAGTGTCGTGATCCGTAAGAGAAATGGTTGAAATCCCTTTTGAAAAGGCCATGGAGACGATTTTGACCGGTCTGTAGTCTCCATCGGATGCATTGCTGTGGATATGAAGATCCGCCTTTGTATGCAATCTAAGTGTTCTTTCCCGGAACCTGTGCCTCCAATACCTGTGCGATCTTATTCTTCAGCTCGGTCAGATCGGATGATTTGATCACATAGGCATCGGCTGCGATAGATTTTATATCAACCTTGTAGCTTCCATATGCACTGCATAATATTACCGGCAGATTGTAGTAGTTATTTCTGATTTCCTGGAGGACGTCCAGGCCGTTAGAGGAAACCATCTTGATATCGAGCACGATCACATCGGGTTTTTCCTTTGAAATAAGGTCCACGATACCCTTTCCGTCAGATGCCATAGTGACATCGTACCCTTCTTCTTCAAGTTCCTCGGAATACAATAACCTTATATGTTTTTCGTCATCAACGATCAAGACTTTTGCCATAGATTTCTCCTTTTCTATTGATCCCATCTATCAATGATATATGGCTTGGTTTGCTCGAATACCAGGCACATATCCTCGAGGAACTCTTCCGCCTGCTGTATGGACATGCCTTCTGTCTTGTTCACAAAGGACAAGGTCATGCCGTAGTACAGCGGGATTAGGACCTCGATCGTATTTGCCCTGTTAGTCTTGGCCTTACGGTAGGCCAATACGAAGTCAAACAGGATCTTTGCCCATATAGAGGCGGGCATTTCGAAATGATCGATATCCATTGTAGAGATCTCCCTTATCTTTTGAAGGTTTTCCTTGGAAAAGACAGAGCGGTAGATATTCCAGTTCGATTGAAACCCTTCCCTGAATTTCTGGTAGAGTTTTTCCTTATTGACCTCAACGGGAGGCGGCATTTCTACTTCTCCAAGGCCAAATCCGAATATGGCAGTAGGTTTGCTCCACTTTGTGGAGATCCAATCATCATGATAATGGATCATAAGGTTAAACATGGTGCTTATGACCTGTTTGAACATGGGCCCGAGATCCGCTGCAGGATCTTTCGGTTTGTGAACCTTGGGCCTGCCCATGAAGGCCTGGCATATCGGGACACCCTCATTCATGGCTATCGTGGTCATCCATATGTCTATGCCGAACTGGCTGACTTCTTCATTCCAGGAAGGATTTTTCAGGAATATGCCGGCCATCTTCCCGGAGAAACCGAAATCACCGCCTATGGGCTGTCTTACACGTCTCCCATAGAGGCAACGTGTCAGGGGGTAGGCTATGTTGTTCGTGATAGTTCCGTCATATTTGTGCCTTACGTATAACGGGGCAACAAAACCGAAATCATTGAAAAGCGGCTCGCCAAGGTTTTTTATCCACCTCGGGGTTATACTCTTCAAGTCGGCATCGACAACGATAACGGCCTTGGCATCCATTTCTATGACCTTCCTGAAGAGGTTTTTGAAATTGTTGCCCTTTCCCTTTACCCCTTTGGGCGTTGAAAGATAGATCTTGGGAATGTTGCCGGTATCGCTGTTCATGAACACGTTTCCGGTTCCATCTGTGCTGCTGTTGTCACAGTTGATAATGACCGAAGACATGTCTTTGAAATGATCCTGAAGACCTATAGCGGCCTGTTGGGTTGGATACGAAATCAGTGATGCCTCGTTATATGATGGTATGCCGACAATGATATCGGCCTTTTTTATGGCACCTGGATTCTCTTCAACGGTCTTCATTCAATGTACTCCTTATATCTGGATGATATTTTTTTATATTCGTTTATTTATTTCCGAATATCAACCCCTTTTTTATAAAAGGGCATTAACTGGGGCCTTGCCTTTTCATTTTATATATGGGAAAGTCAATGATTCTGATGAAGAGCAGCGAAAAACCAGTTATAGTTCAGGGCGATGGAAGCATCCTTCTTGAGGTCATGTCCGCTAGTTATGAGGATGCCCGCGATGCAATACTGCCTTTTGCTGAGTTGATAAAATCGCCTGAATATGTACATACTTACATGGTGTCGCCGTTGAGTGTCTGGAATGCCGCATCAATCGGAATCGGGTATGATGATATTATTGACAGGCTTAAGCAATACTCAAGATATGACATACCGGACGGCGTACTGTTCAGGATAAGGGACTCCTATTCCAGGTGGGATGCTATAAAGCTCTTGCCCTGTCGTGAGGGCATACTCAAGGTGGAGGCAAGGGATGATCTGGTCTTTAAGGATATAACCTCCAGGCCCAAGGTAAAAGATGTCATTGTCGATTTTGAGCCCCCGAATGTATTCATGATACCTTCGAATATGCGCGGAAGATTCAAACACATGCTCATCAAGATAGGTTATCCGGTGAATGACCTTGTAGGATATGAGCAGGGAAAGGCCCTTGATATCGTGTTGAGGACGGTATCTGCTTCAGACGAACAATTTGCCCTGAGGCAATACCAGAACGAGGCCGTGGATAATTTCTGGGCCGGCGGAGGTCCGCGGGGAGGACAGGGCATAGTAGTCCTTCCGTGCGGGGCTGGAAAGACCATAGTGGGCATGGGGGTAATGGCCAAGGCGTCTATGCATACCCTTATATTATGCACAAATGTCGCCGCCGTGCATCAGTGGATCAACGAACTCATCGATAAGACAACACTTACAGGCGATGAGATCGGAGAGTATACCGGTGCAAAGAAGGAGATAAAGCCTGTCACCGTAACCACATACCAGATGCTTACATACCGAAAATCAAGGCACGGTCCCTTTGAGCATATGAGCCTGATGATGGACGGAGACTGGGGATTGTTGGTCTATGACGAGGTGCATGTGCTTCCAGCGCCGGTATTCAGGGCAACAACGGAAATACAGGCAAAGAGGAGGCTCGGGCTTACCGCTACACTTATCCGGGAGGACGGGCTCGAAGAAGACACCTTTTCGCTCGTTGGCCCGAAGTGTTACGATGTCCCGTGGAAAGACCTTGAAGACAAGGGTTTTATCGCACAGGCCATATGTTTTGAACTGAGGCTGCCTTTGCCGCCTGAAAAACAGGCCGAATACGCACTTGCGACCGACAGGCTTCAGTTCAGGCTGGCCTCGGAGAATGCCTATAAAGATGAAGTACTGAAGCATGTAATACATAAGCATGCAGATGAACCAATACTGATCATCGGTCAGTATATAAGCCAGCTCAAGAGGATATCTAAAAAATTAAAGGCGCCCATGATAACAGGTTCCACGGCGAATTCAAAGAGAGACACGCTTTACCAGGCCTTCAGGCAGGGCGAGGTGCCTGTGCTTGTAGTATCAAAGGTTGCCAACTTTGCCATTGATCTGCCCGATGCATCGGTTGCTATACAGGTATCGGGAACATTCGGTTCCCGCCAGGAAGAGGCTCAGCGTCTAGGCAGGATACTGCGCCCGAAGAAAAAGATATCTAAATTTTACAGCCTGGTCACGGCTCATACCTCTGAAGAGGTCTTTGCTCACAAGAGGCAGATTTTTTTAGCAGAACAGGGGTACAAGTACAGTATAGAGGAGTGGTCAGACGATGACATCAACCCATGATCTGGTATCACGCATACCGTCATATATGGTGGGGGTTATATCATCCCATCTCCTGGGTGATGTCTCTGACGTAGATACCCTGGCCGAGGGTTTGAGCGATTCAAACAGGCTCAAGGCCATGATTGATTCTCTGAGTTCCGCCCAGAAGGATCTGTTGATAGATCTATACGAACTTGGAGGACAGGTCGACTGGCAGGTGCTTGCAAGGATATTTGCCGACAAGATCGATGCCCTCAGAGAGGATTTAACGATACTTGGTCAGATGGGGCTTGTATTTCAAGGGGGGCTTAGCCACAGGGATCCTGTCTTTATTTTGCCGTCACTTGTGTATCTCCTGGAAGAACTGAAACAGGGGTACCACTACAGGGACAAGTCCTCGTTGTCATGGGATGAGCCGGTATACGCGGGTATATGGGGTCATATAGCAATGATCAATGCCGTACGGTCGACTAAGATCCGATGCAGGTCCGGCCTGGAGCCTTTCAAAAAGGGATGGCAGCTGCTCGAGGACAGGTTGTCTCAAGCCGTGCCCGAGTATAGAAGGGTATTCTGGGAACTGGCCGAACTCGGATGCATCGGGGAAAGAAACGGTTTTGCCGTAGTGAATCAGGATGCATCCATGGGGCTGGCAATGGATGGGGATGCCCGCTACGGAATCTGGAGGTTTCTGCAGGCATGCAGGCCGCATACCGGTCTGGATTTCAAGGTCTATTCGACAGTATTTGACCGGGCCGTTTCTAGGATATCCCTTGAACGCTCGATGTATATGTATCTAATCGGTATTAACGAGAATCTTGAGGATGTCCATAGTGTTGTACAGGATCTTATTGGATTATGGATATCGTGCGGTATCCTGCAGGAGGATCTTTCAGGTGGATACATCAGGTTTCCTGATAGTGTATTTTCCGCCTTTAAGACAGGGAATGCCCAGGCGCAGCCCAATGTCTGCTCGGATGAGGTGATTATTCAGCCGAACATGGAGATCCTTGTCCCAAAGGATTTCGATTCGGTTGATCATTTTAACATCGGCGAGATATCAGAGATAATCAAGCCGGATGTCGTGAGCATATATCGTATTACGAAGACATCGGTCTTTAACGCACTGCGTATAGGATGGGATGCAAAAAAGATAGAACAGTTTCTGAATCGTATATCAAAACACGCCGTACCGGAAAACGTTGTTAAGACCATAGAATTGTGGTGTATTTCACATGAGGAGGCATATATAATAAAGGGGACCTTTCTTGTATGTAAGGGTGATAAACAGAAATGTCCTCAGGGCCTGGAAGAGGTGCTTCCGGGAATATTCAGGATACCGGATAAATGTGTAGACGATGTCAGTTCTTTCCTCGATAGAAAAGGGGTGATGATTCGCAACATGGAAGGCGATACCTCGGATGAGGAGCCTGAGATAGATTGGGGAAAGCCCCCCCCATTGGCAAGGATAGGGAGATCCCCCCTGAAGATATCTCGAAAGAGCGGTGTATACCCATTCGGGATGGTGACTCCGCTTCCCTATGGATCAAAGGGGGAGATCCTGTTCGAACAGGCCATGCATGACGGCAGGACCCTCATTATCTTCTATCCCAGACAGGGCTACGGAGAGATAGAGGTCAAAAAGATCAGCCCAGTATACATGTACAGAAAAGGCGGCACTCCTTTTGTAGAGGCCTTCTGTGAGGATACCGGCGAGGGCGAGGTCTTTGACATCAGCAAGGTAAGGGCATTATTGCTCAATGAGAACGCATAAAGGTTTAGTTTCAGGGCTCTTGTCTTTGTTTTAATTCTTTCTTCATCTTTTCCAGCTCTTCAACCGTGGATCTGTCCAGTTCGTCACGTAATGTAAGGGCCTGTTCTATATAGTACATGCTGGATTTGTCCTTGCCTGTCTTGTAGAAATACCTTGCAAAGGATGTGTAGGAAAGAGGCTTTTTGTCGGCCTTGTCGTACATTATACCGAGCATGTACTCCACCCTTATATTGTATTTCTGAAAGGGCTCTATGGCTGCTATTGCCTTATGGTGTTCGCCCCTTTCATCGAGTATCTCGGCCAGTGCAATCCTGGGCTCGGCGGATATGGCATAATCCTTCAGGAGAGGGTACGCCCTGTCCTTTTCACCGATCATAAAGAGACATAGCCCCCTGTATGCATTTGCCAGAGGGATATCAATACCCTCTAGGATTTTAAGGGCCTCTTTGTTTTTACCCAGCCGGATATTTAGTATGCCGACGGCAAGTGATTTATATGGTTTGGGTATCAGTTTTACCCGTGAGAGGGCCTCTGCCTCCGGAAGCCTCAGCGCTATAGTACTTGCATAGAGCGTCCAGTATCTCTCGTCCGGCCTGGGCTCGGACGGGTTGACCTGCAGGGTGGAAATGCGATCCTGGGTGTATGGATGGGTTAGGAGGTAATCCGGTATATCGGTTGTCCCTGAATAGGTGTGAAGCCTGAGGAGGAATCTGATCATCCCTGATGGATCCATGCTGGAGTCTGTCATGATGTCTCTTCCGAATTCATCCGCCTCGAATTCATGCCTTCTGGAATACTGAAGTTTTATGTTTTCAGTTCCGCCCAGAGACGAGATGACGAGAGCCGTACCCACCTCGGGATTCTTCGCGGATAGGACTGTTCCTGCAATAATACCGAGGATGCTGACCAAGGTTATTTTTTTATGGGTTTCGTAATTTTCGGGTATATGCCTCATCTGACAGTGCCCCATTTCATGACCTATAACAGCTGAAAGTTCGTCAAGGTCCTTGATGAACAAAAGCGTGCCCAGATTGATGAATATGTGGCCGTCCGGTATGGCAAATGCGTTTACAGACCTGTCTTTAACTAGATGAACATTGAATGAATATAAAGGGTTGTCGATATGATCGGAAAGCCTGTCCGTAAGCATCTGTAAAGGTAAGGTGAGCTCGCGGTCATGTATGATGAGGTCGTTCGTCTCCAGCAGATCGATAAAACCCTCTGCAATCTCGCGCTCTTTTTTATAATTTAGTGCATAAAGCGGGGAATAGGCGAGCAGGACTATTATCGCGATAGCTAGACATCTGTTCATAGGTAAAAAGATACATCCTGGATGATCTAAATTCAAGCCCAATCGAGAAGGTTATATTGACCGGTTCGTTACATAAAAGTAACCACATGTACGAATTCGTGAGCAAATATTCACATCCAAAAATTGTAAAACCCTAAATAAGCAGGCTGATTTATTATGGCCCACTAATTGCCTTTAGTTACTCAAAGCAAATGGAACTACTGGAGGTGCTTTCATGAAACAACTGATAAGTGTGACGATAATGGTTGGATCTTTTCTCATGCTGTTTCCGTCACCCGGGATCGCTTCATCCTTGCTGGTAAGCTGGAACGCAAATACAGAGTCGGATTTGGCAGGGTACAAGGTCTATTATGGTGGGCAATCGGGTACCTATGATAATGTTGTTGATGTCGAGGATACAACTAGTCATGTTATAGATAACCTTGATAACGGTAATACCTATTATATAGTTGTTACAGCCTATGATTTTACAGGGAATGAATCTGGGCCGTCTATAGAAAAAAGTAAGTATATACCAGTACCTGACATTACACCTCCCTCTGGAAGTGTTATTGTCAACTCTGGGGAGGCCGTGACGCCTACTAGGGTGGTATCGCTCGGCCTTAATGCTTCAGATGCCGGAGGTTCTGTTGTCGGAATGAGATTCAGTAATGACAATATTACATTTTCGTCAGAGGTTCCTTACGCTTCAACCCAGCAATGGGTGCTATCCGAAGGTGATGGCATGAAGAACGTGTATGTGCTGTTCAAGGACGCGTCGGGCAACTGGATGACGAATCCTGCTCAAGACAGTATCGAATACAGGCTTGATACCGACGGAGACGGCCTTCCTGATTCATGGGAAAATATTTGCGGCCTGGATCCTTTAGATCCCGACGATGCAGGAGTGGATTCTGATAATGACGGACTATCGAACCTTGAAGAGTATCTGGCAGACACAGATCCGTTTGACGAATTCGACAATCTGCCCTTGGTCTCGGCAGGGCCTGACCAGCAGGTAACACCGAAGAGGGTATATCTGAACGCTACGGTCTCAGATGACCCGAACGGAGATACCTTGGTATTGAACTGGACGCAATCGGCAGGACCAGTACAGGTAGAGCTCGAAAACGATTCATTTGCCGAGGCAAGCTTTGTTGCTACCAAGGCAGGACTCTACAGTTTCTTATTCAATTGTTTTGACGGCAAGGCATCGATAGGAGACTCTGTAGATGTTGTAGTGGACAATGTCGCGCCGTCTGTAAGCGCCGGAAGCGATATGGTCATAGACGCAGGTTCCGAGATTGTTCTCCATGCAAGCGGGGCCGACCCTAATGACGATACACTCAGCTATCTATGGTCTTTCATCGATGGTCCTCCTATACAGATAAATAACGCTGACAGCCGGGATATTGCCCTGTTCCTGGATGACGAAGGTCAATACCGATTTTCGGTGGTATGCTCGGACGGGTCACTATCCAGTCAGCCTGATGAGGTCGTGGTAGTGGTCAATTCCATAAATCAGGCCCCGACCGCAAATGCAGGGCCTGATGCGGATGTCCAGTCCGGAACAAAGGTCTATCTTGACGGTTCGGGTTCAACCGATCCTGACGGGGATGAGCTGACCTGCCAGTGGACCCAATCATCCGGAGAAGTTGTATACCTGAATGATTCGAATTCCTTACAACCCTGGTTTGATGCTTATGAAGAGGGGTCTTACGAGTTCGAACTTGTGGTCTCAGACACAATGGCCGATTCCATTCCCGACACGGTCCTTGTCCGTGTTCTAAAGCTCAATAATGCCCCGATAGCCGATGCCGGGGAGGATATTCAGGTCTTTGTGGGCAATACGGTAATATTGAATTCAACCGCCTCATATGATCCTGATGATGATGCCTTGACCTATATCTGGTCTCAGACATCAGGGGCAGAGGTGGATATTATTGGTAATAAGACGTCAAAGGCGAGTTTTACCCCTACGACATCGGGTGTGTTGGGATTCAAGGTGGTGGTTTCTGACGGCAAGGTATGTGTCGAGGACAGTGTGGTCGTGACTGTTGAGGGCGTGAACAGCGTGCCTTTTGCCGATGCGGGTGAAGACATATCCGCCGATGTGGGAGATACAATCATCCTTGACGGGAGCCTTAGCAGTGATCCTGACGGTGATAATATATCCTATATCTGGTCTCAGACTAAGGGGACACTTGTTTCCCTCAGCTCCTCTAACAGCGTAAATCCGAGCTTTGTCCCGACAGCCGAAGGTATCTATGTATTCGAGCTCAAGGTCTATGACGGCAAGGATACGAGCACAGCCGACACGGTTACCGTTAATGTCGATACCGAGCTGTCCTGCATAGAGCTGTATTCGCCCCAGGCAGCAGCAGAAATAACTCGGTCGCCGGTCTTTACCTGGAGCAGTTACACAGGTGTAAATAAATACAAGCTGTACCTATCTATAAATAATGGCAGATTTCGTAATGTCTATGTCGGTTCCGAAACATCTTATATCCTGCACAAGGTCCTGTGGCGATGGTTCATGCCTTCCGGGACAAAGATTTCCTGGTATGTGGAAGGTTATACGAGCGATTCGACGATAACAAGTGCCATGCAATATTTTATCAAGATGTAATCGTTTTAAGCTGATTTATGGCATAAGGGTTGAGTTTCACTCAACCCTTTTTTTTTGTGTCGACCCTGTTTAATGAATATCAAATGTTTAAAAAATCTATTATATTAATAAGATATGATGAATCTATAATTTTATTAAGGATTTTTAATTGACAAAGTAAAGAATAAAATATCATATAGATCACATAAAAAATTTATTACAATGCCGGGAGGATTTCTCACATACATTTTCGGTATGGGCAAGAGGAGGAGTTTATGTCAAATCAAAAGGTAATGAATCGATGGTTGGTAGTTGTCGGAGCAATTTTAATTCAGTTGGCCCTAGGAGCTATTTATGCGTGGTCAGCCTTTACACCAAGATTAACTGCTGCTGAAGGTGTTTATAAATTCACGGCAGGACAGGCCGCATGGATCTTTTCAGCAGGTCTTTTCTTTTTTGCCTTGGTAATGGTATGGGCTGGCCGTAAGTTGGCAACTATTGGAGCCCAGAAGCTGGCGATGGCAGGTGGTATTGTCTTGGGCTTAGGTTATATCCTGGCCGGTCTTTTTGGGACTAATTTTATAACCCAATTGATCTTTATTGGTGTTATTGGCGGCTCAGGTATTGGCCTTGCTTATGTTGTTCCCATTGCAGTCGGGGTTAAATGGTTTCCTGATAAAAAGGGGATGCTTACAGGCCTCGCAGTCGCCGGATTTGGTTTCGGTGCAACAATTTGGGTAAAATGGGCAGGTTCCTGGGGTGGAGGGCTCCTTAATAATCTGAGCATTGGCGGTTTGGATGGGGTGAGAAGTGTTTTTCTTCTCTATGGAATTATCTTTGCCGTCATGGTGTTGATTGGAAGCGTTGTCATGAAAAATCCTCCTGATGGATGGTTGCCGGATGGTTATACACCGCCATCGGCAAGTGATGTCGGGACGACAGGGTCTGTTGATTTTGAACCTGGTGAAATGATCAAGACTCCTCAATACTATATGATATTCATAACTTTTCTCTTTTCAGCAATATCCGGTTTAATGGTCATCTACTGTATTAAACTCTTTGGTATTGATGCTCTGACATTTGCAAAATTAAGCACGCTTGATAGTACAACCGAAGGATTTAAGGATACTGTCAAATGGGCAAGTACAACTGCCGGTACGGCAATGGCCTTTTATGCCATACTAAATGGGCTTGGAAGGATCGCCTGGGGAACGGTTTCCGATAAGATAGGAAGAAAGACATCCATCTTTCTTATGTGTCTGTTCCAAGGTATAATCATGCTGTTCTTCTATAAACTCGGGGCAACTCCTGTTGGTTTGATCGTGGCCGCTTCTATAATAGGCTTCAACTTTGGCGGTAACTTCGCATTGTTCCCGGCAGCAACAGCCGACTTTTTCGGCAACAAGAATGTTGGTCAGAATTATGGATTTGTCTTTTTTGCCTATGGTATTGCCGGTATTGCCGGTCCCCAGATCGCAGGTTATTTCAAGGATGCTGCAAAAGGCGCAACCGACCCTTCAGCTTGGTTGACCCCTTTTATTATCGCGGGTATTGCCTGTCTTATAGGCGCTGTACTGGCTATACTTTCAAAGGCACCAACGAAATAATAAGAAATGTAAGTGGCATATTAAAAGCCGGCAAAGATCTTTGTCGGCTTCTTTTTTACCGATCCTTATGGTAGCAGATGTTTATCACACAAGACCCATCATGATTATGAACATTGTTTCCCTTATCCTTTTGTGTGTATCGTATCTCGGTGACATTAATCGCGAGCCTGCAGGTATTATCGAGCTCTCGGGTATGCTTTTAGAGGGTCATCTTTGAGACGAATCTATGTCATATTACGGGAAGACAGGTGCGCATCTTATTAAGGTGGAAACGAATAACAAGAACTTGCAGGATGATCTATATAAATGAGTCCCCCTTTCCCGGCAAGATATTGATAAAAAACCATGAAAGGGGGACTTTAAAATCTTCAGGATTTGGCGCCTTAATTACTCAACTGCGCCGCCTTCTTTGACCCATGCCTTCCAGCCGCCTTTCATGCTGACTGCATTCTTATAACCCATCTTGTTAAGGGTGTTGGTTGAAAGCAGCGAGCGTCCGCCGCTTTTGCAGTAGACTATTATATAAGCGTTCTTGTCAGGGAATTTCTTGGCGGCCTTGAATTCAAGCAGGCCTCTCTGGAGATGAACAGCCTTGGGGACATGACCCTTTTTGAACTCTTTTGCGGTTCTGCAGTCCAGGACAATCGCCTTGCCGGCATCTATATCCGCCTTCGCGTCTGCTACCGTGATCTCTTTTGTTGTCTTGCGCGCCTCTTCAAGAAAGTCCTTATCGGTCATATCTGCAAGGCAGGCACCGTAAAAGGCCAGGTTGAAGACCAGAACCATCAATGTGACTATACTACGTTTTAGAAATGTGTTTCTCCTCATAAATTTCCTCCTCTTATATAGTATAAGGCCATAAATTATAAAAAATAAAGAATGGCCAATTAAAAAAAAGTAACATAGAACATTTTTAATGTAAAACAGTAAATGATCTTTGATGATGCCATGCAGGCCTTATATAGTGGTGGACAACAGTGGGTTGAATATGTATGAACACTGGCATTGGCGATAGGTCAAATTTGGGAAATATTTGTATGTTAAGAAAACTATATAATCTTCTATCTTCTCCTAGGCTTGCTGTGCTGCTCTTTTTTGCCATAGCCCTGACTTCGATCCTGGGTACGGTAATACAGCAGGGGATGCCTGAAGAAATATATGTAATGAAATATAACGACACAGTGTTTTTCATTCTGGATTTTTTCGATATCTTCGATATGTATCACTCCTGGTGGTATACTCTGCTTCTGGCAATGTTTGCGCTCAATCTGACGACCTGTACGCTAAGGCAGGTGCCTTCAATAAGAAAGATGATGAGCTCGTCGGGTGCTCACTACGATGATTCGGTATTCAAGACATCCCCGATCAAGGTGTCGTGGAAGAGCAGGGATGGTATGGAAGAGATCGAGCGCATGGCAAGGGGCTTGCTGGGTTCTCTCGCAGCGCCGCCGGTCCATGCGAGAAAGGGTGATGCAAGCTATTTTTTTGCCCAGAAAGGGAGATCTGCGCGTCTTGGTATGCCGTTTATTCATGTAAGTATCCTGTCTATACTCGCCGGGGGCCTTATAGGAACCGTCTGGGGTTTTGGGGGTCAGATGAACATAGAAGAGGGCCAGGGAGAGGATACGGTTGTGCTCTACAACCAGAAAGGAACCAGAAAGCTGGACTATACGGTATATTGCAGGGACTTCAACCTTGAACTTTACGAATCGGGAATGCCCAAGGAATATAAAACAGACCTGGCGATAGTGGAGAACGGTCAGGAGGTGTTTTCCGATGCTATCAGGGTAAATCATCCCATGTACTATAAGGGTATGAAGTTCTGCCAGGCATCATATGGCCTGGCCGGTATGGAAGACTTTACGATTATGGCAAGACAGGTGAAAACAGGTAAGGTCGCAGAACTGAAACTCAACCTGATGGAAAAGGCCCCATTGCCGGATTGCAAGGATTTCCTCGGTGTCGCAAAATATACCCCGGACTATGAAGGCCGGGGGCCTTCCGTAATGGCTGTCTTGATCGGCCCGGACAAACACCACGACATCTTCTGGATATCTTCGGATGATTGGCAGCACAAGGGAGGTTTCGACTTTTTGCTCAGTGGATTTGAAAAGGTGTATTACAGCGGCATACAGGTCAGCAAAGACCCGGGCACCCTACTGGTCTGGGGCGGCTTTATTCTCATCCTGCTGGGATTTATGCTGAGCCTGTTTTTAGTCCATACCAGGGTATGGCTCAGGATTCTGCCCGTAAGCGAGGGGCATGAGATAGTCGTAGCGGCAAGTACAAGCAAGAACAGACAGGCGTTTAAGCAAAGGCTTTACAGATTGACCGATCAATACAGGCAAGGCGGGATAAGATGAACGATACCATGCTTGTCAGTATAGTCACATTCATATATTTTGCAGGTGCACTAGGATTTTTGATCGCACTCGTTTTCAACAGCAGTGTCGTTGAAAGGCTGTCCCTGGGGACAGCCATCAGCGGGTTTGTTCTTCACAGTGCTGCTTTGGCCCTGCGATGGATCATCTCATACCAACAGGGCATAGGGCACGCCCCGCTGTCGAACTTCTACGAATCACTGGTGTTCTTTTCATGGGCAATCGTTTTTGTCTACCTGTTGTCAAAGAAGCATTACAAGACCAGGATGCTGGGCATATTGGCCTGCTTTATCTCATTTGTCGTGTTGGCCTACGCCTCCCTGTCCGGCAAGGTGGAGTGCCGGATTCAGCCGCTGATCCCCGCCCTTCAAAGCAACTGGCTGATAAGCCATGTTGTCAGTTCTTTCCTGGCATATGCCTGCTTTGCGATTGCCTTCGGTACGAGCGTGCTTTTTTTCTTTGCTCAAAAGACCGACAATAAACATTCCGGAAGAATGCCGGATATGTCGGCCCTGGATGAGATCACCTACAAGATGATATCCATAGGGTTTGTTTTATTGACGACAGGGATCATGACAGGGGCCGTATGGGCGGATCGCGCCTGGGGAAGATACTGGGGCTGGGACCCTAAAGAGACGTGGTCTTTGATAACATGGTTGATCTACGGGGCATTTTTGCATGCCCGTCTTGCCAGGGGGTGGAAAGGCGTAAGGATGTCCGTGATCTCGATCATCGGCTTTGTAGCTGTTATCTTTACATATCTTGGTGTAAATTACATACTGGCAGGGCTTCACAGTTATCTTTGATATTTTATCTTTTTGCCTTGCAATTTCTATCTTATTGCTATAACAAAATTGCCTTCGTATTGAAATAATTACATTAACTGGTATCAAAAATACAGATTGGATGTGAATATGATAATGAGGAGTAAATCTACTGGACCAGGTGCAAGAATAGCGATCACGTCCGTTATCATTGTGATCTGTTATGTCGTTTCGTTGTATTTCCCGGTCACCGTGTACGCTCAGGAGAGCGGTTGTGTTGAGTGCCATACCAGCATGAAAAAGCTCATAGACATAACCAGGGCGATTGAGGCTGCAAAGCCGAAGGTGAAAAAGTCGAAAGAGACTGCGGGAGAGGGTTGAGGGGGCGCTGTGGCTCCGTTGGAGCCATACGAAAAGGTGTATATAGACACTGACTTTCTTGATGAAGACGAGGATGTTCACGGACAGATATCGTGTGAGACCTGTCACGGCGGCAATCCTGAGGAGGATCAGCGGGAAAAGGCCCATATAGGCATGGTTAATAGTCCGACCGATCCTGACCCTACAAATGCATGCGGCAAGTGCCATGCCGATATAGTATCGAAGAACGAGACAAACCTCCATTTCAGCCTGTCTCCGTTTAAGACAAAGATATACAAAAGGGCCGATGCAGATCCGGTTGTTCGGGACAAGATCAACACCGCCATGGGTAACCACTGCATGACCTGCCACAGCAGTTGCGGGCAGTGTCATGTGAGCAGGCCTAAATCCGTTGAGGGAGGTCTGATAGAAGGACATCTATTCCAGAAGACCCCGCCTGTTGACACAAACTGCACCTCGTGTCACGGCAGTAGGGTAGGGAAAGAATATCACGGCGAAAACAAGGGTGTTAAACCGGATATACATCATATAAAAAACAGGATGGAGTGTAAGGCCTGTCACACCGGGGATGAGATGCACGGCACGGGCGAGGAACATTTTGACCGTTACGAACAGACTAACAGGGCAAGGTGTGAGGAATGTCACGCACTGGCATCCCAGGATAATAAAGAACAGGAAATCAAATCGGGTAAATATCGCGAGCACCCGAGTCATATCATCCACAAGGACAAGGTGAGCTGCCAGGTGTGCCACAGCGGGTCTTACAAGAACTGCTACAACTGTCATGTAGGTAAAGACAAGGCAGGTCTGACCTATTTCAAGACAGATCCGTCAAAGATGAATTTCAAGATCGGGATGAATACGAAACCGACACCCGATAGGCCCGAGAAATACGTTACTGTGCGCCATATACCGGTAAGTCCGAAGCTGTTCGATTATTACATCAAGGACGCCCTTACGGGCGTAGACCAGGCCCCGACCTGGAAGATGGCGACACCTCACAATATACAGCCAAAGACACCTCAGAACAGTCAATGTCTGGCGTGCCACGGTAAAAACGAGCTGTTCCTCAGCGCAAAGGATGTGGATTCATGGGAGGTCAAGGCAAACAAGGCAGTATTTGTTACACCCCCTCCTTCGCCTGAAGATCGGCATGACTGGCTGGACAAGGCAGAGCTTCACCTGGCAAGGGTGGATTGCCTGACCTGTCATGACCCAAAGCTGGCATATCCGATAAAGGACTGCTCCCAGTGTCATACAGGGGGCAGCATGCTTCTGACCGGGCCTGCCAAAGAGGTTGACTATTCCATTTTTAACTGGGGATTCACCAACAATGAACTCATAGAAGACGGGAAATATGTACTGGGTGCCAATTCCATACCGGCGCTCGATATCATAGCAATCCTGTTGGTGGTCCTGACATTCGCAGGGTGTGTACTGCACGGTTTTCTGCGATTTGTATTTAGAAGGAGAAAATAGAGCAATGTCCGATAAATTATATCTTCATCCGGTCCCTGAACGCATATGGCATTGGATACACGCACTTTTGATCCTGCTGCTTATCCTGTCGGGAATCCAGGTCCATTGGGCGGACAGTGTCAATATATTTGGGGGCTTTTCCAATGCCGTCACGGTTCATAACTGGGCCGGTATTCTTCTGGTTGCGGATTTTCTGTTTTGGTTCCTATACAACATAATATCCAAAAGGATTTTCCACTATATCCCAAAAATGCAGGAGATCCACCCCGGCCTGATCGTACAGGCACGCTACTATATATTTGACATATTCTTGAACAGGCCGCACCCCTATAACGCAAGCGAGGACAACAAATTCAACCCCCTTCAGAAGATGGTCTATCTTATGACTATGTTCGTGCTGATGCCACTCCTGCTGATAAGCGGTGTGTTGTATCTGTATCCGATGCTGTTTTCGTCCCTGATTTCAGTAATCGGCGGTCTGAAGGTTATAGGTGTATTACATTTTATCATGGGGGTGATCTTTGCATCATTTTTTGTCGTCCATATATATCTAGCCACGACAGGTCATACGGTATTGGCCGATTTCAAGTCCATGATCACCGGGTATCTGCCCAAAGAAGACCATTGACAGCGTAACGCTCATTCAAGAATATATGCGATTATGTTGATGTAGATAGAGGCCTTTGCCAAGACATTTAAATACAGTATCCCATTAATCTGATTGTATGGTCGAGTGATTTGGACGTATTGTTCTGTATAGAGGCCAAAGTTGTTGCAATCACGTCCTCAATCGGGTTTTTTCCTGCGAAGATTAAACTTGGATATTGAAGTATTGGGAGAAGATAAATAAAAGGGGTTGCAAGATCTCAAGACGATAGGCATATTGTAATTAATCTAAAATTACAATATGCCGAATATAGTATATGTTCCTGTATAAGGTTGTAATGGAATAACATTTTGTTGGGTTGTGATGAAAAAAATAAGCTTGTGTAAGAAATTCTTCTTGAAGGAAGAAAACAGGTTTAAAAGTCGACTTATTGAAAAGCTTTGTCTGCTCCAATAACAGGCGAAAAAGATCTAGACAACAGGGAAAGGTGAAAATAAGTGGAAGAGCTACTGAAGCAATCATACACTTTGTATCAGACCTTCATTGAAAATACAGGAACAGCAACCATTATCATAAATGAAGACACGACCATATATATGTTGAATACTGAGTTCGAGAAACTGACCGCATACGAAAAGGGAGAGATAATAGGCCGGTCATGGTATAGATGTGTTGCAAAGGAAGATCTGGAAAGACTGAAAGAGTATCATTTAAGTAGACGCAAAGATCCTGATTCGGCACCGAGAAACTATGAGTTCAAGATCCAGACAAAAGATAATGAGATTAAAGAAGTCTATATGACCATAGCCCTGATATCAGGGACTCAAATGAGCATAGCCTCTATGTTGGATATTACCGAACGCAAGCAGCTCGAAAAGGAGATCCTTATGATATCCGAGAGGGAACGCCAGAAGATCGGACAGGAACTCCATGACGATCTGGGGCAGCACCTGATCGGTATAGAGGCCATGGCAAAGGTGCTGAAGAAGAACCTGGAGGACAAATCCATAGAAGAGGGAGCCTGTGCAGGCGAAATAAAAGATCTTGTCAAAGAAGCAATCACAAAAACCAGACTGCTTGCACGGGGCCTTTGTCCGGTACACCTTGTTTCAAACGGACTGAATTCCGCCCTGGAAGAACTTGCCAGCTCAGTGATAGACATCTTTGGCATCTCATGCACATTTACCTGCCCGAACCCTGCCCATATTACGGACAATTCACGGGCAACGCACCTGTATTATATCGCAAAGGAATCAGTCCATAACGCCATAGAGCACGGAAAGGCAACAAGAATAATGATAGAAATGAAAAACATAGATGGTTATGTCTCTATGAATATTCAAGACAACGGTATAGGCATCAAGTACGACAGAAAGTACAACGGGCTTGGCCTTCGTATTATGAACTACAGGGCAAAGATGATAGGAGCATCGCTTATTATCGAGCCGCCCGAGTGCGGGGGGACTTTAGTGTCGTGCAGATTCGATATCGGCCAAAATCAGATATAAAGCAGAGGATAGCATGTGTTCAAAACGCAAACGCTCGATTTTGATCGTGGATGATCATCCCATATTCAGGCAGGGGCTCGCGCAACTCATCAATCAGGAAGATGACCTTGCTGTTTGTGGTGAGGCAGAGGATTATAAAAGCGCATTCAAGGGAATTCAGGAGTTCAACCCGGAAATGCTGATTGTGGATATTTCGCTGAAAAATATGAGCGGTATAGATTTGATACGAGAAATCAACAAAGACTATAAGGGTATCCCCATACTGGTGATATCTATGCATGAAGAATCACTATATGCCGAAAGGTCTCTTCGTGTCGGCGCGAGAGGATACATCACGAAGCAGGAGGCTTCAGAATCCATTGTCTACGCCATTAGAGAGGTCCTGAACGGTAAGATCTATACCAGCAAGAGTGTAATGGACACCCTGCTTGCTCGTTTTATCGACGGGACACAGGATAATCTGGAATCTCCCGTGCAATCATTGACCAACAGGGAACTTGAGGTGTTTCAGATGATAGGAAACGGTCTCAGGGTCAGCGAGATCGGTAATCGCCTGAATCTAAGCGTCAAGACCATTGGAACCTACCGGGAACGCATCAAGGAAAAACTGAAGTTGAAAAATGCAACAGAACTTCTCAGATACGCCATGAAATGGGTCGAAGACAACCAGCGTTAAAAGATACGTGTTAGCCTACTTGTTGATATTACAGGATTAAACTTGGTGCCGGGACCGGGACTTGAACCCGGACAGGTATACACCCACTAGACCCTGAACCTAGCGCGTCTGCCAATTCCGCCACCCCGGCTTAGTTCTCCTTGAAAACAGGTAACGTTTAACCTATATAATTTTGAACCTAAGAAATGTCAAGGATCTATAATGAAAGTATTTTGGGGAAATGATGATATTGATACCCGGGGGCTGCAGAATGCAGTCGTGACCATCGGTAACTTTGACGGTTGTCATATGGGGCACCAGGAGATATTCAGCAAGGTGCGCAGGCATGCCGCGCGTATAGGGGGGGCTGCCATTGTGTATACATTCGACCCGCATCCCGCTTCTGTAATAAAAGGGGTGGTCCCGGAGTTGATATTTACCGTCGATGAAAAGATAGAGGCGATCAGTGCCCTCGGCATGGATGCCGTAATACTTGCACCGTTTACGCGTGAATTTGCGAATACAAACCCTGAGGTATTTATCAAGGATATTATTATCCGGCGCATAAGTGCTCACGGAATTGTGGTAGGTCATGATTTTTCCTTCGGAAGAGATGGTGTTGGTGACATACCTTTTCTTGAGCGTATGGGGAGAAAGATGGGTTTTTTCGTGGAGAGCGTCAAACCGGTAGAGTCTGACGGCATTATCGTATCGAGCACATGTATAAGGAGGATGATCCTTTCAGGGGATGTATCAGGTGCGGCAAGGGTCATGAAACATCCGTTCAGGATAAGCGGTCCGGTTGTGCACGGCATGTCGCGCGGCAGGACGCTCGGCTACCCTACCGCAAACATCAGGCCCGACAAGGAGCTTATCCCCGCATATGGCGTGTATGCGGTTTACATACACCTCAAGGGTAATAGATATAAAGGAGTTGTCAATATAGGGAATAATCCTACATTCGGGGATGTGGGCACTTCCATCGAGGCATATATATTCGATCTTGATGAGGATATCTATGATGCGGATATCTCGATAGAATTTATCGAGCATATCAGGGGCGAGATCAAGTTTGCCGACAAGCTCTACCTTATTGAACAGATTGAGGCAGACTGTGCCAGGGCAAAAGAGCTGCTTCAGGATGGGTAGATGGCGATGAAGGTTTTTGTCATATCGGATCTGCATCTATCCTTTTCATCGGACAAGCCCATGGATGTATTCGGCGATGTCTGGAAGGACCATCCTGAACGGATCAGGCAATACTGGTATGATTCAGTGGGTAAAGACGATCTCGTGCTGATACCCGGAGATATATCATGGGCCATGAAGATGGATGGGGCATTGATGGACCTTGAATTCATCCACGGCCTGCCCGGTAAAAAGATGATCATCAAGGGTAACCACGACTACTGGTGGTCATCGCTGAGCAAGGTGAAAAAGGCGTTGCCCGACTCTATCATCCCGCTGCACAATACAGCTGAAACCTTCGGAGATATCGGTATTGCAGGGACAAGGTTATGGATCGATCCCGGTCTCAATATGGAAAAGACCTCGGATGACGATGTCAGGATATGGAACAGGGAACTCGAGAGGCTCAAAATTTCCCTGCGGGCACTTCCCAAAGGTCTTTCGAAAAGGATAATCATGACGCATTATCCGCCCATATCTCTGGACGGAACACCCGGCAGGGCAGTGGACGCGGCCTCTGATTTAGGCTGCGACATATGGGTGTTCGGCCATATGCACCTGGGTGACAATACAGACTATAACGGATTTAACCGTACTATAGGAAAGACAAGGTATGAGTTTGCCTCTGCCGATTATCTTGAGTTCAAACCAAAACTTATACTTGACAAAGTATAGGAAAAAAGTGTGTAAGACAATAATATCGAGGTTTAAATATAAGAGTGTTGCGTGTAATCCACCAATTAAATTTTAATGAAATGAGGAAGTTTGATGAAAAATAAACAGATAGATACATCCATCTCCAAGATTGAAAAGTCACCTGATATCCCTACGTTGGTAATGAACCAGATCATTGATCTTATATCCCACGGAAAGCTGAAGTTGGGGGATAAACTCCCTTCCGAGCACGAGATGACAAAACTTTTCGGCATAAGCAGGATATCTCTACGAGAGGCAATGAAACTGCTTGAGGCAAAGGGATACATAGAATCGAGAGACAGAAGGGGTAAATTCGTTAAGTCCCTGACAGACAATGTCCAGTCGTCACTGGAAGACCTTATAGCTGTAGACCATAAAAAGATATGGGAGTTGCTTGCTGTACGGAGGCTTATAGATGCCGAGGCTGCCTACCTTGCGGCTCAAAACGTAACAGAAGAACAATCAGAGAAATTTGATAAACTTGTTAAGTATATAGAGGGAGTGTGTATAGACGACATACTTGTTACAAAGGATACCGGCAAGCTTTATTCCGAATTCTTTGGAATACTGGCTGATTCAACAAAGAATACCATATTTGTCCACCTCAGGAAATCCATAGAAAACATACTTACGGACGCGTTGCCCTACAGCAGGAGAAAGATTGCTATCCTGCCCGAGAGCTCCAGGAATATCGTTGGGCAGCTCTATGCCATATATGAAGCCGTTCACAAGGGAGACTCTGATACGGCTAAGTCTTTAACCCTAGAGCATATCGATTACCTTGAGAAGGTCCTCAGGAAGGCGCTTGAATAAAAAAACACTCCACCTGCAATGAAAGGCATAGTATAAGCAGCATCTCCATATAAAAGATTTCAAGGCGGGGTAGATGGGGTCAAGGCCTGAACTGAAAGCACAGGATTGGGAGTTCGTAGAGTTGGTCAACAGGGCCATCTTTGCAAATCCTTTCAGTGATGATCGTATAGAGATCGACCTCAAGATATCAGGTCTGCCTCGAACTACGCCCAGGATTAAACGCGTCGATACGACGATTACGGTTGTGAATGCATGGATACAAGGGCTCAAGGCAAAGGGCATTATCAGCATAAAGGGGTTGGGTGCTGAAAAACGAGACCTTCTCGGAAATGTGTTTCTCTTTGATGTCTTTCACAGATACCTTCATAGGTTCGATCGGCTTATCCTCGATCAGATAGAGGCAGGTCACAGGCCTATCAGGGTCGATTTTGCGCCCGATGCCCTTGCCGCCCTGGCAGGTTACGGGTTTAAACATGAAGAGGCATTGCGGTATTTTGCATTGTGCTATCAGCTCAGACGGGCATTTTATTTTATCGACCGTTCTCTTGTCGGCAATAGCGCGTGCATGAAGGAACTGCGTCGAAACCTGTGGAATAATGTGTTTACACACAATATAAGACTCTATAATCAATATCTTCTCAGCCGGATGGAGGATTTTTCGACCCTTATTCTGGGTGAGACAGGCACGGGAAAAGGCGCTGCAGCAGGCTCGATCGGTAGGTCTGGATTCATCCCCTTTGATGAGAGCAGGCTATGCTTTACCGAGAGTTTTACCCAGTCTTTCATGTCGCTTAACCTCTCACAGTTTCCCGAGGCATTGATAGAATCCGAACTGTTCGGGCATAAAAAGGGTGCGTTTACAGGCGCTGTGGAAGACCACAAAGGGGTTTTCAGCCGGTGCAGCCCCTTTGGGGCGATTTTTCTGGATGAGATAGGCGATGTGTCCATACCCATACAGATAAAACTCCTGCAGGTGCTGCAGGAAAGGCTGTTCTGCCCTGTAGGTAGTCATCGGCAGCAGCGTTTCGAGGGGAGGGTGATAGCCGCTACCAACCGTTCGATCCAGGATATGCGAAGATCCGGTGAATTCAGGGATGATTTTTTCTACCGCCTGTGTTCGGATATCATCGTTGTCCCCACGCTTCGACAGCGTATTCAGCAAGATCCGACAGAATTAAGGGATCTGCTGGCGCATACCATAGAGCACATGGTGGGGGTGCCCTCGAAAGAACTTGCGCAGATGGCTCTTCAGGTCATACAATCTCAGCTCGGAAAGGATTATCCCTGGCCGGGCAATGTCCGGGAGCTTGAGCAGTGCGTGCGCAGGATTCTGCTCAAAAAAAGCTATGAGGGGGATATCCGGACAGCTGGTGTCGATATCTGTTCGCGGCTTGCCGAAGACATCTCCAATGGGGGCATCGATGCCAAATCGCTCATTGCAGGGTATTGCTGCCTGCTGTATAAACGTCACGGCACCTTTGAAGAGGTGGCGAAAAGGACTGCTCTGGACAGGCGCACGGTAAAGAGGCATGTGCAATTCTGGCTCGAGCACTCAACCGATGAATAGAAATGGATCTGATGAGAAAAGGCCCCGGAATCAAAGATGAATATGAACTCCTCGACAGCGGAGACGGTAAAAAATACGAGACCTTCGGCAAGTACCGGCTGATCCGGCCTTGCGCGCAGGCCATATGGAAGCCCAGACTCTCCCCTGTCGAGTGGAATAAGGCAGACGCAATATTTGACCGGAACAGGGGCAACAGGTTGAATGTCCGTACCCGATTGCCCGATGAGTGGGTCATAACCGTCAGCGGCATACGGTTCAGGCTCTCCATCACAGATTTCGGACACCTTGGTATCTTCCCCGAGCAGGCCTTTTTGTGGGAATGGATTACTCAAATCCTGAAGCAGGCCTCCAATAATACGGACAGGACACTGAGCGTGCTGAACCTGTTTGCCTATTCCGGCGGCGCGACCATTGCCGCTGCACGGGCAGGCGCACAGGTGAGGCATCTGGACGCATCAAAGGGCATGGTCAAATGGGCAAGGGACAATGCCTCGCTTAACAGACTGGATAAGGCGCCCATACACTGGATAGTCGATGACGTTAACCGTTTTTTAGACCGGGAAATCAGGCGCAAAAGGAGATATGACGCCATAATCCTGGACCCTCCAACCTATGGGCATGGAAAGAATAAAGAGGTCTACAAGATCGAACATGAGCTTGCCTCAACACTGGATAAGTGCGCGAGGCTGCTCTCGGATGAGCCTGTATTTATACTGCTGAGCTCCCATACGCCGTTCTGCACGCCGGTAGCGCTTTCAAACTTTCTCAGGGATATCTCTCAAGAGGGTATAAAGTCGAATATTGAGTGCGGAGAGATGCTGCTGGAAGGATCATCTTCGATCTACCCAGTTCCGAACGGTACCTTTGCAAGGTGGATTGCGAAAACTCCAAAGAAGAGATGATCCGGCCATGACCATGCAACCGTCTGAAAATGATGTGCTTTATGAAGATAATCATCTACTGGCCATTAATAAACCTGCCGGGCTGCTTACCCAGCACGCCGGCGTGGAGGCCGATAACCTGGAAGATATGGCAAGATCCTGGGTGAAGATAACCCGAAACAAGCCGGGCAATGTATATCTGCATGCTGTCCACAGGCTTGACCGGGTTACAAGCGGGGTTGCCCTGTTTGCACTGAGAGAAAAGGCCCTTCAGCGGATGAATGCCGCCATGAGGGCCAGGAGCGTCACAAAGATCTACCATGCCTTGATAACCCGCGAACCCCCAGGTGAAAACGGGACCCTTGTTCACTATATGCGCCATTCAAGGATGCGATCTCGCATCGTAGGGCGCGAGGAGAAAGATGCAAGGCGGGCCGAGCTCGACTATCAGGTCTTGAAGAGGTCAGGCAGACTGATTCTGCTGGAGATACGTCTTGTCACAGGCCGCTATCATCAGATCAGGGCCCAGCTCGGTGCGTGCGGTTGTCCTGTTGTCGGTGATCAACTCTACGGAAGCCATGACGGGTATGCGCATGAAGCCATTGCACTGCATCATAGAAGGATGGAGTTTGCACATCCCACCACAAAGGCCGGGGTAATCATCGAGGCCGGTTATCCGGATGCCTGGCCTTTACAGCGATCTTGATTCAGCTGATACACAAGAACTCTATTCCCCTCCTGCATGCAAGAGATACCATAAGGGTGAAGATCCTGAATAAAAATCTATAATTTATCATTAAACCTGACGATATACATCTTGTATGGAATAAACCATTTATATTTGAACAATATAATTGCAAGGAGAATAATTATGAGACTTGTCACACGGTCGGATTTTGACGGGCTCGGTTGTGCGGTACTCTTGAAAGAGGTAGGCGTAGTCGATGATATAAAATTCGTTCATCCAAAGGATGTCCAGGATGGACTGATAGAGGTGGATTGCGATGATATCCTGACTAACGTGCCGTATGTGCCTGGATGCGGGATGTGGTTTGATCATCACTCCAGTGAGAATGAGAGAAGGTCTTTCGGGTATTTTATCGGATCGAGCGATCCGTCAGCCCCGAGCGCTGCCAGTGTTGTCTATAACTATTACGGTGGAAAGGAAAGGTTTAATAATTCCCGGTTCGATGAACTTATAAAGGCCGTTAACAAGGCGGATTCCGCGCAATTTACCATAGACGAGGTGCTTCATCCGAAAGGCTGGGCGCTTCTCGCGTTTATAATGGACCCGAGGACAGGGCTTGGGAGGTACAGGGACTATCGTATCAGCAATTATCAGCTCATGTTTGATATGATCGACTACTGCAGGACAAAGACCGTTGATGAGATCATGGAGGTAGAGGATGTCCAGGAGCGGGTAAGACGTTATTTCGAACAGGACGCCCTGTTCCGTGATATGATCAAGAAGTGCTCGTCTATTAGAGAAAATGTCCTGGTGATCGACTTGAGGGACCAGGAGGAAATCTATACGGGTAACAGGTTTATCCCCTATTGCCTCTTCCCAGACCAGAACATATCCATCCATGTCCTATGGGGCTTCAGGAAACAGAATATAGTCTTTACATGTGGACACAGCATATTGAACAGGACCTCTAAAACAGATGTCGGGTCCCTTATGCTCAAACACGGAGGCGGCGGGCATGAAAAGGTTGGAACATGCCAGGTGAGTATTGACAAGGCGGATCAGGTCTTTGAAGAGATCGTCAAGAAGCTCAACGATGACGGCTAATACACGGCAGATCCCCGATATGCAAGCCGATGAGCAGATGAATAGATTATAAGGCCGATAGCTTGCAGGCAGTTATGTCGCTGGACAATCTACTAGATATAAAAATAAAAGTAATTTTTTAATAATAAGGCCCTCGAGGTACGGGAAGCAATCATTGCATCTCGCCGGAGATGACGATATTTCTTCCCTGCTTTTTTGCAGTGTATAGATACTTGTCGCTCTGATTGATCAGGGATTCCGGGGATATCGAGCCGCCCTCGACTGACGGTCTGAAGCCTGTCACCCCGAAACTGGCCGTGATATTGATTCCATGACCGTTTACATGGATCGGTCTGTTGATGATGGCGGATCTCAGTCTTTTGGCGGTCAGGTTTGCCTCTTTAAGGTCTGTCTCAGGCAGTGCGACAAGGAATTCTTCCCCCCCATATCTGGAGAGCCAGTCTATGTCTTTCCTGATAGATTCATTGACACGCCTGACAAATTCTTTGAGCACAATATCACCGGTCTGGTGCCCGTAGGTGTCGTTTATTTTTTTAAAGTAATCGATATCACAAAGGATGATAGAGAAGGCATGAGAATACCTTGTCGCCTTTTCGATCTCTTTGGGCAGTTGGTTCATGAGATATCCCCTGTTATAACAGCCGGTGAGTGGGTCGGTTACAGACAGGACATTTATCTCTGCAGTCCTTTGAAGGACCTTGTTTTCAAGGTCCTTGTTGAGGTCTTTCAGGTCGTTTTTGTATTCGAAGATTTTTTGCGCAGCATTGTAAAGCCCGATGGATGTATTCAGAAACTCTCTGTCAGTGCTGCTTGATATGAATTGAGCGGTCTTTTCTTCGCTGAGATTGATAGCGGTTTCCCGGATCTCCTCCATGGTGTTCATGATTATCAGGAAGATTAGGCAACATATCGATGCGCCCACGGAAACGGTCAATGAGGAGAATAGGGCTATGTTTGTCCATGCGGAGGCAATGACCGTGCTTGATGTTATACCATGTGTGATCACTGTGCATATAAGCATGAGTATGAGGATGAAGAAAAATTTTCTCGACAGGGTGGTAGTATAATGCGTGCCCCCCCAGACATTCCTTTCGGCAAACATCTTGCGGGCGTCTCTTCTTGCATTGTTTGTGATGATCTCGGTGATCAAGAACGAGAACATGATGTATAATGCCCATCCGATAAGACAGCCTCGAAGGATATCGATCCCTTTTTCCAGGTTCCCGGATACCATTATCTCCTGGGCTACCCCGATCAGGACCACAGTGGCGGATATGAAACAAGCAAGACGTCCGTTTTCATCCGGGAGTTTCTCCAGCATGTATGTGAGTTGCCTGAGGTCATCGGTGGATATTGAGGCATCAATGGTTTCGCCCATCATGGAGTCATTAATGATCCTGAGCCTTTTCATCTCCCATCTTTTTCCAAAGAACCTGCCTAGACCGAAAAAGACATAGTGGGTCACAGCAGCGACGACGAGCATTATAGTGCACAGGATGATGTCTTCTAAAAGGTCGTTCTTGGATTGATAATCTACGGTTGCCCACAAAAAGACAAATGCGGGAATTACAGCCACTACACCCGTGGTGGAAAAAAGGCATACGGCAAAGGTGTAGCATGTTCGTGTAGATATAGGCCTGAAGATCCTGTGAATAATACCCTGTTTGTGCCTCAGCATGTCTTTTTCTTATCGACATGTTTCTGATTTGGTGAAATTAACTATAAATATTGATAGGGCTGCGCAGTCATGACGGGATTTACTCTGTCCGGGTTATAATAAGCCATAGGGCATAGACTCTTGCCTTTTGACCGGGTACGCCTTAATTGACATATTGTGGTGGACGAAGATGATGGATAGATATAACAGGCTGAGGGCGGGTAAGATAGGCAATGCCATTCAGAGTCTTATAATCATAGCCGGCATGGCATCTCTTTTCGGGTTGCTGGGCTGGATGATCCTGGGCAAAACAGGACTCATATGGGCCCTTGTAATTGTCGCGGTGTTGTTTTTTTCCACGCCGAAGATCTCCCCCCTTATGGTGCTGAGAATGTATGGTGCGAGAAGGCTCGCCCATGAGGAGGCACGAGGGCTGTATGATATTGTTGAAAGGCTAACTCAAAAGGCGGGCCTGCCTGCGGCACCGAGCCTGTATTATGTGCCGAGCAGGGTTATGAACGCATTCAGCGTGGGGACAAAGACGGATTCGGCTGTTGCCTTATCAGACGGTCTTTTCAGGCACCTGAATCCAAGGGAACTAACCGGGGTGCTTGCCCACGAGATAAGCCATATCGCCAATAATGATCTCAGACTTTATACACTTGCCGATGTCCTTACCAGGATAACCTCTATGCTGAGCTTTTTCGGGCAGGTGCTGATCCTGTTCTATCTGCCCATGTTGTTTTTTTCAGAAAAGCACATACCCTTGCTTTTTATCGTGCTGTTGATCTTTGCGCCGACCGTGAGCATGTTTCTCCAGATGGCATTGTCCAGGACAAGGGAGTTTGATGCAGACCTGACAGGGGCAGGCCTGACAGGCGATCCTGCAGGGCTTGCATCCGCACTGAACAAGATGGAACGCTATGAGCGCAGCATATGGGACATATTGCTTCTGCCGGGTCGCAAGATCCCGGATCCTTCGATATTGAGGACCCACCCGCACACCAAAGAGCGCGTAGACAGACTGATGTCTCTGGTCTCCGACAGTGATCACCCGTCAAAACCCGAGTGGAAAGGTCACGCGGTTCTCGACATATTCCCCGAGATCACACATAATCCCAGATGGCACTGGTTCAGGCCCTGGCATTGAACAGACCAAGGCATAATCACTCGATGTATTCCGGCCATGCATGAGACGTCGGTTTTAGCGAATTACCCGTAGGGGCACGATGCATCGTGCCCAACAGGACATGATATTAACCACATAATAATCCAACCGCCTTGACCATACGATACACCCTTTATCCCTGCACGATAGAAATTAACGCATAATATACAATGCGCCTTATGTGTATACCGGTTGATGAAAAAACATTGCCCACCGTGGTATATATGCATGGTCATTATTGTTTGACAGAAAACGAATTTTAGTGCTAATTTAGACATTTATATGAGGATGATTCCAGTCTGTATTCCTTAAAAATGACGCATAAGATAAGGGGGATGAAATGAAAAGAATTTTGGGTTTTTCCATGGTAGCATTGTTTGTTCTTTTTGCCGGGTCAATATACGCGCAAGATACCATAAAACTCGGTGTGCCGGGGGCGCATAGCGGGGATCTTGCCTCCTACGGCCTGCCGACGGTCAATGCAGCTAAACTGGTTGTAGATGATATCAATGCCAAAGGCGGGATTCTGGGCAAGAAGGTGGAGATTATCCAGGAGGACGACCAGTGCAAACCCGAGGTGGCGGCAAATGTGGCAAACAAGCTCATATCCGACAATGCAGACATAATACTCGGCCATATATGCAGCGGGGCCACAAAGGCTGCGCTGGGCATATATAACGATGCCAAGATAGTAACCATGAGCCCTTCTGCAACAAATGTGGATCTGACCAAAAACGGGGATTATCCAAACTTTTTCCGTACGATCTCACCTGACGATGCCCAGGCAAGTCTGCAGGTGGATTTCGCCCTCAATACACTCAAGGTGAAAAAGGTCGCCGTTATCCATGACAAGGGCGATTACGGCAAGGGCCTAGCAGAGTTTGCAAAGGGATACTTTGTGGAAAAAGGGGCCGAGGTGGTATTGTTCGAGGGAATTACACCCGGTGCTGTTGATTATTCCGCTATTGTTCAGAAGGTAAAGCACCGCGGTGCCGAGGCCGTTGTCTATGGCGGTTATCACCCGGAGGCCGCCAAGATCGTCAGCCAGATGAAAAAGAAAAAGATGGATACCATATTTATATCCGACGACGGTGTCCGTGATGAAACCTTCATAAAGGTGGCCGGGAAATACGCAGAGGGCGTATATGCAACAGGGCCTATCGATACGACAAAAAACCCGATGGCCATCGCAGCATCAGAACAGCATAAAAAGGTATTCGGCCAGGAACATGGCGCATTCTTCCTGAACGCATATGCCGCTACGCTGTGCCTGCTGAACGCCGTAGAAAAGGCGGGTTCAGCCGATTTCGATGCGGTTGTCAAGGCATTGAAGACCGAATGGGTAGAGACACCGCTCGGTAAGATCAGCTTTGATGAGCGCGGTGATGCAAAGGGTATAGGCTTCTCCATGTACCAGGTCAAAAACGGTGTATATGTAGAGGTTAAATAATAGGTCGGCCTTTCAAGGGGGGCAGGGAAACCCGCTCCCCTTTTTGTAAGGATAGGCAAAAAAACAGGTTAAACAAAGACAGGGCACTTAATGGAATATTTCCTGGAACTTTTTCTTGGCGGTCTTACTAGAGGCAGCATCTACGCACTCATAGCCCTTGGCTATACCATGGTGTACGGGATTATAGAGCTTATCAACTTCGCCCATGGAGAGATATATATGATAGGCGCCTTTACCGCACTGATCGCTGCGAGCGTTCTTTCCCTGTTGGGCCTGAGCGGGCCGTCGCTGCTGATACTTGCAGGCGTCATAGCCGTTATCTATTCATCTGCATACGGCTATACCATAGAGAAGATCGCATACAAGCCGCTTAGGCAGGCCCAGAGGCTTTCCCCGCTGATCAGCGCAATCGGTATGTCTATCTTTTTACAGAACTATGTACTTCTCGCACAGACATCCGATTTTTTGTCCTTCCCGGCCCTTATACCGGAGTTCGGTTTTATGGAGCCCATATCGCACATCATGCAGTCTTCCGAGCTTGTCATAATAGTTACGACAGCTTTATGCACAATACTGCTGACGCTCTTCATCAAGTTCACCAGGATAGGAAAGGCCATGCGTGCAACAGCCCAGGACAAGACCATGGCCATGCTGCTCGGGGTAAATGTAAACCGTGTGGTATCGATGACCTTTATTATCGGTTCTGCCCTGGCAGCCGTAGGCGGTGTACTGATCTCCTCGCACATAGGGCAGATAAATTTTTACATAGGCTTTATCGCAGGCATCAAGGCATTCACCGCAGCGGTCCTCGGCGGTATCGGGAGCATCCCGGGCGCAGTGCTCGGAGGCCTGATACTTGGCTGGACAGAGAGCTTTGCCACCGGATATGTGTCCAGTGATTATGAAGACGTCTTTGCATTCGGCCTGCTTGTCTTTATCCTTATCTTCAGACCGTCCGGGATCCTTGGCAAGGCATCGTCTGAAAAGGTATGATCTTCGGGGTTAATATGCAGTCGAAAAGTACATCTGTTGCAGGCAGGATTGTCAGTGAATGTGCCCAGTCGCTGATGGTAAGCCTGTGGTTCATGTTCCTCACATTCCCCATCATGGTCATAAGGATCAAACCGCTGGACAGGACAATAGAATGGAGATGGGACAACCTGTTTTATATAGCAATAGGCAGTTTTTTCCTGTCTTTTATCTGGCGTTATCTTATGAAAAAGAAGCGGGACCAGGGCTCATCGGAGGATAAAGAGGACTGGCAGAACAGGATAGGGCTGAAGATGCGCTCTGAGCCGAAGGTATACATTACCGGCATGATCGTGCTGGGCATCGCGGTTACGTTGTTCCCGCATCTGTTTTCATCATATCAGACCCAGATCATGATATCGGCCCTGATGTATGTAATGCTCGGACTGGGATTGAATATAGTCGTGGGCCTTGCAGGGCTCTTGGACCTCGGTTATGTTGCCTTTTATGCGGTAGGTGCGTACAGCTATGCCCTGCTGAACCACCATTTCGGCCTGTCGTTCTGGATGGCCCTGCCTTTAGGTGCTGCTCTGGCAGCTCTATTCGGCATAGTTCTGGGGTTCCCGGTGCTCAGACTGCGAGGGGATTATCTCGCCATCGTCACCCTGGGCTTCGGGGAGATCATAAGGCTTGTACTGGAGAACTGGAACAAATTTTCTTTCGGACCGAGCGGTATAGCGGGCATCTCAAGGCCTTCTCTATTCGGCATAGAGCTGACGCTTAATCAGCATACGATATACCTGTACTATATCATGATCTGCCTTGTGCTGCTTACCATACTTGTGGTGAGCAGGCTCAGGCATTCACGCATAGGAAGGGCGTGGATTGCGCTCCGTGAAGACGAGGTGGCCTGCCAGTCAATGGGCATAGACAAGACCAGGACCAAGCTTACCGCATTTGCCCTGGGCGCGACATGGGCAGGTCTTGTGGGCTGCATATTCGCGGCAAAGACTACATTCATCAACCCGGCGAGCTTTACCTTTATGGAATCGGCCATTATCCTGTCGATCGTGGTTCTGGGCGGTATGGGATCTATCATCGGCGTTATCATCGGCGCCTTAGTGCTGATATTGCTGCCGGAATATCTGCGGGCCTTTTCCGAGTACCGCATGCTTGTATTCGGGGCCAGCATGGTGCTCATCATGGTGTTCAGACCGCAGGGTATAATATCGAGCCTGAAGCAGCATTATGAGTTTCACGGCCAAAGCGGGGAAGATCTCGGATGAAGAATGCGCAGCCGATACTCGAAGTCAGGGGCCTGATAAAGGATTTCGGTGGATTAAGGGCCATCGATACCATAGATGTTCAAGTGCATAGCGGCGAGATCGTGGCGTTGATAGGTCCTAACGGTGCAGGGAAGACAACGTTTTTCAACTGCGTTACCGGTATATACGTGCCCACGCACGGTGATGTCATAATATCTCCCAAACAAAGAGCGCCTGTTCGATTGAACGGGCTGAAGCCGAACAAGGTGACAGAGCAGGGATTGGCAAGGACCTTTCAGAATATACGCCTTTTTCAGAAGATGACGGTCCTCGAAAATGTCTTGGTTGCCCGTCATTGCAGGACAAAATCGGGCATATTCGGTGCGGTCTTCCGCGACAAAAAGACCAGGAACGAGGAGAGGGAGATGGTAGATTTTTCGTACAGGCTGCTTGAAAAGGTCGGGCTTTCCGGCCAGGTCAACGACCTTGCAAAGGAACTCCCCTATGGGGCGCAGAGGCGTCTGGAGATAGCCCGCGCCATGGCGACCGAGCCTTTTCTGCTCATGCTGGACGAGCCTGCCGCAGGCATGAACCCGAAGGAGACCAGGGAGCTTGACGGGCTCATCACAAGGATCAGGGATGAAGAAGGGATCTCCATACTGCTGATAGAGCACGACATGAAACTGGTGATGAGTATCTCAGACAGGATTTATGTGCTCGATTATGGAGAGATGATAGCCCATGGCACACCGAAAGATGTGGCGGGCAACAAGAATGTGATCAAGGCATATCTCGGGGAGACCTTCGATGCTTAGGCTGCGTCACCTGCATACATATTACGGCGGTATCCATGCATTAAAGAGTGTATCAATGGAGTTGTACGAAGGCGAGATCGTGACCCTGATAGGTGCAAACGGCGCGGGAAAATCAACCACGCTGATGTCTATCTGCGGCATAGTCCCTCCGAGATACGGCGAGGTCTTTTTCATGGGAGAACCCATCCACACGATGGCCCCTGACAGGATATTTTCTCGCGGAATCGTACAGGTTCCTGAAGGGAGAAGGATATTCCCTGATCTGACCGTGACGGAAAATCTGGACATGGGTGCGTATCTGAGAAAGGATAAAAAGGCCATAAAAGACGATATAGACTATATATTCAACCTGTTCCCGCGACTTGCCGAGAGACGTCACCAGGCCGGGGGGACATTGAGCGGAGGCGAGCAGCAGATGCTTGCCATATCAAGAGGGTTGATGAGCCGTCCCAAGCTCCTTTTGCTGGACGAGCCTTCGCTTGGACTCGCCCCGGTGCTTGTTCAGCTTATCTTTGACACCATCGAGAAGATAAATAAAGAGAACAAGACCACGATCTTCCTTGTGGAGCAGAACGCAAATATGGCCCTGAAGGTGGCAAACAGGGGCTATGTCATGGAAAGCGGTTCGATAGCACTGGAAGACACAGCCGAAAATCTCCTGGCGGATGAAAAGGTAAAGGCAGCATACCTCGGGCTGTAATTAGACAAGAATATCATATTCGACCTGAACAAAGATTTCCCCTTGCCGGTTTAACCTGTTTGCTTTAGAAAAAAGGCATTATATATTTAGCGAGAGATGCCGGCAAATATATGAATATTGCAGTGCAATCAGCGTCAACATGCCAAGAACGAGCAAACAATACCACCCATAATTCATAGCAGATTACCCGTAGGGGCACGATGCATCGTGCCCAACAAGAGATGATATTAACCGCATATTAGCCAAACGTGATTACCTTGCTATATGCCATGCCCCAGTGACGAATATTTTTACCCCGCATTCAAACCATGCAGTAAACCATATTTTATTATCAAAACAATGCAACCCGCATTAATCCGAAAGATATCAAAGGACAATCATTCAAGCCGAACATTATCCAGGTAAAAGGTCCTCACCTCATCGAGATTATATGAGAATATGCACAGATTAACGATATCAGCCATATCCATCTCTCGACCCTTCGGTGCAACTGCAACATCATCAAGATCGATGACAACAGTATTTTCCCCGGGATCGAGAACAAATCTCTTATTAAACCTGTCCTCATATTCCTGATTATGAACCTTGTCATGTATCCTGGCTGTAATATTCAAGGTTTTATCACCATCAAGGAAGACATCGAATATAAGCCGGTTATATCCTATCCAGTCTCTAATGAGATAATTAATCGATATCCCGGGATATTCACTTGGCAAGAGATCTGCCCGAAGAGAATATATTCCCTGTGTTGCATATAAGGTCGATCTGGATATCCTACCGTCTTTTGCACCCCATCTGCTCATTTCCAAGCTGGATTCAAACGTACCGATCAATGGAAAACTATTGCTCATGTCTCTTTGGTCGCCGGCTGCAAGAAATATAGGGATTGTGCCTGAAAGAATCAGGATCAATGCAGAGGTCCGAAGGATATGCCCGACCCTGATCACCTTATCGGAAAATGGGTATGCCAACATCAGAAAACAACCGGCCCCGACTGCATCGAATATGATGTCCCGGACTTCAAAAAATCTCTCAGGTGTTATGAGCTGGATAATCTCCGTAACTATCCCGAGTGATATTGTAATAAACCATGCAAGTATGAAAGGTCGGGCCCTGGCTATGTTTTTTCGGTTGATTACGCTCAGGATCCCAAGGGATATCACACCGAATAGCGGCAGGTGGCCATACTCAAATATCTCGTGAAGTATCCTGGAATCGGAAGTATCAAGGTTGCATAGAAACAGGAATGCCACACATAAAACAACGACAGAAGCGCCAAGATATTTGTTGATGGATGATTTCAAATACCCCATGCACCCGATTTACCCCATTATATATTGCCGCGCAATGCCCCCGGTGAAGAATTACCCAAAAATTTACAAATAAACAATGATGGTCTCGCAAAAAGTCAGGAAGCGAAAACCGGCTTAATATTATAGCATAGAATGTTGTCTGGCAAATATTTCATATGCCGCTTAATAATCGAACCCAATCTGGCTGCAAAATGGTGTACCTTGCTCATAAAACATAGAATAAGAGATGAAAAGCGATCAGAAGACGGCATTAACGCCCTTCTCACCGCCGTTGCCCTGAATATATTCACACCAATGGCCTTAAGTATCGCGCTGAAGCGTACAGCTT
>Ga0272441_10000518_pt1 | contig 88015 bp, 115 predicted proteins | sample SSMProp6N_FD_193582 | JGI IMG/M metagenome (GOLD analysis project Ga0272441, IMG submission 193582) | Marine sediment archaeal communities from Little Sippewissett salt marsh, Falmouth, MA, United States - SSM-Prop-6N | ecosystem: Environmental > Aquatic > Marine > Wetlands > Sediment ... | reverse complement strand
TAATGTGTCTTTCCACATCTAAGACATGTTACTTCAGTGTATGGTATTATGTTCTCTATTATCTCTGGTTTATCCCAGATATGACCAAACAAAAGACATATAAGTTTCATATCTACATCTCCACTATCTTATCTTTATTGGTTCATTTGATGTTGGTTGCCATTCTTTAATATCATCTCTATCAAATACAACACAATGAGTTCCTTCTTTATCAAAGCATATCCAATTGTCTAATTCTCTAAGACTCTCTGTAGTTGAAGGTGGTGGTCCTGGAGGATTTCTCCATTTAGCTCCATCTTCAGGTGCATGTATATCTGCAGACATCTCCTTTCCACAGATTGGACAATAAAGTTTCTTAATTATTTTCATATTTCTTAAATTCTTCCTTACAATATGGATACCTCATCCAAATTTCTCCTTTATATCTTTTCTAATCTCTTCATCGGATATAGGCTCTTTACAGAATGGACAGATAGGAGTCTGCTCAACTGCATATTTATAGTAAACTATATGATTATCAAACTTATTGAATTCACTATTACACTTAGTACATTTCATTCACATACCTCACACTTCACTTCTCCATAGATGGATATCCAATGCGGTTCTCCACAATCTAAACAGTAATATCGAGTCATCCTCAATCATCATTTAATCATATTATATTCCATACATGCTACACCAAGAGTAGTTACTTTCAAAATCTGCTTTATAGCTTCTTTTTCATCTAATTGATAAATTGATTCTTTAGCTTGATTAAGTTTTCTTTCCATAAAGATAATCCAATCAGCAACAGAATGTTCTTTGTCCTGTTTTATAGTATGCCAGTCTAAATTATTCTGATAATCCCTTTCTTCATCTATCTCAAAATATACTGCTTTTCTTTTATCAACCACACATTCTTCTTTTCTATTCATAACATATCCTCATATTGATATACAATCTCTTTAATATTACACATAGGATAATGGACATGTCTTTTTTCATAGACTAATTCTAAACTAACTGAATTCTCTGATGCATCATATACTCCAGGACATTCTAGTGTATCTCCATTCATAAATCTAATTGTAATCATTAGTTTATCATTTTGTTCTTTTCTATTCATCCTGTTCTCCATAATATGCTTTAGGGATATAGAAATCCTCTTCCTTGTCTTCATCATAACACCATGCACAGGTAGCACATCTTTTAGGGTAACTCCTACATTTATTTCTCAACACACATCCTTCTGTCATCTATCCACATCTCCCACATCCACCTGTACCAGGTAGTTTAAAAGGTTTGTCATCATCTTTACTTTTTATGTTCCCAAAGAATATGTGTTCGTTGCCACATCCAAGACAAACTACATCAGGTAATTCTCCTGCTTCTTTTAGTTCTATAGTATATGTCTCTTCACATATAGGACAATTAACTTCTACAATTAATGTCATATCTAGTCCTGCTCTTCTACTTTATCTTCTAGTGAATTATATATTTTAGTTGCTTCCATAACTATGTATGCAAGTTCTTGCTTATTCATCTTAAGAGTTAATTGATCTCTATGACCATTTTTTACTCCTTGAACTATATTTACAAAAACTGAATCATTGTCGTCAGTTGGGTTTATATTAAATGCCTTATATTCACCAGAAGCCTTTTTATAATGAAATATATTCATTCTAGCACTCTCCCTAAATTTTCTTTTAGTTCATCAATATCTTTACAATATATTTTTCCATGTCCAAACATTTCTAATACATATCCTTTATCTAATCGGTCTATCCATACATCGGTCATATTATTCTTCCTCCAATACATTCTTTATTAAATCACACCATTGTTTACCTATTACTTTCATATTTAGATTCTTTTGTGCCCACTTAAAAGCATTCTCACTGTGTGTTTCTAACTTGTCTCTTTTATGATAGTAGTAGTTAAGTTTGTCTACAAAGTCATCCACATCTACTAGGGAACGTCTTACTGCAGCAACATCTAGTTTCTCCCAATGTAAGTCATATTTAGTAAGTAGTCCTCTTGGTCTTGGCCAACCATCATCAACTAACTCCTTACTAGTTGTATAGTCACAAGCTATATTTGGTACACCACACATCATAGATTCTGCAAAAGCTAATCCAAAACCTTCTCCAGCAGTAGTCATTACATTAACATCCCAAGCATTGTATACTTTTGCTACTTCTTCTCTAGGCATTCCTACTTTTCCTGGTTTAATACATTTACCTGTCACACCATATAAATCAGTGAAATATTGAATTGGCCAACCAAATATATCATTCCAGTCCATTTGTAGATGTAGTAACACATCATCTTTATCTTTAGCAAACTTAGCAAATGCTTCAATTACTCGAATAGGTTGTTTTCTTGGTTGATTCCTATTTATGTCACCCACTACAAATTTATCTTTTAAGTCGTCTGGTTTATCTCCTTTTGTAAATGTAGAAGAGTCTACTCCATGCCAAATGAACGGTACATCCATATTATAATAATCTTTAAATACTCTCTGTCCATATTTAGACATAGCTACTACTTTATCAGCCATTCTATATATTCGTTTCCAGTTATCCATAGGTGGATCACCATCTTGTGGACAATATGCCACCCACTTAACATCCCTAGGATATCTCTCTTTGAATTTCCTTATCTCACCTTCTAGTTGCATTTTTAATGCTTCACCAGATATCCATTCTTTTGATGGGGTATCTATTAGTTTTAGATTTATTGTATTAGGGCACATTATATTAGGAAGGTGAGATATCATCTGTATATCATTTATAGTAAGTATTATGTCTGGATTTAGATTATCCAGCAATATTGGTAGAGATGACTGTCCAAAATCCCACTCAACATTCGGTGTTCTTGGTAGGTTAGGATGTTGTATTACTTGTCGTTTCTCTCCTTCTATATCTATCTTAACTTTGTATTTTTGGAATGATTGTAATCCTAGATAGTGAACATCATAGTCTTTAGCTAATGCCCAAGCAGTGTTCATACCATTTACAGCAAATCCTGAAGGAGTTGCTATATCATCTCCAATTATTAATACTTTTTCTTTTGCCATTTTATTCACCCAACATTAGCTGGAAATAGTCTAAATAGTCTTTTACTTTTTCTTCCCAAGATAACCAACTAGGATCTTGTACGTCGTTTAAGTCACCATTTCTTAATAGACTAAGTGTATCACTTGCAAAGTCATCTGGCTTCACTCTACCTACCTCTACTTTAGGTTGAATACCTATATATGAGTAGTGAGCAGAATCCTTTACAATAAGCTTTCTTCTAGTGCCATACATATCTGCAGCAATACCTGATTGTGATCCTTTTTCATTAGGACCTACTGCACACCAAGTCCATAATAAATCACAACATTGTAGTTTCTCATTTAGTGTCTCGTCACTTACAAAGTCTGTATCAATTCTAAATTGTTTTTCTTTTCCACTTTCTTCAACTGCTTTCATAATATCATATTTATTTCCTAAATCACCTGCTTTCCAAAAAGATGTAGTTAAATATAAGAACTCGTCATGATTCATTCTCTTTAACATTTCTCTTACTGTATAAGGTAATTTCTTACCTGTACCTACAATGAAACCTGCTGTTCCTAGTATCTTTTTATCTAATGGTAATCCATATTTCTTTCTTAATTTTGTCTTATCTTTATCTTCGTATACCAAACAGGGGTGTTGTATAGTAGCATAATCCATAGGTTTGTTTTGAACTTGATCTTCTGAATGGAATATAAATCCATCAACAGCATTATAGAAACTAGGTAGGTATCCTATATGATGAACTGTTATTACTATTGGTTCTACTACGTATCTATTTATTAGATTTTGAAACTTTTGTGGTTGCATTAGTCCAGGTTCATATTGAACATTGATTAAATCAGTCTTCTTTTTAGCTCTTTCATTAAATAAGTAGGCTTCAACGTCTACCTTTTCTCCATTCTTATCTTCCTTCATTTTGTTTAAGTATCTTTCTAGTCTCATAGAATAAGTGTATATGCCACATCTTTCTCCTAGTGAGCCACACTGTATTCCTATTCTATATTTCTTCATTCTTTATCTCCTCATAGCACCATAAGCATATTGGTTTTCCTATAAATAATTCTTTCATTAATATCTTTTCTGGTTTTAATTTTCTCAATAGTTTGTTTTTAGGGAAATTTCTAGAAGAAGACCATAAATAAAATATGGTATTAAATGAACAGACACAACATCTCTGACTCATTATATCACATCCTTCCTTCTATTCCCTCTAAAGACAATAGTTACTTCAGGAAATCCAAATGATTCACATTTCTTAATACAATACATCATCCTCTCACCATAATTATTATATTGTGGTCCTGGCATCTCTATTTGTGTATCCTTATTCTTATCTTTATACACGACTCTAACTGCGTGAGATGGTAATACATAAATTTTTGGTTTATACTCTTCACATATTATTTTGGCAAATGCCTCTCTTTCTCTTTCATAGACTGCACATATATAGGGTGTATCAGTTTTTATTTCTTCTGGATTGTCTGATCTATCTAAAAATACAACTTTACCATTAGGTAATCTTGACATCATTTTCTTGTCGCCTTCTTCTTGTTCCTTCCATTGAAATATTAAACTTCTTAAGTCAGTAAATAGTTCATCCTGCTTGTCATTAACCTTTTTCTCAAAAGAATCTTCTGAAAGTCCTAATTCACCCTTTCTTTGTTTTGCTTCGTCTATGTCCATTCTTGTTGCTTTCTTCATTTTTCATATTCCTCAATTAAAGATAAGGCTTTTTCTAGACCGGTGATTATACCTGTTCTATATATATAATCATTAGGACTATTCTTATTTTCTTTTTTGGTTTGTTCTATTATGCGACTCAATTCTTCCCTTATCTCTTGCACATATCTATCTTTAATATCTTTTACGATACTCATAATTTCATATATAGATATATCAACATCATTACACATACAGTTATTACATATATTGCATATCTACCATTTCTATAGGTTTTTGGAGGTATATTGTGTAGATATATAGTTTCGAATATACCATATATAAATTGAACAAATCCTAATGTAAGGAAAGTCCAAGATATAAATCCTTTAAATACAAATACTAGTAAGAAACATAGTATTGATGTATATAGTCCTCCAGCCAATTTGACTAGCTTAGATGAATAAACATCTGAACATGTACATTTCATACTTGGTAATGGTATAAACTCAATCCAAGTATATGCATCGGTACTACCTTGCCTAATACATTCTAGTATATGCATAATCTCGTGCCACAATCCACACATAGTAAACCATAGAAAGATAAATATTATTATATTCTTTATTAACTCAATCATCTATTTCCTCCTTTGCTATTTTAATTATTTCTATTGCTTTATCTATGTTAGGTATGTAATCTCTTACACATTCTTCCAGTATATCTTCTGGAATGTCAAATAATTTATATATCTTTCCATATAGATTTGATTTTAAATAATTCTCAAAGTCAATTTCATATTCTTTAGGTAATCCTTCTAATATAGGAAATGCCATATATTTCCTTACTCTCTTTAATTTTCTCTTACCTGTTACTTCTTTGGATATAACTGGCAATACCATAAATTTTTCTCCTTCCTCTACTTCAAACCCATATTCATCACCAGCATCTAATAGAGCTTGTATATGATATGGTATTGGTATCTTTCTACCGTCTTCAGTTTGTCCACCATATTCACGAACAGGTTTATTTATAGGCTTGACAATACCTAATTGTCTACTATCTAAATCACCAAGATTATTGACAGCGACTTTAAAGTATTTTAATAAGTCAACTGTATTCTTATTCTTTAATTTCAATTTCACTAAATCAATTTCTATTTTTTTAAGGGCATCTGGTGTTTCACTTCTCATAAAGTTCATACCAGTAACCATCCAGTTATCCACGTCATCTATGTCTACCTTATCTGGTATCATAACATTTCTTGCTGGTGAATGTATGTATGCTTTTTTTATGTATGGTTCTTGATATTCTAATTCAGCAGGAACTCGGTATCCTTTATCTTTACAATATTCTTTCACTATTTTATCTATGGTTTCAACTATTATGTCTTTATCTCTCTTAGGTGCCCGTATGTATATACTATCTGTATGTGAATATACCCAAGGATATCCTAATTCATCAGATTTATCCATAGAATAAAATATTAAATCATGTGCTGTTTGTGTTATTGCTTCTGCAACACCATAATCTTTCATACGTGAACGCCAATAGCCAAACTCTCCATGAGAGAAAGCTGCCGCTTGAGTCTTTAATGCAAAGTCAATAAACTTAAGTTTTTTATATTCATCATCTTTCTTTTTCTTACTCTTAAGTTTTGATTTTACCTTACCTCTTTCATTTATGATATCTTCTAGTGCATCAATAAACACAGACTTGTTATCGTTAAATCTTAATCCATTTGGAGCAGTGTATTTACCATTCTTATCTTTAGTTTCTGGTGTTGCATTTATTGCTCTTACAGCCCAAGGGTAGCAATGCTTTACATCAAATGCCATTACATTACGATATACTCCTTCTCTTGCTTTTGGATCTGCAGCTTTATATCTTGCTTCACCATCTTTTGGTTTCATACTCCAAGGTGGTTTTGAGTTTAGTACCTTACCTGCTTTGTGGTATACTCTTAATAGAGACAAATCGTTTACTACTGTAGTTATTTCTGTATCCTCAATAGTACATCCTGCACTCCAAGATAATATAATATGGCACATTAATGCACCTAGTTCTTCTTCTAACTTTTGTGGGATTAATACATCTTTATTATTATATTCCTCTAGTTTATCTGCACCTAGTTCTCTTGGATAGCATCCTATATCTACCTTTTTAATTCCTATGATTTTGTCACCTGTATTATCTAATGACCACGGACCTTTAATCTCTCTACCATACACCTTTTTAACTATTGGTCTCATATCTATAATACCAACTTCATTATTAATATATAGACTTTTATCTATGGCTTTGAGTTCTTTATTTAGATTATCAATATCGAATGATATATTCCACCCAGTTACTATATCAAACTCTTTTAGTTTATTGTAAGCGTCAAGAACTAATTCTTCTCTACTTACTTTGTGAATAGAGTTATGATATATGTTTGTCATATCATTTATAGAGAATGATATTAAGTCATCACTAACTGGGAAATTAGTTTCTATATCAAATACTGCTATCTTTAACGGTATCTGTTTTTCTGACTTGAATGATGGGTATGTATCACATAGGAATCTCCTTATGAAAGGAACATCTGCTTCTAGTGGTATTGTATTAGCTTTCTTTTCTTCTAAAGTCTTTCTCCAATCGCCTACTGCTCTGGGATTGCAGTCGAATATAATTTTTCTTACCTTATCTCCTAGATAAGTTTCAAAGTCACCTTCAGTATCTGGCATATAACAGTATGGTAGGAATCCTTCTATTTTTAATTTTTGTTTACCTGATTTCTTACCCCTACCAATTAGATAGATTGTTGGTTTATTCTCTGATTTCCGTGCTTTATATTTTTCCCACTTACCAATCTTTGGTTCATAATATCCAGTATATACTTGAAACTCGTTATTTTTCAAGTCTTCTATAATATTTTTATCTACTCCCTTATTATAGAAGAATTCATTGTCACAATAGTAAACTATTGCATCATCTGAATATCCATTACACAAACAATTTGGTAGTTCTTTAATATTCACTGATATCCCCGTTCATCATAATTTTTTTTCTTTTCTTGGTTTTCTTCAAATATATCCATACCATGACTTTCCATCATACTCTTAAAACTGGTAGGAATATTCTTTATCATATACATCTGCATATATAATTGATTAATTTTTCTGTAGACTAGGTATATTAGTAACATTATTCCTGACACTCCTACTATTAATTCATTATTGATTATTAATCCCATAAAGAATATTGTAGTTGTAGATACCAAATAAGAAAACTTTGCTATTACTTCTAGTGATTTAATATAATTAACAATCATCTTCAATACCCAAACCTAAATCAATGTCATCTTCTTGCATAAAAGAACCTTGACAAAATTTACAAACCCCTATTTCTTCTTCTTCTTCGTCAAGTTCTTCTCCACATATTTCACAATTCATTTTATCTTCTCCTTTAATTCGATTATTTCAGCTTCTAATTCAAATATGGCTTGTCTTATTTCAACCAACATTTCTTGTACTGAGTCTACTCTACAATAGCCATGTTTTTTATTTCTCTTAAGTCTATCTCTTATGTAATGAAAGAAGCATAGATATAACCATACATGATTTTCTAAGTCATACATTTCCATATATGGTTTTCTTTCACATTTATGTATGTCACATACAAATCTTGATTCTTTTATGTTCATACTGGAACCGTTGTTACATTATTTATTTTTCCATTCTCTAGTGAAGCTACTATATATCCTAATGGCAATGGTTTATATAACCGTCTCTGAGAGTATGATGTTCTACCTATATCGTAATTACCAAGGAATGAACCACATGCACATCTCCATTGTATTTTTTGTTTTAATTCTTTTTCTTTAGTAATTTTTAGTCTATCAGTATTGACAGAAGTAGCTAGTTTGTGTGTATGACCCTCTGCAATTAAATCTATTTCATCAAATAATCTAGAATGATTATCTAGTTGTTTAATTTCATATCCTACTGATACTCCACTTCCTACTCCATGTAATGACATAATCTTAGATTTATTATTCCCATGTTCATAATTCCATATTGCTGGAAGATAGTCTAAGTATTTAATGTCATATCTTTTGCATATTGATTTTAGTTGATTGTATCCGTGTCTTTTGGTATACTCATATTCATGATTACCTTGATGAAGTCCTAATATTTTTCCTTGATCAGCAATTGGCTTAATCATATCTTCAAATAAATCCCATTGCACATTCATCATATTAATTTCATTTCCTGCGTCTCTTATTTGTTGAGCCATTTCTTCACTATCATATCTAGGATCTCCAGGTATTATAGCTTCTACCCAATCACCTAGACCGATTACTTTAGCGTATCTATCGTTTGCTATAGTATCAATTGCCTCTTCAAATTTATTTACCCTACCTCTAGGAAAGTGTGTATCTCCTATAAAGTATAGGTTTATTTTTTTTGTATTTCCTTCTATATTAATTATTTCCATATTAACTCCTGTTCCTATATAATTTTTTATCTATTACTCTAACGCTGTCACTTATATCTTTACCTAAAAAGTTAGATAACTTTCTAATCTCTTGGATAGGATTGGTTATTAATTTATTATAATTTATAACTACATACTCTATGTCGTTGTCATTCATGTATCTTTTGGTTGTAGCATTTAATTTACTTAATAGTCGAATATCTTCTTCTACTGGTGTATACATAGGGTATCTGCTTGATATCATTTTTCTTTGTGAGTCTGCTACTTCTTCTATATTCCTTTCCATATATATAACCTTATATTTCATTCCTGATATTAATGGTATTCCATATGCAGTTATCTTTATTACTTTATTTTTGTATTTATTTAAATTTATATTATTATTCGTTAATTCTAATATTATCTTGCCATCTTCTAATTCATAATATCCATTTGGATTATGTTCATCTGGTTTTCTACTACCGTCATATGATAAATTAAATCCTGCATCTTCTAGGATTTGCATCATTAGCGAAGTGCCACTTCTTTCTAAACCAGATACTACTATCATATTTTTATTACACTATAATTAACTTTCTTTAATAAATTCTCAGTAGTATACTCTTGTGTGTCAGTTCCATTGCGGTATATTCTACATGACTTTCTATGTTTCTCCAAACATTTTAAACAAAATGTAGTTGAGTGACAATCTAAAGGTTTTCCACAACCTCTACACTTATATTCTTTCCGTCTCTTTTTATGTAGTTCATTCATACTTTTATTGCGTCTCTCCATACATGTATCACAGAGAGAAAAGCTCCTTCTATAATTGATAGGTCTACACATACAATTCCCACAGATACCATTTTGCTTTTTTCTGGCACTAAGTTCTCTCACATATTTATTGTATTGTTCCCTATTATTCTTATGCCAATTACTATCATATTCTGCATGACATCTTTTGCAGATATATTGATGACGCTTTTGGAGTGATTTATACCAATTGTCACTATTCAATTCAACTCCACATTCCCTACATACAGCTATTGTTTCACCTTCTTTGGTTTCCATTCTCTATTATAAGGACAGTCATCCAAACAGAAACCTTTTTCTCTTAATGTATCACAATTTGGATGAGTATATTCATTATTCAATATATAGTTTATATTATATATAGTTTTGTCTCTGTCAAAATCATCCCATTCGAATGATTCTATATCCTCTAACATTTCTTCAACAGTTCTACCTTTGTGTGCTTGTTCTATTACCCAAGCAAATCTAATAAGCCAATCAGGTTCATAATCTCCTCTTGGATGATTATCTAACCAATACTCTCTGTCATTAATCAACTTATCTACACAAGGATAATCATGTACCACTACATTGTTCCTTGATGAATTACTTATATTTTTTCCTAAATCAATAAATTTATTAAATTCTGGCGGTGATAACTTTTGTATGTCTAGTAGAGTGCCATCTTTATTTTCCATATATACATCACAGAGATTTCCATTCATATGGTATGTCCCTGGTATTCTGATTATTCTTCTTATGTCTCTAAATATTTGTTCATCTGCTGTAGCTAAATTAAGTGTTCTCTTAAAGAATTGTTGTGTCTTAAGTAGTTGTAGTTTAGAGTAGGATCTAGGTACAACTGGTATTAATACATGAAAGCCTTTACCACCAGAGAAGTGGAATGAGGCATTATACCCAAAGTCTACTATAGTATTATATAATCGTTTTGCATCGTCAAATGAATTTCTTAGGTTAGGTGAATCAAAGTCAAATGGTAGATAAAGTAATTTAGGCATACCATTCACAAATGTACTTATTGATATACCACAATTCTCTAATCCATTATACTGTTTTATAAAGTCTATAACTTGTTCTCTGTTATATACTTTTAATTGATTACCATATATTTTTCTTCCATTATGCCAGTGGCATACATATCTAAATCCTCCTAAAAATTCTGATATAAAATCCATTAAATATCTCCATATATTTTTTTAACATAAGATTCTAATAATTCTCTATGTTTTTTTCTTTGATATCCAATATATTTTTGATGGATATATTTTGGTATAGCAACTACATTTTTATTGTCTATATGATGCCATTCAATCTCAATTTCTTCAGGAAACGGATTATCCATAATTTTATTCCATCCCAATTCTCTTTTTCTTCTTGTATTGGATTTTATTCTAGATTCTCTACCAGAATCCGTCTTTCTCCATTTATTTATTCTAATAACTATTTCGTCTTTATGTTTTGCTAAATAGTTTTTATTATATTCTCTTTTCCATTCAGAATGTTCTTTATTGTATTTTCTGGTATATTCCTTACGTTTTTCTTTGTGGGTGCTATAATATCCTTTCTGATATTTAATCTTCTTTTCTTTTTCTTTTTTATATCGTAACTTTTCTCTGTTGTTTTTCTTATCTTTGTTTTCTAATCCATAGTCCTTATCATAATTACTCTTACAAGATTTGCATATATAATCATAAACTTCTTTCTTTGCTTCTGTCCAATTAGTTCCTATAACTAATTCACGTCCACACACTCTACAAATTTTCATCCTACCTATTTATTATATTTTTTAGCCCATATAAAGCATTTACCATTACATGAAGGGCATATGATTTTCTTTCCACCATCTTGTAGTTTTGTCCAACCATGACCTGAACATCTTAGACATTCTATCTCAATATATTTATCATCTAATTCTAATTGTCTATACATTAATTCATTAGCCTCATCTAGTAATTTTTCTATCTGGTCATTGAGAGTATCAATTAATTCCATTATTTCTTCTTGTCTATATTTTATCTTATCAATTTCTTTTTCTTCCATTTTATATATGTCCTCCTTTGATTTAAAATTCTCCTGTTTCAATTTGTAACTTAGACACCATCTACAACAAATGGCATGATCTGGATTGCTTACACCACAATCTTTACATTTTTTCATATTTAAATTCATCCAATCTTACAGGAACATTTATGTTTCCTTTTAATTTATTTTATATACTGCTCTAATAATGTTATCCACCATTTCCTCTTACAATGAGGACACCAAAAAATATCCTTTTCATTAACTATCTCCATTGTTTTTTGACAAAATGGACAATACATATCGAACATTTCATTTACCCTTTTAATTTATCTTTTTCCATTTCTATATTTTTAATCTTCTCAATCATAACTTGATAATTCTTACATTGTAGAATTATGTCATTAACAGCATCTAAATATCCTTTCATATATTCACTTTCTTTCATATTATCTATGTCCTTTTAATTTATTTTGGTAGATTCTTAAATTCTTCGTCACTTCCATGTTTAAACCCATGTATAAAAGCATCTACATACATTTTATGACATATGCTTTCAACATATTTCCAATGCTCCTCTGCCATTTTTCTTATTTCATTTTCATCTTCCGTATTCATATTATTTCACCGTTTTTACTCAAATATCTATTTTGCCTGAGGATCTCCATAGAGCAACGCTGACGCATTTAGGGGGGTCGAGTAGTATCCTACCATTAACCCGAGACACTTCGTGCGTTCTAGGGGTGTTTCTGTTGATCCTCGTGCATGTTTTGGAGGTATCCTCGGGTGTATTATAGAATAGTAGTCAAAAGCTGGTAGTGAGCCGTAAATAGTGAACTTGTGAAGTGGTAAATTAGTAAATTTGTATTATTAGTAAGTTTTAAGTTTGATTGTGTGTATGATTGGATTTACGTGGTTATGCATGGATATATATTTCGAATGATACCCAGATTCGAACTGGGATAATACGATCCAAAGCCGTATAGGTTTCCTTTACCTCATATCATTTTGCTTCCAAGCAAATGAGGTTAGTTATTTAATGAGGCTAACCTCATAACCTCACGCCTTTGCCCCTACTATTCAACACCTTACATAAGTAAGTCTAAACTTCTATCTTAGCATTGAGATTTTCTTTTTGTATAGATGTATTGATTTTCCTTTCTTGTGCAGCAAATTCATTCATTCGCTTTTCTACGTCCTTTTTATCGAACATAGGTTCAACTGTAGACTCAGTAGTTTCTAGAGCCACACCTTCTTTATTCTGTCTTGTGACTTGTCTTTGATGTTTCTTATCCTTAGGTAGTAATGTCACAATGGTTTTTAGTATGTTATGTTTGAGTCTCATTGATTCTCTTTCTTGTAGTTTGCCTAATAGTTTATCTGCATTAAACTTTTGTATAGCAGTCTTAACTTTTACTAGTTCATCAATTAAACCGTATAATTCATTAGTAAATTTGTCAATTGTTTGTTTATCTCTAGGGATGTATTGTGTTTCCCTATCATCATTTGTGTGATCAGTTACTTTAGTAACTTGATATGTTAATTCTTGTATATCTATTTCACTAGCCTTTTCTTGGATTTGCTCCTCAAGTTCTTTTTTCTTCTCGAGGAGTTCATTTATATTATATTGTTTCATTTCAATTCCTCACATTCAATTTTCATAGCCAAACCTCTACCAATGGTTTGTTCACTATTACCTACTTTTACAGTAATAGGACCATCGAATGGTTGATGACTTACTACTTCTAATTCCGTGCCTTCACGGATATTCATTTTATTTAATCTACTTCTAGCACTTACACCAGCATAGAAGTAGGATACTTTAACCTTATCTCCTACTTTATATTCAGTTAGGTTCATCTTACCTCAACTCCAATCTCATTTGGTTCTTTTTCCTCACTCTTTTTTTCTCTTAGCCATTTAGTAAAGCGTTCTTTGTCTTCTTGTATTTTATTTTTTCTAAATACATCAATGTACTTTATATCTTTAATTGGAACTATGCAATGAGTTTCCCTATAGTGTTCTATGTAGTAGGGTGGTCTTCGTATCACTAGGAAATTGTCATCACAACTTTCGATTAATCCATATACCGTTACCTTACTTGTGTCTAAGGTTATGTATTTGCCTATAAAGTTTTTTATTATGTTTTCACTCAATTCAATACCTCATATATATTTTTAGCTATCTTCTTTCCTATTCCTTTTATGTTCTGTAGTCCTTCAATAGTTTCATTAGCCACATTCTTAACTGAACCATAACATTCAAGTATTTGTTTAGCAGTCTTGATTGATACACCTTCAGCTCCACATAATACATTTTCTTTTCTTTCTTGTAGTGTGGTAGGTTTTCTTGCTATAGGATCGGGTCGAGATGACTCCGTCTCACCAGATAACTTTTTATCTAGAGCAACTAGATAATCTACAAAATCGTTTTCATCCTCAAAAGTCAGTACTGATATATTGTATCTAGAACTAAGTGTAGCAATTGTACTTATCCATGACTTATGAGTGTGTCTACCTTTCCTAAAATAAAAGTCTTTCCATTTATTATCAGTTATGATTGCTATTATAGGGTGTTCGTATTGAGACATATTCTTAGCTTGAATCCATATTCTCTTATCATAGATAGAAGATATGAAGTCAGCACCAGTCTTTCTCTCTACAATAGTTGAAGAGGGGAATAGGTAATCCCCTATCTCCAAATACTCTCCTTTTGTTTTTGCACCCTTTTTAGAGATTAGTTGTTTTATTCTAGTAGGTTCCCTAGAATCTATTGCAATCATAATCCAATCTTGCTCTGCTCTGATGTAGTAAATACATCGGTATATTCCTCTTTCTTTGTAACATTATTATACCCAGTGCCATCTATCTTTCCAACACAAGCCTTACTCCACTCTGGAGCATTTTCTCCTCTTACTAACCAGAATCTCCTATAGTCTCGATATGCATTGGCTTCTCTCTTATCTAGATAAATGAGCCTTTTTGCATAGTGATGTAATACTATACCACCAGTAGCTTCAGCCATAGTTTCGTATACATTAGCAGGGTTGAAACTAGCATGTACGGTCATTAGACAACCTACATTGTATTCCTCTTGTAGCCTAACAAACGACCTCATTATAAATGCAGTTGCATCTGATCTAGCAGGATAGTTTTGTTGTTCTTTAGTAAAACTCCTTAATGGAGATGTTAAACTATCTAGTATAACAAAATCAATCTTATTTCTTTTTATTATACTTTCTATTTCTCCATCTATGCTTTCTATTACTGAGAATTCTAGCTTACCTTTTTGCATCTTTTTAGATTTTGACTTATATTGTAGAGCAACTACATGCCCAAGAAATTTCATAAGATTCTCAATAGACTTCTTACTCTCTACCAGAATTTTACCTTTTCTTTTTCCATATCTTTTTTCAAAGACAGGAACCCATTTCTTAAGCATAGGTATTATGCTACCTTCTGTGTCAATGAAAAGAACATTCTTTCCATCAGCAGCTAGTTTACATGCTTCCTGTATAGAAAACAAAGATTTACCTACCTTTGGTTTTCCATATAAAGCAGAAATCTCATTAGAGTTATAAGCCTTGTCATCAAACAAGTCATTCAGTACAGTGAGAAAACTATCAAATTTTCTACCAGCCTCATCTTTTAATATTTCATCTATAGTATAAACCATTTCATTCACCAATTCATCCGTATGTTTACATGATTTCCTTATACGATAGGATATGCAGGTACAATATGGACTATCACAATGCCATGAATATGTGACATGTGATCCAGTTGAGCCATGTGTTATATTGTCTACGTATCCAATTCGTTTAAAGACATTCATAAAATCTCCTGTAAATCTTTATACAAGTATTTCGGATGTTTGTCTATATGTCCTCCACAGAAACCATCGTGTCCGTCTATGTGTATATAATCTAGTTTATTTAACTTACCTTTTATATAGTTTGCTGTATCTCCTCTTAAGGATAAGGAACCATTGTCTTCATTGACTGCTAGTACACATATATTTTCCTTTTGAGAAGCTAATACAGAAGCTATATATCCTGATAACCTAATATTAGGAGAATTATATATACATAGGGTTAAGTTCTTCATAGGGAATATAGTAGCGTCTTGCAATACGTTAGCAAAGTCACCTGTTTTTGTATTACTTAGTTTACTTTTTTGTATATTAATTTCTTTGTTGTTGATTATATCTGACGGATTATTTGCTTTTTTAATTAGTCTTAGTGCAGTATCGAACTCACCGTATCTAGCAAATGCATTTATACCAGATGATATTAGTTGATATCCTGGTCTATATGTTATCTTCCAGTCACCATAACTATGTGCTACATATGTTTTAAATTTCTGCATTAATTCAGGGCATTCATCCCATATTTCAAATGGTACTTTCTCTGCTTGACCGTCACCTGTTGCACCTATCATAGTTTTCCACCATTCTGATTTAGGTATTTTATCCTTGAACTTTTGCCATGCTAATATTGAAGCAGGTTTAGAATCCCAAATTAAAGAGTATTTTCTTTCTGTTAATGTAGGATGTCCTGGATGGTGATCTATACAAACTCCTTCCCAACTTGAATCTTGGGGTTTCATATCAACCATATAGTCATCTTTTCCTAAATCATATGTGGCACCAAAACCTTTTGAATATATACCAACTTCAATGTTTGGACTTTTAACTCCAAATGATGTTAAGTATGCAGAAATTAATCCATCGGCATCCCAGTGGCATCTTATCTTAGTCATTACTGTATCACTATCTTCCCATCTACTTCTTTGATAACATTATTACTTACAAGTTCTGCAAATTCTTTTTCTACATCTACTTTAGGCATTTGAGCTTTTAGTCCAACAATAGCTAGGAAACTATCTTTTGATTTTCCTTCAGCCAATTCAGGTTCATCCTTTAAGGATTCGATGGTAGACTTTACTTTAATATATTCTTCACTACCTTCTTCCTCACATACTAGAGTTTCTGTCTTATGACTCTTACCTAAATAAATAATTTCATATTCATATTCACCAGTCTTTTCCATAGTCCATTTAGTCCCTGGAAGGTCATCAGGAGATATACCATTCTTCTTACACACAGCAACAAATTTGCGTAAGAATGCACCAGTATTCCATCCAAGACTAAAGATTTTAGTCTCTTCATCTACTAATGCTTTTATCTCATTCTTTGGCCATTCCTTTTCCCAAACACGACCTGCTAAATCTTTGTCACCAGCCTCGACTACATAATGTTCGGAAAGCATAGTTACACTAACTTTCCCTTTGTCTTCATCTAGGATGTAGTAGTCACCAGCAGAGTTCTTCTGGATATCATCCCAGACTTTTTCATTTACTTTTTTTGCCATTTTATTTTCTCCAATAATTTTTTTTAGTCCAATCTTTTAATTTAGAATACAATAATTGAAATTGAGTACCATCTAATCCATATTCTTCTAAGTAATCATATGGATTGAATTCAATATTATATATACTATATATGTCATTAACTATACAAAGTGCTAATAATTCATCTGGGTATTTACTATGGGTAGTATTCCAATCAGAGTCGCTCTCAAATTTCTTTGCTATATACTCTGCATCTGTTTCAAATACTTCATCACAATGACTATGCCTATGCATTATATCTATAGATAAATCATATACCTCGCTAGGTTTTGTTCTTTTCTTGAGTTCAGTTGATATTTGTTTCAATCTGATTTGGTATTCTCCATATAACATTTTTAATTCATCATTTGATAAATTTTTAAATCTATGAATCTCCATGTCAATATTCCCATTCATCATATACCTCTTTCCTTTTTCTCTTACCTTCACCATATATGTTAGTAATGTCTCCTTCATAATTACGTATGGTAACATTTTCTTCGTACTCATCAAATTCAGCAACACCTAATATATTACCACCAGACTCATCTATTATCTGACCAGTATCACTATCAAAGTATGAGCTGTAATAGTTTGATTTGGTAGCAGACGCATTCATTATTCTAACTGTTAGTTCTTCGTCAATCATTTTTTTAAGTTGCTGTTTATCTTTGTATGCTCTCCAATTTTCTTGTATATTCAAATCATTATTTTTTTTGAAATAGTCTAATTCATTTTCATACTTTTCTGATAAGAATCTTAGACTTGATATGGTACACTCTGATAGTAATCTGTCGTATGCCTTTTGTGCTTTATAAGATGATGTTCTTTTTGTTTTGTCAGCCATATTTACTTCCTTCAATAACCTATATGCAGAAAAAATACATTTATGTCTCTCTCATATATATAATACATTCCCCCTAGTTTATAAACCTTTCGGTCATTTAATATATAAATATATATATTATTGAAGGATTTCTTGAATCATATCAGCATTGTCTTTTAGTTTTCCATAACTCATTACTTCTACATTTTTCTTTCCATAAAATTCTATAAAGTCTTCTAGATATCTTGGATGGTGTTCCCCAAACTGTTTATGGTCATTTATTTTAGATAAAATATTATGTGGATCCTCTATACATCTAACACCTATATCATAATAGAAATGATCACCTGCTTTAATTATTAACCTAATTTCCATTCTTTCTTCTTTCATATATAAATCCTCCATCATTTATAATATAATTACATATGGTATCTAACTCTCTATTGAATCCTTTTTCAAAGTAATACAAGTTAAGTATATTCCATCCAAGATTTAGAAAGTTCTTCATATATATGAATGTTTGTGGTACATACATACAGTTAAATAAGTAGTAGGCAAATAGTTGAACCAATTTCTTATTCTTAACTGATAAAGAATTATTATCTAATAATTTCTTATATTCACTTAAACTCTTTACATCATGTGTAAATCCAATATCAGAATAGTATGCCTTACCTACAACTATATTTGGTACATTACTTAATGCTAGTTCTATACCTACTGTTCCATTATAAACTATACCTACATCAATCTTATCTATTAAATCATATGTACTGATAGATGTATCTGGCGGAAGTACGATTATATTACGTGGTAAGATATATCTATACTTAATGTATTGTGACACTGTTTCTTCTGATAGGGATGTTAACTCAGATGGATGTGTTTTTATTATTAATAATTTATTTGGATGTTTGTTAAAATATTCTATTGTTTTATCAATCCAATCAAATATTCCATCAAATGCTCTATTAGAATCAGCAAGAGAGGAATCCCAAGGTACATTAACAAACATACCATATACTCTATCAAAATCATTATATGGAATGTCTATTGGTTTATTGTGTTTATACAATTCTAATTCTCCTACCTCACCTTTTTGTCTCTTAGTTATATTTAATATTAATTCATATAATTCATCATCAGTTAAGTTTTCTGTACCTCTACGTTTTATATATTCTTTGAAATGTTCTTTTGCTTTGTTTTTGTCTAAAGTCATTTCATAATCTTTCTCAGTCCATACACATACACGAATGTTGTGTTTCTTAAAGCAATCTGCAAAACTACCCCAAGAACTATAACATCCATGAGATGTCACAAGTACATCTGGTTTTTCTTTTTCTATTACTCTCTCTGCAACTTCAACAGCAATTATAGCATTAATTAATTCCTTTTTAAGTATTCTATAGTATTCCACAACAGAAGATTTCTTACCTTTGGAATATCTAATAGCAGATATTCTAGCATGTTCGCCTACTCTAATACCTTTGTAGATATATTCACTAAATTCATGGAGATGTAATTCATTCACAATATCTTCTACATAATCAAGATTATCATAATAGTCTTTATATGTACTGTAATCTAGACCTACCGTATCATAGAACTTGTGTGAAAAATTAGAACAATTATTGCAGCTCCATTCGTTAGGTGGATGATCTATTCTATGAAAAGTTGTACACATACTAAGTGCCTTATCACAGATTATCATCTTTGTTTTATATCCCCTTATTTGTAGAGATTTAGATATAGCACCTTCTATATATGTTTTTGGCATATGCCTCGCATCTACTGAATGAAATATAATAGTCTTATCTTTTGTCACTTTTGGATTCTTTAATTTCTTTGAGTTGGAAACAATCCTTTCTAATTCTCTTAACTTTAACTTTTGATACATCAGTATGAGTGGTTTATATATGTGATTCTTTAAATGAATTTTTCTAGTTATATGATATAGTACATTCTCTAGCTTTTTACTTTCGTTGTATGTAGGCATATTATGACACCAAATGATATTGGTGTATGTGATTCCAGTCTGGGTTGAATACTAAATCCCATACTTGAAATAGTATCCTAAAGTTGTTATACCAGCATACTCTATACATATCTCTATACCAGATATTATTTATTTTATCATTCCTTTTATTTCTTTTTCCTTTCATTTTCTTTTCTCCTTAATCCATTCTAAAACTTCTTTAGGGAATTTATCTACCATTTCTTTTAGACATAATGGACATACTCTATGCATAGCATTATAATTACCATATTTATAATATGCTTTATAATTTTGGTATTCATATGAGTATTGTTCTATTTTAGATGGTAGACTTCTTCCACATTTACTACATGTCTTTCCCATTAAATCACCTTATATTCTCCATATTTATTTGATTTACAATACTTGAATCTAATTTTATTATATTGTTTTAATAGACTAAATGTAGATACAGGGGTGAAATCATTTACATCTACACCTACATTAATAATAGGAATGCTTGGATTTGTTTTTAATAACTTGAACTTCCAATGCTGATGAACATGACCACAAATAGCAAAGTCACATATAGGTAATACTTCAGGTGGATGGTGTTGTACAAAGACATCCTTACCACCAAAGAACATCATCGCTTTATCTATGTATGTCTTAATACCATTATTCTTATCATGGTTTCCTCTAATATGAACAATGTCTCCATTTAATTTATTCTCAAATTTCTTGGCATTCAATTGTCCTTTAAAGGCAAAGTCACCAACGTGATATACTAAATCATCTTTACTAACAACACTATTCCATCTCTTAATAATCTCATCATTCATATGTTTTACATTTTTGAATGGTCTGTCTGTATACTCTATAATATTATTATGATCAAAGTGGCAGTCAGATGTAAAATATATTTTCATTCTATCAACTCCAATAAACTACACCAGCAAAGAAACTGGCTACACTCACAATTAGGTGCGTAGTTATATCTACCCATATCTGTATTCTTTTAGGTAGGTAGACATTTCCACATTCAGGACACTTAAACATTATTCTTCTCATTCTATCATATTCCAATACAAACATTCATTCTTATATGTAGGTAAAGTTTATATACTATAAGATTTAGCTACATATCACTATCTATAATTTCCATTCTCCAATATTCTGGATTTTGAATCTTTTCTTCAAGTAACTCTTTTGCTTCTTTATCATTTTCAGCAGATAATATTAACACACAATTACTGTGCTTATCTGCAAAAGAATATGTTTTCATTATTTCTCCTCATATTGTTTTAATAAATTATAAATCCTTTTTGCTTCTGACTTAGGATAGTTTTTACCAAACCATCTCATACAAGTAACTTTATCTTTATTTATATCAAATTTATGCTTTCTATAATCTTTTGCAATTAGGTATTGATATTTTTTATTAAATAGCACCTTACCTAATACCTTTTTTATTCTCACTATTGACTTACTTATTTTTCCTTCTTCAAATTCTTCTAGTAATAGAGATACCACATCATCATATTTAGGTTCATCAAAGTTTTCGAATGCATTTATTACTGTAGTATATATACTTTCATATGGGATTGCATCTCCAGACCAATGGAACTTAAGAACACTTGGTGGTTTACATTTTATTTGTGTTGCATATCCTTCTTCATTTAAGAAGTACATAACATATCCTTCTTTGCCTTTCATTATTTGGTTTTCTTCATCTATCTCTAGATTACTTTCTAAAGCATTTTGTGTATTTATATAACCTGCTTCATTTATACCAGATAATACAGCATCAGCTAATACTATAGGTACTGAGGTATCATATGTAAATGAGACAGATTCAGGTGGTATTATATAACCACCATAATTAGATCTAACAAAAATTAGTTTAGTATCAAGTGGGATATCATAGTCAATTAGTATTTTATTTCTTTTACCATACAATTCAAATACAAAATTATATGAATACCCTTGTCTACATAACTTATCTATCTTAGGATATTTTTCTCTCATCTCATTCCATAATTCAAAGAAGTTACCAAATTGTCCACTTCCTAGAAATGGTCTAAGTCTAGTTTTATATGTAGTATATATATTACCTTCTTTATCTTTATAGTTATATGATATTATACATGTACCATCTAATTTTTCATATAATTCTATTCTTTTATATTTAGGGAATTTATATACTTTTTCATCCTTTATACTTTTATCAAACGGATAGTGTTGTTTGGGTGCTGAGTATATATGTTGATAGCATTTTTTACCATTAACATCTGTAATGTATAGACTACCATATAAACTACCTTGCCTTCTATTTATATATCCTTTAACTATATTCTGTGGGTTATATGGATCTATCTCCTCAAACTTTATTACTTGCTTTTTATTTTTTAAATCAAATGGACACTTCATATTTTTATCTCCTATTATCATTTCTTACTACCTATTATATATCCCCAGATTCCAAAACAAATGACTATATATGATATCGCTAGGCAAATTAATATCCATATTTTTCTAATGAAGTTTGAACTGAACATTACCTTTACCTTCAAAACAATATAAACACTTATCACATGTTATATCTGTTCCTTTTCCTTTCTTACATACAAAGCCATCTGTATCATAATATGGTATTTTGTTTTTTCCATCATCAATTACATATGCCTTTAAACCTTCTTTCGGTATGTCTTTACTATCTGGCCATATAGAAAAGTATATGATTAGGTTATCGGGTTTGAGTGTGTAATCATAATCATACATTTGTGTATATGCTAGAAACTTTGTATCTTTACAGAACACAGCAATCATACACCATTTATCTAAATAACCTTGTGAATAAAAGTCACCAGATTCATGTATTCTAAAATATTTTGGTTTGTGTTTTAAAATCCATTTAATCATAACTCTTGCAAAGTCATCATTTTCTGATTCCAAACAGTTCCTTATTCTACTAGGTAATACATTTGGATATGATACTTCTGCCTTTCTTGCATAACAGTATTTCTTACATAAATCTGTTGCATTTGGACAAGTTATATTAGAAGGTAGGCTAAAGGTTGGTATATCCATTCTTAAATTTCCTTTGCTTATATATACTTCCATTATACTTCCATCTCCACTAATTCTTTAATAGCCTTGATTAGTTTATCTACACATTTTATATCGATACACATATATTTATCATTTGGTATTGTAATTTTACCACTTCTTTTAGTGAAGTATGCTATTTTTATTTCTGGATCACCTGTCAATTTAATTGCTACTCCATAATTAGAAGTTGTTTCTTCTTCAACAATTATCCAGTTATTTTCTATTTCCTCTGCTTTCTTTAAAATATCTATTGCCTTTATTCCTAATCTCTTTTTCATTTAAATCCCTTGCATATCATATAAACTACATTAACTGTTACTGCATTTCCTAATTGCCTATATCTTTGTGTATCCGATATATCTATTATATGGTTCTTTTTATTTAAACCTTTTGCTGTCCAATTATCAGGAAAGCCTTGTAGTCTTTCGCATTCGATAGGAGTTAATCTTCGTAACTTATCATAATCCATTAGCCAATTATCTTTTTGAATGTTTGTTAGTGTATTTGTTATTCCTTCTGGATTTTCTTCTAGTCTTTGTTCTGTATATATTCCACTTGTTCTATCTGACGGATTATCTGGATTTCTACCACGACTAGCAACTATATTTCTTTTTTTCTTTTCAAAGTAATACTTTGGTGTTACTCCTTTATGCATATTAGAATCAAGACACCTTGCTACTCCTTGAGTAACTGCTGAATCTAAACAGTATGCTTCATCTTCTTTACCTATAGTACCACTACCTGCATTAGGTTTTAATCCTGCATCTATTCTCTTTTTTATAGATGGTCTATTTATATCTCTCTTTTGTAGACTCATTACTATAGGAACATTATGCCCACCTGTTCCCATATTTTGTGTTAGTGTAGGACTACCATCATGTTCTCTTATTTCTTTTGCTCTGTGGTATTTGTATGTTTTTTCTTTAGATATTCCTGAAACCTTTTTTGCATATTCTCTGATAGGTAATACTTGCTGTCTACTTGTTCCTCTAAGATATCCGATAATGAAGACTCTTTCTCTATTCTGGGGTACTCCGAAAAATTTGCTGTTAAGTACCATCCATTCAACTGCATACCCCAATTCATCCAGCGTTTGAATGATGATTGAGAAAGTTTTCCCTTTCTTGTGATTGAGTAAGCCTTTGACGTTTTCAAGGAGTATAATCTTAGGTTTTTTAGTTTGAATAACTCTTGCAATATCGAAAAACAATGTTCCTCTGGTATCTCTGAAACCTTCCCGTTTTCCAGCAATACTGAATGCTTGGCAAGGAAATCCTGCAACAAGTAAATCAAAATCTTGTAATTCATTTGGTTTAAATTCTTTTGCATTTCCATAATTTTTCACCTCTTTTCCAAAATTATATTTATATACAGATATAGCATATTTATCTATCTCACAATAGCCTATACATTTATGACCTAAACTATTGAGTGCTAAATCAAATCCACCTATACCTGAAAACATACTAAAATATTTCATAGTTTCACTCACTTTAATATTTTAATAAATAGTATATTATGACTTCCACATAATGGACAATCAAATTCATTTCCTAAACTACTAAAGAATTCATTACACTTTAAGCAATACCATCTATATTTTTCTTTCATAGAGCCATCGCCACTATATAATTTCTCATTTTATTTTTAAGAAAGTCTTTAAAGTCACACCAGTTATGAAACTGAAAGTCTACAATTTTATAATCACCTATATTAATCACCTTTAGTTCAAATGGTTTACCTTCACCACCATGGACTACACCAATCATTTCATTGTCATTATTAAAGAGCCATAGATAGTAACTATAATCCTCTACTTGAATTATATCACTGGCTACATCAATAATTATTTTCTTTGCTTCCTTACATAATAAATCATTCATACAATATTCTCCTATAGTTTATTTAATACTGCACAACTTAATACTTCATCAACATCAAGTTTAATATTAAATTTATTATCTGAATATTCCCATTTCTTTAATTCTTTAAGTAAGTGTCTCATGTCATCTATTTTTCTTGAACAGATTATTTTATAATAAAAGCCATACCTATAGCCTCCTTTCTCTATAGTCTTAAAATTATATCTTGCTTTTAAATCCATATACCAATTACAATTAACTGGATTATCTGGTATATTAAAGTATATCGACATATAAATATCTGTTTCCCAAGAATAAACAGTTCCCCATATGGGTTTCTTTTTCATTCCTTCAAGTAATGCATATCCTATTCTTTTTTTCATAATAACATCGCCACTATAATACTATATTGTTCTTCATTTAAATCTTCTAATTCTATTCTCTTTTCTATATCCTCTTTACCATATGATAATGTTTCATCTATCCACATTTCCATATCTAAACAAGGATATACTATTTGTAGTTCTAACATGCAATAACTCCAACCACTTATTACATCTACTACCATAGCAATAAAATTAACATTTGGATTATTCTTATGCCAAGTATAGGTAGTAAATAAATCTTTGTGTTTCTTAAGCATAATTAGATTACCTCTTTGTATTGAGCCTTTTATATTTATTTTATCTGGAACTTGTATACCTATTGTCATTTATTCACCTATAATTGTTGTGCAACTAATATATATCCTAGTTTATCTAGTATAGTTTCTTTTAATTTCTCATTGTTGTCATATATTTGTTTTAATATATCTAGTATTTCAATTAACTTTGGTTTTAAATATTCCCATACTTGTGATGCTAAATAGCATTCGTATGGAGTTATAGTTTCTGTATTAAATAATATTTTATTATTCTTGTCTGAATAATAAGAATAATTATTACTACCAAGAGTTATGTAATTACTCCAACGACCAACAGAAATGGATATCTCGGATACTATCTTTGATTTCATTGATAATGAACTATCTGGATCTCTTAAATGTATATTAGCATTATTTACATTTATTTTCTTACTAATATCGTCTAAGAATTTATAGTTGACTAATGTTTTTTGATATTCTCTAATAAGTGTTTTTTTTGGATAGTTCTTTATCTTTTTTCCAAAATCAGCAGTAGGATACCTTTTGAATATTTGTATTAATTGATACATATTTGTTACTGGATTTGCTCTGTCGTAATATTTTATTTGTTCACCTATTCCATATGGACCTGCATATATTCCTCTGTTACCATCTTCTACTATTAATGTTTTTCTAGAAATTAATTTATGTATAGATTTAATAACCATAGAACTCATTCTTTTACGTTGTTTAGTTAAAGATGTTTCACCTCCTTCATATATGTATGATTTAATTTCTGACAATAACTCATATATCTCATTATACTTATTTCCACACTTTGCTTTGAAATATTTTTCAGTTATTTTGTCTTTGTTTTTTTCAAAATAATCTAACTTCTTTCTATATCTACATTCTTCTTCTTGTAGTTCTTCTATTTCTGCTATTATTTCTTCATATTTCATAATAATACCTCTAGTGTGTTCTTGGTAATTCTATTACCCTACCGAATGGTATTGTGTCTTTATCACAATGATGACCTGCTAATACCCAAATGGTATCTATACTTGAATTATTTGGATAAGAGGTATACCCATCTGTAAAGCAAATTAATAATGAAGCATTCTCATTATTTTTATTTACCCATTCAAATACAGGTATGTGATTTGTTCCACCACCACCTTCTGGTTTTAGTTTAATTATATCACTTGGTGTAGGATTTTGTAATCTATGTGGACCATATACTTCTGTATCATTATATATAATTGTTAGGTTTATATTCTCAAATGAGTTTATAATTCCAAGTAACTCACTTGAAAATTCTGTAAGTTCTTCTTCAGATATACTACCTGATGTATCTATGCTACATATGATATCAATTTGTTCTCTTACTACATCTGGCATATATATTCCAGTTGCATATGATTTTTTATTTGGTTTAATCCAAGTATAATCAAATGGTAATGTTGATTGTATGTATTTGTATAACAATCCACGCCAATCAATCACATTTCCAAGCAATTCATTAACAAGTCTTTTTATTCCTGCTGGTAGTTTACCTTGCATTTTAGCAAAGGTTGCTGCTTCTACTATTTCTTTTTCCCAATCAGTAGGAATATCATTAGTATTACCAGATTTATTTTTCTTCTTACCTTCTTTACCTTGATTATCATCATCGTATATATGTATGTCAAATCCTTCTTCTAATCCTGATTTTTCTTGTTTTTTATATGCATTATATAGTTTGTCATATACTTCATTTGCACTCTTTTTATGGCACTCATATAATTCAATGCCCCAAATATTTATATATCCACCTCCATTAGGATTATAACCATTTTTTGGTGGCACTAATCCATCTACTGCAAGTAGTGCATTTATAACTATATCTGTTGATATGTTCCATAATTGTTTATCTTTTCCCTGCATTCTATCAAAGTGATTTAATGCACAATGCATTACTTCATGTGCTATTGCACCTATTATTTGTTCTTGTGGTAGTGAATCTATAAATGTTCCATTGTATTTGCAATGACCAAACTTATTAACGGATATCCTATCAACTTCATCATCTTTTCTTTCGAATTCTAATCTCATTGTTAGATACCCAAAGAATGGATTTCTGTCATTAAGTTTTACTCTTGCTTTTGTAATCTTTTTTTCTGTAGTTAGTTTCCACATTTAATTCAACTCTATATTAGATAGATACCATATTTTTCATTAATTTTTTTCCATATATCTATTTTAACTACTTGATTCATAAATGAAGATTTATGTTTTTCTCTTGCCATACCTAATAGAAGGATAGCAAATTCATCTTCCATATGTGATGCAATTTGTAATACCTTTTCCAAATCTTCCCTTTTGAAATTCTTTTCATACCATTCAGATATCAATGATATAAGTGAATACTTTAAGTCAAGTTGTTTTATGCTTTCTACTTCTTGTGGATTCCTTAGTATTTTATTCAAGTCTATACTTTCCTTTAATTTAAGGAATGCAACAAACTCAATTGAAGTTCCACTACCTATTGCAGATGATGAAAGCATTTTGATTATATCTCTCTGTTCTTCTGTCTTATCTGGTTTTCCTTTTATAAGTCTATTACAAAATTCACCCCAACTTCTTGGTGTAGGAAACGCATGTTCCTTACTATCTGGGTCAAATCTAAATAGTGCAGTATTCTTAAATTTTAGGAATGTTATAATTCTAGAATCTATATCGTGTTTGATTGCCCAATTAATCCAATCATCTATATGTGGAACCTTTAGTATAACATGACCAAATCTATTCTGTAATGGTTTTGGGATTTCAAATGTATTTGCTCTATCTGATTTTCTATTTCCTGCTGCTATGATAGCAACATCATCTGAAATACTTAACTCATCTAATGCATGGTCATTTATTATTTGATATGCAGATGATTGTAAACTTGGTGGTGATAAGTTAATCTCATCTAAGAACAGTATTCCTTTTGCTTTTGGATTAGATATAGCCATCAACCACATAGGTGGTTTCCATTCAACTGTATCTTTACCATTTAGTGCAGGTAATCCTCTTAAGTCAGATGGATCCATTTGTGAAAGTCTTTTGTCAATAAGTATGTAGTAGTGTTCAGGGTTAGCAATCACTTCATTCTTTTCCTGTTTACTTAACTTATGCCAAATCATTAATTTCCTTTTTAATTCTTCTGCCTTCTCTCTTGCTATCTTTTCGACAGTTTGGCTTTTACCTATACCTGTCGTTCCCCATAGATATAATGAAACACCAGCCTTAATATATTCTCTTATCACACTTTCTAATTGAGTGTGATTTAATTTTACTTCACCCATAATTATCTCCTTTTATTTTTTAATCTATTAATATCATTTTGAAGTTCTATCAATGCTTCCCATATTTTTTCTAATTCTTTATTTTCTTTTTTCATTCTATCATTCCTACAATAGTTCTGCTACGAACTGTTCCTGTGGTATGTATTCCCAATATTCATGTTCTGGCATATCAATAATCCATATCTGTTCTTTCTTTTTTCTTTTATTACAATATTCATTTGCCATAATTTCTACTTCATTTTCTTCGTTTCTACCGACATACTTTAAGACATGTAATATTGTGCCACAATGTGGACCATGTATTACTTTTATATATCTGCCTTTCCATTTATTCATATTCATCACTAAAGCAATCATATTCTATATGCACTTTTTCATTACCTTTTTTGAGATTTGTATAGAATACACCATTTGCATATGATTGTGTGCCTGAATATTCCCAATCATTGTTTATTAATGTTGCTATTAATTCATCTAAGTCTTTAGGCATCATATCTATCACACATACATCATTTCATTATCTTGATTGTCTTTATATTCTTCTGTCATTTCAGATAGCATAAGGTTTATTGCTTCCTTAAGAAGAAATTGTTTTGCAAGTTCTTCTATTTCTTCTTGTGACATTTTCTTTTTTATGTGTGTAAGTATTTCATCTTCTGTTTTTAGTTTTTGTTTTATTATCTTATCTCTTATTGTAGTGCATTTCTTACTTAATTTCATTATTTCTTTATCTTTCATTAATAGTATCCCTCATTATACATTGGTTCAGGTTCATATTCTGAATATGTTGTTCCTACTATATGAACAGTTATCCCTTTTAGTATATATTTCTTTCCCTGTTTTAAAGCAGATATTAATTCTTCCTTTTCATCATGTGTCATTTCATTTGGATTTATCTCTACATCTGTTTCGAATTCATCATCTAAATATACTTCTACTTCTACCATTTTTATCATCTCCTTTTATTTATTTTATAGCCATTGTGCTTTTACAGAATTTCCATCTTTGTCAATTATTCCTACTGCACCTGGTTCTGAATTGTAGTCAAATGAATAACCTGCTTCCCAGCATTTTTTACAAAGACTACCATCTTCTTCAGTATCTCCAATTTCATCATCTGCCATATGTTTTCCACATTTTACACATTGATGAAAATGCCGATCATATTCCTCAATTTTTTTGTTTGAGAAATCACTATAATATACATCTACTTCTATTGTTTCTTTTTCAATTTTTTTCATTTTAGTCCTCCTTAGTTTCTTTTGGATTGTTTAATAATTTTACTTTATATTTTATTCCTATAAGTTCCCCATTCAATTCAACACCTTCAAATACATCATGTTTATCAATAATCTCCTGATTAATAATTAAGCTCAAAGGCATATATCCAACATTATTGGCAATTTCTTCTACATCTTCATAACCAGAAGCTATCAAATTTTCTATTGTTGTTTCAATAGTGTTTTTGTCAAAATACCAAGAACAAAAATCTTCATAAGGTATTTCTAATACTTTCAATTTTATTTTTGGTTCACTCATTATTTCACCTTCTTATCTTCATTTTCTAATATAACATTTTTTAGTTTATCACTTGCCTTTTTAACTTTAGTAGATATACTAAAGTCAAATGTTCTATAAGCATCACAATGAGAACAGTAGTATAAATCATTCTTATTATCTACTTGATCTGACTTAGTGACACTTATTATTCTTTGCCTACACTTTGTGCAGTATCCATATACTTTTTGTGTTGTTATAATATCACCTTCTATTTTAAAGCCCATATTTGAGTTTGCTTTAATTCTAATGTGTATCTTCTTTTCTTTTTTCTAAACATTTCAATCAATCTTTCTGCATATACTACAATAGTAATGTCTACCTTTGTATTTTAAATCACACTTTTCTTTTTCCTTTTCAGTTAATCTTTCTGTGCAATCTTCACAAAACAATTTAACACCAACCACTTTCACCTGCATTAAACCATTGTCTACAGGATTCATGTAATCTCCACTTATCTGTAACTTTTTTAAGAAATTGTTCTAATGTATAATCCTTTCCATATTCATCTTGTATATGCCATTGTTTATCCATATTCTTAATATAATCAATCAAGTCATTCTTTGATATGTTAGATAGAAAATCCCAACCTGCACTTTGTTTTCCTATATGTTTTAATGCAGTATTACAACAATTACATACTATATAATAATTTGTTCCCATATTCTTTTCTCCTTTTAAAATATACAAAACATTGAAGTTACAAAGATACCTATTGCAAATCCTATTCCTAAACATATACAATCTTCACTATCTCTACTCATTCTATCTCCTTTAATCTGTTCTAAATATATAGTATGCTATATTTACTATTCCTTCTATTACAATAAGTGGTATAAAGATATCTGTATTAACTGATATAGTATCCGATATAAAGCATACCACTAAATATAGAAATGTTATTATCATTTTATTCCTCATATTTTAATTTTCTATTTCTTTTTTTATCTCCTTCTGTAGGTTTATAATCATATCTATATCTTTTGTTTAATGTTCTTTTCTTTAGTTTCTTTACAAATTTCTTTTCTTTTTCCCAATCTGGATTACCATTTTTATCTCTTATTATTTTACTAACTTCACCCCTATATGGTGATGTGTCAAATGTTCCTAATCTTTCTACTACTTCTTCATTATAGAATTGTCTATTTATATTTTTAACATAGTCTTTTGCTACCCTGTATATCATTCTTCTTCTTGCATTTCTCTTTTCTCTTTTCTTTTCTTCACTAATCCATGCCATTTTTAATCATCTGATTTAAATCTATATCCACATACCCAGCATTCTTTATTCTTAATATCATTCATCATTTTACAATCTTGACATATTTTTTTCTCCATAATCAACCCCTGAAGATAGTCTTTTTTTAGGTCTATAAAATCTACCACATATTCTACAGTAATATCCTTCTTCATTCGAATCCCATATATATATGCACTTATGTTTTCTCATTTTAATACCCGATACATTTTCTTTTTAATTAAATCATATACTAATCTTGCAATAAATGTTCCGATGAAGATAACTGTTCCTAATAGTAAGTAATCCATTTAATCTATCTCCTTTTTATATCCACAACCAGATAAATCACTACATCCTAAATACTTTTTACCCCCACAGCAACAATAGTATTTGCGTAATGGTTTTTTACATAATGAACAATTGCCTAATTCACTCATAGTTTATCACTCTATTTTTACAATGACCTTTTTCTTCAATTACAAGTATATCATCTACTAAACATCGCTTATTATTATTGTATTTGCAGGATACACATTCACAATATACAATCATAGTTTATATTTTCCTTTGTCTATTTTAAACTCTGGTAATTTTATTACCTGATTATCACTTGCTTTTGAGTATATACTTAATAGCCATGTATCTACTTGTTCATGTAAATCTTCATGTATTTGTGTCTTAATTGCATTTAGTTTATTATCTAAATCTCTGAATTTTTTATACATTTTATTATGATATTCTTTTGGAATATCTATCTCAATGTATGATGACCTATAGTTTTTTTGCACACTTGTTTTAAACTTTTTAATATTATTAGTAATATTACTTACTAATTCATTTTCCATATCCTTTTTTTCTTTTTCTATTCTTTCTCTTAATGGTTCTATTATTTCATCAACTATTCTATTCACTTTTTGATTTGCTTTACTCTTAAGATCTTCATATACATACTTTGGTATAGTAGCCAAGTATATCATCTCCTTAAAATAAAATGATAGGATTACGCCTATCCCGTCATGTCATTTAAAGCACTAATTTAATTGTGCTTTAGGGATAGCACTAACTTAATAGAAGTAATCAGCAAGATTATTTACTACCTTGTGTAAGATTACCAGTTAGGTAGTAAATTTTTCCGTCTATTACATGACTACCAAATAGTCTAATGGTTTTATTACCCTTAGATGACTTTCCTACTGTGCCTGTAATAGTGCCTACTTCAACAGCAACCTTAGGGTTACCATTTTTAGATTGCCCTAACTTTACAATATTTGCCATAATATTTACTCCTTTTAAGTTATTCTATTTAAAGTGGGAACTATAAGCCACTCTTACATATAGTAAGTCTAAATAATAGGAGAAAAAAAGCAGGTTTTCTTTTTTATTTTGGTGATAAAGAAAATATAGGATAAAGAAACCTGCTAAAGAACAAGAAACCTATTGTTTAAATCCTATACTTAGTATTGAAACTAAAGTATAAGCATAATGTATTTGAGATTTTAGATAGAATAGGTTGGGTTACAGAATATGATAATACTATCAACATAACCTAAAAAATCTAAGATACCTATTCTATCGAACACCTGTTGTCATCAGTAATAACTTGTATATACTGATATATCGCAACTATTCTGGATAGTTAAACCTTTAAAACCTATCTAAGATTTAAGTGTGAAAATAAGATTTATTTTAAACCTATTAGATAATCTCCCAAATTAAATAATAGGTTGGGAATGAATTATAATTACAATTATTAAATAGATATAAATATTAATGGGATTTAATAATATATATATAATTAATAATAATTGAAATTTTTCATTCCATTAATACTGCAAAAAAACTCAATCGTATTTAAAGTTTTCGGAAAGATTTAAATATGATGATGACAAAATATTTAAATGTTTCGCCAAACGCCTTATATCTATATCTATTACTATATATAATTATATTAATAACAATCAGGTAACCTATTATATCTAATAATATATGTATTAATAATATTATAATATATAGTATATTGATTTAAGTATAAGTAGGATAGAATTATTAATATAATAATTGTATCCATATTAAGTATATAGTATAGTAGGATAGATAATTAATAATAAGCCAAATACATTAGTAGGTAATCACTAAGTAATAATAAGAATTAAGTTTTTTCAATCAAAAATCCCAGATAAAGTAAGTAATACTATATATAAAAAGATAAAAAAAAAAGAAAAGGAAAGATATTAATCTATATCTTCCCACAATTCACCCTTATCTAATAGTGCTTGTCTTTGTTTAAGCCAATCCTGAACATCTTCTTGTTTTATTTGATTACTATCCTTATGAACATTTCTATTTACCTTACATAAAGTATAATCACAATCTAATAATCCTATTTGTTTTATCTGTCTTATCTGTTCCTTTAGAATATATTTGTTATACTTACATGTTCCATTCTTATGATAGAAATATGGGTGATAACTGCTTATTACCTGATATAAGTATTCCATTATTTCTACTACTGCATATCCAGATATAGTTTCTTCTGCCCTTAGTATATTATATATCTCTGTATTTGTATGCCCTTTTAGATTAAGGAATAGTCTTAATACTCTTGTGCAGAATACATCATCTAACATCTTTTTTCTTTTACCTTGTCTATTGTATTTAGATAATTCTATACATTCTCTCCTATACTGTAATCTATCCTTACTATCCTTAATAAAGGCAAATGATATTTTCCTTTTAAAAGGATAACCTAATGTTTCATTTGTATTTTCTACTCTATGCACATTAGTAGTATTACCTACATCTGTATTCCTATATGTAGATATTTTCTCATCTTTATAGACTACTATATCCTTATCATGCCAAGTCTTTTCTGTTACATTCTTACTTGTTTTAGATATTAGTCTTTGTTGTATATTATCTTTGCCAAATACTCTAACAAAGAATATATGGTTTACATTCTGCTTACTTGAATAGAATAGATAACTGTGGTGATTAGTAATTAAACATATATAGTTTTCACCATCTACTCTTTCATATTCTATTTCCTTCTTATTTAGTTTCTTTACTTCATTAGTAAAGACTTTACTATTTTCTATTATATGCACTCTATTTGTTTTCATTTTTAATCTATCTCCTTTTCATATTTTAGTATAAGTAATCTATTCTTCTTACTCATACCTTCAGTTAATTTATAGTTTAGGTAATCATTAAATTCCTTATCACTCATACCTATCCTATATCCTATTCTTTCATTATCACTACTATCATAGATAGTGTTGTCGGTTGCCTTATGTTCTATTTTCTTATTGTTAGTCATTTTGTTTCACCATTCCTATTAGAGTGCAGGTGATTTAAATACTTTTCGGTGATCTTAGTATAGAGTATAGTATAGAATAGTGAGCATAAACTTATAACGGAACATGTAACGATACTTACTCAATTTTGGGTAGTAGATAGGTGATTAATTCTACCTATTTTTGGGTAGTATAAGGAGAGAATATAAGATAGTCTATAAGGAGAAAACAACATAGTGTTGTATAGAGTAATAAATTAAGTGTGTATTAGTTGTATGTTGTGTTTAGACTTAGTTACTTATATATACATCTTTTCATTTCCATAAGCACTACTATATACATAATTTTAAGCCCGTATTTTAGATTGCCTTTTGTTTCACGCATACCTAGACTAGTATTTAGACTAACCATAGACTATATATATAGATAGTTTTATAAGATAGGTTGAATAAAAAGAGGAACTAATTAAATATGAGTAGGTAGATAAAAAGAGGAACAGCATATATATTCTTGGATTAATATAATAAGAGGAATAGTGATTGAGAACTATTAATATTCTGCATACAAAATAAAAAGAGGAATAGCAACCATAAACTTTATATATACATAAGTCTATTACTATATGGTGATAAAAAACATGGAAAGTAAAGTATTAGATACAAAAGAGGTAAGCGAAAAATACACCTATAATGGAAATACAAAAACAAGAACACATACTATAAGAAGTATGGTTAATGGTGGAAGTGAATTCATTAATTACAGATGTGGTAGAAATAGCGTTAATATCTCAAGGGATATTTTCCCAAAAGTCTTTGAACAAATGCAAAAACTACAATGGAATAACACAGAAACAGAACAATCAAACAATGAGCAAACACTATTAGAACACATAAAACAATTACAGAAACAGATAAACAAAATTAAAAAGGAAAAATAAATATGCAGTATGCACTACCAAAAACTTGGATAGAAATTAAAACTTGGATTGAAAAACACAAATAAGTTTTTTAATCTCTTTTTTTTCTTTTGTTTAATTTTAGACAATCATATATGATTAGATCTTTTTTATATTTTTTTTCAGATAATAAGAGGAATGCCCAGAATGACCATTAATATCTGGATTGGAAAATAATAAGAGGAATGGGGAAGGCTGGATTAATATTCCATATGACAAATAATAAGAGGAATGACAACCAAAACACTTATATACTTGTAACACATTCTTAATAATAGAAACAAAAGGAGGTGATAAAGAATGATAAAAACCTTTGAAGAATTCCAAGCAGTAATGAGAACAACAAACGACAAATTAATCAAACTCACAGATGAAATATTCAGCAAAATGAATACAGATGACGGAATATCTGGGAAAGATATTGTCAATAAGTTACAGAGCGAATTTACAAAAGATGAATTAGTAGTAATTGTCAATAAGGAATTAATAACAAAAATCAAGAACTTTGCAGATATGATAAACAGCAAACAAAATGTTCCAAATTCAGATGTTGGTTTTCAGTAAACATCTTTATCTTTTTTTTCTTTATATTTTTTTTATTTAGTTATTAATATTTGGATCTTAGGATATAAAGAGGAATGACGGATATTAATATTCTGGAATGAAAATATAATGAGGAATGCCAAACACAAGGTTTATATACTAATAATCTATATTAGATATATGAAATTAAAGGAGGTGATAAAATAGACGGAATAGCATTAGCAGATATAACAAATGTATCTTTATCTGGAACACAGAGAAATTTCAAAATACTACAGGAATACTTATATGAATTACGCAGTATGATAAGGCATGATGCAAATAACTGTAAACTATTAACAACAAGTGATGAGTTACGCTACCATTCATTAATCATTAGTGGTTTCATTGATAAAATTGATACGCTTTTATCTCATTAATTCTTTTTTTTCTTTATTTTTTTCACATATGCAGGATATAAGAATATGGGTATTAATATATAAGATCTGAAATAATAAGAGGAACTGCAATACATAAGTTTATATACTAATATCTTATATATGATATTATGATAAAAATAATATGTAAGAAATGTAAGACAGCATATTACATAAGAGAACTAATAAAGAAATACCAAAATGAAGAGTTCGTATGTGATTGCGGTCATACGCTCAGCCCAAAATATGAAAGATGGCAATAAGGTCATCTTTTTTTTCTTTCTTTCATTTTAATAAGATTAAACAATTGTTAATGTTCTGGGAATGTAAAATGATTAATATTCTGAAAGTGGAATAATAAGAGGAATGGCGATTAATATATTGGATTGCAGATATAAAGAGGAATGGCAAAAATAAAAAGAAAAGATTAAGATTGAATACCTAAGTAATCAACCTTAAAAACTTTAGTTTGAATTAGTCTACCTTTCTTATCTGGTATAATTGCTTTATCCCAGTATGGGGGTTTTGATATACTTTTCGCTTTTGCAAAATTTATTGCACCTCTCCTTGTTGGGAAGGTTTTTGTTTTCCATATTTTTTTCATTTCATCACCTTAAAAGAAAAAAGATTAGAGGATGTAAGTTAGAAGGTAACTTACATCTAATTTTTTTGCTGTTTGTTTTGCTTGGTGGATTTTGCCTTCTGCAATGAGTTTTTTGAGTTTATCATAATTATTGTTTACGTTGATTGAATGAGGAACTGGTTTTAAGTTTGACAATTGATTGTTTTGTTTATTATTATCAAAGTGGTCTATATCAATGGTTTTAACTGTTTTTCTATCAGCAATAATTTTTGTTATTGCCTTTATGCTTAATGTGTTTTGACCTTTTGCGATAATGTATTTTAATCTGCTGTAGTGGAAGATTGTATTTGATTTTGTTACATTGCCATTAACCCCTAATAGTTTTATTCTGTTGTCTTTTTTATCAATGTAAATCATTTGTTTTTTTGACTCTGGATTTGTATATCTAAATTGAATACCATATTTTACAGATGATTTTATTAATTCTTTAAAATCATCTAATAAATTATTTTGTTCCTTATATTCATAGTCAATGTATTTAATGGGATTGTTTGCCACGTCAAGCAATAAATCCCGTATTTCTGCAAATTCGTTTGCCTCAAATATTCCGGTTGATTTATTTTGTTTCATGGAATTACTGTAAGCAATGTTTACTTATATAGTTGTCGATTTGTGCCAACAGGAGAGAATGCACAAAATTGAACATTATGATATTTATATAAAAATACCAAATAAAATAAGGAATTATACCATTAAAAAATATGTAAAATAGTAATATCAAAATAATGTAGAATAACAATATATCAATATTAGATATTATAATATTAGATATTATGATAATACAAAAAACTTAAGCATAAATTGTTATATGGTTTTTGGTTTGAGAATAGACTATCCAAATTAACAATCGTTAATAAAATAGTGTAAGAAGGAATAATGGTGTAAATAAGACTTAAAACAATAAAAAATTGTCGAAACAAAAAAATGTGCCATTTCTCATATTATAAAAATATCTAAATATATATATCATATTAGATATGATATTACAATAATCAATGTTAAAATTTAACAATTGTTAGTTTAAATATAAAAATGGTTAATAAAAATGATATTGTGAGAAACATTAACACGCCTTAAGCAACAGGAGTATCTTCTAATCGCTAAGTCACCACAACATAGGGTAACGAAAAGAGAAAAAAGGCATTCTCCTCTTCCAGCCAAAATTCTACTAGGATAACGAAAAGTGTATATATAGGTGTATACATAGAGGGGAAACCTTTATATACTATGACTAGGTTTACGACTGCATATATATATATGAGAGAGGGTATATAGCTATATATTCCACTGCCTCACAATAGATAATCGAACAGGAGTGACAAGAAAAGTCGGGTAGATGGTGGGATATTTCGATTCTAAATTATATATAGGAGAAACTATATATGACAAAGAAAAATAAAATAATAAAATGGAATTTGGAAGATGAAGTTATTCGCTTGGATAGCGAAGGCAAGAGTACTCATGCCATAGCAGAAGCTATATCAACCAAATACACAGACATACCAGAACTAAATGAAATCAGTCCTATGTCTATACATAGATTCTTAAAGAAAAAAGACGAGGATAGACTTGAGATTAAACTAGATGAAAGCAAAGATCCAACAGAACTGATGGAAAAAGAATTCAATATAAAGATGAGAGAATCTATTCTAGACTCAGAAAATGCTAGACGAACTATAGAAAGTTATATGTCTAAACTTAAGAATGAGGACTTAAAGTCTACAGATGTACAGAAGATTATAAGTTCTTGGCAAAAGGTGAATGATCAATATCGAAAGAATTTGGTCTCGTTAAGGGAGTTTGCTGACAATAGAATAATCAAGCCAACACAAAACATAATCTACAAGAAGGAAATAAATATTAAAAATTTACTCCTTGATATTTCACGAGATCTCTGTAAAGAGTGTAGAAACAAAATAAAAGAAAAATTAAAGGAGGATAGTGAATGAAAAAAGATCAAGTAGCTTGGTATCAACCAGGTCCAGCATTTAAGCTAACTATAGCTATGAAGAAATTCATTTTAATGTTATTTCTAACATTCATGGCTGGTGGATTAAATGCAGTAATCGCAATAATCGAGAGTGGTAGTCCGTTAATACCACAAGAGTTCCTTGCATATTCTGGTTTGACACTAGCAATATTACAAACAATATATAATATCGTGATGCACTACAAAGATGGTCTCACAGAATAGACAACTATACAACGATATGTATATTAAACTGTAATAAATAAGGGAAAGGAAGAAATATGCTAAGTAAGTTACTGTTGGCAAAGTTACTGAAGTCTATATTCCTAGGTTTGATTGGTATTGCATTCGGCTATATGGCTGGTGGAGTATTCGAAGGCATGGGAATATATACAGACGTATTACCTTGGCAAGAATTCGTAACATTCTTAGGTGGTATAGTCGGTATCCTTATGGGATTCTCTGACTCTGACCCTACCGAAGAATAAACACATTGAGTATCAAATACAACCAATACATGTTATAATGTTTATTTATTTATATAATTGAAATGGCTGACAACTATCTGAAGATATTGGAGTATACTACTAATTGTAAATCCTTCATGGAAGAAGTACTAAATTTAACAGTAAAGGACTTCCACGAAGAATGGTTAGATTTATTCGAAGACAATGAATTTGTCTGTTTACTTGCCCCGAGAGGACATGGTAAGAGTACCATTGTTGAGGGGTACATCATTTGGCGTATCATAATAGATCCGTCAATTAGAATATTAATTACTACAGTAAACCAAAATAAAGCTGAAGAAATGATGACTTTCATAAGTCACCATCTCGAGTACAATGAAAAGCTAGTTGAGTTATTTGGGGAACAGAAATCCAATTTATGGTCTCGTTCAAAACTACGAGTTAAGAACAAGGGTGGTGGAATAATCCACAAAGAACCTACACTACAGGTTCTAGGAGTGACATCTTCACAGATATCATCTCACTATGATATAATAATATTAGATGATGTGTGTGACAGGAAGAATACCCAAACAGCTCACAGAAGAAGACAACTAAAAGAATGGTATGAAACTGAATTACTAGAGATGCTTGAACCTGAGGGTAAGATAATAAATATAGCTACTAGATGGCATGAAGACGACTTACACAACTATCTCTCTACAAAAGACTTATACGAAGCAAAAAGATTTAAAGCTATATTAGATGACAAGGAAAAGAAGGTTCTTTGGCCAGATAGATTTAGCTATGATGATTTGATTCGTCTACGTGACGATCATATTGGTAAAGTAGCATTTGAAATGCAGTACCAAAATAACATAATACAAACTGAAGATTCCCCAGTAAAGAAAGAATGGGTTGATAACGCAATATCTAGATGGGATGAGACACGATTTCCATCTGATACCGAGAGATTTATTGGCGTAGATTTAGCTTCAAAGAGTATTGAAGGTGACTATTTTGTAGCTACCGTAGTAGCTAAAACAAAGTCAAATAACTACTACGTGGTTGAGAGTATAAGGGATAAAGTATCTATGAGTCAACAACTACGAATAATAAAATCATTAAGTGAAAAATGGGCACCAAGAATGATTGGAATAGAGTCTAATGCTGCTCAGAGAATAATAACTGATGAATGGAAGGATACTACCAATCTTCCAATTAAACAACTAAAATCTTCTTGGGTTAATGACAAGTGGTCTAGATTACAGAGATTGAGTGTATTACTTGAGACAAATAGAATAACAATAAACCCAAGTTTAGACTTTTTAGCTGATGAGCTAATAAGTTATCCAAGAGGGATGCACGATGATGCTATAGACAGTCTTGCTTTTGCTATACAGGCTTCAGAAGACGATTTAGATCCAGTTGATTGGGATAAGGTAACTAGTGTATTTACTGCAAGAAAAAGAAAACTTCCTTTTGTTATAAAGGCATAATGTGGTTTCAACCAATGTTAAAATAGTCGGTGTCAGTATGTCGGAATATGAGGATGTATATATAGGCGATAAGCCTGTTATTAGCTACATAAATGCTGGTGTTTGGGCTTTAGGTAATAAGGCTAAAAAACCAGTTAGATTATTAGGTCGTGGTGGCAATATCAAAACAACAGTTGATACTGCTGAAATATTAAAGCGACAGATGATAAACCCAAAAGTAAATATAGAAATAGATAGTGAAGACTACGAAGATAGAAAAGTCTCAACTATAACTATAATTCTTGAGGGTAAGAAAAAGAAAGTAGAAGAAAAGGAATGAGATAGATATAATGTCAATAATTGATTCAATTAAAAGATTAAATCCATTTCAAACTATTAAATATCTGGATGATGAAGGTAGACCAAAGTCGGTAATACAAACTGGAAAGAAAAAGTCATTTGGTATGCAGAAGGGAGTTAGAACAAAATCTCAACTCCAAAAATATTGGGATTACTATTCAAACGAAGATACTGTATGGGCAGCTGTTAATTCAATAGCATTCAATACAGTTATGGTTGGATATGATATAGAATCAGAGAATCCCAAAGCTAGAGATTTAATAATTCAATGGTGCAAGAAAGTAGATTTAGACTCACATCTAGTAGATAATACTAGATATGCTTTAGTTCTAGGAGATGCATTTATGGAAATTGTTCTAAATAGAAAGAAAGAACCTTCTTCATTACTTGATGTTGATCCAAAGTCTATGGAAATAGTATATGATGAACATGGCATAGTTCAGTCGTATCAGCAAAGTCTTGGTGTTAGAGATAAGTCTGGAATACCAAAACTTGATAAAGAAACTATATGTCACATTAAGTTCTTTTCAAATCCAGAGACTCCATATGGAATATCATTACTACAAGCATCAAGAGATACTATAGATAAGAAAATAAAGACAGATAATGCAATTGCTAATGCAATCATAAGACACGGTACTACTAAGACTGTATTTACAGTTGGAAATGAGAAAGATAGACAACTACCCCCAGAGAGTGTATTAAAAGAGATAAGAGACGAAGTAGAAGATATAGACGAGAAAAATGAATTTATAGTTCCTTGGAATGTTTCTATAGATACAATAGACGAGAAAGGAATAGCTGGAATAGAAGAATATTTCAATTACTTCCAGACACAAGTGATTATTGGATTACTATGTCCAGAAGAGGCTCTTGGATTAGGTAGGGGTTCAACAGAAGCAACTGCAAAGATTAAGGCAATTATGTATGAGAGAATGATTCAATCATTCCAGTTAAGACTATCTAGAATTATAGAAAAACAATTATTTAATAGAGTGTTAGAAGAGAATAGATTTGATCCAGATATTGTATCAATTGAGTTTAGAAGTGTTAGTTCAGCAGATGAATCAGAAAAAGCTAAATGGATGGGTAATCTAATAAGAGGATTTAGGTCTTCTAAATATAAACCATTCACAATTAACGAGATAAGAAAGAAATTTGGTATGAAGCCAATAGATGAAGATGAGGCTAACACAATCATATATGAAGGATACTCAACAAATGAACCTAATGAAGAACAGGAAGATGTTGATGAGGAAGAAGAAGAAGAGGAAGAAGAAGAGGAACCAGAAGAAGAACCAGAACCAAAAAAAGAGGAGGAAGAATGAGTAAGAAACAAATAAAAACTCTCCATACACCATATGTAGAGTTTAAATATAATAAAAGACTTATAGGTAAAACTACTGATGTTAGAATATATCGGGATGTCACATTACTTAGTGAAGGAGTTTTCTCTGACTCACTCACTAGAGAAGGAGTTGCCTATAATAGAGATGTGTTAGAAAGAACAGCAAATGTATGGCAATCTAATTATCTTAATATAGATCACTCTCACGGAGTATTAGATAGGATAGGTACAGTAGAAAATGTCTACTACGATGATGGTAAGGTAAAAGGAGATTTATATATCCATCCCATTACTGAAAATGCAAGAGATACAATACGTCTAATAGATAAGGGTTTAATAAATTGGCTATCTGTTGAGATTATGACAGAAGATGCTTGGGATAAAGGAGATAATAGGTATGTTAAAGATATGGAATATATTGGACTTGCTGTGGTTACTGCACCAGCGTGTAAGGATGCATTAATATCAGAGGAAGGACCTAAACCACCAGAGTTTTTATATGAGTGAAGTTATTTGTGAATTTGCAAACGTATGCCAAAACTATGGTATATATTGTGAAAAGTGTACCTTTAATAAGGGAATAAGACTAAAGAACTATTTAGTTATGAAGAAAGGGGATAAGACAGTAAAGTACTTGGGTGATTCAAATGAAGGGAGTCAAAACATTTAGAGTTGATGGATGTCCTCTTTGTGATATCTTCACTAAATTAAATATAAAAACTAAATTATATTATCCTGAAAAGGATGAAATATTAAATGAAGATGATTTTGTAATAGTAGATTGTCTTACTTGTAAAACACCAATGGTTGTGGTTGCAGATCATGTTACAGAAATCGGTCGTGAGCAATGGGGGAGAATACTATATAGAAGTCGAACTTTATTTGGAAATGGAATAAAGTTAAGAACAAATAGAAGAAAAATAACAGATCATTGGCATGCTCATATAACTGATATATCAAAAAACACAAGAAATATAAAAGATTTAAGAAAGTAATGTTATAATGTTTAATATAATGAGAAAATATGGGAAAATTAGCAAAAGTACTAGAATATACCTATGCAGGAGATAATGAGAGAAAAGAGATATTGAATCAATCAAATTTCCCTAAAGACATTAAGCAACTCCTATTATCTGAAGAAGGAACAGGTAGTGATAATCTACTCAATATTGAGTTAGAAAATGCATTACATGTAGGAGCAGAAAAGAGATCAGTCATAAGGAAATTAATTCCAACAATAGATGTAAATGAGTACAGAGCGGTTGTTCCGTCTATGATATCCCCTAGTGGGTGTGTAGATAAGGTTTCTGAAGGTGCAGCATTTCCAACTATGAAAGCTACATTCGCTTCTGGAACTGTGGAAATAAACAAATATGCTACGTCAATTCCAATTACCCACGAGCTAATAGAAGATGGACAATGGGATATAATTGAAATATTAGTTCAGAGAGCAGGAGCACTACTAGAAAACACTCTTAATAAGGTTGGTATGACTCAGTTACTAGATGGTCATCATGCTACTAAACCAGCAGATATAGATCCAGCAGAATCACACATAACTACATATGACATAGCTTTAGCTCGTGAATATCTAAAGAAACTATATTGGGGTAATAGTAGAATGTCATTCATAGGTTACCCAACAGCTATTAGATATCTATTATCTAAATCTAGTGTTAGTGGTTCTACAGAATTAGGAATAACACCAAATACTGGAGATGATATTTGTGGAGTTGAAGTGTATGAATTAATGACTCCATTAGAGGTTGGTGCTACAAGTTATTGGGATGCAACTGACTCAGCAAATCACTATTATGGAATGGTTATTGATTCAGATAATTATGCTGTTATAGGTATGAGACAAGACATAAAAATTGAGAGTAATATAAAAGACCCTGCATTTGATTTAACCAAATTAGTGGCTTCAATGAGATTTGGAGTTAAAGTTATTAATAGTCAAGCCGCTGTTAGGATATTAAGTAAGTAGTGATGTATGTCTATTTATTGATATGATGAATGAAAGACTCAAGAGATTAGAGGTTCTTACAGAAGAGCTATCTAATAGTATAGATAATCCAACACACCCACATCAAGTATTTCGATGTATGTGTAACTTCTTTGATACACTTAATGTTTGTGTAGCAATTGTTAGAGAAGATAAGACAGTAATATTCCTAAATAACAGATTAATTGAAAGATTAAAAAAATGCACCAATATAGATACAAGTGATTTAATATTCAAGAAATGTTCTGGGATAAATAATAAATGTCCATTACAAAATCATTGTGACAATATATGGTCAGATAAATCCAAGATTAATATATTTAATGATATTAAAAGTCCTTGGTCTGGAGAAATATTTGATGTCGTTATATTACCACTAAGGGTAAATGGAGTATGTGCAATTATAGAGATATGGAGTAGTAAGAATGGATGCGAGTAATAGTTGGACTGAATGGAGTAAGTATGTTCTAGCAGAACTCAAATCACTCAATGAAAGATATGAGAAAATTGAGTTATTACTAACAAACCACACAATGCATACACAAGAAAGACTAACAATACTAGAAACCAATCTTAAGAGCTGGAAATATTTCGTTGGAATTATGGTAACTATATTAGGTTTAATAATTGCAATTGTAGGAGGGATTAAGTAATGCCAAGTCCGCCAAAAGAAGATGAGAGTAAGTCTGATTTTATAAAGAGGTGTGTCCCTGTTTACGTAAGTGAGGGTTATCCAAAAGATCAGGCTGTGGCTATGTGTTATAGTATGTGGAGAAAGAAACACCCAGGAGCTAAAGAGAAGGCAAGAGGTGACGGGCAAGGACAAGATGGAGACAGACAAGGTGATGGTGGAGCCGACTATTGCGTTTGTCCAGAGTGTGGATATAAAACCGAACACGAAAAGGGAGTTCCTTGTAATGAAAAGACTTGTCCAGAATGTGGATCTTCTCTTGTTGGTGAGAATAAAGAAAATTCATTATTAAGTTTCACAATCAATAATTCATTCATACCAATAGAAAATTTCATTCGTGGAATAAGAACAATGACATCAAGTAAAACTGGTGAAGAACTAAATATAAATAAAAAACATATACATATTGACTTATTTGGAAATATTAATTTATTAAGTAAGACAGATGATAGAAAGATAATTGCTGGGTATGCTTCTCTAGCAGTTGTAGATACAGAAAATGAATATATACCTCCAGCAGTATTAAAAGATGGACTAGAGACATTAATAACTGACGAATCATATGCAAACATAATGCTTGTTCACAAAAATATTCAAATAGGTAAAATCATAAACAAATATGGTGGGTTAGAAACACACGTTGACGACAATGGATTATTCATAGTAGCAGAAATAAGATATGACTTAGAGATTGCAAAGGAAGTATGGAAGAAAATTGAAGATGGTGAGATTAGAGGATTCTCAATAGGTGGAGAAATTATAGAAGATCATGAAGAATGTGACGATGATAAATGTATCAAAGTTATTGATAAGATAAATCTATTTGAGATTTCTGTTTGTTCAAATCCTGTAAATAAGGATTCGGGCTTTAAAATAATAAACAAATGTGAAGTAGAAATGTTAGAAAATTATATGAAAGACATGAAAAAGAAAGAAAATAAACCAGTCGTTAAGAAATCAGAAGATGAAGAGTGCAAAGATTGCAATCCAGAAGAGATTAAGAAATCAGACGAAGAAGAGCCAAAAGTTGAGGCTGAAGACGAAGATGACGAAGAAGAAGAAGAAGAACCAGAGACTGAAGAAAAATCAGAGCCAGAGGATATTCCAACAGAAGATATTCTTACAAAGTCAGATATCATAGAAACAATAAAAGAAACCATTACAGAAACACTAAAGTCACTACACGAAAAAGAACTAGAGGAAAAGGAACCAGAAACAGAAGAACCTAAAGAGGAAGAAACTGTGGAAGAATCTGACAAAGAAGTTGAGATGGCTTTAAAAGCAAGAGACGAAGCAATTGATGGTTTCAAGGATGAAATCAAAAAACTCAAAGAACAAGTCAAGAAACTAGAAGAAACGGAAGAAAAACCAAAGACTAAGAAAGAAGAAGAAGTTACTTATCAAAAAGACACTGGTATTATTGTAGACAAAAGACATGGACGAGTATATAGAAGTTAATCCATCTAACAATGTTTTTATTTATTTCAAGAAGTTATAAATAATTGGAGTGATATATATGGCAATGACATTTACAGCAATTGCTAACGACCCAGTATTAGTTGAAGAAGGCACATTTACTATGAATTACAAGGCTTCTGGTGCTATTAAGGGTGGAGAGGCTGTTTGTTGTTCTGGTGCTACAGAAGCGGTAAGAGTTTGCGCTAAGAAATGCCAATACACTTGGGACGCAGGTTATGTTGGTGTTGCTTTATATCCTGCAGCTCATAATGACATGGTTGCAGTTGCTGGACCAGGAAACAAAGTTAGGGTTAGAGTTTCTGGTGCGGTAAAAGCTGGAATGGCACTTTGTGCATATCCAAAAGGTTTCTTCAGACGAGCTTTACTCGCTAGAAGTTCTGGTGCAAATATACAAGCTATTGCATTACAGGATATTACAGACGGTGCCTATGGTAAAGCACTATTAATTTAAATTCATTATTATAATGATACTATGTATGTTCTTATTATGTTGAAAATAATTTAGGTGACAATATGTCTAAACTAACAAAAATGCTTGAGTATGCTTATGCTGGCAACGTAGAAAGGAAGAAACTCGCAAACACCGAGAGCTTCAAAACAGTTGTATTAGATACTCTACCAAAAGAACGAAAAGAACTTTTGATGAGTGAGGGATTAGAATCTGATACCTTACTTCAAGAGGAAGTATACAATACAATTCTAGAAGGTTCAAAGCCATTACAATGCGTAAGGCAAGTGTTTCCAATTGTTAAGACTAACACATACCAAATCAGAATTACCAAAGAGAGTGGTAATCTAGGAAAAGCAGTTGATGTAGCAGAAGGAGCAGCTATACCAATTGACACAGAGACTTTCCATACCTGTGACTTGAAAATCAAGAAAGTCGGTACACGACCTCTCATTACAAATGAGATGATTGAAGATGGTCTATGGGATATGGTAGAATTTGAGTTAATGAGAGCAGGACAAAAGATTGAACACAAACTAAACTATGATGTAATCAATGAGGCAACAGACAAGTCTACATATAGTCAAATCGCTACTGTAGATGCAGGAGCAGGATTCACACTAGCAAATATGCTTACAGGTATAAAAGAGATACTTAACAGAGATTGGATTCCAACTGATATGATAATGACTCCATTTGCAGAAAACCTATTAATTTCTTCAAATAATTTACTACAAGCTCATATGGCTGGTAGTGATGCTGCATTGAGGAATTATGATGTTGGTAAGATATTCGGACTAAAACTACACAGACTAACTGTAGATGGTTGGACAACTGGAACATACAAGTGGAATAGTGGAAATGATACACAACACGATGTACATGCATTGATTTGCGACCCATCATTCTGTTTCATAGGAATGAGACGTGATATCACAGTAGAACAGTATGACGATCCAATTCACGACTTGATTGGCTTAGCAGCTACTATGAGATATGGTGTGAAAACAGTTCAGCCAGAGAAAGCATGCATAATTGAACACTAAATGATGATGGGATATTTCCAAAATATCACATCTTTATTTTTTAATGTATGTCCTTATGTTAACATAAAATTAGAGAGATAAAGATATGTTACATGGTAGAGGAAATCAATTTAAACTAACTAAAACCTACCAAAAACTCAGAGAAAAAGGATTATTGGATAGAAACAAGTTATCTGCTGCAGATAGAATAAAAGCTGACATAACTGAAGATGATCAGGGTGGTGGTAGAACTGATGAAGATAAAATATATATCTTTGATAATATACCAATACCAGCAGATAGAAGCTCTAGAAAGGTAGATAGAAGAAAAATACCTCAATATGGATTAGGAGAAGGAGAGGAAGAATAATGGTTGATTATAATCCAAGCCTAGTTAGGGAGTATGAGGTAAGAAATGCTTTTACACCTCCATTAAGTTACAATGATGTGACAAAAGCAGAGTTACTACTTAAGATAGAAGCTGTCGAAGATTATATCAAAGCAACATATTATAATGATACTAGTGTTCCCGTTGCTGAAGGTAGAATACCTGCATTACTAATAGTAATGTCAAAGATAATTAAGGGTAATCCCAGTCTCATTAAGAAATATGGAATAGTTGAGTCTTTATCTCTAGGCGACTATAAAGTAACATATGCTCATTCTGGAAGAGGACAACACGTTTCAGCTACAGAATCAGCTAAATCATGGGAGCAAATGGCTGAAGATATGTTATATTCTAGGGGAAAGAATAGGTGGCGTATTGTACTAGCTAATGAGTAGATATAAGAGACCTAGTAAATTATATCCACAGAACTGGAATAAATTAAGGTTTGCTATATTTAATAGAGATAACTACATATGTCAAATGTGTGGAGTTAAATGTAGGATAGGTGGTGGAAATAGGGCACCACACTGTCATCATATTGTTCCAGTTAAGTATGGTGGTAAACATACTTGGAATAACTTACAAACACTATGTAAGAGATGTCATAGATTAGTTCATAAAGAATATTTAGAGAAAAAATGACAGAAAGTTATTATGAGTCTTTGCTAAACAAGACTGTAGCACGGTATACGCAGACTATATCTTCGAATGCATTAGGTGAGGATGTAGTAACTATGACATTTGATACATCTGGAATAAAATGTAGATTGGTTCCAGTAAGTGCAGAACAATTAAGAGAACTACCTGGTGAGTTTGAGGATGTCAAATTCAATGGTTATTTTCTTAGTAGCCAAGCGATAACTACTGATGATGAAATACATTACGGTGGAAATACATATAGAGTTAGAGAAGTATATGACGATTCAAGTGGATATGTTAGAAAAACTTTACTAGGTATAAAATGATAAAGATAACTGGATTAGACCCGTCTTTATATAGATTTAAAAAGCTTAGAGTTGGGTTTAAGTATATGGTTAGTGATTCAATACAAGAACTTATGAGTGATGTTGTAGATACAGCAATGGAAAATTTAAGAAATAATTTAATAGGAGAAACTACATCACACGGACAACCACAAGATAAATTAACAGATAATTTAGACTTGTGGGACTATGAGAAGATTGGAGTTAGTGAAGGCTATGTACAGTGGAAGCTATGGAATAGGTCAGAACACGCAGCTCCAGTAGAGTGTGGTTCTAGAACTCCAATAAAACCAAAGAAAGGAAACTATCTATATCTTGGTAAGGATGTATTAGTAGAGGAAGTTAGAGGACAAGAGCCAAAACATTTTCTTGGTGATGCATTATATTATCAAAGAGATAGATGGGCAAGAAACTTAAAAAGATATGTTGGAACACGTGTAAATGGATTAATTAGATAATATGTCATATCAACATCTTAAGAGTCTATACGATACAATAACTACTACTCCTAATATAACTGCTCATGTATCAGCTAGTAATGTAAAGTTAGGATGGCAAAATGAAATACAGGGATATCCTTGTATAACTATTATACAAATAGGTGGTAATGCAGTAGGTAGATTAGGATACTTAGTTGCTTCAGGACAAATAGCAGAAGATTTTGGTGTACAAATTGATATATACTCGAGACAAAGTCTAAAACAGAATTATGATATATTAACACAATTAACTAAGACTATGATATCATCTGGATACCAAAAACTTACAGATACAGATATCTGGGATGATAAATTATCTGCTAATAGAAAAATGACAAGATGGAACAAATATGATATTTATAATAAATGATGTATGTTTTAATTTAAAAATAGGTGATAGATAATATGGCATTATTAACAGGAGAAGATGCAACCATATACATTGGTGCTGCGTCACAAGATATTATTGTATACGGGGTATCTGATATTAGTTTCTCATTTACAAGAGGGACAGTAGAACAAGAGTTAGTTGGTAAGGCTGGAAACTACTTTACGCAAGGATCTTTAAGTATTGAAGGTTCCATAACTAATTGTAGATTTGCTGCTTCAGGTAACTCAGAATTCTTAGACAGTATCGTAGATGGTTCTGTTATCAAGATATCAGGTAGTATCGGAACTGGTGCATTAAAGTTTTGTTTCGCATCATGCCAAGTTACTGGCTACGATGTCAACATAGGTGATGCTTCAACAATTACAGAAGCCTCAATCGATTTCACAGTTATGGACCCGAAGAATGTCACTTATTCTAGTGAATTGGTGAGTGATTAAATATGGCAGCTGTAACCCCAAAAACGTATACTGGTGAAAATGCAAAAATTTGGATTAGTGGTCAAAGTCATACAACTTGTGGACTAGGTAATTTTACACTTAGTATAACAAGAGGTACCGTAGAACAAGAACTATTAGGTGAAGCTGGTAATTCGTTTAGTCAAGGATCAATGTCCATTGAAGGGTCATTCACAAACGCAGAATGGGCTGACGAAGTAGCAGAAACTACAGTTGGTGCTTTAATTAACGGTACAAAAGTTAAGATTTCTGGTTGTGCAGGACCACATAGTTTAAGGTTTGTATTCAAATCTTGCCAAATTACAGGATTCGACTTAGCACTAGGAGATGCTAGTACAGTGACAGAAGGTTCAGTAGACTTTACAGTTCTGGATCCATACAATATAACAAAAAGACCTGTAGCAGGTTCTGGTGTAAGAATATCAGACTAAATGTTTTAATGTATTTTTTTATTTTATAATGGAGGTTCGTTATGTCTGAAGAAACTAAAAAGAATAAGATGGAACAACTCCAAGAAAAGAGAAAAGCAACACAAGAGAAAAGAATGGAAGATGCAACAAGACTCATCTCTACTAGGTCTAAAATAGAAGGAGACTATGATGCAGACTTGCTTAAGGTATCATTTGATACTTCATCAGAAACTCATAGAACTATTCTTGCAAGACGACCGACTAATAAAGAAATGATTACTATAATGAAGCTATCAGCAGAAGCTGCAAAGTATGAAGGGAGTGCAGACCCAGAAGCTTTAATCAAAATGGTTGAGATATACGAGAGATTAAGTGGTATAGCTTCAAAACTTTCAGTAGACGAAACATTAGACGAAGAATTCTGGAATGAGAAAGTTTCGTTCTCTACTCTACAAAACTTCATTACTGAATTAATCACAGAATCCCAAAAGGGCACTGGAGTCACTGAGTCAGAATTAAAGAAATTTCGTAAATAGTGGGTATGGCTTTATTGAGTTTGAGGTTTGCAAGTTACTATGTAAATCCCCAATAGAAATATCAGAACTTAGAGAAAAAAACCCAGACGGAATTGCTTTTCTTGAGTATTACATCTTAGATACTAGGCAAAAAGAAATAGAAGCTAGTAAGAAGGCACGTAGTGCGAGGAAACGTAGATAATGTATTTATATTATGTTTAGAATAAGGAAATAAATATGCCAGCAGGAGTATTTGTAGCCGAAATGAATGGTTCGGCTTGGAGTTTTGCTAATATGACTTTACTCAGTGGTCAAGGTGTTTCAGTTACAGCTAGATATTGTACAATGGATAGTGCAACTCCAGGAGATTCAAATCCTATACCAATTCCAGATTCTGGTTATAATCCAAGTTATTGGAAAACCCATTTCCTATACATTAGTGGACAGAATGGTGGAACATATGACTTCACGTATATATCGTCAATAAGATGGTATTGTGATGGTGATCTGTTTAACTGGGGAAGTGATATTGCTTCAGGTCAGGTAATAGTGATGGATGTATCTGGTGATGGAAGTGAATATGGTTTAGCTAGTGGAAATTATGACCAAGCATATGGTGCAGTAGGAACATCTGGTGCTAAATTAGGTGAACACTCTGCTTGGAATTCAGCTTCTTCAAATGCAGAAACAGCAAATGCATTAGGTAGTGCGTTTGCAGTTGACAATAGAAAGATTACGCCAAATGATTCAGCAGGATTTGTCTATTCAAAAGCATTAGTTCATCAGGCTTGGATAGGAGCAAATGCAGCTTCAGGAAATCCAGGAACAGAAACATTCACTTGGGTTTGGGATGAAGTTAGTTAAATATGTTATAATGTTTTATTTGATAAATCGAGGAGTCGTGCAATAAAATGCAAGATAAAATGGTATACAAACCTCAGGTGTCTCACCAAAAAAGGGATGGTGCGTGGGTATTTATGTGGGTTGCTCATTATAATGATGGAACTTCACTACCACAATACGATCCATATAATTTAAATACACACCTGTTTGATGAGGTAAAACAGGATAAACTTATTAAATTTGGATTATATCCATTTCCTCCTACATTAGCCAATAGATTAGTTAAAGAAAAAGGAATAAATGTAAGGTCTAATATATTTCTTCCTAAATATGAGGTTAATATAAGTGGAGGAAGGAGAGTTATAGGAGCCTTAACTACTAACTTTGTTAGAACAACTACATACTTAATATGTCCTAACTGTAGGGGTAGATTTTTAATTTCCGAATTTAGATTAAAAGACATTGGTGGGAGAATAAAGACATATATATGTCCAAACTGTAAAGCACAATCTACTTGGGTATGCAAGAATTGTGGAAAGTCTTATAATCATATAAAGGAAACCAACGATTGGAAATGTGTAGAGTGCGGTACAAGAGTTGGTGGAAGGAGATTACAATTTACTGAAGACTCAGTAGTTGAAAGGTGGAGAATCTATAAATTGGGATACCAAAAAACAGTTAAGGGAGTTAACCACAAAACCATTATGAACATACAAGAGAATGGCGATGTGGAAGTAACTTATAGTTAGGTGGAGTAAGTAATTAATAAGTCTAATGCCAATAGCATCATTTTATAACAATGTCGCTTAGACCTCTTTTAATCTTATTTCAATGTTTTTATGTACTTATTGATGTTAGTTAACACAAGAATATTATGATTATTTGGTTGATATTAGGATTATTATTACTCATTACGGGTACGATTATTTTTGGAAAGGACATCATTCCTTGGATTAAAAAACATAAAAAAGCATTTTTGGCTTTAATATTAGGTGGAGTTACAATAACTGGTGGATTGATATACACTTCACCAATACCAGAACCACCTGCAGGTGATGAATGGATAAGTCCCACTAGTTATACAGACCACGATAGTCAATGGACTACTGAAACAAATGCGTATGATGGAAATAATGGAACTGATGCTGTTAATACGGTTAGTGGAGGCCCTGGTGGTAATTGGGGTGGTTTTTGTAGTTTTATATTAGATTCTGCTATAACTAGTAGCAAAGTTCAATATTATATTGGAACATTGACGCAAACTGCAAGTGGCATAGACGAGATAGACATAGATGTATCTAATGGCGGAGCTGTATGGACTAACGTTTACGAAGGTGCATTTACTACAGGTTCAGATATAGAGAAATCATTTACCGAATCTACTAGAGATAGATGTCGTGTACGATTTCATAATAGTAATTCACTTATGTCTAAAACTGCTAGACTTGCAGAAGTACAAATGTGGGAAGTTGCTACAGAAGATACAACACCACCGTCAATAACAATAACGTTCGCAGGTAATTCATCCGATGATGGTGGACCATTATATCAACCGCCATTAGAGGCGACTACAACTGCCGATGATGGTTATTATACTAATAGCAGTTATCAGCATGAAGGATATATAAATATTGTTGCGACTATAACAGACGATTCTGGATTGGATTCCGTATATTTGCATTGGGTTAATGAAACAAACGGCGTCACTACATGGTATAATAGTTCTACATTATCTGACCAGGGTGATGATGTATGGGCTATTGTAACATCATTTCCAGTAGCTAACGCAACAGTAGCGGGAAGCAATTATAGTTTTGACATATTCGCAACGGATTCAAGTGATAACTCTAATACAAATATAGTATTCTGGAATAAAACTGGTGTAGGTGGTTCTAACACTAGGCGATGGGTGCAATTAAATTGTACTGCACAAAATATTAGTTACGAACCATATTATATGTTAAATTCTACGTATCGGACTGGTCCGTTTCTTACATATGGTTCTGGAGATGAAAATAAAGCAGATAGATTGTTAAACGACCAAGGTCCTGACGGTAGTTGGAATGACACAGGTTATTTGGCTAATGACACATTAACTGATGATATGAACCAGATATGGTGTAGTGCCTTTGTTGGTCATTGGTTTGCAGATGATGTATGTGCTCAAAACATGACTGTAACAGAACCATACGTGCACACTTGGTTACACTTTGAATCGGTAAACCTTCAAATAACATTTGGCAAAAAACGAGGAGCAGCAACATTAGATAATACTGGTTGGACTATTACAAAAGTCGCTGATAGTCTCGAAGATATGCTTTGGGATGGATGTTTTAGAGATAATAAAGAATTTAATTTATTTGCAGGTTACGTTGATATAACAGATTTTTCGTTTCAAGATAATGACGTGTATGAAGCTTATTTTCATGTCTGTAAATCAGCAGCGCAGGGTTACCCATCAGTCATTTGCAATCAAAGCGTTCAGTCGTTTATAATATGGGATGTTCCAAGTGATATTAAATCTGGTAGCGATAATTCTACCGATACAGATGGAGATGGATTATCTGATTATGTAGAATTGAATACAACATGGGGTTCATACACAAATCCATTTGTTGCTGATACAGATAATGACGGCTATACTGATTATGCAGAATATTATGCTAATACGGAAGCAAATAATAATACTGATAGACCGTCAGGTATAACATTATCATTTGAAGCCAAGTATGCAACAGGCAACACTATGTGGACAACGCCCGCGCTTGGCGATATAGATGATGACGATGACATGGAAATTGTAATTGGTGATATAGATGAGGATGTAAGTGTATTGTATCACGATGGTTCAACAATTACAAAGGAAGATGATTATAACACTAATGGTAATGTAGATGCGCATCCAACATTAATTGATATAGATGGAGACGATGAGATAGAAATACTTATTGCTAATGCTGGTACTCGATTTTATATATTTAATCATTCTGGTACTACGATTAGTTTAGAAGATTACTATGAAGCTACAGAACTATTAGGAAATGAGTTTAAAGATTGTTCACCAGCTGTAGCAGACATTGATAGAGATGGAAATTATGAAATAGCTATTGGAAATTTTGGTAACGATGTAATGTACGTATTTAATTATAGTGATGGCGACATAAGTAACGAATCTATATTTGTATGTGAAGATGGTTTTTTATATACATCTACAGTAGCAAATTTAGATGATGATGCAGAAATAGAAATTATCGGTCCTAATGAGGCGCCTCTTGTATATGTTTTTGAACATAATGGAATTGATTTAATTGAAGAATCAAATTTTAGCGATTTATCACATGACGCATATCAAGTTTCAGTAGCAGATATTGATAAAGATGGAGTAAATGAAATAATTGCGCCAAGTGAAGACGATAATGTATATATTCTTCATAGTACAGGTTCAAGTTTAGTAGAAGAAGATAATTTTACAACTGATGGAAATGCAAAAGCCGCAGCTATAGCAGACATTGATGATGATGGCACTATAGAAATAGTTGTTGGTGGTGGTGGATATGTATATGTATTAAGTCATGATGGGTCTACAATTACAGAAGAAGATAATTATAATTGTGGTACTGTATCTGGACCTGTTTCAATATCAGATTTAAACAATGATGGTACGTTAGAATTTTTAGTATGTGCAAATCAACAACTACAAATTTTTACGCACGACGGTTCTGACATATCGCTAGTATCGGCATGTCCAATATTTTTCTCTGCTATCACAACACCGGTTGTAGCAGATATTGACGATGATGGAATAACCGAAGTTGTAGTTGCAAATTGCGGAGACCCTAATGGCAATGAATTATATATTTTTGGCACACATGGCGCAAATAGCGCTGATAACGATTGGACTGAACAAGGATATAATCATCAAAAAACAAGCTCGTTAATAAATAGACATCCATTGGCTATTTTAGGAGAGTCACCCACGAATGGTACTATTGATGTTCAAACTAATCCTACAGTAGCTGGAATCGTTGATGATTTAGATGGTGACACACTTAATGTAACATGGTACAGCAATTCTAGTGGAGCATGGATACAATTTGGTGACACAAATACCAGTGTTTCTGGTAATACAAATGTTACACAAGTGACTTCAAATTTTTCCGATGGTAATACACAATATTGGTGGTCTATGAATGTATCTGATGGAGAAGGTGGATGGAAAAATAAAACATTTACATTTACAACTATTGGTTGGTCTAATAGCACTTCAGAGATTACAATTAATTCACCACTTGATAACAGTGGACAGATAAGTCCTGTAAATCTTTCAGCAACAGTAGCTGACCCTGAAGGAGATACGATGAATATCAGTTTCTATGGTGACAGTAGTCATCTATTTACACATTCAAACAAAGCAAATGGTACATATTATTATGATTGGACAATTAATGGTGGTTATCATAATTGGTATGTAATTGTTAATGATAGCTTTGGAAATAGCAATACAAGTGATTCAAATTTTTTCTGGGTAAACTATAACAATGATACATTTCTCAACGAGGAAAACATTAGTAGTACAACTAATTTGACATATAACTCTAAAGGTTGGTATACAGTTGATGAATCAGGTGGTGGTGGTGTTCTTAGTTATCTGATACGGAATAATAGTGCTGATACCACTGAGATTGCTGAAGGTGGCAGTATCACTTATGTAAACTATGATAACGAGGTAAAATCAGAAGGAAGCGATATAACATATAATGCAGGTGAGTTTACACTTGCAACTGGTAAATACTTGGTAATGTACAATGATTATTTCTATACAGCAGATACAACAGCTAATGAACGTGTACAAGGACTTGGTGGAATATTCATAGATGAAGGAGGTGGATACAAGCTTCTTGACACTGGGCATAGTGGTTATTATATTCGTAAAGCCAATGGTGACCAAGAATGTTTCCCAACTGGTGCAAGTATAATTGATATAACAACATCTACTGATATGAAAATTGGTTACTGGCGACTTGATGCAACAACAAGTGGTAGTCTTAACCGTATTGCTAATTATGCAGGTATATCAATATTGAAACTTGATGATACTTGGAACTATGGAAGATACAATACATCAGCACAGGATAATGCTTGTACTCTTAATACTTGGGAGGATATAATTAATCTTCAGGTTGTAGAGGAAGATACTGGTTTCAGTCTTAGTGGTAGTGATATAACCATTAGTGACGCAGGTAAATACTTAGTAGCTTATACAGTAAAAACCTATGATGCAAATGGTAGAACAGAGGGTGTATTTCGTCTAACTCTTGATGATACAGAAGTAGAAGGAAGTCACGTATCTATGTATAACCGTGACTTCGAGAATGATAACGATGGTGCAACAAGTTGGGTAGGAATAATAAACGTAAGCACAGATGATGTATTAAACTTTCAAGCCTATGAAACAGATGGTACATTAATGATTGATACAGGTACAAGTATTGAAATAGTAAAACTACCTGATACAGCAGAAACCTTTCGTGCAACAACAAGCAATGTTGATATGAACCCTGCAAGTCTAACAGAACTAGCTTTATCAACAGAGGAATTCATTTCAGAGGATACATTTACTTTTTCAGCAAGTAACAGTTATTTCGAGGTTGACAGTGATGCAACATATCTTGTAATGGCTAGTGTTCAAGCAGATGCAGGTGGGGTAGCAAGAGCAAAACCAGCAGGACAGTTTTCCATTAATGATGTAGTAGCACCGTGGTGTATAGGTGGAAGATATAACCGTGATAGTGGTGCAGATGAAGTAGGATATTGTATAGGTGCGTTATTTGACCTTACAAATGGTGACGACATTAGTATGGAAGTAAAACAGTATGGTAACAGTGGAAGTATAACAGTAGACCACGGTAGTATATCAGCACTTAAACTTGGTTTTTATGAGGGAAACATTACAAGTATATCAAAAAACAGGAGTGATACTGGTACTTGGGATAAATTTTATGCACAGGTAAATAATACAGCAAATAGTACGTTTAAAATAATTAATGCAACAACAGGTGCAGACATACTCACAGGTCTTTCCGATGGTTCAGATATAAGCAGTGTAAACGACCAAGAAATCAAAATCTTTGGAAGTTTTGATGGTGCTGTTAATTTTAGTAGTTGGAATGTGAGTTGGGCTGCAACAGCGTATAGTACAACTATCCGTACTAATGGAATAGACTATTTTGTGTGGTTAGGTGGTAATACATCTATGAGTGGGGTTGTTGAAAATATGACAGGTTATACTTTTGATGGAATTGATGAAATATGTCATCTAGATGATACAGGTCATTTTGTTAACTATACTTCTAGTGATAGTGGTGGAGTTGACGATATAGATATTTATACTTTTGATGTAATAAAAACTAATTTATCTGATGATACAGGAGACCTATCTTTTAATATGACTGAGAACTCTGATTATACTGATAATTATGAAAACCGTACATTTGTATTAACTAATGTTGGCAATGGATATAATTATACTGGATTTAGTAGTGGGGTTAGTAGTGATTTAGGTACAGAGGCTGATGCTATGAGTATGTCTAATGGATATTTTATAGGTGTTTGGGATAATTCAACTTATGAGTGGATATTCCACATACAAGGAACCCCAATAAATACAAATCAAGCAGTTGATTTGTGGGATGTATGTATTACAAAAATAAGTACAGATAGAACTTGGGATCAGTCATGAGTTTAGCTCACCCCTACGTAGTTTATGGTTTAGTAGAGAAAGAAGGTAGTCCACTTACTACTCATTGGATATATATAGAGGATATAGAAAATGCTCTATCTGCCTCTGGTCAGACTAATGCTAGTGGATATTATGCAATAGACATACAAAATTCTGCTGATAATGGCAATACAGAAAGAGTTCATTTTACAGAATCAGATACTACTTGGTCACAATCATTTACATTAGATATAAGTGGACCAGCAGAAGAAATAAATTTTGATATATATCCAGATAAGACAGGCTTATACAAAACAGATACCTTACTACAACATATAGACATTCCAAGGTACTCAAAAACTGATTTATTGACAATGGATGAGAGTAAGACAATTAATAATTTAAGTGATTTATTAGTTTCTATAGAGGATTTAACACTAAAAGAAAAGATAGATACTCTAATAGCTGGCTCTAATATCCAAATACATAAGATAATTGATATAATAATAAAACAAGAGTTATCACAATCAAACAAACAGGACTTAATACAAATACTAAGTGATATAAAAAGATATATTACAGTAGATGTTCTTACTAAATTAGAGAGTAGTGAGGATTACGATATTGATTTGCTAATCAAACAATCAATGGATATAACACCAAAGATTGATGAAATACTAAAATCGGATGATAAAGATATTAACCAATTAGTTGATTTGTTAATAGTACAAAAAAACAATGATATAAATTTTCTAATAGATACCCTATTTCAGTCACAGAAAAGTGAATCGTATATAACTGACTTAATTGCTTCCTCATCAGACAATCTAATAAAAATGGATATTGACTTGCTAATAAAAAAAGTAGATAATTCAGTAGGTATAGATATAAGCACTTTAATATCAAAGGAAGACATAACAAATAACATAATTGATATATTGCAAATGGCTTCAAATCAAAGAAAAAGTGAGATTGACTCACTAATTTATTCAAAAAATAGTGAAATTAGTAATTTAATAGACTTAATTCAATCTGAAGGTTTAACAATAAGAAACATAATCACTCAATTAATAAAGAACAAGAATTTAGACATATCAGAAGTAATTGATATATTAATAGAACAATCAGGAATAGATAAGAATAATCTAACTGATTTATTTGCTAAAGTAGAAAACTTAGATGTTAGTATGAAAATAGATATGTTGATACAAGAGATAAAAGAACAACTATCTATGAATGAAATTATTGATATACTAACTTCCAATAAAAATATATATAGAAAAGAAACAATAGATTTATTAATATATATATTAATTTCCGAATCAATCAAAATTGATTTATTAGTAAAAGCAAAGGATATTACACTAAAGGAAAAGATTAATCTATTAATAGAGTCATCAAAGGAATTAAAAATAGATATTGATATGCTAATATCCAATATAAGTAATATGTTGAAAGTGGATATAAATACATTAATAAAGAATAAGGATTTAGATATTGTTAATTTAATTGATTTATTTGCTGAAAAGGTACACATACTTAATTATGATATAGACTATGCCACATTCAAGACAGAAACACTCCATAATAAATTAGAGTTTATATGTGGTGGAATAAAGACTAAACACAATTTAATTGACTATATGACAGAGTATCAATCCACACAAAACAATCTAGAAGATATGCTAATCAAAAATGAGTCACTAGATATAAATGAGTTAATAGCTCTACTAATAAAACAAACACATAACATTAATGAGATAATTGATATTATTACATATATAAGTAATATAAGAGGACATAACATAGATTATTCTACATTCTATACACAAATAAGGAATCATGATATTAGCATTACAATGGGAGAATACATTACACTGAATCAAGTAATAGATTTCTTGAGAAAATATACATCATCAAAGAAATATGACATAGACTCTCTAATAAAAAACATTGGTATAGATAGGAATGAACTAATAACTTTAATCATAAGTAGTAAAGACAAATCAATACAAAATATAATATCTATTCTTATGAAGCTAACAATACTCAAGCTAAACAATATAGATATGATACTACAAAATTCAGGTATAACTATAAATCAACTAATTGAAATTATAATACAGTCAGCAACTGAAAAGAAACAAGACATAGATATACTACTAGAAGAACTTGGGATAACTCTAGACTATGACATAGATGTTGTGATTAAAGATACTCATACATTAAATACAATAATAGATTTAGTTGTTGGTAGAATATCAGAATTGAATTATGATATAGATACACTACTCAAAGATTCATTCTCTAATAATGTATTAATAGATGCTATATTTGGAACAGCAGGATTGAGTATAGACTATAATATTGATTATTTAACTAAAACAGTAGATTTAACAGAGAAAGAAAAGATTGATATTCTAATGTCTATAATCACGTCAAAAAACATAACTGTAGATACTCTCTTACAGAATCTAGGACTAGATAAGTCATATATAATTAATCTATATGCTCAGAGTGCTGGGCTAGATATGAATTTATTATCTGACTTAATTACAATAGAAAGTAAGTCTGAGAATTATACTATCGATAATCTTTTAGAAGATTTAGGAGTAACTACAAGAAATCTAATAGATTTCATATCTGGAGAAGTATATTCTATAAGCTCATTAATTGACTACATAGTTAAGGCAAATAACTTATCACTAGACTATTTAATAACATTCTTTGTGCTCGTTTCAAACAACACTTCTAACTACATAATAGATACATTAATTAAAACACCTAATAAGTCAGTTAATTATGATATAACTCAAGAACTAACTGGAGAAAATACAATATCAGAAAGGATAGATATTCTTAATAAATCAGAAGAGACTTTGAATAGTTTATTTGATTTATTACTAAAAAATACTAATACTACAATAAGTAGTACAATTAGTACATTACTTTCATTAGCTTTATCTAAAGCATATAATATAGATTATACAACTGAAGGAGTTAATTTAGTGAGTTATTTAGCTGATTATTCTACATTTGGTACTAATTTGTCAATTATATATAGTATTGGAATAATTCCATTAACAATTACATTTATAGATTATGCTAAAGCTACAGAGTCATCTATGTTATCATTTCCATTAAGTAATACAAGTCTATTTACTATGACACCTACAAATTCTGATTTGTTTACATCTACAACTACTAACAGTGATTTGTTTACTTTAACTAATACAGTTGAGGCTGCAGACTAATGGTGGTGAAATGACTTCTATAACACCTAAAAATGGAAGAGAAGACTTTATTGCAGCACAAAACCCTCATACTTATTGGGAATTAAACAGTACCAATCTCGGTACCAATTTCGGTAGGGATGAATCAGGTAATGACAATAATACAAATGTAGGCTCTGGTGATATATCCACTCAGGAAGATTATGAGGGAATGAATAGTAACAACAATCCACCTGCTAGTGGATGGATGGATATCTACATCATTACTGATGCAGCGATGTTATTATATATTCCAGCTGGGTTAACACATAGTCAAGTTTATGGACTATTTCACAATGGTGGTGGAACCCATGCACAAGCTGGTTTTTTAAGGGCTACAGAAACGGGTGTTGAGATATGCTGTACTCATAATGCTGGTGGTACACCTCAAGATAATGTTATCTATGAAATACCTGATGCGGACTTACCTGGTTGGTTTGTTGTTAGTTTTCAATATTGCTCAGAAGGTGGTGCACAGGGAGATATGGGTTTATGGGTAAATGGAGTAAAGGTACGTTCAGGTACAAGAACAACTCAACTTTCATATGGTTCTGGTAATCCACAATTAGGTGATTCAAATGCTGACCATCCACTTGCAGCATCATGTCTTGACCCTTCTCCATATGAAGGCGGAAACTGGGGTGCTGAAGCTAAAATTAATGGCTCTGGAATACTAATTGCCAATTTTACTTGTGATAATCCAGATAAAGACAATTCTTCACCAGATGGTGGTGGTGATGATTGGCATGAGGATTATTATACATATCACACTGAGGTTGGATATAGTATTTTGTATAAAACAGATGTTCTCTTATCTGAAATAAATAATGCAATTTCATACAGTCAAGATATTCTACAATCTAATACAAACCTAGAAATATCAATGATACAAGATTTAATTTCATTCAGAAGATATAATATAACTGAATTAATTGACTACATAGTCAGTGATCTAAATATAACACAAAGTGAGATTATAGACATATTAATTGAATCTTCCGATTTAGATATTAGTAACTTAGTGGACTTAATAGTATTAAATTCAAACAAGACAAGAAGTGAGTTGATTAATATATTAGTCCAGAAGTCTAACACTTTAAAACCCAGCATAGATTTAATAAGTACAGAAGCAGGATTAAATATAAACAATATTATAGACTTGATGATTAAGAGTGAATCATTAGACAAAGATAGTTTAATAGATGTAATAATAAAAGAAGAGTTATCTAAAAAATATAACATTGATATACTAACTAAATATAAAAACTATACTGCTAATGAACTTGTAGATATACTAATATCAAAACAAGGCAATATTAATTATCTAATAGATCAACTGATAATGAATGGATTATTAGAAAGAGATATTAAGATGGATACATTATTATCTTTATTTAATACTAAAAAAGAATATATAGATGCTAATATAAAAGGAGAATATGATATGGATTTATTAATAGACTTAGTTATTGGTTCTGGTAAGGACATTGGTATTAGAATCGATTTATTAATACAATCAATTTTAGAACAGAAGGATTTAAATGTTGATATAGACTTATTACTAAGTAAGTTCATAGAAAATAATATTGATATAGATGTTTTAATAAAAGAGACAGGTAATCGCCAAATATTATTTGACCTATTATCAAAAGAGACTAATAATGAGGCTAATGTACTATTTGATACTTATTTGCGTGATATAAATAAAACAAAATCAAACTTAATAGATTCTATGTTTAGTAATTTTGGCATAGACAAATCAATTATAATAGATATTGTTGTTGGTTTAATAAAAGAAAGAAACATTGATATAGATATGATACTGAAGAAACATAATTTATATAAATCTTTTATTATAAATACTCTAATAGAACTATCAAATGCAAATAAAAATAATATAATAGATATTATAATAAATAGAGTTTATAATAGAAATATGGAAATCAACTATACAACAAAATCTATATTATCACAACCATATAACATAGACTTTAAGTCTGGAAGAGATACACTTGATGTTAATTATCTTATCGATGCTAATATATTTAATCTTATATGGATTAATTATGCAAAACCTACAAATAGTAGTATGTTTGAATGTACTAATAATTATTTGGCAGCGGGGTGATTAGAACGGACCGTTTTGAAAGAGGCAATACTGTTAAGACAGACATAGATTTTAAATCTAGTGGAGTACTCACAGATCCATCAGGAAACAAAGCATTTGTAACAGTAATAAAACCAGATGGTACAACATTAGTAAATGCAAGTGGAGCTACAAGAGATGGAACTGGAGAATATCATTATTACTTTAATACATCTTCAACTGATCCATTGGGTATATATGTAATCCAATGGAGTGGATATCATTCATTAGGTGGATCATATGGATATAAACCGATAATACAGAGAGATTTAATTCAGATTGTGGATACACAAGATTGAATATGTTAATTTGGGTCGAGGACCCCTCAAAATCATGCACGAGAAGGGGGTAAAGAGCCACGCTAACGCAAAAACCCTCCGCCACTAATGGTAGGATACCAGTGACCCCCCCAAAACGTCTCAGAATCGCTCTATGACGATCCTCGAGCAAAATCAATATTTTGATGAAAATGAAGAAAAACATTATAAATAATGGCTATAACAGCCAAGTGATACCATGCCTAGCATAGGTAATATATCTGCAACATTCACAGCCAATGTACAAGGCTTTAGTAAAAATGTAGGCATTGCTACGAAAGCAATGGAAAACTTTGCTATAGCATGTAGGAAAGTTCCTAAAGAAATGAGAGCTGCATTCTCTGCTATAACTAATACTATATCAAGAAATTCAGTTTCAATGAATAAGAACTTGACAAGAAATGCACAGGCATTTGGTGACTGGATGCATAGAATGGAGACTGGAGTAAAAAGAGTAGAGCAATCAACAGGTGACTCTACAAAAAGAATTAATAAATATTATGATAAATTAAATGGTGTATATGGACAAGTAGTACAAACAATGGAATGGAATGGTAAGCAATGGGTTGAAACAAATAGAAAGATTACTACTTCTACACAAGAATCATTCGGACATATGCTTAAGGCAATGCTTAACTTTAAGACATTTGCTATGAAGATTATACACTATATCACATTTAGTATTGGTGTTCAATTGGTTATGGGTATTAGACAAGCCATAAGTTCTGCAATTGAACAATTTACAGAATTTGAGAAGGCTATTTATCAAGCGGCTTCTGTATCTGGGTATTTAAGTCAATCATTTGGAAGAGCTACAACTGTTTTATCTAATTTTGCTACTGAGTCAGTACAAGGAACAGTATTTACTGCTGGAGATGCTAGTAAAGCATTATACGATTTAGCTTCAGCAGGTTATGATGTAGTTGCTATGGCTGAAGAAGGTGAATCTGGTATGGAAAATTTCAGGCAAATGATGGATTATGCCACAGCAACAGCAACAGAATTAAGAGAAGCAGTGTATTCAGTTACTGTAGCTATAAAACAATTCAATCTAACACTAGATGATACAGAAATGGTTACAGACACATTTACTGCTGCTATTACAAACTCTTTCTTAACTCAACAAAAACTAGCAAATGCTATGAAGTATGTTGGTGTTATTGCAGGTATTCTAGGACAGAGAATACAAGACACTACTGCAGCAATTGCAACTCTATCAAATACTGGTATGGAAGGAGGTCAAATTGGTCAAAGGTTAAATATGGTATTTACTAAACTACTTAAACCTACTGATGAGGCTAAAGAGATGTTAGAAGGTATGGGATTATCTCTAACAGATTTAAATCCAAGATTTTATTCATTAGTTACTGTATTAGAGAAATTAAGAGCAGTTCAGTTTGGAGCAGCAGAAGCTTCGGCTATGTTTAGAGCAAGAACTGCAGCTTCAGCAGTTGCACTAGTTGAGTCTACAGATGAGATTTCTACATATATTAAATTACTAAAGGCTTCACAAGGAATAACATCTGATATTGCAGAAGAAATGCAGAATACACAATGGGGAACATTTGCACAAATGCAACAAGCGTTTTATCAAGCAGCTCTAGACATGGGAGAATCTTTAAAACCAATACTAAAGTCAATAGCAGACTTTATAAAGGGACCATTAATAAATTCATTCAAAACAATGGCAAGTGTAATAATGGGATTAGCTCCAATACTTGAATTTCTAGTAGTTACTCTAATATCTTATGTTATATATGCAAAATTGGCAGCTAAATGGTCAGCAATAGTTGCTGCAATGCAGGCATTATTTGCTGCGAAAGCTAAAATAGCTGCTATTTGGTGTGCAATAATGACTAATGATTTAAAATACTTAAATGCATCATTAGCAGTTACAGCAGCAAAGTTTATGGTACTTTCTGGATTTCTAATGGCACTTTTTAGAGTAATAAGTGGTAGTGGAACGGCTATCGATACATTAGCAATAGCTTTAATAGGTGTTGGATTTGTTGTGTCTAAGCTATTAACCCAACTCCCAATGTTATCAACAGCATTTGCTGCAATGCTTGGTCCAATAGGTTGGATAATTGCTGGAGTAGGAGCATTAGTAGCTATTGTAAGTTCATTTATAGGTAAATCAGAAGAGCAAAGCGAAGAATTAAAACAAGTTAGAAGTGTTCTTAAAAATTTAAAGGTTGCATATAGTGAACAAGATTCTGTTGTTTCCAAATATAAGGATTCAATAAAGAGTCTTAATTTAGCAATAAAGGAACAAATTAGATTAAAAGGTATACTATTAGGACTAGAACAGGCAGGACAGACAGATACAGATAAATATAGTGATACTCTAGTTCAATTATCTAGAGTTAATAAAGATATATATGAGTCTGAAGAGGAAGTAATAAAATTCACTACATATCTAATAAATTCATTAAAGGATACAAATAGTGTAGTTTCTGATGGAATAAGTTATTACCAAAGATATTATGATGCTGAAAGTCAATTAATAGATGTTCATAATCAATTGAGTCGGGTTGATAAAGATATACTTAAGAAAGAACATGAATTAGCTGATGTTAGGTCAATATATACAACAGATAGTGAAGAATTTCTATCAATACAGAATGAATTACTTTCATTAGAAGATGACAGAACCAGTATGCTTAGTAGATTAACAGATTTATCTGATACTGCTGCAGAGAATGAAGCTAAATATAATGAAGTGCTTGAAAAGACAAACAAGGAATATAGAGAAGCAATAGAACAAGGTAAGTTATTCTATGATTTAAGAGTTGATTTGATAAACCAAATAGAAAGAATGAATAAACTGGAAGGAGAACAGATAATATTTCAGAGAACTGAAGCTGATTGGAATAAAATATTAGAAGAAGGAACAAAGAGACTTAAAGAAGAGAAATGGAAACTATTAGAGATAGAACTAAAGAGATATAAATTACAAAAAGACAAATCTAGTAAGATAGATGAGATGTTTGAAGCATTAGCCAAAGAAGGTATGCTCACAAAAGAAGTTATAGATAGTTACGTAGATAAAGAAAAGGCTGAAGGAGAAGCTATAAAGACTGGTGTTAAGTTTGCTAAAGTATTAGATCAAATAGAGACAGATGAAGAACTAACAGACTGGATTGAATCATATGTTGATTATTTAGGGCAAGGGAAGACAGAAGCAGAAGCTTTAAAATTGGCTAATCAAGATGTTGGAAATGTAGAGTTATTGCTTACAGGAGCAGATGTTGGTGCATTTGAAGTTGTAATGAATTTTGCTAATGCTACATATGAAGCAGAGAAAGCTGTTGATAAAGCAGGAGATACTATAGGTGACTTCTCTGAAGACTTGGTAGATAATGAACTAGCTTCATACGAGGTAATTAGTGCATATAACGATTATATGGAAACATTACATGATCTTGATGTGTCTGTAGAAGATACTAGAGAAGAACATGAACTCCTAAAATTAGCTCTTAAAGGTGTAGCACAGACAGCTTCAGAGATGTGGGTAGCATTGAGTGGATTTCCAAAAGTGCAGTTTCCAGAATTTGATTTAGCTGGCTATGAGAGTAAATTTGATTCATTCAAAAAAGAATTAAGTGGATTTGATGATGCTTGGAATCAATTAGGATATCCGAAATGGGTTATGCCAGATAATATAGAAATAGAAGGTGAAATACCAAATATTATAGATGATGAGTGGCTAGCTTCACAAGGATTTACTGGAGACCAAATAGAATTTCTAAGAGGAAAATTTGGAGTAGGCTTAGATACTATACGTGATATACTGATAAATGAATTTAGTATGTTACCAAGTGATATACCAGAAGGACTTATAACAAAGGATTGGCTAAAGGAACAAGGTTTAAGTCAAAAGGATATAGATGATTTACAATTAAGGGGTGGAGACTTCATAGACTTTGATACAATTACTAGAGGTTCAGAGGCATTTGAAGAAGCATTATATAATATTAATAAACAAACTGGATACTTTACAGATAAGTCTGCTGATTCAGCTACAGTTCTTGATGCATATTTAAAATATGTATCACAATGGGTTCCTGAAACAGAAGCATATTCAAGTGCTACTGCTATAGCAGCTATTACAATGAAAGAATTGGTAGAACGTGGTGAAGATGAAGACGAAATATTAAGAATAGTAGGTGGTGACTTTAAACAAGTAGCTAAGTATGGACAGTCAGGATTGTCATCAATATCATCTGATGCTGACACTGTTAATAAAAAACTACAAACTACAATAGACAGAATAGGAAATATAAGAGATGAATTAATAAAGTTAGGACAAGAAGAGTTTATAATACATCTTGTTGAAGAAGTAGAGAGAAGAACAAAAGATAAGGATGATGACGGTGGCGACGGTGGATTCTTTGACACACTAGGCAATATGTGGGATTTCTTAAATCCTAGTAAGAGAGCTAAAAATGCTATTGAGGATGCAAGGAAAAAATGGGAAGAATTACACGGAGAAAGTGGAATAATTCCAAAACTAAAGACTGGTATTACTGAAACAACACAACCAATACAAGCATTGATAGGAGAAAATGGTGCAGAAGCAGTAGTTCCATTAGAAGGAGCAAATAGAAAATACGGAAAACAAATACTAGAGAAGATTATACCAAAATACTTCCCAGATTTGACTCCAATGCAAACTGGTGGAGTAGCTTCAGTTAATAATGCACTAACTAAAATAGCAAGTATTAAAACTCTACTAGAAGACATATCATCTATAAATAATTTGTTAGAAAGTATAAATTCTATATTGTCTACAGGAATTAATATAATAATACCAACAGACGGATTACCAATAAAGAATGTAACTCAAACACCTGCAACTGACACTGGATTACCATTTAGAAGAGGAACTACTGAAACAGTAGAGCAAGGAGAAGGTGGTGGAGCAGGAGCTAGTTCAAGTGCTAATGGTGGTATATTCAATGCATTAGTTACAGTAAGACAGGGTGGCAAGAAGATAAATATGGAGATTTATCTACAAGCTACTGAATTAGCAGATGCAATTACTCTATTCAATACATCTATGATTGAGACTATAATACCTAAGATAGAGGAAGCAGGAACTGGATTTAAGACTAATATAGAGGATTCACTTTCTGGAATAAAAAGTTCAGCAGATGCATTCCATACTAGGGTAGGAGATGCTGCTGATGTATTAGTCTTAGGTATGATTGGAGTAGTTGATGCATTCAAGAAGGCAGTAGAAGATGTAACACCAATAAAAGTTGAACATACACATACTACTATATTTATACCTATACCACCAATGAAAAGAGCAAAAGGTGTAATTGCTGGATTACAAAAAGGAATAGCTACTACTAGAGGACCACAATTTGCTATGATAGGAGAGAGAGGACCAGAAGCTGTTGTACCTCTAGCTGGTGCATTCAAAGATAGAGGTAGAGATATTCTACAACATATCATACCTACATACTTCCCAGAAATGACTAGGCAGGAAGGTGGTATAAGTAATATTGATAATAGTAGTAGAGAAGAGTTTAATGTATTGGGTCCAGTTACTGTAAATGCTATAGCAAACGTAGATGATATGGTAGAAGAATTCAAGTATAGGTATAGGAACACTAGATAAATATGACTAACAAATATGATATTTGGTTCAACTCTGGGCAGGCTAGTGCAAAACACTACCAGCCTGGAAACAAAGTGAGTTTAGTTGAGATAACTAACTCAAATCAACAATATTATCAATCAGGAAAGGTTCAAGTATATGGTGAAAAGTCCTCACAAAATATAGGAGCAGAAACAAAGGTATTAATAGATGGAGTCTTACAATTTAATGGATATATCTCAAGAGTTCAACAGAGTATAGATAAGGGTACTAGAACATATACATACCAATTAGTAGGAAAGACATATGATTTGTGGAGATATGTAACTGATGCAAACGCAATATATTCTGGTACTACAGCTTTCATAGCAAGCTCACTAGTTTCTACATACTGTCCAGGAATATCTGGTGGTGGAGTAAAGCCAGCTAAAGGTGTTAGATTAGTTAATGACATAGATTTAACTGATATGCAAGTTGGAGATGCAATAGTTAGACTTACAGAAATAGATGGATATAGTTTCTATGTTGATACTGATAGTCAGCTAAAATACTATAAACAAAGTGGTACATATGCGTTCTCTATTAAAGAGAGTGATTTAGTTAGTATGAATCCAGTAGAACAATCAGATGAAGATTTAGTTAACGATTGTTTAGTTATTGGTGGTACTGATTATTCTGATTTAGATAAAGTCTCTACCACACATCCAAATACAGCTACATTTCCAGATGGTGTTTTGGTTGGACAACAATTTACTGCTTCAGATACAAGATTACATTCAGTGAAACTATATCTTAACAGAAGCAAAGGTGATAATCAACCAAGTACATTGTCATTTGAAATATGGAGAAACTCACAAAGGGAAGTATTTGAAGATAACTTTGATAACTATACATACTTAAATACTGGTAACTCATATAATATGGAAGTTACTGGTGGTTATCTACAACTAAAAGCGGTTTCTGGTGTTTATGCCACATCTGGTATGATTGAAAGTAGTGAGTTCTATGGAAAATATGGAAATGAAGATGTTGGCTATCCATGCAAATATATGAAATTAGACTTAACTGAAATGATATCATCAAACTCAATACACATATCTGGTACTAATGTTAGTGGAGTTAAATGGAGTGGGATGACTAGTAGTACTTGGGTTGCATTTGGAGAAGAAAGACATGGTGTGAAAGTTAGATACCATATGAAGAGTGATGGAACATTTACACCAAAAATAAATAAAGCTACGCTAACCATAGCAGATGATTCTGGTGGGTTTGAACAAGAAATATTTGATGATGACTTTTCAGACGAGACATATATATCATCAACTAGTCTAAATTCTATAGAGATAACTGGTGGAAAGATGTTTCTTGAGCCTTTAACTCCTAGTAAATATATAACTAATGATAGAGAATGGGTGTATCCTAGTACAGCTACTTGGATGTCAGGAACAAAATATGATGGTGATGATTGGAGTGGATCACCAATTAACATGATTAATAATACTTCTAGTGATTATATATTATACAAAGATGATGGTGGTTCGTATAGTACTATATATCAGTATGTAAAATTCTCTTGTAATTCTTCTATAGCTAGTGGGGCTGTTGATGGAGCAAGATTTACTATCAAACAAGGATGTGCTTGTGGTTCTCACTCATATACATTCAAATTATATTTATCAGGACAAGGGTATGGATGGACTCATGTATGCGATGCTTCATATACTGATGCCGATGACAGAACCCAATATATATCAAAAACAAGAGACTTTGGTGGTGGTAAGTACTATACTCGGGTGAAGAAAGCCAGAATGACGATGCAACTAAATGGAGGTGCTTGTAATTGTTGGTGGGTATGGTTTAGAGATTTGAGACTTAGATACTTTCCACTCTATAAAAAGAGTGGTTCTGCTGTATCAGAACTTGTATCTTTAGGAAATGAAGACTTCACTACTCTTAAACTAGAAACAACTGAAGATAATGGAGCAATAGGAAGTACTGAATATATTACATATTCGGGTAGCTTAGATAAAGGAGCTAATTGGAAAAAGCTAACTCCTGGAAGTACGGTACTAATGGATGTAGCAGGAAATGAGGTATTACTTAAGTACTTCTTTACTAGAAGTGGTAATGGATGGGATATATCTGGTACAAAAACTATAGTTAAGGGACCTATGATTGGTGGAGCTAAATTAACTGCATATTATAATCAAGGAGGGGGATCACCACGTTCTGGTTCAAAGGTAGAATGGTCAGATGATATATCTTGGAACGCTGGTGATGTTATATATCCTCCATCATGGTCATCTTGGCAATCTTATACTAGTCCAAAATTAGCATTAACAAATAATGAGAAATATTGGATGATATTTGAATATCCATCAGGTAGTAGTAAATACTGGAACTATTACTATGATCCGAATTCTGAGTATGCTGCTAATGTTGCGTACTCTTGGGATGGTGGAGTTAATTGGAGTTCAAATTCAGAAGCACCAAATAAAGTACCTGCTGGAAATATGTCATTTAAATTGGGTTGGAAACAGGGAGAAATATCATATAGAGCCTCAAATCAAGCTAGTATAGATTCATTTGGTAGACACTTTAAGAAAGTATATGACTCAAGCTATACAAGTCTAGAACAGGCAAGGGAAAGAGCAGAAAAAGAAGTATCTGGTATGACTGCTATACCAAAGAAAGGTACTATTACAATAGATGGAACTATAAATATAGGAACAAACTATAGGTTTTCATCTAATTTAGCAAACTTTAATATTAATGAATTATGGAATGTTGTGTCTTATACACAAAAGATAGACCAAAAGTCTGGATTTACTACTACTATTAATTATGGTAAGCAACCATTTGATATAGTTAGGAAGGTTAGTGAATTAGAACATGCACAGGAGACAGAATAATAATGGGATATAGAGAAAAGATGGCAAAAAAGAATAGACAAGAATATATATTAGCAAAGAGAATATATCTCGATGACTACGGAACATACATAGCTAGTACAGGAGAGGGTACATTTATAATAAAAGGTAAGAACTCTCTCATAGAAGTGGATAAATCTGGTAGTGTAAATATTGTAGGCGGAAACATCAAATTAGATAGTAATAATATAGACTTTAGTGAATTACCAGACAGGTTTGTTAGACCTTCTGGGGTATCATGGGATTGGATAAGAAACAATACAGAAGTATTTGGAGCTTTACCAATTCGAATTAAGGGTAAAAAAGTTTACATTCCCTTTATATCAAAGGAGATAGAATAATGTTTAAATGTTTATATAAGAAAGGTTAAATATGAGTTTAATAATACCAATACTTATCCTCCTACTATTAGTTGGACTAACTGCAATTATAGTTATTCCAAGAATTGATAGTATAAAGAAATGGATAAAGAAAAATTGGAAAAAGATTATTGGTTTCATTCTAGCTGGTAGTTTATCTGCTGGTGGGTTAATTCTATATGATGGTGAAGATGGTCCACCTATTAATCCTCCTGCTGGTCCAGAATTTAATTTTGGATTTGAAAGTACAGGAACAACTTCTCTGGGTGCTGAAGATTTTCAAATAGGTTCTCGGGCTACTCCTACAAGTGGTGATGGTGTAGGAGTATCAATCACAGCTAGAATTTTAGACAATGAATGGACTGGTAGTGCTAAATGTGCATTGTATGAATATGTTGATAATACTTCTTCTTATGCTGGGGATTTATTAGCTGAAACTGAAGAAGTTGATTTTTCTACAATAGGTACTGGAAACCATTGGATAGAATTTAATTTTACTGGAGATGGACCCACAATCACAAATAATACTGATTATTATTTAGTATGTTGGGCAGAAGAAACGAGTGGTTATTCAGCGTTATATAGAGAACAATATACGGGATGGAGTTTTTACAAATATGATTATTACGGTGACTGGGATGACCCATTAACTGGTGAATCATCTAGTGGTTATAGATATTGTATGTATTGCACATACGAAGTTAGCGACGCTGGATGGTATAGTAGTGATTTTGATTATAGAAGAGATATAACGATTGATAGTAGTCAAATTGATAGTGAATTGACAAACTTTCCATTATTAGTATATATGGATAATGATTCTGGTTTACAATCACATGCACAATCTGATGGTGGGGATATAATATTTGTTGATACGTATAATGTTACTAAATTCAATCATGAAATAGAGTATTATGATAGTACGAATGGCACACTTTGGGCATGGGTAAATGTTACAAGTATTTCTGATGATACAGATACCCACTTTAATATGTACTATGGTAATGATTCTATAGGAAATCAGTGGGATATTGAAAATACATGGAATAGTAATTTTCGCATGGTACAGCATTTAGAAGAAGAATATAGTGCCGATGCCGACCATTATACAGACTCTACTTCTAATAATAATGACGCATCTGCTACAACTAATTATGCAGGAGACCCATATAGGAGTGAAGGCAAAGTAGGATATGCCTGTAACTTCTCAAACGTAGATGACGCTTTAGTTTTAGATGCGATAAATGAAGACCAACCAATAACGATATATTGTTGGGTTAGGTCAGATGCATATTGGGAAATTGGGGACCCAGATATTAATGACGGATTTCTTACAAATCGAGGTATTATTTCTAGATATTATGCGAATGATGGTATACGCTGTGGTACAGCTAATAATGGGTCTTTACTAACTAGATTAAAACTAGACGATGTTGTTTATGACAACTTTTGCCATACCACAGGCGCCACAGCGCATTTTTGGTATTTCTGTGCTATGGTGGCAAATCGAGGCGAAATTATAACTATTGGAAATGACACTACTTATTTAGTTGATGATACAAGTGCTGCGTCGAATGATAATCTTAATTTTTCAGCGTATCCGTGGGGTATTGGTTGTTCAACAACATGGACAAAAGATACAACTAGTGATTATGATTTTAATGGAACTGTAGATGAAGTTGTAATAATGAATGGCACTTTAGACCCAGCATGGATTAATGCTACTTTTAGCAACCAAAATCAAGAGGAGGGTTTCTTAACAATTGGAATGGAAGAACCAATGATAAATAGTGCGCCAAATGCAATTTCTGGCGAATCTCCAACAAATAGTTCTACTGATATTGCTGTTAACTCCTTAGTTGCTGGGATTGTTTCTGACCCAGATGGCGATTATTTGACCGTTACATGGTATAGCAATAGTGAAGGTTCATGGGCATTGTTTGGTACAAATACAAGTGTCGTAAATAATACTAATATAAGTCAATTAAATTCTAATTTTAGTGATTTTTCAGAAACATACTATTGGTCAATGAATGTTACAGATGGCGAATATTGGAATAATGAGACGTTTCATTTTACTACTGAAACACCTTCACAAACAATTATTTCACAGTCTGGCGAGTCTCCTGTAAATGAAACTACAGATGTAGGACTAATTCCATATCTTTATGTAATTGTTTCAAATAATAATGATGTGTCGATGGATGTTGAATGGTGGAGCAATTCATCAGGTTCTTGGGCACAATTTGATTCTGCTTCTAGTGTATCTAACAATACAAATATAACCACTTTTAATTCAAATTTCTCTAGTAAAGATACAACTTACTATTGGAGTGTTAATGCAACTGATGGTATAGGTAATTGGACTAATACGACATATCATTTCACTAGTCAAACAGATGATTGGCAACTTAAATGGAGAAATATTAATTATGACCCTAATATAGGTACACCATCGAGCTATACTAATCCTGTTGCTGATGATATAAATGGGGATGGTATATACGAAATTTTTCATGGACATCGGACTTATGATGGAAGTTGGAAGAGTGGTATAGTTTGTTTCAATGGTTCAACAGGCGAATTAAACTGGCAAAAAAACATTACAACTCTTACTGGGTATCATATTCCTATGGCTATAGGCGATATTAATAATGATGGTGTCAAGGAACTTGTTCATGCTTCGGGAACTACTACAACTGCTAGACATGGTATGAATGGCACTATTTTATGGGAAGTTGCGCAAGATAGTGGCTGGGGAACCCCCGCTATAGCAGATACAGATGATAATGGATGGCCTTATGTATATGTTTCTAGTAATACTGGTTTTGAGGGTTCTGCCGCAACTAGAAAACTCAATGGCACTACAGGAGCATTAGTTGCTATTAGTACAAATACATCTTATACTTGTTATGGCGGTGTATCTATCGCAGACCTTGATAGAGATGGTGAATTTGAAATAGTAATGAGCGATAGTGGCGATAGCATCTGCTACAATGAAGATTTGGAAAACCTTTGGACTACAGCATCGTTTAGTTCTGAAAGTCATTGCGCTGTACTAATTAATTGTACTGGTGACGCCGACCTTGAAGTTATCATGCTAAATCAAAATGGAGCTGACGTGGGTCCTGATGGTATGTATATTTATTATGCCAACGGAACTCTTTGGAAAGGAGATAGTAGCATATGGGCAGCTGATACATGTCATTGTCAACCAGCTGCTTATGATATAGATAAAGATGGAAGTATTGAAGTCGTAATTGGAAAATTAGACCCACCATCATATCCAGATACAGTTTACGTATTTGACGTAGACGATTGGGATAATGATACAATTCTTGAAAAGGGTAGTGAACCTCCAGATTTTGTGAACGTTATTGGTGATAGCGACCTTGAAATACTTTCAGGTGGTTCTTGGGTTGATGCATATATGGATATTTATGATTCAAGCTATGATAATGTGGATGAAATAGGTTCTAATCCTGAAATTAATTGGTGTTATGGTCCTTATTTCATCGTACAAGATGTTGACGATGATGGACTTAATGAGCTTTGTATTTTTGGCGGTGGAAAATCTGCTACTAATTATCATAATTTTTCATGCTATGACCTTTTAACAGAAGTTAATAGTCCTCAAGTTAGAACAGATACTACATACTATAGTGAAAGACGACAAGCTGCTGGCATATACATACCAAAGATTGGTGGAAAATGTGTATTGTCAAGTGAATCACCAAGTGACGGAGCTAGTGACGTATCTACTGCAACATCTACTTTAAGTGTATCAGTTGATGAACCAGATGATGACCCAATATATTGGTCAATAGAGACAAGTCCTGATATAGGTTCAGATAGTGGTGAGGGCGATGCAGAAGGAACTATTTCGTGTTCTGTAAGTGATTTAGCAATTGATACTGAATATACATGGTACGTTAATGTTTCTGATAATGTAAACTGGAAGAATTTTGTTTATACTTTTAACACAAGTGTGCCAGAAATTACATTATCTAATGAAGCACCAACAAACGATTCTAGTGACATTGGTCCGATTCCAAGATTATACGTTAATATAGAACATTCTACTGGAGATGCTATGGACATAACATGGTGGTCTAACTCTACTGGTTCTTGGGTACAATTTGATTCTGAAAGTTCTGTTGCTAATAATACTAACATAAGCGGATTTAATTCTAATTTTTCTGATAAAGATACAAAGTATTGGTGGAGTGCTAACGTTACAGACGGTGCAGGAACATGGAAGAATGAGACTTATCATTTTACAATGACTGATAAGTGGGGAAAACTTAAATGGAGAACATCAGGTATTATGACTGGAGTGCGTAACTATGCTCCAACAGCCGAACCAATTGCAGTAGACATCGACGACGATGGAATATATGAAATATTTCACGCTGGGACTGATGACCCAGATTTTGATAATGCTACTATCTTTTGTCTTAATGGTTCAACAGGTGAAATAATATGGCAAAAGTTTATGTCTGCCAGTTATTTAGTTGATTGGCATATACCACTTGCTTGCGATGATTTAGATAACGATGGCGATTATGAACTTGTTCATGCAGCAGGTTATAGGTCTGTAGCACGTAATGCAGAAGATGGTTCTATCTTTTGGGATGTCGCTACCGATTCTGGTTGGGGATACGTAGCTATTGCCGATACTGACGACAATAATTATCCATATGTTTGGGTTTCTGACAACACTGCATTTGGCGGTAGCGCAGCGACAAGTAAACTTAATGGTACGACAGGTGCGCTAGTTGCCACTAGTACTAACACGAGCTACACATGCTATGGTGGTGTGTCAATAGCTGATTTGGATAGAGACGGAGAATTTGAGATAGTTATGAGTGACAGTGGTGACAGTATATGTTATAATGAAGATTTAGAGAACTTATGGACGACTGCAAGTTTTGGTTCCGAATCCCACTGTGCAGCTTTAATTAATTTAACAGGCGACGAAGATTTAGAAGTATTGATAGCTTCTAATTCAAATACCAATGGTGGAATATATTCTTTTTGGGCTAATGGGTCACAAATAGCAGGTAAATGCGACTCAACTCTTGGTTTATCTGTTCATCATACTCTCGCAGTTTACGACGTTGACGAAGATGGTCATGTTGAAATTGCAGATGGATATTATGGTGCTACTGAAGATGGAGAAATCTGGGATTGGACTGATTGGCAAAGTGAGGGTACTCTTGAACGCATGAGTGAACCGCCAGATTTTGTAAACATAATAAATGATAGTTCGTTAGATATACTTTCAGGGTCTGTATGGGAAGATGGTGCTTATGATATATACGACGCCAATTATACAAATGTTGGAGAAATTACTGAAGGCTATGGTGTATATTTTGTCGTCCAAGATGTAGATAATGACGGGCTTAATGAAGTTTGTGGAATGAGTTCTACAGTAGGTAATTTTTCATGTTACGATACGTTTGCATATGCACCAATAGATTATCCTGTTAGGACAGATACTTGTCATTATAGCGAAAGAAGGTTAGCTACAGGCGTATATATTCCAAAGATAGGTGGCAAGTGTTCATTAAGTAGCGAATCACCAAGTGACGACACAGAAGATGTTTCTATTTCTACTACAACTTTAAGCGTTGATATAGATGAACCAGATAATGATTTAGTTTATTGGTATATCGAGACTAGTCCAGATATCGGTAGTGATGAAGGATGGGGAGAAACTGAAGGAACAAAAACATGTACTGTTAGTGGATTGTCTTATGATACTGAATACACTTGGTGGATTAATTGCAGTGACGACGTTAATTGGCTTAATACAGAATATAACTTTACAACTGAAGAATCGCCAATAAACAATGCACCAACGATACAGGGTGAAAGTCCAACTAACGCATCTGCTAATATAGCGACAACTCCTACATTAAATGTAACAGTTAATGACGAAGACGATGATACTATGAGTGCTAAATGGTATAGTAATAGTAGTGGTACTTGGGTTCAATTTGGTACTGAGAATTCATCATTATCAGACGGTGGTGTTATATATCAAACAAACAGTAACTTTTCAGATTACGGCACAACATATTATTGGTCAGTAAATTTAACAGATGAAGAAGATTGGTGCAACGAAACTTATCATTTTGAAACACAAGATGATTCATATGCAGGACCTAATTATTATGTAAACGCAACATCAGGATTAGATACTAATAATGGAAGTCTTATAAGTCCTTGGTTAACAATCACTCATGGTATGGACTTAATAGACGCTGGAGATACTTTATATATAATGAAAGGAAATTATCAAGAATATGTATCTGCATGGGGAGTAACTGCTAATAGTGGAACGTCTGATAATTGGATTACTTATACTAATTATGAAAATGATGATGTAACCATTGATGGTAGTGGCGATAATGATGCAACAGATGGATTGATATGGTTAATTAATGAATCATATATTCGCATTACTGGATTGACATTTGCTAATTCGAGTTGTAATGGTTTTAGAGCTGATGGTTCATTAGGACCAGGAACACATAACATAACTGTTGATAACTGTACATTCTATAATTGTAGTGATTCAGGAATATATTTTTATCCGGGAAATCCAGCATATGGATATATAGAAGACATTATAGTTGAGAATAACACTCTATACAATTGTCAGAACAGTTGGAATCCTGCACATAATCCAGCTCCAAATGAGGTTATAACCATATCAAATGTAACACGGTTTTGGGTTAGGGATAATTACCTTTATCACAATTATAAACTTAATATAGATGCTAAAAACACTGCTCGCGATGGTTTTATCTATAATAATAGAGTTAATGTCACAATTGTAGGTGGCAACTTAGGTAATGGCGGTATATACGTTGACGCCTTTGACGATGATGCCAGTAATATTTCGATATACAATAATATTGTTTGGGGCAATACAACAGGATATACAATGGGGACTGAACAGGGCGGAACATTAGACAATATATCGTTCTATAATAATATTTACAACGGATCAGGAGATAGCGACGCATTTCATGTAAATAATCATACAAGTGAACCAGGGTCACATCTTAAAACAAATTGTGGTTTTTGGAACAATGTTATGTATAACATTAGCGTAGGAATTTTTATTACTGACGTAAATAGTAGCTTTGTAAATTTAACTATAAGAAACAACATTATGGATAATAACTCTGCTGGTGCTTCATATGGTATTTATATCCCAGATAAATCTGATAAATTATTGCTACAATACCACAATGTAGACCATAACCTTTTCAACGTGTCGGACTCTAGGTATTGGGGAACAGATGAAATCAATGCTTCCCCTGCGTTTGTTGACCCAGACGGTGGCGATTTTAACATAACAGTTAATTCACCTGCCATCAACAATGGTAGCAATGTAGACGCACCGTTATTAGACTTCTGGGGGAACAGTAGAATCGGTATCACAGATATCGGAATACACGAATACGATATATCATGTGGACCATATTCAGGTCCAGATTATTACGTTAATACAACATCTGGCGACGATAATAATTATAACGGAAGTTTAATATATCCCTTTAAAACAATTTGGAAAGCCGTAAATGAGAGTACGAATGGAGATACAATTCATATCATGGCTGGAACATATACACCGTGGAGTGGACATATAGATATTACAAGTAAAGATGCGTCATCCGATTGGCTAACAATACAAAATTACTTAAACGATGTCGTAATAGTTGATGGAACTAATTGTCCTACACAATATAGCAATGGTATTAATGCTGTATTTCAAATTCACGAAAGTAATTATATTCGAATTACTGGTCTTACAATTAATCATAGTGCTAGTGGCGGAATATCACTTGGCGTATTAGCAGGTGAAGACCCTGTAAATAATATACGTGTTGATAATTGCACTATTTCAAATAGTTCAGGACATGCTATAAAAAGTAAAAACGGGAATAACAATATCACATTTGAATGGAATTATCTTTATGATAATTTCAATAATTGGACTGGCGCGGTTAAAAGCACTCAGGAGACAGTAAGCTTTGAGAATGTTACTGATTTTAGTATCAATAATAATACATTAATTAATAACCGCGCTGAAAATATTGATATGAAAGGTGGGTGTAATGGCGGTTATTGTTGTTATAATACAATTAACAATACAGGTACAGGTATTTTACAAAAGCAAGTAGGTGGAGATTATTATGGTGGACCGGCAATAATGCTTGACGCTCGTGGCGTATCTCATAATATTAGTATTTTTAATAATATTATATATGGTAATGCATCTGGAATTTCTTTGAATACTGAAACTACTGGTCATTATGAATACATATATATTTATAACAACATAATTAACCTTACAAAACCAGACGACGTTACAAGTCTCACATATCCAGAACCACTTGGAATATCTAACACTGGTTTCTCTGGTGATTTATTCCATCATATCTATATTTATAATAACGTTGTTCATCTTGGGAGTAATAATAATTATAATCTCATTCAAATAGGTCATTATAGCCAAGATCAGATAAATGGTACGACAATTGATGAGTTTTATATCTACAATAACATATTTTTAACCAAATACGACGGTAGTAGTAATTTTATTGGTGGACACTTTTTATTACCAACAGACCTTAATATAGGTAATAATTGTTATTATCGTGCCTCTGGTACATATAAAAACCGTTGGGATGAAACTACTTATACTAACCTTACTGATTGGAACTTTGGAGAAGAAGCTGTATACGGCAACCCACAATTTGTTAATTCAGATAATGGTAACTTTAACATTACTGCCACTTCTCCATGCATCAATAACGGTACTGATGTAAATGCACCATCTACAGATTTCTGGGGTAACAGTAGAGTCGGCACAACTGATATAGGTATCCATGAGTACCAGCCCCCATCACCTCCTGAAACATACAATACTACTATTAGGACAAACGGACTAGAATACTTTGTGTGGTTGGGTGATAATACTACTGCGGTGGATTGTGCTGACATTATAGATAATTCTTCTGGTATAACATTTAATAGTGGAGAGTATATATCTATATGGAATAAGAGTGGAAATTACAACAATGATTGGTATGTGAATGGATGGTGGTATGAATATCATCCATATAATGACTCTGGAGACAACTTTGACATACATACATACGACATAGTTAAGATATATCTAACTGAATCTGGTGGTGATACACAGATAGATATGGTTGGTAATGCAGATATGTCCTACTCTAATTCTAGGTCAGTTAGTTTAACTACATCTACTGCTGGTAAGAATTATGTTGGATGGACTGACAATGCAGCAACAACACTTAAAGATATAGCTGATACTCATATATCTACAACATTAGATAGTGGAGAAGCCATATACTACTGGAACGAAACTAATTATGTTTGGAATATATATATTGTAGGATTTTACGAGCCAAGTATTGATGTATATGAGGATGATGTTATAATGGTTGCAGTAAGTGATGCAGAAACATTAAATATAGGTGGTAAGTAATGGCACTTTCATTTCCATATGCCTTATATGGATATGTTTATGATAAGAGTGGTAATCCCACTGCTAATGCTACAATAACAATTACATATGATGGTTCTGTCACTGGATATAGTGATAGTGATGGTAAGTATTATATCAATATACAAGATGTTGTAGATTCAGGATGTACCGCAAAGGCTAAAATAAAGAATAGTGTTGGTTCACAAAAACTATCAACAACATTTACATTTGATATTGTAGACCCAGGCAAGAGTCTTAACTTTAATCTAAAGTCATCATATAGATATTCAGGTAATGCTCTAATCTATTATTCCTGCAACCAATATCCTAACTATCATCTTGAGTGTAATATAGGTAGGTGGGATGAAAACAACTACGATATAACAATAGAGACATATATGGTATCTGGTGTTAGAGATACTCTCTACAGAAATCTAAGACCTGGAGCTGTAAGAGAGTTATATAAGGTATTAGGTAAGCCTACATTTATTGACTCTACATATTGTTCTGCTAATAGTATTATAATATCACCAAAAGGGGGATATAATATATCTAGTATAAGAGAAAGGAGAATTGTAGCAGTCAAATCTATTAGTGACACATTTCTCACTAAGAATTTCTTTGCTGTAAAAATAGAGGGTAAGATATTAAGCCCACTATAATGTATGTTTTTATTTATAATGGAGGTAGAATAGAATGGCAACAAATTGGTATGACACAATGGCTAGCGGAAATAATGTGTCTTACTCTAATTGGAATACAATGGTTCCAGAAATTAGACATAACAACACTGGTTCTGATTGGTATAATATGGATGCCCCAGATGACATAACACTAGATGCTAGTAGTGAGGTTGTAATGAAAGATGATGGCACTACAATGTTCACTTTCGAACTTTCAGATGACAATAGTATTATTACTGGCGGTGGCGCTGGTGGTGATTTGTATCTTACTGCTAATAGTACGAATTATCCACAATTACGAATGCTTGATAATTCTAGAGTGACTTTTAGATTAGAGACTGATGGATATTTTGGGGGATATTATGATGGTACATCATTTTTTAGATTTTATTGTGATGGTACAACTACTACATTAGCTGGTGGTGATGGCACTATTGCTACAAAAAATTTAAGACTGCGTGTTAATACAACTGATACATATCCGTATATGTTGTTGTCTGACGGAGCTGGTATAACTATTGATACATATTCTGATATAATCTTTAATAGACAAGGTTCACAACTGTTTAAATTTGATTTAAATAGTGATAATAGCCGTATATATGGTGGTAGTGATGCTGGAGATGATCTTTATATTTATGCTAACAGTTCTGCAAATAATCCATATATCTTTCTTGATGCTGATAACGATAGAGTACAACTAAATACGTCTTCTGGCTATATACAATTTAGTGAAGGGGGTACTGGTACTTTTAAATTTACTGATGATGGAACTTCTTGCGTTATTGAAGGTGGTGCTACTGACCGTAATATGAAACTACAGGTTAATGATACAGATACATATCCAAATTTTGTATTATTTGATGTTGGTGATATTGAACTTCGTGTAGCTAGTGGTCGATATTTTATACTTGATGAAAATAATACTAATTTTATGTATTTCCAAGAAGATACAGATTCAATTATTGGTACATATAGTGATAAAAATATTTACCTTAATCCTAATGGTAGTGGTGTGGTTAAATTTGGAAGTCATACAGCACTTGGTGGTGAAAGTGTCACAGGTTATATAACTATTAAAGATGCTTCTGGTAATACTCGTAAGCTTGCTGTAGTGTCTTAATTTTATTATGTTTTTGATGAATCTAAAGGGGTGATTAATATAGAATTAAAAAAAGAAGAGATGGAAATTATACTTAATCTTCTTGGTCAGTTAAGAATTACTAATCTTACTAAAGATCAACTTAATGCAATAACTGACTTAAGAGACAAAGTACTAGAAGAATACAAAAAGGTGAATTAATGAGCAAGCACTATAATTTTAACTATACATTTGGTGATACAAAGGGAATTACCTTTTCTAAAGAATATGAATACACTGGAGATTTATTAATTTATTATTCTTCATTATCAGAGCCTCATCATATAGATTGTAGATGTTCTAGATGGGATCAGGTAGATTGGAATATAACAGTAGAGACTTGGCTAAAGAAAGACAACGTACAAATTCTATTAGACAACACAACACCTGGAGCAGTGGGTGAACTATTAGATGTATTAGGTTCTAAAACTCACTATGATAAGACTTGGTCTGGGGAGAATACAATAAAACTGGTACCAAATACACGTAAAATATTTGTAATGTCTGGTTCAATATCATATGGTACAGTCAACAGTACTCTAAGAAGTATGAGGCAACCTACAATAATATATGTTAAAAACATAACTACTAGCCCTATAGAGGGTAATAGATTATGGATGAATGTAAAAATCGAAGGAGTAAAATCAGGGAGTCATGTATAATGTGTTGGAATATATTTAGTAAAGATAAGTTAGGAAAACCTAGTCCTCTAATCAATATAGATAATACAGAAGTTATGTCTATATTAAGAGCAGAGATGGGTACAGAATGTGTGATTTATTTGTCAGATGCAGATTATCAAGTTACATCTAAAGCAGAAATAGTACGGTTCTTGTCATTAGATGATAGTGATAAAGAGAAATATGTATCAGAGTATTATGATTGTGATGATTTCAGTTATAGATTACATGGTCAATTCTCAATACCCGGATGGTCTTCTCTAGCATTCGGAATACTATGGTCGGGTACACCTAATGGTGGTCATGCTATTAATTGTTTTATTGATGAAGATAGAGAAGTATGGGTAGTTGAACCACAAAATGACAGTATATTCAAACTACCAAAAAATTGGGAACCGTGGATTATAATAATGTGATATAATGTATAAATATAATGCTGTTATTACTGATGTATATGACGGGGATTCTATAACAGCTAGGATAGATTTAGGATTCAATCTATTTACTATACAAAAATTAAGACTAGCTGGTATTGATACACCAGAATTACGTTCTCATCTTATGTTAGAAAAGGAGCTAGCAAAAGAGGCTAGAGATTATCTCAAGGGTCTAGTGCTAGATAAAGAAGTTATTGTAGTTACTAGTAAGGCTGGAAAGTATGGTAGGTATCTCGCAGACGTATATAGATTAGATAGTCACGTTAATCAAATGATGATAGATAGAGGATACGCTAGAAAGTATGATGGTGGTAAGAGACTTCCTTGGCCATAAGTTCTTGCGTAAGCATTTTGATAAAAGGGCGTTTTTTGTACTTTTTGAGGATATGCAAATATAGGTCGAGGATAGGGTGAAATCATCGCTGAGGATCAACGGAAACGGGTCTCTAAGCTCAAAACTCCCTCTGGGTAATGGTAGGGTACTAGTAAGGGGGGTAAAACGCCTCAGAATGGCTTAAAATGGTGTTTAAATGGAAAATAGAAAATTAAAGGATTTAAATAGAATAAAAAGACCAGAAACTATTCCTAGTGTGTATTTCTTGTATAAGGGAGATGAAATAGTATATATAGGACAAAGTATGAGTATACATACTAGAGTATGCCAGCATGCATCACAAAAATATTCAAGAAATAATAAATCAAGAGATATTATGGA